>ERZ809074.3755-NODE-3755-length-13677-cov-7.474453_pt1 | contig 13677 bp, 11 predicted proteins | sample MGYA00520795_ERZ809074 | MGnify/ENA primary metagenome ERZ809074 (study PRJEB31570, sample SAMEA3212989) | Homo sapiens | biome: human-gut; feature: human gut; material: fecal | place: Sweden | collected 2011 ...
GTTAAGGGTGGCTTGCCAAAGTGAGACTTTTTTAGCCTCACCTTGGCAGGGAGGTACCATTCTACACGCTTCTGTGGCACATTGGCTGCCAAAGTGATTTTGATGAGCTAGTCTCAATGGCCTGCCGTCCGGTAGATCGCGGTTCTGGCCGGATGGGAAGCATCTCAACGACGTTTCATCCGGTGAAAGGCGGGTTTGGCCGGATGGGAAGCATCTCAACGACGTTTCATCCGGCGAAAGGCGGTTCCGGCCGGATGGGAATGCATATTTAGCCTAAAATTTGCTATATTTGGGGAAATAAATGATTTTAAAAAAAGGCTTATTATGGAAAGACATAGATTAAGCAGCGCGATCGTGCTTAGTATCGCGATCGTGGTTTCGGGCATTATGTTGCCGGTAGCAGTAAAGAATTACAGAGCGTTCGAGAGAACCATTACCGTCAAGGGGCTTTGCGAACGAGAGGTAGAAGCCGATAAAGTCGTATGGCCTATAAACTATAAGGTGGCAAGCGACAACTTGAACGAGCTTACGGCGAAAATGGAAAGCAGCCGCAAGGCTATAGTTCAATTCCTTAAGGATGGTGGAATCGACGAAAGCGAAATCACCTTCTCGGCTCCTATCGTTTCCGATAAATATTCACAAGAATACGGGGGCGACAACAGGCGTTTCAGATACATCAGCCAGAATGTCATCACCGTCTGCACGAATAAGGTCGAAAAGATACAACCGCTCACCGCGAAAGTACAGGAACTGCTTAAAGCCGGAGTCGTGGTCAGCCGCGAGAACTACTGGGAAAGCGGTATCCAATACCTCTTCGAAGGCCTTAACGACATTAAACCAGAGATGATTCATGAGGCTATGGCCAATGCCCGCGTGGCCGCCGAGCAGTTCGCCACAGATTCCGGAAGTGAGATAGGCAAAATCAAGACTGCGTCGCAGGGGTCGTTCAGCATAGAAGACCGCGATGCCACCACCCCTCAGATAAAGCGTGTGCGAGTAGTTACCTCCATCACCTATTACATTGAAAAATAAAGGGAATCTTACAGTTCGTGCATTTGCACGACGGTGTCAAGCCATTGAGGAAGTGACTTGATGTGCCAAGTGCGGGCAGCCATGTCTTCCGGCGCGAAACAGTATATGCCCAAATCCTTACACTTTTCCAGAAGCGAAGAGACCACCGGCAGGTAACTTATAAGAAGAGCCTTCGAGTTATTCCCGCCATAGGTCCTTCGCACGCTATCTATCTTAAAGATGTCGGCCGAGGTGATCTCCCCCGACTTGCATTCGATAAGAAGGAGTCTCTGCCTGTCATTTACCACCAAATCTATCTCGTTTTTCACTGCATTCCCGCCCTGCTCATTGAATATGACGTCGTGCCAGATATCGTCCTTACCGTGGCTTCCGACATTGGCCATATGCCAATCGGACACCACGTCGGCGACCACCACTTCCCACCAGCGTCCCATGAACATCAGCTCGCAGCATCTCCCGGATGCCGAGTCGAAGAAGACCTCGAATCCGCGGTAGATACTCAGCGTGCCGCTCCGAGTCTCGATTTCGGCGCCATTGGCCAATCTCCCCTTGAAGAAGTAGTCGCCCGATTTCGGCAGGGTGAGGCTCCGGAACCAGCCCTTGGCCATTCGATAGATGTCATAATGCCGTTCGATGAACTTCTTCACGTAATAGGCGGCGTTCACGTCGAGGCTCTTGAGCTCCGATACGTCCTCGAAGGTCCGCACACAACCGCCGTACAGTCGAAGGTAGTCTTCGTTACTGATGGCGCTGCGAAGAGGCCGGCGCACGTAGTCCGGAGTGTCTATCAAATAACCGTCCTGCGTGATATAGATCGCCCTGCAACCGTGCTCCCTGGCAGCCTTTCCCGCCGCGAGAGCCATAATCTTCGTGCCTTCGGAGAGGTTGAAGATGAATTCGTCTTCGGGATTTTCGGCCAATATTCTCTCGCACACGCTCACGATACCGTCCATATCGTAAGGACCCACCAAATCTTGACTCACCTTCACGCGGTCTGAGAGCAGTGAAAGAAGCGGCGCGCACAAAAGTTTACTTTCCTTCGTTACTAGCAGATGAACGAACTGTGGGCGGAACTCTTTTATCCCTAAATAGATAGTGTCGAAGTCGCGTCCTACGGTTATTATTTGGTGCTTATGCATATTAAATTTCTTTTGTTAAAGATAGAAAAAATTATTTACCTTTGCGCCCGTTTGCGCTTAGACGACTATTTTTATACTCATTTTATGAATAAAATTACTAAACTTTTGTCTTTGGCAGCATCGCTCTGCCTGATTGCCGTTTCTTGTGACGACAAAAACTCAACTACTCCTGACAAACCTAACAAACCGGACCAGCCAAGCGAACAGGGTCCTACCATTAAGGACGTACTTGCAGGCGAGATAGGCTCCACCTTCGAGGTGAAGGGAGCGCTCGTAGTCGGAGCTAACACAAATGGCGTTCTTCTCGAACAGGATGGCGAACGCATCTATGCTTTCTATGGAAGCGAGCACGATCTCGCAAACGGTGACGTGGTAACCGTTAACGGCCCTACAGCTATGCGCAACGGTCTTCCTCAATTCGCAAGCGGATGCACCCTTTCCAAGACCGGCACTAAAGAGGTAGTCTACCCGGAGAGCAAGACTCTCAGCGTAGAGGACATCGACAACTACATGAAAAATCCTTCAGTAGAATACGTTACTTTCACAGGCACCATTCTGCTTTCCGGAAACTATACTAACGTGGAGCTCGAAGGCACCTCATATATAGGTAGCCTCGATTATATGACGGAAGACTTCAAGGCCGCCTATTCAGGACATAACGTGACCATCACGGGATGGGCATTCGGTTCTTATAAATCTTACTTCTATGTGATTCCGGTTAAGGTCGAGGACCACGGAGTGTACGAGGAGGAGGTTCCTGCTGGCGCCATCTACTATAACACCTTCGACAAGGATCTCGCCACACAGACCTTCGGCGAGGGCGGAAACTGGCCGTTTATGGATGAATTCGACGGCTGGAAAAACGAAAAGGGTGCAGGCGTACAGAACATTTCATACAGCTTCCAGAGCATGTCCATCCGTACCAACCAGTCTTCAAAGGGCCATCTTTCAGAGTATGAAGGCTCAGGAAAGAATAACATTTTCTTCGGCACCGCTCCTAACTTCTTCACCATAGAGAAGGTAGATGTTACCGGCAACCGCAACCTCCGCCTTCAGTTCGGCGCACAGAGATACTCTCAGGGTGGAACCAACACCTTTATCCGTCCGGACTTCGAGGTTCGCCTCTCCGCTGACGGTGAGGTATGGTCTCCTGCTCTTAACTACGACTTCGGCGACGTAGAGGACGTAGCCGGAAACTGGAGACTCGCTACGGCTGACTTCACTCTTCCTGAAGGTACTAACACCCTTTACATCAAATTCGTGGCCAAGCTTAGCAGCGTGAACAGGATCGACGACGTACTCCTTATTCCAGGTAAGGGTGGCAAACTCGTCGAATTCGGTAAGGAAGACGAGATTCCGCTCAGCACCATCGCAGAAGTACTCGCATCTCCTATCGAGGAAAAGTATAAGGTAGAAGGAACCATCATCGGCACACACCAGAAGGGATTCCTCGTACAGGACAAGACAGGCATCATACTGACCTTCAAGAAAAAGCACGGTATGTCTGTGGGTGACGTAGTGACTCTGGAAGGCGTAACCACCGTGTACGGCGGTATGAAGCAGTTCGGAGAGAGCACAGTAGTTACCAAGAACGGCACCGCTACCGTAACCTATCCTGAACCAGTAGAGTTCAAGGCTGCGGATTTCGACGCCTATGCTGCGGCACCTTGCATCAAATATATTACCTACACGGGCGACTTGACCGCTACCAGGGACCAGTACTACCAGTGGCACCATAACGTGGCGGTAGAGGGCACGGCAGTAGTAGGTTCTCTCTCTTATCCTAACAATGACCTTAACGTAAAGGACTTAGAGAACAAGAAAGTGACCGTGACCGGCTACGCGATAGCAGTTTCCGGGAGCGATGTCAAATACCTCAACACTATGGTCATCGAAATCAAGGAGGCTAAGTAAAGCTTTACTATCGATACGAAAAGGGCGACTGATTTTTTCAGCCGCCTTTTTAGTTTCTTTCGAGATTCCAGCTTTTAGGAATGCCACACTCCTTCATATTCCAATGCGCATCATAACTCTTTACAAATGTTCCTTTGTAAGAGACACCGGCAAGCCAGTCTCTTGTAGTTCCTGCAGATAGATAATCCGTAAACATAGCTTTGACATAATTAAGTTTCACGCATTTACAGAACATTCCATAATAACAAAGAGAGCATATCCCGCTCTGCTTTTTGCTGAAGGGCGATGTTTTTCATACACTATTTTCTTTGTACTGCACAAAAAAGCGAATATTTTACAGATACACAGGGTTTTCCCCCTGACCCCGAATATGCCGATATGTTTCCTTCAAGAAACAAGCAATATCGCCATGTGAAATCAATCGTTTTCAACGATTCTATCGTTATTCGGCTATGACGGTCCAGCCTTCCGGAATGCCATCGTCTCCCCTGACATCCCACTTGGCGTACTTGCTCTTGACGAACGTACCGGTAGGAGCAACGCCCGAAAGCCAGTCACGAATTTAATAGTTTTCCTCGAAAAATCCATCGAACAATTTATTTTCATTCAATCACTTCGCCATTAGACCTACGAGCCCACTGGGTCAAAGTCGAATGGCTGCAGGTGAAATCCGGAAGGTCGTCCTCTTCCATAAGGGTGCTGTCCGAGGCTCCCGTCCGGGATACGGGACAACCGCAAGTCCATGAAGACGATGACGATCATAGGGAATAACCGCCTATCGTCAATATCAATTCAATGCAGGAACAGGTCATCGAGAGTAATCGAGTTCTGCACAAGTGAAGTGTGGGAATTGGCAGACAGACCGAATGTTGTCACCATCACAAGATGTATGGACTTGTTTGTCTTAGTTGCATTGCGGAAAACTTCAATCTTATCCACTAATTCCGATTCGTAGCCTTTAGTAATTGCATATAAACCCGATGCGAATTTAACTTCGCAGAGGTCAATCACGCCGTCGCGACGATCAATCAACAGATCAATCTGCGATCTCTTTCCAGACTCATCTTCGCCTCGCCATGAAAACTGACGGGTAGCCACTCCTGATATGCCCAAAGCAGCTTTGATCTGAGGAATGTGGTTCATACACAGAAGTTCAAACGCGAATCCCGTCCACGCACGATGCATGGAGGAATCAATTCTGTTTGTCCAAAAATTTTCGTCATCCCCATAGTTCTCCTGAACAAAATCAAGATAAAAGATGGTGTAGAAGTCACTGAGACGGTAGATATTGCCTTTCTTCGTTTTCGTCCAATCCCTATACGACAAGACGAACCCACTGTCTTCCAACTCCTTAAGTACACGGGTCAAATTGCCGTTAGGCGGGATTTTTGTTGCCTCGGATATTTCGGCTCTTGTCAGCCCTGAACGCTTCGTGTTCAGAGCCTTGACAATCTTCAGATGCGGTTCGGGATTATCGAAGAGCGAAGCGTAGAGATGTGTAAACTCATCCCACAGGCGTGCCCTTTTCTTAAAGAAAATGTTGTCAATGTTTTGGCTGAAACTCATTCCTTTTTCTATCTTGTCCAGATAATAAGGAATTCCGCCCATAATCATATAGCATTCGGCTATATCCTTTCGCGTCAAGCAGATTTGTCTGCGGTCAAGAAATTCTTCAGTTTCCTTCAATGTAAACGGCTCAAGATAAATTCGGTCCGTGTCGCGATTGAAAAGACCTCCTTTATTGCTAAAAACCTTCTTTGTTATCCAAGAAGTCGCTGAGCCACAAAGTATAAGCAAAAGGTTATTTTCGCCGGAACCCCATCCGTTCCAAAAACCCTCCAACGCACTCACAAAATCAGATTTGCGAGTTTCCATCCATGGAACTTCATCAAGAAAAACTACGAGTTTCCCAGGGCGACTGATTCCCTGAAGATAATTCTTCAGCATCCTAAATGCGGCATACCAGTCTTTCGGAGTCTCTACATCTTCCCCCGAATAGTCTGAAAGGGCATTGGCGAAGTTCTCCAATTGTCTTCGCATGCTCTTTTTGTAAAGTCCGGTAAGATAGAAATCAAAACGGTTGTCGAAGGCTTGACGAATCAGGAAGGTCTTCCCGACACGACGCCGACCATAAACGACCACCAATTCCGGCGACTGCGATTCAAACCGCTCGCGAAGTTGCCGTATTTCATTTTCCCTTCCGATAAACTGTCCCATAAATAATAAAGTTTTGTGTTACTTTGCAAATATAGACATTTAAATAGAATTTAATGCAAAAATTCGAGATAAGTCGTCTAAATCTTGTAAAAAAGATACATTTAGACAATATATCCCATTTTTAGTTGGGTTTACACCATTTATCTTGCTATCCAAGTAGCGTCTTTGCTCTTGACGAACGTACCGGTAGGGGGAAACGCCCGAAAGCCAAGAATAAGTTGTTTTTTCGGAATACTCATCAGTAAACAAGGACTTGACATAATTTAAGTTCGTACATCCATAGAACATACGATAATAACACCTCGAAGCCGACAGTTATTGGCATGGTGACGCTTACAATTCGGAAATTGGCATGGGATGCCAGATTTGCCAGCCTTTGCCCCTGTCGGGTACTTGTTGGATAGGAAAGGGCGAAACAATCTCGTTGGTCGCACCGGTCTTTACTTCATCGACATTGACCACGGCTTCGGTGTCTCTGTAAGGCGTTGCAAGGGAACACTCGTCTTGGACGACCACGTGCATACCTGGCTACACTTCCATTTGGGGCTTTGACCTCCAATCTTACCAGATTCACGCCCGCTATATCCTACTGGATACGAAAACCAGGTACCGGAGTCAATTCCTCCAGGTATCCGGCGTTGTGAGTTTTTGAATGCCGTAGGTTAAAGCGTATCTATCTTCTGCAGAATCTTGTCCGGCAGGACATCCAGCCCATAATACAGGTGACTCTCAGGATAGCCGAGGAATTTCACGTACTTGAGAACCATAGCGTAATTGTCCCTTGCCGGCTGCGTGTTCTTGGCTCCGGTATCGTCAAAGCAGATGGCCTCGTGATGGGCGATGCTGTTGCGAAAATCCTTGATGGCTTGAAGTTCGTTGTAAACGGCTCTCTGTCCAAGGCCGTGGGCCTTTGCCGGGAAGATCTGCAGCAGGCTTTGCCCGCCTGCGACAAAAGGCTTCTTGGTAAACAGGTAAGTCCATAAGCCAAAGGTCACAGATGATACCAACCGGTCATTGGAGTAGCGATTTTTCTTCACCAAGTCACGGATAGTCTTCTCGACAACAGCCTTCTGGGGATGGGTTTCAAGCATTCCGCTACGGTGTCCCCACCGAACGCTTTGAGATATTTGTAAAGCCTTGCAGGAGAGAAGGCTTTTTCGTAATCCTGGTACTTCATCGCTCCAATTCTTTCAAATTCTTTTGCAAAGTTAAAAATAATCGTACCTTTGCAATGGAATCCCCGTGTGTCCCTGAGCAATCAAACACGCGGGTTTAGTCTTTTTATATGAGCCTTAGCGGAAGTACTCGTACTTAGAAAGAGCCTGTTTAGTGTATAATCTTAATGTTCCCATAAAAGCAAAAGACTCGCCCTGGTTCGCTGTTCAAATGGGAAGCGTGGCGGATTCTGTTGTTGCAAAGATACGAATAATCATTGATAATACAAACTTTTTGGTAGTGTTTCATCGAGTGTGTCCGGAGCCGGTCCATCGGTATTCCTCCATAAAAAAAATAGGTCGTGACATTTCACAACGTCACGACCCCGAATCAAATCATAACCAGTCTTTCGACTGATTTCCACAAATAAAATATGCCTAACGGCATAGCCTCGGCTTATCATTTTCCACAACTTTCACCGAGACTTTTTCTCTTTATCCTTCCGGTCCTTAGAAGCTCGTAAACGCCGACCACGAGGTATTCTTCGCTTCGACCCGCGTCTCTATGTCGCTTGGCAGGTTCACGAAGAAATCGAACCCGGTCCACGACTCCACCTCATCTACGCTCACAGTGTAGTTCGTGTAGCTATCCGAGTAAGCCTTGTGCTCGAACCAGAATGCCACGCAGACGGCATCGGTCACCGCTCCGCCCGCACTGGTCTTCACCCTAAGCACCAGCTTATAGAAGTAGTTAGGGATAGGAACCTGCTGGGATGGAGCTTTTGACGGACTCGTGTAATTTATGGTGCGATTCTCGCCCTCCTTATTGAAGGCTACGCCCGTCACTACATAGATCTCCTCGTTCTTGGTTTTCGCCACGTCCTGTACGGCTCCTTCCAGTTTGCTCCAGATACCGCTATTGAAGCTGTTCTGAATCTGAGGAACCTGGTTCGTCACGTAGAAGGTCTGGGCCTGCATCGTGGCATTTCCATTACGCGAGGCGTTCGGACACATATGTCCCCTCGAATAGGTATTGCCCGAGTAGCTGCCTTCCGTCACCTTTATCTGGTACTTCTCGGCGATATTAGGATTATAGCTCCACGACGAAGGACGCTGGTAAGAGCCCATATGTCCGCTCTCGAGCGGATAGGCCGTCCAGAGAGGCGTCATCATAGAGGTATCGTAGAAGACAGTATAGTTCCTCTCCCCTGCGTAAGTGGTGCTTACCACATACTGAGAACCTTTCTTTCCCGAAGCGAGTTCTAGCCAATCCTCATTCACCGCAGGCCTTGTCGCCTCCTGGGTCTTGAAGACCATAGGAGAGCCAGCGTAGAAGGTCTTTTCCTCCGATGAGTACTGTCCCGTACCCGATACGATGGCGTATGCCTGGAAGACATAGTTCGTACCCGGATTAAGGCCCGAGAGGGTTGCGCTGAAAGTGCCGCCGTCGGAGCTCGTCATCGAAACGGATGAGGCCGGAAGTCTATTTGTCAAAGAACTCGAGGATGTACCCCAATAAAAGCCAACTTCGGACGGAGTGGTAACGGCTCCTGTGAAGGAACCCGACAGAGTCACCTCCGTCGAGCTCTTCACATCGGCCTTGATATTACTCACCTCCGCGTATGGCCTGTCTCCCGTGGGTTCTTGCCCACCGGCGCCACCGCCGGACGGGAGTCAGTTATTAGTATAGACTACCTTAGAAACCTGAACGGAGCCATTATTACTTGCCTTCTTACAGTCTACGGAAATCTTGTACTTACAATTATTCTGAGGGGTTGTAATAATGAATACACAATCGCCCTTAGCAACTTTACCAGTAATAGTTTCCTTTACCTTCGAACCGTCGAGCACCTCCAGCTTGATTGAATTGACATTATTTACAGTGATGGCATCAATAGTCATCGTGACCGTAGAGATAGCCTCCGGCATGATAGTATTTGTAGTAATAGTCGCTACAGAAGCATTTTTCTTACTGCCCGCCTTTACAAAAGACCATTGGTTATTATTGTTGTTCCAATTCACCATATCCCAAGTAAATCCATCACAAGTAACTGTCCAAGATTTGTCGTATGCACTTATCCCTCCGCTATTATAGGTCGTTCCGAACTGCAAGGTGTATGTCTTAGGGGCCTCGCCACTAGCAGCGCGCACAATAATCTCGTAAGTCACTGTCTCCGCACCTACGGTGACGGTAATGGTCTGCTTGCCTTCCGTAGACTTATCGTAGCCGCTGAAGGTAGCAGATGCGGTGACATCCACATCCTCCTTTCCGCGCCATACCTGAAGAGCCTTTCCTCCGAACTCGAAAGCATCACCCACTGTGAAGGCTGTTTTCTGACCGGAAACTGCAAGACCTCTATAAATTTCTGTCTTACCGTTGATGGAGATAAGGTGATTGTTCTTATCCAATTCGTATTTGACAACTCCTTGTTTGTCCGTGTACTTCTTTAAAGTACCGAATACGACAACCTCGTCACCGGCCTTTAAGTCCTCTGCTCCTACGAAATCGGCATTGCCGAGGTCCCTACCACTGTAAATATACAAGGTAGCTTCACCGGATACGATGTCATAACTCAAGCTGCTATATTTTGCATTGAATGAAGGAGCTGCTTTTACAACACCCTTCACATGCTGATTAGTCACGCCCTCAGATGGATTCGGACTTGCATCTATCACTGCAATAGCCTCGGCTGCGGTATAAGGACGCTCCAATGAACCGTCATTAGCGGTTACCTTCTCAACCCACTTGTCAGCAGGAATAGTCTTCACGACCTTATACAGTTTACCCGCTTCGTACTTACCTGCCGCATCACTACGACTAATGGTCAACGTATGATTTGCGGTCTCTACGGTAAGAGTCATCTTTGTGTACTTTGTCGGAAGGACATTATACCACAACTGGAAGTCAGAAGCCATAGGTGCAGTACCTGCGTCGTATGTAATAGTGATCTCGTTCAAATCTGCTACAGAAAGATCGAAACCCTTACTATAGTCAGTTCCAGAGACATTCACCGACGAACTAGCGATATTTCCGCCCTCTACTGAGAGCTTCGCTGACACCACTTCCTCATTAAGAGTACTTGTAAGATGGAAATAAGCGATAGCTGTCTGACGAGTCATCTCGAAGACTATCTTCTTTCCATCTGCTGTCATTCCTGCATCTGCGCCCTCGGCGGTAGCACTGCCCTTCATCAAGTCAAACTTGCTATTGTAAGCACTTCCGTTCTGGGTACGAGCAGAGCCGAAATCCACTTTCTTCTCTGCGTTAGGAGCTGGATATAAAGCGTCATAAATCCAATTGCCATTACCACCTTCCATTTGAGCCTCAAAACAAGACTTGTCCGCTGACCAAGTGGCAGTAGTTTCTTTAGTTGCACCGTATTCAAATGAGTATTTAACACTCAATACATCTCCATTCACCCACGCTGACTTGAATGTCAGTTCATCGTCAGTTGTTAGAGTAGCCTTCGTGGCGCCTTCGATAGCGGCCTCGGCACCGAAATGCACCGTTACGAACTTTCCGTCTGCGTTTCCGTTATCCGGAACCAGCTTGTCATCATTACAAGCACTTAACCCTAAGGCAGCTACTGCCAATAGGGCAAACGATTTCATAAATTTTTTCATAAGGCACATTCTTTAATCCCAATCATTCTGTTCTACAATATCACTTCCGGATATGTCCCGCAGGCCATATTGGTTATAAATCGATCCGCCGCTCTGGCAGAGTACTCCCTCCATAGACACGGAGAGGATTTCAAGACTCGGAGCCTCGTAACGCTCCGACACTTTAGTTAATGTTTTCTTGTTCATGATTTTTTAATAATTATTTATTAGACATATTTGTGCATCTTTATATTAGACATTTCGGAAAGTGCCCTTCGGACGATACGCGCTTCGCGCTATCCCTCCCACTTCGTGGGCCCCTCCCGTTCACATGCCACGGGCGGCAAGCCGTCCGAAAAGCACATTTCCGAAATGCTGCTAACGAAGTATTGAAGACATTATACGCACAAAAAATCGCCGACGAAATCTGCGTTTCGTCAGCGAGGCACATCATCTCCGCATAGGAGTATATATTACTACTATTTAATCTATTATTGAGGCAATTATGTCTACCCCCCCCCATCAAGATTTCAGGAGAGAAGCAAGGAATTAACGGGCTATGTGGTAAATAACAATTCATCTTGCACAATGTCTTGCAAATCTACAAATATTCTTCCTTAATTCCAAACACCACCCTGCAAGCCACCTCAAAGGCACAAAACCCTCATGACTAATCCTTTCCCTCCCGTAAGAGAAACATTCTTACTCTTGAGCAAGTAATCTTTAAAAGAAAACCATATTTGGCAGAATCTCTTCAATCATATTTTGTGGCACTTCACACTCTCGGGCAATCTCCGGCCACATTGATACCGCTTGGCAAACTTCGTCAATAATTCTTGCGGCATTTTTAACGTTATTCTTAGCACCGCATTCAAGAAGGTCATCTTTTGTAATGTCACTGAATTTGCCGTTTATTGACATCTGGTGGGCTGAGGTCCATTGGCCGTCGGGATTATAGGCGTACCCCATATCATAGGCAGGAGAAAGTCGCCAGCTCCCGCTTCTGTCCATCAGAAAAGAGATGTTCTTCGTGTGGTCATCTTGATTTCGTACCACGACATTGAATACCATTCTACGGAACATCTCCTGCGCTTCCTTGTAGGTAAGTCGCAGCCCTCGCATCACGGTGAACGCCTGTTCGTAAGAATATGCTCTAAGCAACCTATAATCCAAATGAGCAATGGCGCAAAGTGTTTGCATATGCACTTTTTGTCCATTAACTCTATCGAACATCTTTGTTAGAAAATGCGCTCTTCCATTCTCTTCAATCAGTGAGCATTCCGCCATTTCGATGCCACATTCCTTCACAAGACGAGAGAAAGAGTACTCCAGTCGGCCAAAATTTTCAGTCTCCTTAAATCCGGCTGTGGCTGATACGCCGTCCAGTTTGATAAGATAGTAGTCAAACCCATCGGGAGCATCGACCTGTCCTGAGCGAATCTCACCTGTTTCTTTATTAAAGGCAATGATCGCCTTGGCCCGTTGCCCACCGGCAGAGGTACCGAGGCGAAGAATCTCTGCAATGGCAGCTTTCTTATCAGAACTGATGTTCACGTTGAAACTTGATTTGCCGGCAAGAGCTTCTTTGGCCACATCCACCAAAGAATCAACCTCTATCCTAATATCCGCATCAACTGATTCGATGGCCGGTTCGAACTCAAGAGCCCCCATACAACGTTTGCCAAGATAGCAAAGCGTTTCGATTGCGTTACCGCTAGTCCGGCCAGTCAGGGCCAACCATTTTTCAAAAAGGGCACGTCCATATGTATCCGGCAGGGAATCCGCCAACATGCCAGGCAGCCCTTTGAAAGTAGTTCTATTGAGTTCCCCGAAACTATACACACGTCCTTCCCTCACTGGCATCATCAGCGGCGAGGGCTCTATGCCCTGTCGCACAAAGTCCGGCTCATACTCAAATTGTGCGACTTCATATCTTTGATCCCAGCGTACGGAACCTATTGGCTGGCCATACAGATTTACACGTGCTACATCTACCATTCTGATTCTTCCTTATTTTCTGTTTTAGAACCTTTTGATGCTCGCTTGCGCTTATGCTTGCTTGCCTTGTTGGCTAATTCGTAATATTCATTCGGGCTTAACGGATTGTCTTCAACGAGTGGAATAAAGATGTCGAGCTGGCCTAGAGTACGCAGAATGCGAATCAACGACTCTACGGTTTTCACGTCTCCATCTTCAATACGCTTTATAGTGGAGACAGAAACCCCGCTTTTGTCTGCCAGTTCGCCTTGTGACATATTCTGCTTCAGGCGTACCGTTTTAATTTTAGCGGCTATCCTGTTGCAAAGCTCGATGTCTGTAAGCATATATATATTATCCAACATATCAAAATTGATACTTTATGCGGCAAATATAGTAATAAAATTTCAAAATTGAAACTTTATGCTGACCTTCCCTTGACCTTCCCTGATTTTAGTTGACACTTTTAGAGCGGTTAAATTAATATGACAACACTTCGTTAAAAATTTAATAATTATATAATTTTCAATTACTTGCGTATACAATATCCCGTTTATGGGTTGTTTTACAGCACCCCGTAGACGGTATAGAATAAAGCTGAAAAAAGTGTTAAAAAAGATGAAAATAATGCTCGAAAAATT
>ERZ809074.3763-NODE-3763-length-13633-cov-16.236780_pt1 | contig 13633 bp, 15 predicted proteins | sample MGYA00520795_ERZ809074 | MGnify/ENA primary metagenome ERZ809074 (study PRJEB31570, sample SAMEA3212989) | Homo sapiens | biome: human-gut; feature: human gut; material: fecal | place: Sweden | collected 2011 ...
GGTGGAATATCTCTTGTTACAACGCTTCCTGCACCAATTACACACCCTTCTCCTATGGTGACACCACCGCAAACAACTACATTCGATGCCAGCCAACAATTATCTTTTATAGTGATTGGTTTCGCATATTCAAGATTATAAAAACTGCCATCTTCTCTCTTTCGGATATTGCGTTCTTCAGGTAATAATGGGTGCATAGGAGTCGCCAATGTAACATTTGGACCAATCATCACATGATCGCCTATGTGTATTTCGCATACATCCAAACATGTAAAATTAAAATTAGCAGAACTGAGTTTTCCAAAGAAAGTATTACATCCGTAATCAAAATAAACAGGTGCCTGCAAATACGGAAGCTCCTCTGTTGTTGGCAGTAATTTTCGCAAGATCTTTGCTTGCTCTTCTGGCTGATCTTCATCTGTCGAATTGTATTTTCTTGCTAATTTACGTGCATTCAGGCGTAATTGCTCCAATTCTTTATCCGTTGGATCGTATAACTTCCCACTCAGCATGTTTTCTCTTTCAGTCATTTCCAATGGCCTCCAAATTCCGAGTTGTCGCTCTCAGTATACCATGTCTCCCCGCAGAAAAGCATGGCGAAAAACAAAAATGTCTCCGGAGGGCTTGTACGTATGATTTTTCAGCGTTTCCGATCTGAATTTCTCAGAACAGAATATCCTCCGGCTTGAACTTATCTTTTTCGGGAATGGGGCGGATCACCTTGCAGGGCACCCCCGCAGCGATGACGCCGGGGGCAATAAAGGCACCTGCTCCGATGTTTACCGGAGAGGTATTCGCCCGACTGACCATAGAAGTAGTCCAGCATCATTTGATATGGCCTCGAATTTTCAACTGTATGGGTGCGTTCATGTGGAAAACGATCCCTCCCTCCGAAATGAATGAAAAACAGGTTGACATTCACCAGAAAAAACGCTTACAATGGTGATAATAAGTTGATATCAACTGGTATCAGTTGTTTTTTCAATTCTCATTCATGATTTTTCTGGCTCGTCCGCGCGTGGTGTCCTCAAAGGTCTCATCTTCGCTGAATCGCAGCCAGTAGGGGTCTTCCATCAGGCAGGCGTTGGTGCGCTTGACGATCTCCCAAGCGTTGTAGTCGGGCAGACCCATCATTTTCAGAATTTCCTTGCAGTCCATCCGATTTTTCGGGAAGATACGCTTCTTTGCCCAAACAACCACATCCACCAATGGAACTTCACGTTTGTCACCGATGAAAAGGTTCAGTGGCAGATGATACTGCGGCACGCCCTCATTGGCGCAAAGATATTGCCCATCTTCGCTCAGGCTGGCGATTTCTTTTTCATCCATCATCAATTTCAGATAGGCCATTTTATCACCCCATGGCGGCTTTCAGGTAGTGCATACGGTATTTTAGATATTGGCGGATCGCAGGTGCTCGTTTTTTACTTAGCAGTGCAAGAATCGGCGAAATAGACTGAATGATTTCCTGATACAGCGCATCCAGATCACGCACAGGCAGCACAGGCTCGTCGATCAGTTTGATCTGCTGGGCATGACGACTGCGGAATGGCTTCGATTTGTCGAGCTGATAACGGAGTTTCGTGTCAGTCAATTCTTCATCCATTGCCCACGCAAGCAGACTGCCGCCATTATCGTAAATAGGCGGAGCATACTTTTTTCCATCCCGGACGATCACATCAAAATTGTTCTCGTGGCGGTCTTCGTTGCCGATAAAGGCGTCAAACGCCAGCATCTGATAAAGCCACTTCTTACCATACAGCTCTACCGCATACTGAAATAGAGCGTCCGGCGAAGATGTTTGCCCATTGGCAAGAAAATGGGCGTCAGCCAAGTCTGCAAAATGATACAGCTGTTCATCGTTCGTTGTGAACTTGGGGCAGACGCTGACCACATCGCAGGAATAGGTTTTGATATCAGGAAAGAGTTTGGCAGGCATCAGGGCGTATTCCACATGAGGCAGACCCAGCACCTGTGCAATCAGCGATGCCATCACCTCGGAATATGGCTCATATCCAGCGGTTCCGGCCTCTGTGATGGAGTTGCCTTTGACCATAACAAGCTGGTCATCCACGCGATACCAGCCCTTTGAGAGCATTCCACGGCTCGTCCGTGTTTCACGTTTTTCGACCAACTGGATTTTTGCAGGGACTTCGATTGGGCTCATGGTATCACGCTCCTTTGTTCCATTATACCATGTTTGGATGGATAGACAAGGTGAACGATACCATGCCCTGAGGATAGAAAAGATAAAACGGATGAGTTTGTACAGCGTTTTTCTCAAAAAATTAAAAGTGTGAACAAAAATTTTGTTAAAATGTATTGCATATAATTTCAGGCTAATGTATAATGATTTTGTGAATATTCGCCTGCTGCTTTGATGTGAGAGGGCTATCCTATGAAACATTTGCAGAAGCTTGTTCCCATTGTCCTCGCATTTGTTTTGGCGTTGAGCCTCAGCCTGACTGCCTTAGCAGAAGAAGACTATGGGCAGGAAGTTACGGGAGAGGGTAATCTGTTCCAGAACAATGAAGCCAAAACTACATTCAGCGTCGTTGCAGTACCGGCAAATCTTTCTGCAACAGTTCCTCTCAATGTCACTTTTGCAGTCAAACGCAATGGTGATTTTGTTTGTCCAGAGGGCTATGCAATTACCAATACGGGCTCTGAAATTTTTCATGTTTCGGATATCCGCGTAACCATGCTCGATGCAACATATTCTTTTGTAGAGAGTGATAAGAATTTGCAGGATCGGCAGATTTATCTGACGATGACTGGAACAAATCCGGGCATTATGAGTCCTGTTTCGGATACTGTTACTTTTGTGTCTGGGAGTGATAATACAAAACAATCGTTTGGGACAGAGCCCACGACATATAACACCTGGAATGTCGATCAGGGCGGAAAAATTGAATTTGAGTTTAAGGGAAAAGTGAATGGCATCAGTGCGGAGTGGGCTGACAAGCAGGAACTCTTCACGATTGCGTATACCATAGAGCCAGGCGAGATATATGGGCCAAATCCAAAAGGATAAACTGTTTCCACCGGAGCGGGGGCTCGCCCGCCCCGGTGTTTTTATCGTTTGAGAAAGTGGGTGCATTGGATGCGGGAGTATCACAAACAAGTCCTCCTTGGCCTGAAATTTCTCCTGTCCCGTGGGCTTCCGCTGGTGCTGGTTTCTGCCGCGACGGCAGGTGTTTTCCTGCTGAAGACGCCGAACAGCGCAAAGCAGGCCTCTGCTCCGGGAGCCCGTGACCCCAATGCAACGGTAGGTCAGTACGAGGGAAAGTCGGAGGCGGAGATTCAGGCAGAACTGGACAAAGTCGTGCAGGAAGGGATGTTCAACATCTCCATCAACCCGGATATCCGGATGACCAGCGGCAGAGCGGAAGCGGAGCTGCGGGTGGAAAATATTCCGGCCAATCACCATCTGATGAGCGTCACTCTGAGCCGGGATGATACCGGGGAGGTGCTGTATGCCTCCGGCCTCATAGAACCGGGATATCACATTCAGGCGGTGCCGCTGGAGACAGTCCTGCCCGGCGGCAGCTATACGGCAACAGCACTGTTTACAGCATACGATCTGGAAACGGAACAGCCCGCCGGACAGGCTGCGGCAAGAGTCCGGATCACAGTAGCAAAGTAAGAAAACGAGCCATTTACAGCTGTACTTGTAAATGGCTCGTTTTCGTTGATGTTATTGCCCTCTCGCAATCTCCTGCAACTTCTGCTGATCCAGCACCTCCACGCCGCCACGGTAGAGGCGCACCCAGCCCTCCTGTGCGAAATATTTCAGCAGGCGGCTGACCACCTCGCGGGCGGAGCCCATATAGCGGGCCATCTGGTCGTGGGTCATGCGGACATCGCTGCCGCCGGTCTTGGCCAGCTCGTCGGTGAGGAAGATGGCAAGGCGGCGGTCGGCGCTCATAAACAGAATTTGCTGCATCGTCCACATGGTATCCGAGAAGCGCTCCGCGGTCATCTGGTAGGCAAAGCAGCGGACGTGAACATTCTGCTGCATCAGGCGGCGGAACGTTCCAGCGCCGATGCAGTAGGCCTCGGTGTCCTCCTCGGCGTCGATGTACAGATCAAAATTGACCGAATCCATGACACAGGAGGCCGAGAGGATGCAGACCTCCCCCGGGAAGAGGCGGTAAAGGGTCACGTCCCGGCCATCCTCGGAGAGGAGATAGGCTCGCAGCTGGCCGGTGCGGAGGAGCAGGATGCCCACGCAGCTTTCCACGGGGCTGTGCACCCGCTCCCCTTTTTTGTACTTGACCGGCCGGGTGGTGCGGCAGAGAAACTCCTGCTCCTCCGGGGTCAGCTGCTCCCAGAACGGGAAGCCGCAGGCCAGGCAGTCCGGGCAGACAGGGGACTTTTTATCCAATTCCGGCATGATTCATCCTTTCCGCAGGGCCTTGGCGGCCTCGCTGCCCGCAAGGGCACCCTCGTACACGGCCTTGGCGACCTGCAGCAGGCCGCCGGTGCAGTCGCCTGCCGCGTAAAGGCCGGGCAGAGTGGTCATCATGTGCTCATCGGTGACGATGCGGTTCCCGTCCACTTCGGCCCCCAGCTTGCGGGCCAGAGCGGTGCTGCCTGCCACGCCCAATGCGACGAACACGCCATCCAGCGCCACAGTCTCGCCGCCTGCCAGCTGGACGCCGGAGACCCGCTGTTCGCCCAGAATGGCTTCTACTTTTTCGGGGCGGACAGCCACTTCTGCCGGGAACTTCGCGGTCAGAGGCTGGCCGTTGGCCAGCAAAGTGACGCTTTTTGCCACCGGGAGCAGTGCCTGCGCTTCATGCAGGGCATACTCGCCGCTGCCCAGCACAGCCACATCTTTGCCACGGTAAAAAAACGCGTCGCAGGTGGCGCAGTAGCTCACGCCGTGGCCCTCCAGCCCGGTCAGCCCTGGGATGCGGGGAGCGGCCCGGGAAGCTCCTGTTGCCAGAATGACGGCGTCTGCCGGGTAATCGCCGTCCAGCGTTTCGACCGTCAGCTTATCGGTATAAGTCAGGCCAACGGCCTCGGCGGTGACGAATTTCACGCCTACAGCCCTGGCACCCTCTATGCCCCGGCGCTCCAGCTCTGCCCCCGAGATGGGCTCGGCAAAGCCGTAGTAATTCTGGATGAGCTCGGCGCGGTCCAAGGCGCCCGGGCCCTTGGTCAGGATGGTGGTGTCCACGCCTGCCCGCGCGGCGTACAGTGCAGCCGATACGCCCGCCGGGCCGGAACCGATGATGACAATGTTCGACATTTATATTCTCCTTTTCAGGTCCGATGTTTGCTTACACCTCTATTATACACAAAATCTGCCCGTTTTCCGTGACTGAGTTCCAAAAAGTTTTGGATTGTGTTATACTGGTTCCATGATTTGAATTTTCATGGAGGCTTCCATTTTATGTCCAAGCAACGCCTGCTTTTTATCACCACGGGCGGCACCATTGCCAGTGTGCGCACGGCCCAGGGGCTCAAGCCCGTCCTTTCCAGCGAGGAGCTGCTGGCCCACCTGCCGGAGCTGCAGGAGCTCTGCTGCCCCGAGACACTGGCTCTGTGCAGCATCGACAGCACCGACCTGGGCCCCGAGCACTGGCTCATGATGGCCCGGGCTGTGCAGGAGAATTACGCCCTCTACGATGGGTTCATCATCTGCCACGGCACCGATACGCTGGCCTACTCGGCGGCGGCCCTTTCTTACCTCATTCAGAACGCTGACAAGCCCATCATCCTGACAGGCGCCCAGCAGCCCATCTCCAATGAGATCACCGACGCCAAGAAAAACCTGCGGGACAGCGTGATCTGTGCGCTGGACTCCGGGAGCCGGGGCGTGATGGTGGTGTTCGGCGGGCATGTCATTGCGGGCACCCGTGCCAAAAAGAACAAGACCATCAGCTATGACGCCTTTGCGTCGGTCAACTTCCCGGCGCTGGCGCTGGTGCAGGGCGACCGGCTGGTGCGGTATGTCCCCTCTCCCTGGCCCACCGGCCCGGTGGAGTTTGGCCGGGCGCTCAACCCCAAAGTCTTTCTGCTCAAGCTGACTCCCGGCCTGAGCCCCGAGCTGATCCCGGCCATCTTTCAACATTACGACTGTGTGATCGTGGAAAGCTTTGGCGTGGGCGGCATCCCGCAGCGGCTGATGGACGCCTTTGCCGAGGGGTTGGGCGACTACGACCAGACCCACAAAATCCTGATCCTGACCACTCAGGTTACCTACGAGGGCAGCGATGTGGGCATTTACGAGGTGGGCAAACGGGTCAAGAACCGCTTCCGTTTCCTGGAAGCCCATGACATGACCATTGAGGCGGTCATCACCAAGGTGATGTGGCTGCTGGCCCAGAACTGCGAGAGCTTCGACCAGCTCCAGCAGCGGTTCTACCGTCAGATCAATTTTGATACATTTTATCATTGATCGGTTGGCAGCAAAAAAGGACACGGCAGCGCGCCGTGTCCTTTTTGCGGTACAAACGTTAAAATACAAGCTGCACCAGCAGCACATAGCAGAGCGTACCGCCTGCAATGGATACCAGTGTTTCGTGCTTCCACTTGTGGAGCGCGATGGTCACGCCGATGGCGATGGTCTCCGGGATGCCGTGGCTGCCCGTAAAGACGCTGACGCCCTTGAGGCAGTAGATGATGAGCATTCCGAAGATGGCGGCGGGCAGCACCCGCCCCAGATACCGGACGACTTCCGGCGGCTGCTGGTCCTTGGACGAGAAGATCAGGAACGGCAGAAACCGGGTGAGCATGGTGGCTGCCGTGCAGGCGGCAATGGTGATGCCAAACTGGACTTCGCTCATGGGGCCACCTCCTCGGTTTTATCAGCCTGCTCAATGGGCTTGCGCAGCACGAGTAGCAGCACCAGAATGCAGATCATGGACGGGATCAGAAAACTGCCGGAGCCAAACACCAGCAGGCAGACAAACGGCACCACCAGCCCGATGAAGCCGGAGTAGTGCTGCTTTTCTTTCTCCCACTGGTTGAGGAAGATGACCACGAACATGGCTGTCATGACAAAATCCACGCCCTCGGTGCTGAACGGCAGGATGGAGCCCACCGCTGCCCCCAGAAAAGCGCTGGCCACCCAATAGATCTGGTCCAGCAGGGTGATGAAGAACATGAACCACCCACGGTCTACCCCCTCGGGCGGCTCGGCCGAACAGGTGATGGAAAACGTCTCGTCGCTCATGGCGTAGATCATGTAAAAGCCGCGCGGGCCGTAACCCTGATAGCGCTCCAGCATGGTCAGGCCGTAGAACAGGTGCCGGGCCTGGATCATGAGCGCCATCAAAAAGGCAGAGAGGGGCGAAAAACTGTCCAGCAGCAGGGAGGCCAGCACAAATTCCAGGCTTCCGCCGTATACCACGGTGCCCATCAGGGGCGGCAGCCAGATGGGCAGGCCCAACGACTGCACATAGATGCCGTAGCCCAGCCCCAGCACAAAATACCCCGTCAGCACCGGAATGGTTTGGGGGAACGCGGCTTTCAGCGCCGCCAAAACCGCCCCGGAGGAATCGCGGGACGGGGTCAAAATGGTTTGATTCGTCTGTTGCATTTTATTCAACCCTCCAATCTAGTATTATAACAGGTTTATCCTGCTTTGCAAGAGGCGGTTTCCGGATGCAAAACACCCCCGCTGAAAGCTTTTGGAAAGCTCCCGGCGGGGGTGTTGTATTTTGATGAGAAAGGGGATCTTAGGCTTCGTTCTTTTTGGCAAGGTCTTTGATGTAGAGGGCGCGGGTGGCGTTGAGGACGGCGATGATCATGACGCCGACGTCGGCGAAGATGGCCGTCCACATGCTGGCGATGCCCAGCGCGCCGAGGATGAGGCAGATGCCCTTGACGCCCAGCGCAAAGACGATGTTCTGGTACACGATGCCGTTGGTGCGGCGCGCGATCCGCATGGCCAGAGCGATCTTGGCCGGGTCGTCGTCCATCAGGACAACGTCCGCGGCCTCAATGGCAGCGTCGGAGCCCAGAGCACCCATGGCAATGCCGATGTCCGCACGGGACAGAACAGGGGCGTCGTTGACGCCGTCGCCCACAAAGGCGAGGTTCTCTTTGGGCTGCTTGGAGGCCAGAAGCTTCTCGATCTGATCGACCTTGTCGCCTGGCAGCAGGCCAGCGTGGTACTCGTCCAGGCCCAGCTCGGCGGAAACGGCTTTTGCCACCGGCTCGGCGTCGCCCGTCAGCATAACGGTCTTGCGGACACCGGCCTGTTTCAGGCCCTTGATGGCCTGTGCGCTGTGGGGTTTGACCACATCGGCAATGAGCAGGTAGCCTGCATACTTGCCGTCAATGGCCACATGAACGATGGTGCCGGCCTCCGTTACAGCAGGGACGGTCAGGCTCAGCTTTGCCATCAGGCGGGCATTGCCGCAGGCCACGGCTTTGCCGTCCACCTTGGCCGTAACGCCGTAGCCGCCAAGCTCCTCCACGTCGGTGACGCGGCTCTGGTCGATCTCCTTGCCATAAGCGGCCTTGACGCTCAGGGAGATGGGATGCTTGGACCAGCTCTCGGTCAGGGCCGCGGCCTCCACCAGAGCGTCCTGCGAGGTGCCCTCCGTGGGATAAATGCCGGTGACTTTAAAGGTGCCCTGCGTCAGGGTGCCGGTCTTATCAAAGACCACCACGCCGGTACGGGCCAGCTCTTCCAGATAGGTAGAGCCCTTGACGAGGATGCCGCAGGCGGAAGCGCCGCCAATGCCGCCGAAGAAGCTCAGAGGGATGGAGATGACCAGCGCGCAGGGGCAGCTGATGACGAGGAACGTCAGGGCGCGGTAGATCCAGTCGCCAAAGCGGGCGGGCTGGCCCGTCAACAGCAGAACGATGGGCGGCAGGAATGCCAGCGCCAGAGCGCCGTAGCAGACAGCGGGGGTGTACACCCGGGCAAAGCGGGTGATGAAGTTCTCGGCCCGGGCTTTCTTCATGCTGGAGTTTTCCACGAGGTCCAGAATTTTGGAGACGGTGGATTCGCCAAATTCCTTGGTGGTCTGAATCTTCAGCAGGCCGGTGACGTTGACACAGCCGCTGATGACATCATCCCCGGCCTTGACGTCCCGGGGCAGGCTCTCGCCGGTGAGGGCGGCGGTGTTCAGGGCCGAAGCGCCCTCCAGAATGATGCCGTCAATGGGGATGCGCTCGCCGGGCTGGACCACGATGGTGGTGCCGATCTCGACCTCATCCGGGTCTACCTGTTCCAGCTTGCCGTCCCCGCCCTCAATATTGGCGTAGTCCGGGCGGATGTCCATCAGGCTGGAAATGCTCTGGCGGCTCTTGCCCACGGCCACGCTCTGGAACAGCTCGCCGATCTGATAGAAGAGGATAACGGCGCAGCCCTCAACGTAATCGCCCAGGGCAAAGGCACCCACGGTGGCAACCGCCATCAGGAAGCACTCGTCAAAGGGCTGGCGGTTCTTGATGCCCTTGATGGCCTTGCGGAGCACGTCCCAGCCGACCACCAGATACGGGATGCAGTACAGCACCAGCTCCACCGGCGTGGGGAAGCTGGGCAGCAGTTTCAAAATGGCTACAAGGATCACCGCTGCGATGATCTGCTTGAGCATTTTCTTTTGTTTTTTGTTCATCTCAGTCTCTCCTTTTGCGCGGATCTCGGCACGGGTTTTCAGGGGGGAGTTTTCGTCCGATTCCACCTGTTTTCCACAGTAAGTGGGCTTTTCCACGTTTTCCCCCGCCTTTTCCACAGACTTTTCCCAACAAAAAGAGGCTGTTTGGCGTCTCTTTTTGCACTTTTCCGCAAGAAATGTTGAAAACCAGGTGGAAACTGTGGAAAACCTGTTTCTTTTTCCACAAAAGCGTTCCGCTGTATAAAAAGGCCCCTCCCGGGGGAGGGGCTCCGAGGTTCCGGAAGATCAGATGCCGAAGATCTCGCAGTCGTCCTCCACTTTCTTGCAGGCGGTCAGCACTTCCTGCATGGTGGCCTTGGGGTCTGCACCCTCAGCAAACTCCACGTTCATCTTCTGGGTCATAAAGCTGACGGTTGCCTTTGCCACGCCGGAAACGGTGTTGGCAGCGTCTTCCATCTTGGCGGCGCAGTTGGCGCAGTCCACTTCGATCTTGTAGGTCTTCTTCATCGTAAGTACCAGCCTTTCTCATTCTTCAATATGATCCATCCCCATGGAGAGGATGCTGCGCACATGGTCATCGTCCAGTGCGTAGTAAACAGTTTTGCCCTCCCGGCGGAACCGCACCAGTTTGCAGTCCTTGAGCACCCGGAGCTGATGGCTCACGGCGGACTGGCTCAGCTGCACCGCGTTGGCGATGTCCTGCACGCACAGCTCGTTATCGTGGAGCGCGTACAGGATCTTGATGCGGGTGGAGTCGCCAAATACCCGGAACAGGTCGGCCAGCTCGTAGAGCACCTCGTCATCGGGCATATCAATGGGCTGCGCGGCGGGGGCGCTTTTCTTTTCGGGTTCCTGCTGCGGCATCTGGACATCTCCTCTCGGGTCGGCTTTTATATGAACGTTTGTTCATGTGTTCATGATAGCATGGGGAAAGGCTCCTGTCAAGGGGTTTGGAGAAGAATTTTATTGGAATTTCAAAAAAGATATTTTTTGCCCCAATACGCAAAAAAGTGGCATTTTTATTTTGCAAAAAGGGTGCGGTTTCAAGACCTCAAATCCAGCTTGCTGCTGCTTGACTTTCCACCGCATCCTTGCTATAATACAAATAGAAAAGGCACTGCGACAAGCGGTTAGCCCTTTAAGTAGAACAGCTGAGCAAAGCTCGAACCGTCACCGTGCCGGGTGGCGGTTCATTTTTTTACTCTGATCGTAAAAGTGAATCCAAAAAGATGGAACGTCAAAGTAATAGGCATATGCTTCACCCCCTTTTCAGTGGGATGAAGAGCCGAACCGCCTGCCGTTGTATGCAGTGCCTTGCTGCCATTTCGGACAGCATCTTTAGCGTATCATAATTTTTGACAAAAAGCAACCAGATGAGGTTGCTTCTATTTTTTTCGATGAATATACCACGGCAGATACATCCCCGCCAGCACCAGCGCCACGGCGGGGAGAAAGCCCAGGAGATACCACTGTTCCCCAAACCACTGGGTAAACAGCGCCGTTACCGGGCTGCTGGTGGGGCCGTTCAGAAAGTAAAAGTTTGTGTACAGCACTTTATTTAAAAAGTAAATGGGCAGCGCCGAGCCAAACAGGAATGCCAGCACCGCCGGGAGCCGCCGCACCTGCGGGCGGAACCCGCCTGCTACCAGCAGAACCGGGTAAAGCACCAACAGCCCATGGAGGGTAACAGAATGCAGGTTGATGAGGCTCCACGCCTTTGTCCCCAGCCAACCGGGGCAGAGCAGCGCAATGGCGGCCCCCGGTGCGCAGAGGGCGTAGAGCTCCTCTTTGCACCAGTCCTTTCCGGTCAGGGTGCAGGTTGTGCAGAGGAAAATATGGATGCTGCACAGGTGGAGAGGCAGGTAGCTCCAGTTCCACTGCCCGGTGGCCAGCATGGCAATGACCAGCACGGCTTCATCTGCCAACAGCAAAACCGTAACGCCCCACAGGATGCGCCGCCGGGTGCGTTCCGGGCTGCGGCGGTACCAGCGGGCTGTCAGCAGGATGCAGACCGCCACTGCCTCCAGCTCTCCCAGGTGCACCGCTCCAAACAGCGGATAGCCCTGATACCCCGGGCCATACCGCCGGGCGATCATTTCATACGACATCCAGAACTCACTCATCTGCTCCACCGCCTTTTTTGCCTTTATTATGGGCTCGTTTGATCCAAAAGGAAAGTGTTTTGGCGGAAAAATCTCCAAAACAGGTGCACAGCGGCGCAAAATGTGGTATTCTACTGTTGGTTCGTAAATTCATGTCGTTTCGACATCTTACACAAAAAGAAAAGGAGAATTTTTATGACTCTGACAACTGGGATCCACGGCGAGCAGTCCGTGGCTGTGACCAACGAAAACACCGCGAAAACCATGGGAAGCGGCACGCTGGACGTGTTTGCGACTCCCGCTCTGGTGGCACTGGCCGAGAAGACCTGCTGGATGAGCGTGGCCGAGGCTCTGGACGAGGGCTGCGGCACCGTGGGCACCAAACTGGAGCTGGAGCACACGGCCCCCACTCCCGTGGGCATGACCGTGACCTGCGAGAGCGAGCTGGTGGCCGTGGAGGGCCGCAAGCTGGTGTTCAAGGTCTCGCTCCACGACGAGAAAGGCCCCGTTGGCGGCGGCACCCACGAGCGCTTTGTCATCAACAACGCCAAGTTTGCGGCCAAGGCCGAGAGCAAAAAGGGCTAATCTTTCGGTTGTTCCAATAATTCCAGCGGCGGCGGGTCGGCCCGCAGGGCCTCCTGCTCGGCTTTCTGCTGGGCCTCCCACAACAGGCGGGCGGCCTGCTCGCTGGCGCGGAACAGCTCAAAATACAACGCTTTATAATCCGGCGCGGCAAACACCCCCTCTCTTCTTTTCTGGGGGATAGTCTGCCCCGCCGCACCCCAAAACAAACCTGATCTGCAAGAGGAATCATTTTCATGAAAAAGAACAATCTCTCCTGGGTGGGCGCTCTGCTCGTCTTCGGCCTGCTGTTGTGGTGCACATCTGCCACACCGGGCAAGATCGCAGACCCGTCTACTTACACCTGCGCCGTGTACAGCACGGCACTTTCCCTGCTGCCTCCGGTGGTGGCCATCGTGCTGGCCCTGAACACCAAGGAGGTCTACACTTCCCTGCTGGTGGGCATTGCCACCGGTGCCCTGCTTTACGCCAACGGCAACCTGGAGCTGGCCCTGACCACCCTGTTCTTCAATGAGGACGGCGGCATGGTGTCCAAGCTGTCCGACAGCAGCAATGTGGGGATCCTGGTCTTCCTGGTCATGCTGGGCATTCTGGTGGCCCTGATGAACAAGGCCGGCGGCAGCGCGGCCTTTGGCCGGTGGGCCTCCACCCATATCCACACCCGGGCCGGAGCACAGTTTGCCACCCTGCTGCTGGGGATCATGATCTTTGTGGACGACTACTTCAACTGCCTGACCGTCGGCTCGGTCATGCGCCCGGTCACTGACCGTCAGAAAGTCTCCCGCGCCAAGCTGGCCTACCTGATTGACGCCACGGCGGCCCCCGTCTGCATCATTGCGCCGGTGTCCAGCTGGGCTGCTGCTGTTACTTCCTCGGTGCCCGAGGGCTCCGGCATCAACGGCTTTACCATGTTCCTGCGCACCATCCCGTATAACTATTACGCCATCCTCACCATGGTCATGAGCCTGTTCGTCATCTTTACCGGGACGGACTACGGCCCCATGAAGCTGAATGAGACCAACGCCGTGAACGGCGACCTCTTCACCACCGAGGACCGCCCCTACGGCGACGATGTGGACGACGGCACCGACACCAAGGGCCATGTCATCGACCTGGTGGCCCCGGTCATCGTCCTCATTGTGGCCTGCATCTTTGGCATGGTGTACACCGGCGGCTTCTTTGAGGGCACCGATTTCATTACCGCCTTTGCGGACTGCAACGCTTCCATGGGCCTTGTCATGGGCAGCAGCATTGCCCTGCTCTTTACCTTTGTGTTCTACCGCGTGCGGGAAGTGATGACGTTCCAGGACTTTGCCGCCTGCATCCCCGAGGGCTTCAAGGCCATGGTCAGCCCCATGCTGATCC
>ERZ809074.3787-NODE-3787-length-13558-cov-7.337925_pt1 | contig 13558 bp, 9 predicted proteins | sample MGYA00520795_ERZ809074 | MGnify/ENA primary metagenome ERZ809074 (study PRJEB31570, sample SAMEA3212989) | Homo sapiens | biome: human-gut; feature: human gut; material: fecal | place: Sweden | collected 2011 ...
AACAACCATTTTATTGACGTCAATAAAATGGTCTTCTACATTTTGTCCTACATTTGCACACGCTTCCTTGGCTTTGTCTATTACCTTTGTGAAATTTTGCCAAAGTTTATATCCTAATAAAGAACACAAATCTCTTGCACTCCAACATTCTACATCATTGAGAACGCATGATACTTGTTCAAATTGAGAGAACAATGCTTGTATTTCTTCTTTTTTCATTCTGTTTCGTTTTTGAATTCTTCGAACCGTACTAAGTCGGTCAATTCTACATCTAATATTTTGGCAATCTGCATCAGATTACCTAAGTCTGGTTGACTTGAATTGGTACACCATTTTGATATGGTAGTTTGGTCTAAGTTGCAGATAATGTATGGAAGATGTGCAAGATACTTAATTTGCAATAAACGCTTGTCCCGCTGAAGGTTTTTGCTGTATTATTCCCAGCACGGCGATTTCCTCCAAAGTGCAATCTTTGCACTTTGATGGCAGCGAAAGTGCAGAAATTGCACATTGAAAGCCGCTTTTCGCACTTTGCACATCAGCAGGTTTCCAGTCTAAATGCAGCTCTCTGTTGCGGAGTGGTGTGGTATCGCCATGGGCGGGCGTTTTGCAAAACGCCCCTACTTCTTCCACCTCCGCCACATCTCAGGTACGAGCAGCACGGGCGAGGTGATGAGCAGGAGCAAGAGCCAGTCAGCGGGGCAAAGGGGCGTGACGCCGAACATGCTGCCGCCGAAGCTGACGATGACGATTTGCCCAGCGAGAATGAGCGCGGCAATCAGCAGGAAGCCGCGGGCGGAGGCTATGTGCGAGAGGGCGGAATGGCGCGTGGCGAAGGCGCGGGCGTTGAACATGTTCCAAAGCTGGAGCAACACGAAGAGCGTGAAGAAGAGGCTTTCTTCATAGCGCGTGAGCAGCCCGCTGCCGTCATGCGTGGCAGAGAAGAAGGAGGTGAGGGCGGTGACATCGAAATATCTGAAATATTCTGCCAAAGCCATCAGGATTGCCGTAAACAGCAACCCCGTGCCGAGCAGGCGTTTCCACATGGCGCGGGTGATGATGAAATCGTCGCGGCGTCGCGGCTGCTCGTTCATCACCTCGCGTGAGGGCGGCAGGGAGGCGAGTGCCATGGCGGCGAAGGTGTCCATAATGATGTTCACCCAGAGCATCTGCGTCACCGTGAGCGGCGACTGCTTGCCTGTGAACGCGCCGAGCAGTACCACGAGGCAGGCACTCACGTTGATGGTCATCTGGAACAGGATAAACCGCTGGATATTTTTGTAGAGCGAGCGACCCCACATCACGGCGTTGGCTATGCTGGCGAAAGAACTGTCCATAATGGTGATGTCGGACGCTTCCTTGGCCACGCCCGTGCCGTCGCCCATTGAGAGGCCCACGTGGGCGGCTTTGAGGGCGGGCGCATCGTTGGTGCCGTCGCCCGTGACGGCCACCACCTGACCTTTCTTCTGCAAAGTTTCTACCAATCGCTTCTTGTCCATGGGACGGGCGCGGGAGATGATTTTAAGGTCGAGGATGCGCTCCTCGAGTTCTGCATCGGTGAGGGCGGCGAACTCGGGCCCCGTAATCTCGCACCGCGCATCGTCACCTGGTTGCCACAGGCCGATTTGTCGCCCGATTTCGCGGGCGGTGCCCGGCGTGTCTCCCGTGACAATTTTGACGCTGATGCCCGCGTCGATGCAGGCTTTTACGGCATCGGGCACGTCGGGGCGGACGGGGTCGGAAATGGCGGCGAAACCGAGGAACGTGAGGTTGCGTGCCGTGCAGCGGCCGTCTCTAAAGGTTTCGCTCGTATCGTCCAAAATCTGATAGGCGAAGCCGAGCGTGCGCATGGCTTTCTGCTGATAGCCGAGGAGCATGGCAGAGAGTTGCTTCTGCGTGATGCCCGCAGCGGCGCGGCAGCAGAGACCGAACACGATTTCGGGCGCACCCTTTAAGTACAAGATGCGTTTGCCGGGCAGCAGGGCGGAGCGCACCACGGTACCCATATACTTGCGCTCGGTGGAGAAGGTGAGCTGTTCCTCCACAGCGGCATTGCCGCGCAGGGTTTCGTAGTCCAGCCCGAGGCTGTGGAGCCACAGCAGCAGGGCGCCCTCGGTGGGGTTGCCCATCACGCGCGGCTGACTGTCGTTGAGGTCGAGGAAAGCCGTGGAGTTGACGGCGATGCCCTCTGCGATGAGTTGTCCGTAGGTGCTTTTGAAGTCAACGGTGGTGTCGTCGGGGAAGGGGAAGAAGCGCGTTTCGTAGACACGCATCTGATTTTGCGTGAGTGTGCCCGTCTTGTCGGTGCAAATCACGGTGGTTGCGCCCATTGTCTCGCAGGCATGCATCTTGCGTACGAGGCTCTGGGCTTTCAGCATGCGCCGCATGCTCATGGCGAGTGAGAGCGTGACGCTCATGGGCAGGCCCTCAGGCACGGAAACGACAATCAGCGTCACGGCAATCATCACCGTCTGCAACATCTCGGAGAGGAACGGCAGCCACTCGAAGCCGCCGGTGGTATTCATATTTATAAAATAAAGGAGCACGCGACCCGCCACGATGAGTGCGGCCATGGCGTAGCTTACCTTCGTGATAACGGCGCTGAGTCGGTCGAGCTGGTGGTTGAGCGGCGTTTTTACAGAGTTATCGATTTGCGCCGCCACGAACACGCGGCCGTTTTCCGTTTGGTCGCCCACGGCGGTGACGCGCATCACGCCGTGCCCGTCCACTACCGTTGTGCCGCGCAGGGCATGGTTGGTGGGGTAGGTGGCATCTTTGTCAAAATCCTCTTCGCGCACGGACTTTTTCACCAAAGGCTCGCCTGTGAGTGTGGATTCGTTGATTTGCAGGGAAATGGCTTCGATGAGTTCGCCGTCGGCAGGGATTTCGTTGCCCGTATTGAGAATCACGATGTCGCCCACCACGATGTCGCGCTTCGGCACTTCGGTGATGGTGCCGTTCTCGCCGCGCACCACCTGCACGGGGTCTTCGTCGCTCACTTGGTTGAGAATGTCGAACGCCCGGTTGGCGCGGACCTCAAACCAGAAGGCGATGCCCGTGGCGAGGATAATGGCGAAGAGGATGCCGGCGGGTTCGAAGAATGCGTCCAGCCCCGCCTCTCCTTGGCTGTACTCGAAGCAGGAGATACCCACCGAGGCCAGTAGGGCGAGGAGCAAAATGCGGATTATGGGGTCTTGAAACTTTTCGAGGAAGAGTTTCCACAGGGGTGTTTTCTCGGGCGGTGTCAGTACGTTTGCGCCGTGCTTGGCACGGCTTTCTTCTACTTGCTTTTCTGTAAGTCCGATACGGGGCGCGGTTTGTGACATGATTTTGTGGGTAGGTTATAAGATAATGTATAAATCGTATTGCAAATGTAGTGTTTTAATTTGGCCCGCACTGCGCTTTGAACGATAAAAGCCGTTTTGCCTTACTTTTTAGTCCACTAATTTTTTTTTTGCCCACGAATCTCACGAATCTACACGAATCATTTCAATAGATAAAATGGCGACCTGCTCGGTCGCACGAATCACACGAATATCGTCGCACACAGCCGAAAGTATTGAATTCGTGAAAATTTGTGCGACCGTACAGGTCGCCATTAAAACGCAAAGCACCAGATTCGTGTAGATTCGTGAGATTCGTGGGCAAAAAAAGAGTTTATTCGCGGGCAAAACAATGTGGATTTTGAGTTTTATTCTTTTATTATCAAACACTATGGAACAACAAACTGATTTTCGCCCCTCAGTGGGCATGCAAGAATTTATGGTACAGCTTATTGCACAATTCGTGGGCGAAAACCGATATGGCACGGCCCGGAATTACCGCCGCGCCCTGCGCCGCCTCAATCTCTTTACCGAGGGGCACCGCCTGCCGCTCGATGCGGTCACGGCAGAGTGGGCGGCGGCATACGAGGCAAACCTTACGGGGCAGGGACTGACGCACAACTCCGTGTCGTTTTACCTGCGCACGCTGCGTGCGGCCTACAATAAGGCGGTGCAGCGCGGGCTGACTGTGTCGGGCGACCCCTTCCGCAGGGTGTATACCGGCGTGGAACGTACGCGCAAGCGGGCAGTATCGGCCGATGTGCTCCGCACGCTCCTCGATGCCGACCTCGGCCGTCGGCGCGGTTTGGCATTTGCCCGCGACCTTTATCTCTTTAGTTTCTGCACACGGGGCATGTCGTTCGTCGACCTCGCCTTTCTGCGGCGTGCCGATGTACGCGACGGGTGCATCTACTACACGCGCCGCAAAACCGGGCAATCGCTCGCCGTGCGCGTGGAACCGCTGGCGGCACGCCTCATGGCGCGTTATTCCCAAAAAACCTCGCCTTACGTTTTCCCCATTCTCCGCAGCAGCGATCCAATGGAGGCGTACCGCCAGTACTGCGTGGCACTCAACTATTACAACCGCCGCCTGCACCGTCTCTCGGAACTCCTGCATCTGTCCAAACCCCTCACGTTCCACACGGCCCGCCACGGCTGGGCCACCGCCGCCCGTAAAGCCGGTGCGCCCGTTTCGGAGATAAGCGAGGCACTCGGCCATACGTCGGAACGCACCACGCGCATCTATCTCGCCTCGTTTGGGGCCTCGGCTATCGACCGCCTCAATCGCAGCATATTAGCATCGCTGGGCGGTGCTACTAATCGAAGGACGAAGGCATAAAATAAAGTGTGGTTTCTTTGTCAGAAACCACACATATGGTCTAAAAATCTTCTAATTTGTCCAATTCAACCAACGCATGAGCGAAAATATTTAATAAAAATAAGTCTTCTTTTTTTGGAGTGCTATATCAAATCGCTATCTTTGCGCTATGAAAGTGTGGTTTCTGACAAAGAAATCATACTGTATTGGAACTTGTTTTTTAACATTAATTCCCATTGGGAGCGCATCATCCAAAAGTTCCTCCTCGAATATTTTTTATAAATATTCTTGCAGAAAATACATATTTATTTGAATGTCAGTATTTTATAAACAAATTCTGACAAGGCATAAGAACGCCCGTTTTCGTAGTTTTTCCCTCAGTCATGCCTGCTAATCCCATCGTCCTGCCGACCTGCTATCGCGATGTAGACACCGTGCGCTGGTACATACTTCGCCTGCCCTTAGGCTTGGGCGGCATGTATAGCGGCGACCCTTCCTCGCAGCTTCGGCGCGAGATGGAGCGGCGTGAGCGGAATGCAGAGTCCGTATACGAATTTTTTGCCCCCACATACGTAGAAGTCGTGCGCCGCAATGGCAAGCTATTTAAGACCGACCGTCCCCTGCTTTACAATTACGTGTTTGTGCGTGGCTCTGAGCGAGGAATTTACGATTTGAAGAAGACGCTGCCGCGCTACAATTTCATGAGCAGGGTAGGCGAGGGGGCAGACAGTCATTTCCCCTATTTGAGTGACTCGGAAATGCAGAACCTGCGGTGGGTGGCACGTTCCTATTGCGGCGTGCTCCCCATTTATTCGCCCGCTTCCGATAGTCTTTGCGAGGGCGACCGTGTGCGCGTCACCGTTGGCCCTTTCGCTGGCGCAGAGGCCGTCGTGGCACGCCGTCCGGGAGCTGGGAAGCGCGATGTTATGGTGCGTGTGATGGGGTGCATGTGGGTGCCTCTGCTCTCCGTTGAACCTGGGCAATATGAAATCATAGGCCTGAGCGGCGCGGGTCGCGCCTATACGCATCTTAACGGTGATCTCGCCGACCGCTTGCACGCTGCCCTTGGCAGACGCTATGCCGATGGTGCGGCCGATGAGGAAGGCTGTGGCGATGCCCGCGAGGCCATCAATCTGTATGCCGGCATAACGTTTGATAGCGAGGTGCTGCGCTGCAAAGCCAGTGCCATGCTGCTCATGGCCTATAAGATATCAGGTAGCCCGGAGTTTGAAAAAACGTTATCTGCCTTGGGGGCTATCTTGCCCGCAGTCAGCGCAGCCCAAACGCGAGCCCTCCTGGCGGTTACCCTCTACGGCTGTACCGACGATAGCCGCTATTACGACCAGGCGCACCGCCTTACCGCATCATGGCGCGAAGAACCCGAACCTAAGAAGAGCAAGCAACTGCTGCTGCGGCATCTCGACGACTACGACCGCTGGTTCGGCCATTGATTTTTTTATTCCTCCCATATTCTTTCAAAAAAAATGCCTCCCATTCCCTTCTGGCAGGGCCTTGACGCACTATTGCGCGAGAGCCGTGCCGATATTTTGCGCCGTGAGCGTGAGAGTGCCGGCCGCCTCTACGCTTACAGCGTTGGTGGTAGCAGGGTGAGCCTGGAGCGTTCAGCCTGCGCCTTACACCGCGCTTTGCCCGGCAGTTTTGTCACAGCGATGGAGTTGACCGATATGCCCTTCCCCGTGGTGCTGGCCGTCGTGAGCGAGGAGGCATGGTCGGCCTATGCCGTTCACCATAGAGTGCAGCACCATGCCGGCGGTTACGAGTCCGTAGCGGTCGATGCAGCAGCCAGCGAAGACTACGGCAGATGGCGGCACGACATAATTGAAGGCAATAACCTGTAACAATATATATAAATAATATGAGCATTTTCAAAGACAAGACCTTGATGATCACCGGCGGCACTGGCTCGTTCGGCAACGCCGTCCTCAACCGCTTCCTGCGCACCGATATCGGCGAGATACGCATTTTCTCGCGCGATGAGAAAAAGCAAGACGACATGCGCCACGAGTACCAGGTGAAGTACCCCGACGTGGCTCACAAGATAAAATTCTACATCGGCGACGTGCGCAGCCTGCAGTCGTGCAAGAGCGCCATGCCCGGCGTGGACTACATCTTCCACGCCGCCGCGCTGAAGCAGGTGCCCTCCTGCGAGTTTTTCCCGATGGAGGCCGTGAAGACCAACGTGATAGGCACCGACAACGTGCTGACCGCCGCCATCGAGGCCGGCGTGAAGGCCGTCATCTGCCTCTCCACCGACAAGGCTGCCTATCCCATCAACGCCATGGGCATCACCAAGGCCATCGAGGAGAAAATCGCCGTGGCCAAGAGCCGCTATTCCGGCGGCACGAAAATCTGCTGCACGCGCTACGGCAACGTGATGTGCAGCCGCGGCTCCGTGATACCCCTGTGGATTGACCAGATCCGCAACGGCAACCCCATCACCCTGACCGAGCCCACGATGACCCGCTTCATCATGTCGCTCGAGGAGGCCGTCGACCTCGTACTCTTCGCCTTCGAGCACGGGCAGAACGGCGATATCCTCGTGCAGAAAGCCCCCGCCTGCACCATACAGACGCAGGCCGAGGCGGTGTGCGAGCTGTTCGGCGGCAGGAAGGAAGACATCAAGGTGATTGGCATTCGCCACGGCGAGAAGCTCTACGAGACGCTGCTCACCAACGAGGAATGCGCCAAGGCGGAAGACCTCGGCGATTTCTACCGCGTGCCGGCCGACAACCGCGGATTGAACTACGACAAGTATTTCAAGGAAGGCGAAACGGACCGCAACACCCTCTCGGAGTTCAACTCCAACAACACGCGCATGCTTACGGTCGAGGAGACCAAGGCCAAGATTGCCGCCCTCGAATATATCCAGAAGGAACTGACGGGCGAGGGAAATTTCGTGCAATGATAGGTTGATGATGCCCACGAGATTTTTTTTGCCAACGAAACTCTTTTTTTCGCCCACGAATTTCTTTTTTTTCGCCCACGAATTTCACGAATCTACACGAATTCATTGTTCTCCGTAATAATGGCGACCTGTTCGGTCGCACGAATCACACGAATAACGCTGAATACAGCCGAAAATCTCTAATGCAATCATTGAATTTTCATGCAAGCGAGCGCAATCAAGTTTACTTAAATTGCCGAGCATAGCCGAAAATATTGAATTAGTGAAAATTCGTGCGACCGTACAGGTCGCTATTTATTTCATTGGAAACGCTTCGTGTAGATTCGTGAAATTCGTGGACGAAAAAAGAGATTCGTTGGCAAAAAAATCTCGTGGGCACGAAAATTTTTGAGATTCGTGGACAACTAAAAAAAAGATTTGTGGATCCAAAAAGCAAATACGTCATGAAACTCGATACAAACCTTTACGGCCGCCTGCTCCGCGAGGCGGCCGATAATCCCCGCCTGCGCCAGGCCACCGACCTGCGCACCTCCCCCGCCGACCAGAGCCAGCGCATGCTCAACGCCCTGCTGCCCGGCACCGCGGTGCCCGTACACCGCCACCCGCACTCCGCCGAGACCGCCGTGGTGCTCAGCGGCTGCCTCGACGAAATCTATTTCGATGAGAACGGGCAGGAAACCGCCCGCTTCACGCTCCGCGCCGGCGAGGGGCTGCAAATCCCCCTCGGGCAGTTCCACACCGTGGAGGTGAAAGAGCCCACGATATTGTTCGAATCCAAGGACGGCGCGTATGCACCCGCCGCCCCCGAAGACATAATGTTAGTTCAATAAACGCACGGATTATTTCCACGGATTTTTTTGCCCACGAATCTCACGAATCTACACGAATCTCGTGCTTTGCGTTATAATGGCGACCTGTACGGTCGCACGAATTTTCACTAATTCAATGATTGCATTAGAGATTGACTGCTGTATTCAGCATTATTCGTGTGATTCGTGCGACCGTACAGGTCGCCATTCAACTCATTGAAAACGTTTGAATATTTTCGGCTGCACTCGGCAATATGAGCAAGCTCTATTGCGCTCGTTGGCACGAAAATTCGTGTAGATTCGTGAGATTCGTGGGCAACAAAAAAAATAATTTGTGGAAAGAGTCCGTGGTAAGTTCGGCGGCACCCGCCGCCCCCGAAGATATATTACAAAAGCAACCATGAAAATCCTCGTCACGGGAGCCAAGGGCTTCGTAGGCCGCAACCTCTGCTCCCAACTGAAGAATATAAGGGACGGCAAGGCGCGCTGGTACGGCGGCCTCTCCGTTTCCGAAGTCTATGAATACGATATAGACACCCCCGCCGCCGACCTCGACCGCTGGTGCGCGGAGGCCGATTTCGTGTTCAACCTCGCCGGGGTGAACCGCCCGCAGACGCAGGAAGAGTTCATGCAGGGCAACTTCGGCTTCGCCTCCGTCCTGCTCGACACCCTCCGCAAGCACGGCAACCGCTGCCCCGTGATGCTCTCCTCGTCCGTCCAGGCCTCCCTCGCCGGCCGCTTCGGCAACAGCGAGTACGGCCGCAGCAAGAAGGCGGGCGAAGAGCTGTTCTTCTCCTCTGGGGAGGAAACCGGCGCGAAAGTGCTCGTCTATCGCTTTCCCAACCTCTTCGGCAAGTGGTGCCGCCCCAACTACAACTCCGCCATCGCCACCTTCTGCCACAACATCGCGCACGGCCTGCCCATACAGGTCAACGACCGCAGCGTGGAGATGGAGCTGCTTTACATCGACGACCTCGTGGACGAGATGATCGGCGCATTGGCGGGCAACGAGCACCGCTGCGAGTTTGAGGGAGTAGAGACTATTCCAACTGAGAATGGTCGTTACTGTTTTGTACCTGTAACACATAAAACCACCCTCGGCGAAATCGTGGACATCATCAACGAGTGCGCCACGGCTGCCGCCAACAAGGATGGCATCAACATGATAGAACTCCCCCAGGGTTCACTCCGCTATAAGCTGATGACCACCTATCTCAGCTATCTCCCCAAGGAAAAGGCGATATACGATTTGAAGATGAACACCGATGCGCGAGGTTCATTCACGGAACTCTTGCACACGCTCGGCTGCGGGCAGGTGAGCGTCAACATCTCCAAGCCCGGCGTGACGAAGGGCGAGCATTGGCACCACAGCAAGTGGGAGACCTTTATCGTAGTATCAGGTCATGGCCTTATCCAGCTTCGCAAGGAGGGAACGGATGAGATTTGGAACTACGAGGTGAGCGGCGAGAAGATTCAGGCCGTGCAGATGCTCCCCGGCTATACCCACAACATCATCAACCTCTCCGAAACGGACGACCTCGTCACCGTGATGTACTGCAACGAACGCTTCAACCCCAATCGCCCAGATACTTATTTCGACCCCGTGGAAGAGCAAAAGTAGCGTATGCGCGCCGGTTGAATTCGCGAAAATTCGAGCTATGCGTGGCCCATTAAAATTTGCTGCTAATTCAACTAACAGATTTATATATGGAATTGAGAATAGATAAGCAATTATCCTCCTTAGTCAAATTTTTCGCGGCCTTGACCGTTGCTTTGCACCATTATTCGCAATATGTATGTGCGAATGACCTCTCTGAATGTATAATCTATAAACTGTTCAGTTTCCAGGGAGGTTTCCTTGCTGTAGGCGTTTTCTTTTTTTTGTCTGGCTATGGATTGATGGAGAGTGAAAAGAAAAATCATCTTTCACCCTCTGCCTTTCTGAAAAAGCGACTATTTCGCGTATATCTCCCCGTACTATTGGTGACCATTCTGTGGTTGCCGATAAAGTCGTACATTCAAGGTGAACCATTTTTAACGGGGGGGGTAATTTATAAATTGCTTTGGGGATTTGAAGATGGAGTGCTGTGGTTCGTCAAGGTATTGCTTGTACTTTATCTTTGTTTCGGTATTTTCATTTGGATTAGAGAGCGATATAGTCATATAGTATCAATCATATGTTTGAATCTGTTGACCGTTGGGGCAATTGCAGTCGCTTTGATGCTTCTGCAAATGCGTGATTATCAAACAATATCTATCCCTTTGTTTACCATAGGCGTGATAGGCTCGCTCTACAACAACGGTGAAACTCATAAGACATTTGCATATCTCGGAGCATGGTGCGTTGGCATTATATGTTTATTGATATTGCTGTCGGGGGTGTCAACCTTACAGATTCATGTTCTGATAAACTACGTTACGATTTTCATCGCAATTTTCTTGCTGGCAAAATTCCCTGTTAAGAAGAAATTAGTTGTTCCTGCTGTTGTTGGCGACATTTCGTTTGACATATATTTAGTGCATAATAAGGCATTTATGGCATTAAAGGTTTTGTTGCCAGTCGTTCCATTATATTCTTTTGTCGGACTGTCAGCAGCAGCAACTATTTTGTTCTATTTGATAAGAAAAAAACTAAATTTATAAACTGTCTTCCTGCTTAATTTGTTAGACAAATCACTCATCTGCAACTTGTTAGAAGCATATAATTTTTTAGTTACCACGGTAACTGTTACCGCGGTAACTAAAATTAATCATACATAGGTCGGATGAGCATAATCTATTAAGAGCCTGGAATTTTCGTGGGCAAAAGACACAGCGAGGAACGAGTGCCTGGAAGGCACTACGCCACAGGACCTGTCTCTATAAGTCTCCTCATTGAATTAGTGTAAATTCGTGCGACCGATCAGGTCGCCATTTTTGAAGCGCATTGCATTCGTGTCAATTCGTGAGATTCGTGGGCAAAAAAAATATTCCGTGGAAAAACCAAATTAAATCACTAACATTTTATGACCAAACACCCCAAATTCGACTATTCCGATATAAAGTGGCAGGACAACGGCAAGCTCAAGCTTTGCATCATCGTGGGCACCCGCCCCGAAATCATCCGCCTTGCCGCAGTCATCAACAAGTGCCGCCGCTATTTCGACGTCATCCTCGCCCATACGGGGCAGAACTACGACTACAACCTCAACGGCATCTTCTTCCGCGACCTCAAGCTCGCCGAGCCCGAGGTATATATGGACGCCGTGGGCGATGACCTCGGCGCCACCTGCGGCAACATCATCAACTGCTCCTACAAGCTCTTCGCCCAGACGCGGCCCGATGCCGTGCTCGTGCTCGGCGACACCAACTCCTGCCTGAGCGTCATCGGCGCCAAGCGCCTGCATATCCCCATCTTCCACATGGAAGCCGGCAACCGCTGCAAAGACGAGTGCCTGCCCGAGGAGACCAACCGCCGCATCGTCGATATCATCTCCGACGTGAACCTGGCATACAGCGAGCACGCCCGCCGCTACCTCGCCGAATGCGGTCTGCCCCGAGAGCGCACCTACGTCACCGGCTCGCCCATGGCAGAGGTGCTCCACGAAAACCTCAAAGAAATCGAGGCCAGCGATGTGCACCGGCGCCTCGGTTTGGAGAAAGGCAAATACATCCTTCTCTCTGCCCACCGTGAGGAAAACATCGACACGGAGAAGAATTTCCTCTCTCTCTTCAATGCCATAAACGAGATGGCAGAGAAGTACGACATGCCCATTCTCTACAGTTGTCACCCCCGCAGCCGCCACCGCCTCGAGGCGAGCGGTTTCCAGCTCGACCGCCGCGTCATACGCCAGGAACCCTTGGGTTTCCACGACTACAACTGCCTTCAGATGAACGCCTTCGCCGTAGTGAGCGACAGCGGCACGCTGCCCGAAGAGAGCAGTTTCTTCACCAGCGTCGGCCATCCCTTCCCCGCCGTGTGCATCCGCACCAGCACGGAGCGCCCCGAGGCCATCGACAAGGGCTGCTTCGTCATCGCCGGCATCGACGGCCGCAGCCTGCTTCAGGCAGTCGACACCGCCGTCGGCCTTTGCCAAGACGGCTTCCACGGTATCCCCGTGCCCGACTACGTAGACGAGAACGTCTCCACCAAGGTCGTCAAGATTATCCAGAGCTATACGGGCATCGTCAACAAGATGGTTTGGAGGAAGTAAGGGCATCACTTTCCCGTTGCGCTCGCCAGCGACAACTGCAAGTTGTCCCCAGTTGTCCTAGTTGTCGTCTTAATTACAAACGCGTTAATTGATTTAGGTGTTAAGTGCCTGGAAGGCACTACAAAAGCGTAGCTTTTTGGTAACCGGGTACGCAGTGCCCGGATATGTGTGGCAAGTACGATGTGCCTGGAATTTTCGTGCAAGCGAGCGCAGAGCCGAACTTGTTCGGGCTATGCCGAGTGCAGCCGAAAATCTCGAAGAAGTGGCACTACGCCACAGGACATGTAAATAAAGAACTCATTGCATTAGTGCCAATTCGAGCGACCGACCCGGTCGCCATTTCTCTTATCGCATAGCCTTCGTGTCAATTCGTGCAATTCGTGGGCAAAAATTAATTCGTTGCTTATTGCGCCCGCAAGAGACAACGTTGTCTCAAGTTGTACCTGTTGTCGTCATATCCTCCCATCATTGCATTAGTGTAGATTAGTGCGACCGACCCGGTCGCCATTTATCCATTGCAACTATTCGTGCCAATTCGTGCAATTCGTGGGCAAAAAAATATTTCCCAATAATTCGTGGGCAAAAATTAATTCGTTGCCTATTGCACCCAAGACAACTTCAAGTTGTCTCAAGTTGTTCCTGTTGTCGTCATATATCCCCCCTCATTGCATTGGTGCAGATTCGTGCGACCGACCCGGTCGCCATTTATCCATTGCAACGATTCGTGCCAATCCGTGCAATTCGTGGGCAAAAAAAATATTTTCCCAATAATTCGTGGGCAAAAATATATACGCAATTTTTTATCCCCGAAAAACCCGTCAACCCAGCACTTATTCCCTTAATTCACTGACAACCAGTTATTAAAGCAGTGTATAGTTGCCCCGCCCAACTATACACAACCTAACACAGCCCTACACAGTTTTAGCCCCGGACCTCTTAACCACCGCATACCTTGCCCCGTGGCTCACCCTCCTCTTCCTAACGCCGAG
>ERZ809074.3789-NODE-3789-length-13550-cov-5.764728_pt1 | contig 13550 bp, 10 predicted proteins | sample MGYA00520795_ERZ809074 | MGnify/ENA primary metagenome ERZ809074 (study PRJEB31570, sample SAMEA3212989) | Homo sapiens | biome: human-gut; feature: human gut; material: fecal | place: Sweden | collected 2011 ...
GCGAGCGTCAGGGGGAACGATATATCGACCCGAGCCAGCATAAGACCAGATGGCTCCTTGAGGCATCCGCCGATGGCACGAACTATTTTGTATTAGAAGACAAATCCAACGCAGAGACAAACCTGCCGCATGATTTCGTTGTAAAAGAAGAAGGCGTACAGATCCGCTATCTGAAACTCACCGTCTTTGAAGTACCGTACAGCCAGAATCCATGCGTTTCCGGTCTCCGCGTCTTCGGCCTTGGAAACGGCGAAAAACCAACCGAGCCGCAGTACCAGGCAGAGCGCGTTGGAACAATGGATATGCGCATCACCATCGAGCCGCAGGCAGATGCCGTCGGATACAACGTCCTCTGGGGATTTGCGCCGGATAAACTGTATCACAGCTGCATGACCTTTACGGCAGAGCAGAACATCGGTGCACTGGTAGAAGGCGAAACGGTGTATGTGAGAGTGGATGCATTCAATGAGAATGGAATCATAGAAGGAACAGAAGTAATCGAGTTATAAAAAAGATCAAAAATAAGAAGAACCCTCAGCAGCCAAAAACTACTGAGGGTTCTTTTCGTCTCCATACAATAATACCGAAGCATAAAACACCCCGTTCGCGCACCGGAACTGCGCTGTTCCGTGGTATCGTTCGGCTGTGCTCTGCACCGATGAAGTTCCCGTTCCAAAGCCTTCGTGTTTGGTGGAGAGGAACCGCCCGTCTTTTTCAGCAGGTGCCGCTGAGCAGGCGTTGTCGATGGCGAGAACGAGCTGGTTATTTTCCTCCTTCATGCGGATGTGGATAAACGGCGATTTTCCGTACATATCGCGGCAGGCATCGAGCGCATTTTCCAGCAGATTTCCAATCACAGCGCAGAGCTCCGGCTCGGGAACGGCGAGGGTTTCGGGAATGCGCAGATCCACCGTAAAAGCGATACCTTCTCTGCGCGCCACCTCCGCGTAATAGCACACAATCGTATTTACCGCATAATTCTTACAGTACGTATACTGTGTATCCGGCGGAAGATACTTCCGGTACTGGCTGATGTAAGTCTTCAGCGCCTCCTGATCCCCATTCTGCAGATACTGGTCAATGATGTTCAGATGCTGACGCAGATCGTGGCGCGCTTCCCGCGTCGATTCCATATGACGGGTGAGCTGCTGGTACTGTGTCTGCTGCATCGCAAGCATCATTTCCTGGCGGGAAGTCTGTTCGGCAAGCTCAGTCTGATGGCGGATCGTGTCCATCGCATCAAGCGTTACCGAATAGGCAATCAGCATGGAAAGCAGCAGGAAGAGACGGGATAAGACCCAGTCCAGACTGAATACGAGTTCCCAGGTGACAGAAGGAGTGTAAATCCAGATCAGCATCGTAGAAGCAAAGGGAAGAAGCCAGATTTTCTTCCAGAAGCCGGGGTTGTCCACTTCAAAAACACGATCCTTTGTTTTCGTTAAAAAGCAGAGGGCAAACGGCAGTGATACAATAAAAACCGTCATAATCAGCAGCATCGTGTGCAGGGAATAAAAATCCCAGTTCGGATCCCGGTTAAAGCAGGATTCCAGAAAAAAAGCGACGCCGCGGACAAAAATAATATAGTCAAAAACGAAAATATAAAGATACAGCAGCTTCCAGAAATCCGCCTTGATGCAGCCAAAATAGATGATAAAGCAGAAAAACGGAAACACATAATCCGTCGGCCGCAGTGACTGGTGATGATACGTCAGATACAGATAAAATGCCGACTGCATAAACTGTGAAACGACGCACAAAAGGGCAACTGCCCACGCCGGCATGCGGAGCTGCTGATAAAACGGGAAAAACGCCAGAATCAGAAACGGCACCATGTGCAGCGATTCACAGAAAAATGCAAGAACATACGTTGATAATGCCATACGATTTAAAACTCCTTTCGAATAGCCTCAAACAGATACGAGGAATACGCCTCCAGCACCTCTTTCGTCTTCCGGCGGCTGCAATAGACCGTCGAACCGTCTTTCATCAGCACCGCGCCATCTTTTCCAATACTTTTCACCTGCGAAAAATTCAAAAGCAGCCCCTTCTCGGCAATGAAAAAGCGGTTCGTCGACGGCAGAAGGGCAGTCAGCTCGGCAAGAGAGAGCCGCGTCTGAAACACGTTGTCCCCCACCGTGTAAATCAAAAGAAAATGCCCCGATTTTTCCGCATAACAGAAATCATCGAGCGCCACACGCCGCGGGGAAGAAGCCGTTCCCTAGCCGGAGCTCTCCGGAAATTCAAAAGAAAGCGGGACAGCCCAGAACTCCCGCAGCTCCTGCAGACACCAGTCCAGCTTGGAGGGGTCGACGGGTTTTAACAGGTAATCGAGCGGATGCACCTCATATCCTTCCAGCGAGAACTCAGGTTCCGTCGTCGTGAAAATGATCGGCAGGCGGAGCGCCGTTTTCCGAAGTTCTTTCGCCGTCTCCATCCCATTTTTTCCATTGCGGTCCAGCATAATATCCATAAAAACAACACTGAACAGCCCCGGCCGGAACGCTTCTAAAAAAGCTTCGCCGCTCGGGAAAAAAGAAAAATCCGCCGATTCTCCATGGCGGGAACAGTTTTCCAGAATCAGTTCATGTAATATTTTCCGGTCCGATTCGGTATCCTCAACAATCGCAAAATGCACCGAAAAAACCTCCTTTCGACCGTTTATGCCACAGATCGACCATTCGCGCCGAGGTTATGATTTTTCTGACAGAATATGGTACTGTGTAAACAGAAAAATTGGCGTGAACGATATAATCATCTGAATTTAATGAGTTTTCTGTCACAAATAAATACGTTTTGATCTGAGAACAGTGTAACAGGAAAAGCGTACGTGTACAAGAAGAAAACGTAACAGATAGTAAAAAAGATAGAAAAAATAATGATCGGTAATGAAATAAAGAGGGATGCATATGGGAAGAAAAGACCGAAAGAAAAAAATAACAGCAATCGGCCTGGCGGCGCTGATGATACTTGGGACACTGGGAAATACAGGAGTTACGGCACGGGCGGAAGATACCGAGAGTGAAGCGGCAGTGGAACAGAACGTGGAAACCACGGAAAGCCCTGAGACGGAACTTGCTGTACAGGAAATGGCGGCGGAAGAGGCAGAATCTGTTGCGTTGCAGAACAAAGAGGCAGAAGAGCCTGTTGCGGCAGAAGCACCAGCGGAAGAAACGACGCCAGAGAAACCAGCGCAGGAAGAACCAAAGACAGAGGAAACCGTGCGGGAGGAGCCAGCACCGGGAGAGACAGAATCAGAGAATGCGGCACCGGAAGAAGTAAAATCGGAAAACGAAAACCCGGAAGAGGTCTCTGCTGAGACAGTTCCGGAGAACACTGTTTCCGGAGAAACACCCGTCGAAACTCCATCCGAAGAATCCGTATCCACACAATCTGCGGAAAACCCTGATTCAATTGTGGAAAACATTGCCCCACAGACCGAAGAAAGTGGACAACCAGTCGCTTTTACCGGTGAAGTCCACGATCTAAACAATACAAAACTTACCATCAACAGCGAAAACAGAGACCAGTTCAACGGAAAAGTCATCACAGGGACACTGGAAAATCAGGGTGTCAACCAGTTTGTGATTGACGGCGTGGAAATCAGCCTGACCTTCCGGGATCTGACCGTACAGAATGCAGGCGCCTACAACAACAGCTCCGCATCCGGGCTGGTATTAAAAAAGGGAGCCGTTCTCCATCTGACCTTAGAAGGAACCAACGTTTTAAAAGCCGGATTTGCTGGAGCCGGAATCACTGTTCCGGAAGGATGCACCCTTGAGATCACCGGAAACAGCACCGGAATCCTCGAAGCAACTGGTGGCGGCGGCTGGAACGCCGGAGCCGGAATTGGTGCAGACGGCAGATCTAACCAGAGCGTGGGAACCATCATCATCCGCGGCGGAACCGTAAAAGCCACCGGAAACAATTCCTACAGCTACGGCAGTGTTTCCGCAGCTTCCGCCGGAATCGGGGGAACAACAGAGTCGAAAAGCGGTACAATCCAGATCACCGGAGGAACCGTCACCGCAGTCGGCGGCATGTACGCGGCAGGCATCGGCGGCGGATCGAATGGAAGGACAGAAAAAATCGAAATCAGCGGCGGAACCATCACAGTCATCGGCGGAAGTCAGTACAGCTATTCCGGCGCAGCCATCGGATCCGGCCACAATTCCTGGAATGCATCGTTTGGCGGAGAAAAACTTTCCTGCGGTGAAATCCTTATCACAAACGGAACTATTCACGCAGAAGGAAACATTGGATACGGCACGAAGCTTGATCTCAGTGAAAATGAAGGCGGCAGCGTCGACATCACCGGCCCGGTTCAGCTGGAACTGACACGCGGCGAAATCGCGCCGAGAAAAGCCGGAAGTACGTATGGATATTATAAAACAGAATTTCAGATCTACGATACGCGGCTTGGAACAGAAACGGAAGAGCACAGCGCAATTGTACAGGTTGGAGAGCAGGCATATTCCTGTAAACTCCAGATCAATGAAGCGTATACAGGAAAACTGATCTTTGGAATGTTAGATACAAAAGGACTTTTGAAACAGGGAACTGCCATCAAAGTAATCGATACGGTCACAAATCTGTTCTGGGAAAGCAGCCTTTCGTTTACAGAAGAAGGAGACCATACCGTCTCCATCGGAAAACCATTTTACCCCGTAAACCTGTGTTTCATGGACAGTGCCATCACCGGAGAAATCGAAATCAAAAGTCTGAAAGTAACCGATGAAAACAACGAAGAATATACAGCAGCAAACGGCAGGCTGGCGAACAGCACCGTGATTCAGACGGAAACAGGCAAACCCGAAACCGGAATGCTCCACGCATGGCTCCCGGAAGGAACGTACACCTTCACGATCGACACCGGAAAACCCGAATGGGGAACAAATGGAGTCATCACCGTACAGGGAACCGTCAAGGCGGACAGCAATGGAACAACGATTCTCGCGTACCGCGGAGATACGGCAGTAATGCAGGACGATATCGACCTGTCAAAAGGAGACATCACCTTCGGCGTATCCAATGGGCTGCTGACGATTTCGATGACGGATGCAGAGGGAAACGCCAGATATTACGAAAACCAGCCATGGGATTTGACCTACACCATTACGACCAGCGCCGTGACGGATCATCAGGTGCGGATCTATCTTGCGGAAGATTACCGACTGAATCTGAAACTTAAAAATGTACAGATTGACCGGACCAATATTGGATATGACTTCAATCAGTTAAAAGGCGCAATTTCCCTTTCAACAGAAGGAACCGTTGCCCTTTATCTGGAAGGCGAAAACTCGATTCGATGCAAAACCGGCGTCATCCTGATGGAAAAAATACGAAATCCAAGTCAGGATCTGCTGAGAAACTGCCATCTGATTTTTGAGGAGAGCAGCGGATCCCTTTTCGCAAGCGGCGGACAGAGCACGCCAGTCATTGGTGCGTACAGCAGCAGCGGAAGCATCGAAATCAATGGCGGCAATCTTACGGTACAGGCAAGCTCAGCATATAAAACAAAACCGGCCGCAATCGGCGTTGGAAATGAAGGCGAGGCGGAGATTAAGATCCGCGGCGGCGTGATTTTGGCATCAACAAATGGAGATGGCACGGCAATCGGACCGCAGAGGTGCTCAGATGATTTTCAAACAGATGGCTCCGCATCAGTGGAAATCAGCGGCGGCGAAGTGACCGTTGAAAATACGACAGGCAATACGGCACTTGGAAAAACAAGTACGAACGGCTGTAACCTGAATATTTCCGGCGGAAATGTGATTGTAAAACAGGGCGCCATTGATGCAGACACGCTGGTGATTGCCGGTGGAAGCATTTACCGAAGCGATGGCGGTGAGGCCGAAATCCGGCCGACAGCGAAAAACGGAACCGGCGCGGATGCATAGAATGTGTATTATGCAAGAGCAGACGTTTCGGAGATCTATGGAAAAAATGCAGCAGTAACCGATGTCGAAGGATTCCAGGGCTATCAGTTCCAGAATATGAAAACGGATGACAAGGGAGTGCTGCACATTTATCTTCCTGCCGAAGAAGGAAATCTTCTGTCAGGCACCTTTGCAGGAATCACGTATCAGGGAACGAAAGAAGATCCGATTGTATTATCCAATTTCCAGATGAAACTCGGACAGATCGGAACGGACAGCGCTGATGTAGAATTTCAGGGAATCGAAAAGGGCGGCACCATTTACTATACCTGCAGTGACAAAGAAGCCAGCGTGGAAGATCTGATCCAGAGGGGAACGCAGATCACCCTGAACGGGAAAAACGGAGCTGCAAAACTGGAAAATCTGACACCGGGTGAAACGTATACCATTTCTGCAGCTTATGTTGTAAATGGAAAACACGGCGGCGTGCGGAGCTATACTTTCCGATGTGAGAGCGCAGAACCGCCGCTGGTAAATGGAGTTTATGAAATTTCGACGGCGGAGCAGATGGTGTGGTTTGGAAAGTATGTCAATACAAATCCGGAGGCAAAAGGAAAACTGATGGCAGATATCGATCTTTCAGGGATTACATGGGAGCCGATGTGCCCGAATGGGGAGGGATATACGGGAGTTTTTGATGGAAATGGCCATGTGATCCGGAACCTGAGCATATCGCAGAGCGTAAACAATAAACGGATTAATAATCATCGGACGACAGGTTTCTTTGCTTATCTTGGTGTAGAGGCAGTGCTTCAGAATCTTGGTATTGAAAATGCAGAAATAAAAACATCAGACTTGTGCACATATGGAGGCGTGCTCGTCGGTGTTGCTGCTTATGCAAAGATGCAGAACTGCTACAGCAGCGGAACCATTGTATTTAAAAATGTGACATACGCAGGGGGAGTCATAGGCTATCTGTTTGAAATGAATAAGGCCCAGGATTGCTCACACCTGTACACCACTTATGAAAAACTGATCGGCAGCAACGGAAGCAGTAAAAACATATCACCCAGCTTTTTTGTCGCTGAAACAGAAGGAGATATTAAACGGCAGGGCACAGGAAAAACGCTGGAGCAGTTCAAATCCGGTGAAGTCACCTGGCTTTTGAATGATCAGAAATCCGACGATTCCGTTGTATGGCGGCAGACACTTGCCACAAACGCATTCCCGGGCTTCCACGGCAGAATTGTCTACACAAACGAGGCAGGCACCTATCAAAATGACACCTTTGAAACACCGACAGCAGAGCTGTTTACCTTTGTTCCTCCGGAAAATCTGGAGCAGAACGGGGAGAAAAAAGAAGCATCGGTTTATCTGAACTCCGGCATCACCGGAATGGGAACCTTCACCGTTCGCTATAAAAAGAGCGGCGGGACAACCTATCTTGCATCCGCCCCGACAGAGGTCGGAGCATACGAAGTCTGGATCTCCCTCTCCGACGGTACCCGGTACAACGGCGGCGAGTTGCAGATAGGAACCTTTACCATCACAGAACCGGAAATCGTCTCAGTCGACATCACATGGGGCAGCCTGGAATTCAAGTATCAGGACGGCAAATGGGATCCGGAGACATGCAAATATACAGAAAGCGGCTGGACGACAGAACAGGAAGACGATGCATCCATCACCGTTACGAACAGCGGAAATGTCGCGGTCGATGTAGAATATCGCTTTACAACAGCAGAAGATCTGACCGAGGTGGAACATCTGCAGGGAAGTTTCGTAGATGAAAACGAGAAACCGCTGGATACCCTGTCCGTACCGGCAGACAACATGCCGAGAAAAACAGAGCTTCGTCTGGAAAGCGATAAACCGACAAAAAGCTTTGATAAAACCATTGGAACGATAACCATTGTAATCAAAGAATGAGCACAGCACATAAGGGAGGTGAGGAAGATGGGAAAAACAACGAAAAAAACGACAGCACAGGACAAAAAGACGCAGATCATCGTTACCGCATTGTTTCTGATTACCCTGATTGCCGTGGCAGTCACGATATGGGCGCTCTTTTTTCGAAAGACAACGCCGGTTCTGACACCGGATTACGCGCCGCAGGAAACAGAAACACACGCCGAGCCAATCCCGGGCGATTCGGATGACGAAAAGATGGAGACAACGAGCGGCGGAGGCGCGGTCAGCATGGTCTATCAGAAGGAGGTACAGATCTCCCTCGCCAGCCAGACGGCATCGCTGATGTTCCAGAATCCTTCGAAATCGGTGAATGACATTGTGCTGCAGCTTGTGATCACAGGCAGCGACGGAACCGAGACGGTAATCGCCCAGTCAGGAACTCTGTCACCGGGGTATAAAGTCGAAACACTCGATCTGATCGAAGGCGCGGCATCATTATCCGAGGGAACCTACACCGGAAAATTCAACGTCCTCTACTACGACCCGGACACCGGAGAAAAATCGGTGCTAAACAGCACAATTGAGGGAGTTGCGATTACCGTTGTGGAATAAAGTGAACATTTTTCTGAAAGAGAAAATGTAAATAAAAACATCAAAAAGAAAGGATGAAGAAAGATGAAGAAAAAAGTACTGAGTTTATGCATGGCAGCAGCACTTGTATTGGGCAGCGGAACGGCGGCGATGGCAGCGGATACGCTGGAGTCAAAAGGAGCTTCTATAAGCAAAGATGTAAAAGGAACATATGAAAAAATGGCAGACCCAGCTACTGTGTACCAAGTAGACGTAGCATGGGGATCCATGGAATTTACGTATCATGCACCGGATACCGTTAAAAAATGGAATCCGGAAAAGCACGAATATGTATATGAGAAAAAAATAGATGGAGAGTGGCGCACTGCGGATGGTGCAAACAAAATTACGATCACAAACTCTTCCAATAAAGCAATTACGGCTAAGATTAATGCGGAAGTGACAAGCGACGGGATTTCTGCGAGCATTGCAAATTCTACGATTGCTCTTGCAGATGCTTCGATTGGTGCTACTACAGAAGTAGCGGGAAAGGCATCTACAGGAGAGGCGAGTATTGAGTTAACAGGTGTTTTATCTGATACGAAAGCAAATAAAGCGCAAATTGGTACTGTAACAGTTTCTTTTGAAGACACAGTTACAGAACAGCCGTAAATGGAAGGGAGGATATGAACATGAAGAAATTAGCAGCAACAGCGCTTACACTTACCATGGCACTTGCCATGAGCACACCAGTATATGCAACCTGGAATCCTAACGATATTACATCCCTTAAATATTATAACCCGATTGAGGCAACTTACGAAGAAGGTGTGACGACGACAGAAACAGTTTACAGTGTTGATGTAGAATGGGGAAAACTGGAGTATACGTATCATCCAAATGCAACGAAAAAATGGGATCCAACTACATTAAAGTATGTGGTGACTGAGGGGACGTCATCCTGGGACTGCGAGGCGGATGCAGATAAAATTAAAGTGACCAATCATTCCAATGAAGGGATTTCGGCAAATTTTGCATATAAAAAAACGAATGCGGCTGTTAATGGAACTTTTGATCAGACGAAAATCAATTTGAAAAGTGCAGAAAAAACAACGGTGGATAATGCTCCAACAGAAACGGCTACTTTAACACTGAGCGGAGATATGGCGGAAGATGCAGAAAAAGAAAAAGTACTGGGTAGTGTTACGGTGACAATTGGAGAATTTGAAGGAACAAGGATATATGATCAGAGTACCATTATAGCAAACAATATCCAATTTTATACTACGGGATATGATAACATAGTAACAGCAACAGGAACATTTTCATATGACAAGCCATTAGATTTAGTGGGGTTGAAAATAGGCGGTACGTATTACAATTTACCATCAAAAAATACTGTACAGTGGATTAATGAAAATGAAACAATTAAAACGCTCTTGGAAACAGGTACAAATACCTATCACGGCTCATATAAACCCAAGGATAAAACTGTAGAGTACCGGTATGTCCTTACCATTAATTTAGAAACGAAGGAATTAATCGTTACGGCGACAGCTAACAGTTAATTTTGTTATTAGTTATATTAAGAGGCACTCTATGAAGAAAACCCAGACCCTATTCCTATCAGGCATCCTGTGTACCCTTGCGCTGGTCAGTATGGTGCTGGCGTTGGTTTTCGGCGGTCCGCAGAAGCAGTCCTCATCCTTCACCCCGCCCCCGTTTGACTCCTCCGCCGAAAGCGGAACCCCCGCGGTCCCGAAGGAGCTCGGGTGGACGGAAATCTATCAGGACGGCATGGCGTTCAAATGTTCCATGTGCGGAAACGTCATCGCATCCGGCGGCGCAGCCGATGTATATTTCACCAATTCCTCCGAACAGGAAATCTGGCTGAAACTCCGGGTTCTGGATGAAAACAGCAATATCCTCGGCGAAACCGGTCTGATAAAACCCGGCGAATACGTGAAATCCGTTTCCATCGACGCGGACATTCCGGACGGAACCGCTATCAAACTGAAAATCATGGCATACGAGCCGGAAACATATTACTCCGCCGGAGCGGTAACCCTAAACACCCAGATCAGAAAGGAGGGGGCATAAATGAAAAAAATGTTTACGGTTTTCACGGTTTGCACCATCCTTGCCTCCTCATGCATGATCTGCTACGGCGGGACAGACAGCCTGAATAAAGAAAAAGAGAAAACATCTTTCGATCTTTACGCCACCTACGAGCCCGGCGAAAACGATTATTTCTCCGTGTCCATAAAAGACGGCGCAGGCGAAATCCAGCTCCCGAACGGCATCCGCATTTTGGTACAGGACGTCACGCAGGAAAACCTGACCCTCATCGTCTACCTCATCCCCGTGCAGGATGAAGACGCATGGGAATGGTTCACCGCCTGCTTAAGTGGCCGCGGAACCCGCCTTCTCCCGTTTGAGATCTATTTCGAAGACGGAAACGGAACCCGCATCCCCGCAGACAAAATCCTCGTCCAGATCACTCTGCCGGAGGCATACGAAACCATCGCAGTCTTTGCCCTGGACGACATGCCGGACACAGAAGAAACCCCGGAAATTACCTTACCGGATTCCTTCACCCACCCGGCCGCCTTCTCACTGGACACCGACGGAACGGCAGAAGAACTGACACTGCAAAGCACAGAAAAAACCTTCACCTTCCAAACCGACGGCAGCCCATACTATATCCTGGCCGAAAAAGACACAGCCGACACACCAACCCCATCCCCAACCCCGACGCCAACCGAGGAGCCAACCAACACCCCAACGCCGACCCCAACCAAAGAGCCGACCAGGGAACCAACCAATACTCCAACGGAGACGCCGACCAAAACGCCAACGAAAACTCCAAGCCTGACCCCATCACCAACGAAAGTCCCATCCCTCTCACCAACCCTGTCTCCGACCAAAATCCCAGACAGCCAGACCGGAAAAGACAACCCATCCACCGGCGACCAGACCTCCCCGGGAAAATGGATCTTCGGTGTAATCGCATCAGGCATTGGAATCGCGGCGGTATACAGGAAAAAGAAAGAAGATAAGCAGGAATCATAAAAACAAAAGATTGGAACAATGTCAAAAAGAAGGATATTGTTCCAATTTTTTTCGCATTTGGGAATGAAAATTTTTGACAGGGGAACCATTTTCAGATATACTAACAATAAGTAAAATGATTATTTACTTTTTGAAAGAAGGTGAGATGATGATAGAGCAATATCTGTCAGAGCATTATGAAAAGGGGGAACCCATTTTTCTTTCCGATCTTGGCCTGGAAGGAATGACAGAAGAAAATCTCAGATATCATTTAAAAAGAATGACAGACGAGGGAAAAATCTGCCGCTTTGCGCCAGGAATTTATTATTTCCCCAAAACGAATCTGCTAGGCGAAAAACAGATCCTCTCGCCGGAGACGGTAGCTCTGCACAAATATATCCGAAGAAAAGGAAAACGGGTCGGCTTTTACTCGGGATATACCCTTGCAAACCGTCTGGGACTGTCAACACAGGTTCCATTCAAAGAAGAAATCACAAGCAACTATGCACCGGCACAGGTACGCGAAGTCAAAATCAAAGATCGAACATACATCATCCGGCGTCCGGCGGCAGAAATAACAGAGGAAAATGCCTATGTACTCCAACTCCTCGACTGCCTGAAAGATCTCGATAAATCAGCAGAAGAAGACATGAAGTCCTGCGGAACCATTCTGACAGCATTTATAGAACAACACAACATCACCAGAGAACAGGTAGACCCGCTTCTGATTTATTATCCGTTAAAAATCTATAAAGCAATTTACGAAACAGGGGTGAAATATGTATCTGCATGAGAATAAAGAAAACTTTCGGGAAATGATAGAACTGGTCTCGGATGACACTGGACGGGCGGCAGCAGTGATTGAAAAAGATTACTATGTGACGCTGGTTCTGCGATTACTTTCAGAACAGCTTTCTAATGTAGTATTTAAAGGCGGAACTTCGCTGTCAAAAGGATACCATGTAATTAATCGCTTTTCGGAGGATATAGACATCACTTTTGATGAACACATTGGAGAAGCACGAAGAAAGAAACTGAAAAATCAGATTCTGAAAGGAATCAGTGAAGAGCTTTGTATGCCGATCAGCAACTGGGAGAATACGCAGAGTGACAGAGATTACAATGCGTATTATTTTGTTTACGAATCAGTATGGAATCTGGAAGATGACAGAATGCTGTCCTCGGTAAAACTGGAAACTGCGTTGGGATCGTATGCATTTCCGACAGAAAAAATCAAAATTGGAAATTATATGGGAGACTATTTCAGAAAAAGGGACAGAGAAGATTTAGCAGTAGAATTTCATCTCGATGAATTTGAAATGAAGGTGCAGGCGCTGGAGAGAACGTATATTGATAAGATTTTTGCACTGTGTGATTATTATATGCAGAATAAGTCGAAAAGATATTCCCGGCATTTATATGATATTTATAAACTGACTCCGTGCATTTCATTTGATCCAGAGTTTGAGAAGCTGTATTGCGAAATACGGGAGCACAGGAGCAAAATGAAAATCTGTCCTTCAGCAGACGAGGGTGTCAATTTGCCAGAGATGATCAGGGAATTTTGCGATGCGGATTTTTATCGTGAGGACTATGAAACAATTACAAGTTATTTCTCAGCGGATTATGTGAAGTATGAGGATACGATAGAACAAATGAAACGACTGGCGGATAAAATTGAGAAGTTCAGCATGAGGTAATTCCAAGCAGCATGAATACAGGATAGAGAAATGTAAAAATACCGGAACAATGTCGAAACGAAATGATATTGTTCCGGTATTTTCTTGATAAAGTTCCGGCAAAAGAATAAAACAGCAAATTGGAAAGAGCAAAATTGTATACGTAGACACGAATATGAGTTTGACAAATACACTCATATGACATATAATTTTCCTGACAAGAGAACCATTGGTCAGCGTATACTTGACCGCTGGTAGAATTGTAAGTATTAAAAAATAGGGTCGCATATCTTGCCAGGACGAGGGCACTATTTTTTATGCGTGATGTTGATAATGAGTGTAATGACAGAAGCCCCAGAGCACACAAAAATAAGTGTCTCTGGGGCTTCTGTCATTTACGCGGGCAATGAGCCAAAGTCCGTGCTTGCACGAGACCTTGGCGACTGCCGCGATAACTTGAGAA
>ERZ809074.3794-NODE-3794-length-13535-cov-9.506602_pt1 | contig 13535 bp, 13 predicted proteins | sample MGYA00520795_ERZ809074 | MGnify/ENA primary metagenome ERZ809074 (study PRJEB31570, sample SAMEA3212989) | Homo sapiens | biome: human-gut; feature: human gut; material: fecal | place: Sweden | collected 2011 ...
CTTGATTTTCCAGTGTTTTCAAAAGTATCGTTATCTAACGTCAGCTTTCAACCGCCCCGGCTTTGAAAGCATGATGGCAGACATGGAAGATGGCAAGATCGGTATCATTATCGTAAAGGACTTGTCCCGTCTCGGCAGAAATTATATTGAAACCGGACGGTATATTGAGCTGACATTTCCCGAATATGATGTTCGCTTTATCGCTATCAACGATAATTATGACAGCCTTCACAGTGAGAATGAACAGCAGCTTGGCATCATTAATATCTTCAACGAATGGCACGCCCAGACCACAAGTCACAAGGTCAGAGCCACATTTCAGAGCAAAGCCAAGAGAGGTGAACGCCTCGCAACAAGTGCGCCTTATGGTTATATCAAGGATCCCGATCACCCCGGACACATCATCCCAGATCCCGATACAAAGGATATTGTCATCCGTATCTTTCGAGAATTTCTCAAGGATTCCAACCTGAAAAAGATAGCCAAGGGCTTACAGAACGATCAGATCATCACTCCCGGACAATATCTTTATCAGAAATACGGATACGTACACAGTGGTGTTGACATCACCGATCCTTACCGATGGTCAAGCACCACGATACGTTCCATCCTCCGCAATCAGGATTATATCGGCAACACCGTAAACTGTAAGACCAAGGTTAAATCCTTCAAGGTCAAAAAGCAGATACGCTTGCCCAAGGAAGAATGGTTGGTATTCGAGAACACGCACGAAGCTCTCGTCAGTAAATCGGATTTTGAAACCGTACAGCTTATCCTTGACGGTCGTAACCGCCCCGATAAATCTGGCAAGGTAAATATCTTCCACAATGTTATAGCTTGTGCCAGTTGCGGTAATCGCATGTATCTGCACCGAGCAAAAACAATGCGCCCCGAAGAAAACTATTACAGTTGCGGATTTTATCAGCGAAAGGGCAAGGACAGATGCTCGGCTCATCAGATCAATGCTATGGCATTGGAGCAGATCGTCCTTCAGCAGATACGCTGGGTAACAGAGCTTGCGAGAGAAAATCCCGAGGTTTTCTATGAGAAGGCTCGTGCCAAGAAGCGCGATGAAGATGAGAAGAAGCTCAAGGCGGTAAAAGCTGAAATTATCAAAGCACGCAAGCGTATTGACGAGCTTGACCGCATCATTCAAAAGCTCTATGAGGACAACGTCAGCGGACGTATCACGGACGAGCGATATGATAAGATGGCACAGAACTACGAATCTGAACAAACAATGCTATCAAAAAAGCTCGCTGAGCTTGAAGAAGCCGAAGCGAGCTATGGTGAGGAAAGAAGTTCGATAGACGATTTCATTGCCAATGCAAACAGATTTATTGATATTCAGGAGCTGACTCCCGAGATCGTACACGCATTCATATCCAAGATATACGTCTACGAGAAGAAGGAAAAGTGGTCACGCACCGAGGGTAACGATATCGACATCGTATTCACCGTAGGATTCAGAGAACAACATACCGTGAGAACATCCGATGCCATCGCATCATAATCCCTCAGAAACGGAAATACCGAGGCAAATCAATGCCTCGGTACTTCCGCCGCCTATTTCTCCGCTAAGAATGCAGAGAGAACACAGTCCGCCTTTTTTCTATGGACCTAAGGGCAACACTGCGCAATCCGCGCGGCGCATTGCACCGTTGGAATTACGCGGTGAAGCCTTGAGGTGTCGCTTGGCTTAAAATATCAGATTGCTTTTCTTAAGGCATTACCGCGCAATTCCGATGGTGCAATTGCGCGGTAATGCCTTAAAGTTTTCTTTTTTTGCGAATGATCAGAAGAATGATGATCACTGCCGTAACAATGCCGACCACGGAACATGAGATGATGATGGCAACCAGCGCACCGGTATTGGACGTTGGATCAGCAGGAGTCCTGTCAGTGGTCGTCTCACCCGTACCGGTTGTACTGTCCGTATCGGTAGTGTCGTCCGCACCGGTGTCGGTGGATTCTTCAAAAACCTTATCTGCCGTTTTCATCGGGAACCAGCAGCGTCCCGTTCAGCGTAACCGTGAAAGTATTTGCATCCGACACTGTGAAGTTGAAGTCGCCGCAGTAGGTTTTACCGTCGGTCAAGCCGTCCACACTGGGGGCATCTGCGTCTGTTTCTTCTACAAAGCCGCATCCGCAGATCTTTTCGTGCGTTTTGGTATTCCATACACAAGAGTGCGTATGCGCAACGACCTTAACATTACCTGCGATACCGACACGACCGTCGATGATCTCACCCGTATTCATATCCTCAAGCGCCTTGCCTTCTGCAAGGAAGTCGAGAATCAATTTGCCTTTACCGCCAATGGTGATGTTAGCGAATTCGCCTCCCAAAATGGTGAAATCAACCGTGTTTTCGACCTTTTCTTCTCCAATTTCCACTATGTTGTACTTACCGCCCGACAAAAGCAGTGTGCTTTCGTTTTCCGCCTTGATTGTGCCGGTAAACGTATCGCCGCTGTAGACCTTCATCGTGCCGCCGGACTTTACCGTGTGCCTTCAGGTACTCCCCCATGGCAACAAGCATATATGCCTCGGTCAGATTTTTCGTACCGCTCGCACCGTCGCCACCGATATACGGGAAATGTTCAAGCATATCCCGCTCATAGAGATTCCAGATATCCGCAAATACCGCGTCATAGGGCTTCCCGCCGGCGCTTTCCAATTCCGGACCGACCAGTGAAAGGAAGCTCCGCATCTTTTTTTTGCAGCCTGTTCCGATTCTTTTGATAATACGCGTGCATATTTCCCACTCCCCGTTTTTCTTTTGTTGACTGAAAAGTCAGGCTCATGCGCTCTGCCGGATGCTGCGGCGCCTTAGCTCTCCGCAGAACCGAAAGCGGCTTTATCCGAGAGGTATTTCCCCGCTTCCTTTTCAAGTGAGCGCCAAATCGGGTAGTCCACACCGGTTTCATCAAAGAAGCGTTCCAGATCCCGGTTCAGCGCGCCCATTTCGTCGACTGCGTTCATTGCGTGATCCGAGGCGCAGATTTTCCCCAAGACGGTTGCGCACATGAGTTTGAAGAAGCGCAGGCAGGTCTTTCGGTATGCGTCGCCCTCAAAGTCTTTGTCCGCTTTCGGCAGAATTTCATGTCCGGCAGTCTGAATTGCCCGGTAGCCCTCAATATTGGCATCGATCATCCGGTTCAGGTATGCCGTGTTTCCCCGGAGCTTTTTCAGGTCGCCGTCCGTTTTGTAGCAGGCGAATGCCGCCGGTATCACAAATGCGGCATGGCACAACAGATAATCCCCCATGTTGGGCTCATAGACCACCTTATATTTGGTTCCCTCAAAAATCCGTCCGATCAGCGCCTCATTGGAAGGGGCGCCGGAAAGCTGACCGATGGTGATTTTTTTGAGATCTATGCACACCACACGGTCGCACTCCCGGTGTCCTGCCGAAAGCGCAAAGGCGAACATCACGTTTTTCTCCGGCAACGAGGCGGCAAGCTCTTTGGCACGCACATTGTTGCCGACAAAAACGATATTCTTTGACGTGTTGGCCCGGAGCGCATCCGTCACCGACCCAATCTGCGTATACCGGACGGCAACGAAAATCACGTCGTACCCATCCTCCGGCGCAAGTCCGGTCACCACCGGGACCCGGCTGACCGATGTGCGGGAAGAAAACATCTTTTTGATCCGCAATCCGTCCTTTTTGATCGACTCCGCCCACTTTCCGCGTGCCAGCAGCGTTACATCCTTCCCCGCACGGAACAGATTGTTCGCGAGATTACATCCGAGCACTCCCGCACCGTAAACCAATACTTTCATTTTTGTATACTCCCTTCTGTTTATCCCAGTGCCACATCCAGCACCATCATCACACTGAATCCGACCGCAAAAAACACTGTCCCGATATTGGAATGCTCCCCCTGTGACATTTGGGGGATCAGCTCCTCCACCACCACATAGAGCATGGCACCCGCGGCAAAGCTCAGAAGATAGGGCAATGCCGGAATGATAAGCTGTGCGGCAAGCAGGGTGAGTACGGCGCCGATCGGTTCCACAACACCCGAGAGCACGCCGCCCAGAAAAGCCCTGCCCTTTTTCTCTCCCTCGGCGCGGAGCGGCATGGAAATGATTGCGCCTTCGGGAAAATTCTGAATTGCGATTCCGAGCGACAGGGCAAGCGCGCTTGCCGCCGTAATCTGCGTGTTTCCCGCAAGAAATCCCGCGTACATCACACCGACTGCCATTTCTTCCGGAATATTGTGCAGTGTGACTGCCAGCACCATCATGGTCGTGCGTCCGAGCTTGGTCTTCGGTCCCTCTGCCTGACTGCTGCCGACATGCAGGTGCGGAATCAGATGGTCCAGCGCCAGCAAAAACAGCACCCCGACCCAAAAACCGATGAATGCCGGCAGAAACGAAAGCGCTCCCATATCCGCCGACTTTCCTTGCCGCCAAGATCGGTGCGCCACCGGGAAAGATATGCCGTATATTGCAGCTGAACCTTCTCCCACACTTTCTCCCGCTGCGCGGGCGGATAGTGCAATGCGATTTTCTTTTGGATTTCCTTTTTGCACGGTTTTGTATACACCACATGCACACGCCGGTCAAATTGCAGTTCCTTCTCTTTCATATCTGCCTCCTTACAAGAGTGCAGCGGTGTGCCGCCTGTACTTCTTCTGAAAATTCCGCGGGACGCACCGTCAGCACCGGATGAACCGTGCCCGATTCAAAGTATTTGATGCGCGCTCTATTTTCGCAGAATTGCCGTTATCATGGCAAAATCCTCCCTTGCCTCTTTGAAGTACGGCAGCATACAGTAGCAATGCACCATCTTCGGTCTGGCAAAGGCGGTGTACCGAACCCCCGCGCGTTTGCAGGCTTTTTCAAAATCCGGCAGAGCACCGTACAGCACCTCGTCCGCAGAATAGAAGAAATGAATGTCGCCAACGCCGGAAAAATCCCCGCGTGAGCCGGAAATCATATAATCCGGCACATTTTCCTGCCCGTGACGCATGAACTTTTCGACCGTCACCATAAAGGCATAGTCAATGGCAACATCCTGTCCGTTCAGCGCCTGCATGCGCGCCCCTGTTCTCTCCGGAATCCAATACCAGTTAGCACACGCTAACTATGATGCCATTTGAAAAGCCGCTTGGCGGCATTTTTCCTTGGTCGGCTGCACCTCATAAAAATGACCGCAACCGTTTATCCGGTCATATTATAACATATGCAAAGTGATTTTTCAATAGCAAAATAAAAATTTCGGGGCAATTTCCGCTCTTTCCTGTGTCTTCCCCCGCCGGAATTTGCGGCGCATCCGCTAAATTCGGTTTTGCCCTTGATTTTTTGCGCTTGCGGGTGTATAATACCAGACTGTGCAATCTCTTGAAAGCAAATCATTGCAACCGGAAGGATTTATCCGTATGACTACAAACAGAACCCCCGCGCCTGCCGCACAGCGGCAGCCGGGAAAACTTGCGCAATTTTTGCGAAAAAACACGGTATTTATCATTGCCCTGCTCGCCGCCGTCGTAACAGCCTTTTTTGTCCCGCCCGACGCGCAGTACCTGAGCTATTTCGACTGGAAAACCCTGTCCTGCCTGTTCTGCACGCTCGCGGTCATCTGTGCTTTGCGCAACATTCACTTTTTCACGGTTGTCGCGCACAAAATCGTCGGCTTGACGGGCAATATCCGCCGCGCCATCATCGCCATCATCATGATTACCTTCATCGGCTCCATGCTGATTGCCAATGATATGGCGCTTCTGACATTTCTGCCGCTCGGATACCACGTTCTTGCATCCTCCGGGCAAAAAAAACACATGGTTTTTACCTTTATCATGCAGAACATCGGCGCCAATCTCGGCGGAATGCTGACGCCGTTCGGCAACCCGCAAAACCTGTACCTGTATAACAAGTTTCAGATTCCGACCGCAAAATTCATGGGCATCATGGCAATTCCCTTTGCGGCGGCAATCTTTCTGATCCTTGTGTGCTGTCTGATTCTGATCCGCCCCGAACCCATCCGTGTGGAGAATCAGGAAGACGACCGGCTGCCGGTCGGCAGAACCGTTCTCTACCTGCTTTTGTTTGCCTTCTCCATCGTCATCGTTTTCCGCCTGATTCCCTATTACATCGGACTGATTGTCATTCCCGCCGTTCTTTTGTTCGCGGATCGCAAGGCGTTGCGGAATGTGGATTACTTTCTGCTTCTGACCTTCGCCTGCTTCTTTGTTTTTTCGGGCAACATGGCGCGCATTGACGGCGTAAACCGGGTTCTGTCATCGCTTATGGCAAAGAACCCGCTCATTGTCAGCATTCTCTCCTGTCAGGTCATCAGCAATGTGCCGTCCGCCATTCTTTTGTCCGGCTTTACCACCGAGTACCGGGCATTGCTCTACGGCGTCAATATCGGCGGCACCGGCACTCTGATCGCCTCGCTTGCCAGTCTGATCACTTTCCGGCAGTATACCGCGCTGGAACCGGCGGGAACCAAACGCTATCTCGGCGTCTTCACGCTCCTGAACTTTTTGTTTCTCGCCGTCATGACCGGCGTTTGCGTATTGCTTCTGCAATAGGGCGGTACGCTGTGCCGTCTCACCGTAGCGGGAAAACCCGGCGTGCGTTTCAGTCGCCACAGGTTTCAATTTACAACGCCCTTCAGAAACCCGCTTTTTGCCCCTTCCTCCGTATCGTCCGATTCGTCGTAGGCGTCGTAGGGGGCAGTCGGGTCATGGGCTCTTTTCCGAAAGGGCGAGCAGAGCTTATCCTTATGGGCAAAGGCAAATTCAAAATTGTCCGTCCATCCGGTGTGACCGGTGATGAAGAGCGGACGGACACCCAATTTTTTGAGTTTGGTTTCCAGAATGGCAAGTGATTTGACCGCCAGTTTGTTGTTTTCCGCCAGCGTGGAGATAAAACTGTATCCGCCGTCGGCGCCGAACCACAGGGTATCGCCGGTGAACAGATACCGATCATCCACAAGATAGACCATATGTCCCCAAGTGTGTCCCGGGACAAGGAAGCATTTGATCTTGATGTCGCCGATGCGCAGGGTTTCGCCGTCTTTGAGCAATTGTTTGCGGTTGTTGATAGTCACCTGCGGCAGCTTGTAGAGGTGATAGATCACCTTGCGGCGCACCTCCCCGGTCAGATAGCGGTTCTCGGTTTCTCCGATGTACAGTCTGGCATTCCGGAAAAGTCCCGGGCTGTCGGCTTCCACGGCACCCACGTGGTCGGTGTCCTGATGCGTGATGAGAATGTGGTGCACGGATTTCGGATGGATACCCAGCCATGCCATTTTTTCGGCAAGGCGGTCGTAATTGTAACCCGCATCAATCATGATGGTCGTATCGCCCTTGCGGTAGAAGAAGATGTTTGCCACCCACTCCCGCACGCAGGCGACGTTTTCGTCGATCCAGCCGGTATTCAGCGGCTTGAAAATCTCCTTGCCGCGGTACATTCTGCTCATTTCCTTTTTCTGAAATTCGGTTGCTTTCTTTGACATGTTCCGATCTCCTTTCGTTTGTTTCACTCTGCTCTGCCGGCTTTTTCCCGCGTTCCCGCCTGCCTGCCCGCAAAGACGGCATTCGCGATCATCCAAATGCACAGTGCCGCGTTGCCCGAGCCCTGGCTCAGGACAAAATCCCATGTGGAAACATCTGCCCCGAGCGCCTGGCGGATATCGGGAATCAGTACGAATATAACCTGAAAAACGATCATATGGAAGGCAAACATCCACCGCGGCAGGACGGTTTTCTTTGTCAGCAATGCAAAGGCACCGGCAAGAATCAGCAAAACCATTCCCGCGTAGGCAATGAACATCGCGGGCATCAGACGGGCATACTGCTCCGCGATCAGCGCCGTTGTTTCTTCCCGTCCGAGAAGCGGAGAAAGCGTGTTTGTCCAAGTCGGCAAGACTGCCGATAAAGAAATGCAGCGCGCCGGCTGTGGCAATATAGATCACACCGCCCGCAAGAACCGCCGCGCGGGTTTTACGGTACTGCGGCAGAATCTGCCGGTAGGACATCCGCACCGTGAAAAAACCGAGCGCCATACCGCAAAGCCCTGTCGCAACCAACAAGGGCAGCCGCCACTGCTCCCACGATCCGTTCAGATACGCTTCCCGCGCAAACAGTCCGCTGTCACCCGGACTTGCCGGGATCACACTCAGACAAAGGTCGCCCACAAGCATCAGCAGTGCGCCGAGCGCGCCGAAGAGCGCATCCCTTCTGTACCGTTTCCATTCCTGCGGATTCATGTTCCGTTTCCTCCTTTGTACGGCTTTCGGTTAGTCTTTGCTAACCGAAACGCTTTTTGAAAAGCCGGCTCGCATGGAAATGACCGGAATCGTTTATCCGGTCGTATTATAACATACAAAAAATCGTTTTTCAAGAGCAAACCGGAAAATTCATGCTACGAAAATCATTGACACAAAGGCAGGAATGCAGAATACGGCTTTGTGCATTTGCGATATTTTTCTGTTTTAACGCGCACTTCATCCCTCTGCGCAGGTGTACCCCCCACCGAGGAGGTCACACTTTCTCTGTTCTCTTCGGGAGCGTCTTTGTCAGTATCAGGGTATAGGCAACTGTGACAGCGATCAGAATCGCGAGATGAAGCAGGTGCATTTCCGTGGTCAGATCCGCGTCATTTGCAAACGTGCCGAGCGTATTGATGGCGGAATGGACGATGATACAGGGGAGCAGACTGCCGCCGCGGTAAAAAAGCGTGACCAGCAGAAAGCCGACCGCAATCGCAAAAACGATCTGGCACAGATTATTGATCAGGTCCATGCCGCTGCCGTTGAACAAATTGATGATATGCCCGACGCCGAAGGTCACACTGGAAATTACGATGGCAGATTTGACATTGTTCTTTGCGATGGCGGCAAACAGGAACCCGCGGAAGATCACTTCCTCCAAAAACCCGACGCAAAGCATACACACGATGCGGCAGACCGTTTCCGCCGGTGTGTACCGGAGGGCAACGCCGTTCCATAGGTTTCCGGACGCCAGAATCAACAGCGGCACATAGTAAAGGAACCGCCACGCGGGAACGGAGGATTTGCAGAGTCCGTACCGCTTCTGCAAGCCGTTTTTCCGGATGAAGGCAAAAAGAACAACGGTCTGCAGGACGCAGAAAACGGCGCTTGCGGCGTATGCAATGCCTATGACGTTATTCAGCGGATTTGCGAGGGATTGCAGAAGGCAATAAACCACAATCCATACGATGGCGAAGGTCAGTTCGTTTTTCTCATATAACTTTTTCATTTTGTTTTCTCTTTTCCGATCTCCGAGGGCGAGCCTCTGATTCTGCCAGCGAAAGAAACTTTTTGTCCGACTGAATGCTCTGTGTCAGGAATCTGCCGCTCCGGAATAAGGCATAGGTCGTGACCGGCGTGGGGACGTTCTGCGCGGTTTCTTTGTCGGTGATATGGATGGCGCGAAACGGAATGCCGTGTTCCCGCGCCGTCTCTTGCACCCGCGGCACCCAATAGCAGGTGTACGGGCACTGGTCGGTGTAATAGAGGACAAAGCCCTCCCCGTCCGCCTGCGGGTGCTTGGCGCACGCCTTGAATGTCGGCGGCGCGGCATCCGGCACAAGGGGCAGATACATCAGATTGATCCCGCAGTCGGAGCTGTCTGCGACCCGGAACCCCTTGTAGGTCAGAAACTTCGGATCGGCGAGGAATTCCCGCTTCCGTCCCTCGGCACACAGGATACAAACGCCATTCCTACCCTGTGCCGTGGCGTCCCGGATGCACGCGGCAAGCAGGTCGTTTGCATATCCGTGTCCCTTCATGGAACCGGAAACCCACAGGCAGTTGATATAGAGCCAGCCGTCCGCCTCAATGGGCACCCATGCGTTTTCTGCCGGGATATATTCGATGAAGCACTTGCCGCGCTCCTCACTGCGGCAGAAGACAAGCCCCTCGTCAAAACGCTGCTTCATCCATTCCTTTTTGGCAAGACCCTGCTTGCCGGACATCGCGCAACAGATGTGTTCTTTGTCGATATTTTCTTTCGTAATGCGGATATAGTTCATAGCGCTCCCCTGCCTTCCGAACAAAATGCGCCATCCCGGCAAAGGCTGTTCCAATGCGCCCTTGTCATAACGTTTGTATGCCCGACGCGCACCTCGTGCAAAAGAGGAACAGGCACATCCGTGCAGGTGTGACGGTACATAAATCCCAGCTTTTCCTGGACTCTTTTGGATTTTTGATTGTCGTAATACCCGCACCAGATTGTCTGCATGCCAAGGTCCTCAAAGCCGTGACGAATGACCGCTCTTGCGGCTTCCGGCATATAGCTTCTTCCCCAGAACGGCTTGCCAATCCAATAACCGAGCTCGCATTCATCGTCACGCGCGGTCATATCGGTGTGCCCGTTCAATCTCAGCTCAATCGCGCCGATTGCCTTTCCGTTCCCTTTTTCACAGATGGCATAGCATTCCGCACCACAAAGCACATTGCGGATCACATCAAGGCTTTCTTCTACCGATTTGTGCGGCTGCCATTCCGCGATCGGACCGACATCCGGATCGCTTGCATACAAAAACAGACTCTCTTCATCTGTTTCTTCCCATTTCCCGAGCATCAGTCTTTCTGTTTCCATCATAAAAATCTCCGAAATCTCCCATCCAAGGTTTATGGAACAGGCGTTTCTTCCTGCGCCGCCAATATGGCGCCTCTGTATGCCTGTGTCAGTTGGGCGCCGATCAGCGCCTCGTCGTATTTGAGCGCATTGTTGGCAATGATGCTTGCATACCCGTGCGCGAACAGAAAAACGGTCAGAAAAACCTTTTTCGTCTGTTCCCGATCCATTCCTATCGCTCCCTGCATCGCCGAAAGGACAGGGGTAAGCTCTTCAGCATCGATCAGTTCAAGCAACGTGCTTCCGCAGAAAAAATCCGACTGAAAAAGAAAGCGGAACAGGTGCGGTTCCTCAATCGCAAAGCGAATGTAATTCAGACCGATTCCCAGCATAACGCCATTTTGGGGGCGTTTCAGATTCATCAGATATTCCGAATGATAACAGTCAGCCTTCTCATAGACCGCCCTTTTGAGTTTCTCTATCGTTGCAAAATGGTACATAACCGGCTGCGTGGAACAATTCAGCCGCTCCGATACCGTCCTTGCATTGATATTTTCCGCCCCCGTTTCACGGGCAATCGCAAAGGCGGCGTCAATGATCATTTCTTTTGTAGCTTTTACTTTTGCGGGCATAAGTGTGCCTCCATATATAATTTGAATTATACATAATATGGATTATACATCGAAAAGAACAGTTTGTCAAGTACCAAAGGCAAAATTTGCAGATTTTTTATTCCGCCCGGCAAGTCCCCAATCTGCCGTAGATGAAAAACCAGCCGAGAACACAGGCAATGCTCTCGGCTGGGGGATTCAGTTTACAACGCAGCAAATTGCAGGCTTTTCGGCATCTCCGACAGCTTTAATCCAGTCTGTTTCATACAGCCGTTCAACCAGTTTATCTGCCGCGTGGAAACGGTAGACAAATGCTCCGACATATTCTGCGTTTTTACGGATATGCGAAGGGGCAAGATCCGCAGTGATATTTGCGGCAAGCTCTGCCGTCTTTCTGTTCAGATCAGAAACAATAGAGATACATTCACTCAACATCTGCCGAAGCTCCTCGTATTCTCTGTAAGACCATACCGCAAAATTTGCTTTGCTACCTTGGTAATAGTGAAGATCCGCAAGCGTCTTTTTCCAGTGATCCGGCAAATATGCAAAACAGCCGACCGCTGTGCAAACAAGGGGATCGGTCATTTTTTCCCCAAAGTCCTGCGCATTCAGTGTTTGCCTGAAATTCATAGCGATAACGCTTCCGCGATGATCGCTTGAAGGGCAGCCGTTATAAATACCCTGGATTCCTTCCGGCATTCTATCCCCGACTGCATTTTCGATACTTCTCCCCCACACGATCCCCCGTCCGCCTCCACCGTTCACAAGTGAATACGGACCATCCTGGGGTAATTCGCCACATTTCTGCACAAAATCGTTTCCGGTATCCACCAACGAAAAATGCAGGCACAGGAGAATTTTTTGCCAACGTGCAAGATTGGCATCTGCAAATCTGTTTCCGAAGCGGGCATCAAAATCATCCGTCACCGTCGCAAGCTTTTGCGCGCTTTCCCTGATATGTTCTTTCAGTTTCCCGTCAATCGCTTTCGTGCAATCAAGTGTGAAAATCGGAATATTGGCTAAATACTTGCCGCCACTGCAAACAAGATACTGACGGTCAACAAGCAATTTGATTTCGTCCTCAAGATAAGGGAATGCAACCCCAAGTTCTATACTGATTTCCTGGATGGTTACCGGACTATAATATGCCGCAAGCAAAATATTTCCTTTTATTTTTCTCCTTTCAAAATCACGGTATTCAAAATCATCTCCCGCTTTTGTACCCCAAAAATCAATCTCAACGATATTGGGACGATAGCTTTTTCTCCGTAAAGTCTTTCCATATTCATGCCCTCTCTGATCATTTTTCTCGCACGGAACAGATAATACTTTATCATTTCCGTGCTTGTCTGTAATTTTTCGGCAATTTCGGAGCAGGAAAGGTTCTCCATGTAGTATAAAACGGTAGCATCACGGTATTCTCTTGACAGCAAGGAAAGCTCACGACGAAGAAGATTTATTTCTTCTGCCCTTATAATTTGGTCCAAAGCAGACTCGGATTCATCGGCAACGCGATCATCAAGCTCTGCTGTATGCCTTGCATTCCTCGATTTTTTGCGCAGATAATCGACATAAACATTCTCCGCCACCTTCCACATAAAGCCGTAAAAACGTTCCTCATCCTTGAGATTCGGTGCCGATCTGATTACCCCGTAAAGAATATCACTTGCGAGGCATTCGGCTTCATTGACATTTCCAAGCCTTGTCAATGCAAATCCGAATATCGACTTCATGTTTTCCGTTATCAGTTTATCAAGTTTTATACGATCCATTGGCCCCTCCATTCCCGTTTTCAGGCGCCTTCACACATATAGTCGTTGGAAAGATAAAACGGTTAAGCCGATTTTGAAAAATTTGTGATACAGATTCGGCAATGGTCTGTATAAAGGTTATTGCGTCTATCCTTGCCTTTTGGTAAGCGGTCTGTGTCAGAAATTCAAAGACCTTGACTGTCAGAATCAGGAGAAGAATCACCGCTTCTCTTCAATGGCCCCTTACGATTCCGTCAGTTTTTTTCTACCCCAACTATTGACATAGAACCCAAAGAACCCGTTTTTGCCTATCTGTGGGAATACCCCAACTTACAAAGAAAAAGCCGACAGGCAATACCTGTCGGTAATGGAGCGGATTACGGGGCTCGAACCCGCCACCTCCACCTTGGCAAGGTGGCGCTCTACCAAATGAGCTAAATCCGCATATTCAAAGTGCCTCCGGTCGGAATCGAACCAACGACACGGGGATTTTCAGTCCCCTGCTCTACCAACTGAGCTACAGAGGCATAACAGCATGGGACTGCTGTATGTTATGATGGCGACCCGGATGGGGTTCGAACCCACGACCTCTAGCGTGACAGGCTAGCGCT
>ERZ809074.3819-NODE-3819-length-13418-cov-13.125271_pt1 | contig 13418 bp, 8 predicted proteins | sample MGYA00520795_ERZ809074 | MGnify/ENA primary metagenome ERZ809074 (study PRJEB31570, sample SAMEA3212989) | Homo sapiens | biome: human-gut; feature: human gut; material: fecal | place: Sweden | collected 2011 ...
TGTTCAAAATAGCATTGGTGACTTATAAAACAGACAAGGAACTCGCAAGCACTTTTGAAAAATTGTCGGCAGATAATAAGAAAATGATTTTAGAGTTAATGAAAAATTTGAAATAGTTATTTAGTTAACACATAAAAGTAGTATTCTTCTCAATCAATATTAAAAGCCTTCTCTTAATTCATAAATCACCAATGCTATTTTGAACATCTATAAGGTTAAATTTATATGGATTTGGATATTTTAGTACAACGTATCGGTTATTTCAGGAACAAGAAAAACCTTTCCGCAAGAGAGTTAAGTTTAAGAATCGAGAAAAGTGAAACTTATATTAACCAAGTCGAATGTAGAAATTTTACAGTTTCTCTTCCCGTCTTATTCAAGATTATCGACGCGCTCGAAATATCTTGCGCCGAGTTCTTTGCCGATAATTATGCCGACTATGAACAGGACAAAGAAATTCTCGATTTGCTTAACGCTTTGCCCGCCGAAAGGAAAAAGTCGTTTATCGATTTAATGAAAAACACTAAATAATAAAATCCCGTGCGGAGCGATATACTCCGCACGGGATTTTTTAAAACAAAAAACTATATCTTCTGTACGTATTCATTCGCGCCGCAGGTTTCCTCCGCCGTCACGCAATCCCCGAAAGGACTGAACACTCTTTCACCGAAACGCAAACCAATGGGAGAATTGTCCCGATACCGTTTTTCCGTCAACAGGTAATCGGCAAAAAAACGAACGGTCCTCCCCGCTCGGACTTCCTCCGTGGGACATATCGACAGCGGAAAGGTATGTATACCGCAGGCGAGATCTTTCAGCACGGCAAAAGGTCCCTCAAAGTCAGCGACTTTTCCCGAACGCTCCTCTGCGAGCAACCGCACCCCCTCGGGCATATACAGGCGCAAACTCCCTATCCGTCCCTTTTTCACCTCCACAGCGGCGGCGGAATTTTTAAGATCGAACGTATAAGCAAACTCGCAGTCCTCGGAAATCCACTCTCCGCCCGTCGTGAAATACGCGGCGTATTCGCCCGATTTTTCGGAAAGCACAGAATGTTCCCGAACGCAATTCAATCCGTCCGCAAAGCGCATGGAACAACAGAAATTCGCTTCATAGAGCTGTATGCGAAGTTCGTCGTTGTTTTCCCACAGACACGTTTCGCACCCCGCGCCGCCGTTTTTGCGCTGTGCGGAGCGAAAAGCGTTGAGATAGACGCGATTTCCAAAGCGCAGATATTCCTCCTTTTTCGTCGCTTTATATAAGTCCAGCGCGAGAATGAGGGAATCGACGAACGCGCACGGCTCCGTCCAGGTCTGCGGACGGCGAAACCAATTGAAATTGGCGTAATTGACCGTGGTCCCCTCGGAAGCGTACAGGGCGAAATTCTTTTCCGCGCTTTGAAGATAGCTTCGCTTGCCCGTCAGTTCCGCCAGGCGGAGCACGCCGCGGGTGCCCGACAGCATGGCGTGCGTCTGAAATTTACAACCGCAGTAATCAAAAGAAAGAAATTTATCGGCCATGGTTTCCGCCAGGGATAAAAATTCAGGATTTTTGACGATGCCGCATAAATCGGTCAGTCCGTCCAAAGAAATAAACGCGCAGCCGACGTCGGAAGAAAGTTCCCAGCCTTCCGTGGAGCGCTTGACGATATGCCCCCCGACGCCCCCGACAATGCGCTCTCCGACGGGATACTTTTCGATAAACTTTTTTAAGGGAAGAAACATCTTTTCCCCTATCCCTGCCAAGAGAGTATAGATTCTTTTTTCGCCCGTGATGCGATAGTATGCGCAAAGACCGCGAACAAACCAGCTGTTTCCCGAAAGTTGCTGTTCGTTGACGCTTTCGCCGTTCGCTTTGTCCCCGAAATATCCGTCCTCGTTCACTTCGCGGGGCAGCGCGTCGATGATCTCCTTTACCTGTCTGAAAATGCTCTCCGACGCGCGGTTTCCCGCTTCATACTGCATACACAAAGCGAGTATCGCCCGCCCCTGCCAATCGCCCGGCCAATCTCCTCCGTTTGAAAAAATATCGGGCGCGCAATAGTTTTTATCCGTCAGCCTTTCTATATTCTTTTCTATTCGTTCCTTTAATTCTCTCGTTGCAAAAATCATCGTTTACTCCGCCCGACATATGTGCCGCCCCGCTTCAAGCAGGGCGGTATCATTGCCGTTTTTGGTTTTACGCAAGTTTCGTGAGTTTATAACTCATCGAAGCCAAATAGAATTCACCCGCCGCAGAAGGAAGGTACAGACTGAAATAATCCGCGTCTTTCGTCGCTTTCCAAGTGATCGTCACTTTTTTATATCCCGTCTGATTGGCAAGAATATCGACAAACGCGTTATTGTCGATGTTTATCATCAATTTATCGGGACAAGACACGAGATACAAACAGAATGTAATTTCATAGGTACAGCCGATCTCAATCGTTCCTTCCGGTCTAAACAGCTCCATGGTAGAATTGGCTTCCTTACTAAAATGAACGGCGTTGTTTTCAAAGCCTGCGTTATCCGAAAGCTTCGTATTATCCGCAAGAGTAATCTCGCTGCATTTGACAGCGGTGCCCTTATTGCCGAGATTGAGCGCGGAGGCATCCTTGGTCCATGTTTTTCCCACTTCGTAGCCGTTCGGGGATTTTTCCGTGTCTTGCCGTTTCGCGGCTCCGATCGTAATATCTCCGATATAAAGAGGTGCGATAGAGCCGTTATAAAGACCGATATTCACATACTTTTCCGAGCCGACAAAGGTATGCGTGAAAGTCGTGGGACCCGTTACGGCGGGCATGGATTTCGCCCCCGACTGCGCACCCGATCCGTCCGTCATAAAGATATGCCATCCGCTCGCGTTCTTGGAATATACCTTAAAGGAAATCGTATACTCGTAAGTGCTGTCGGCGCACACATTCTTCAAGGCGTCGAAGGTGACGATCTGTGTGTTTGCCTCGATGATATAATCGGAAGTGAATCCGTTATCCGCCGTGAGATTGTCCGCCTCTTCCTGCGTAAGGCGTTCGCTCGCCACCACCTTGCTCTTATCCAGATATTGCATCGCGCCGCTGAGCGCCGTGTAATTATCGTCCGCGCCCGTAAGCGTATAAGATTTGCCGTCTATGTCTGCGAAAGTCAAAGTTTTGGGAGTACCCGTGCGCTCCACCGTGTCGTCCACCACCTCTTTGACCGTGATGGATATATTATCGATGGCAAGCTTAAAATTCGCATAGGAATAAGAGGAATCGCCCGTATAGAAAAACGTTCTGAAATGCCAAGCCTTGGAGGGATCAAACGTTTTGTTGCCCGTCAGCGTCACCGTCTTGGTTTCGCCTACCGCGCCGAGCGCGAACTGTTGATTTTCGCCGCTGTTATCTCCGTCGTAAATAAAGGACAGATATATTCCCGAGGGGGCCGCGCCGCCGAGAACCTTTACATCCATGGAAATCGTCCATTTTCCCGATTTGATGTATTCGTCAAGAGTACCGAACCAAAACTGCGTATTCGTATTCCACGCACAGGTGGTGTAGTCGATAATCAAGGAATTGCCCGCGATGGAATCGGCGGTCGCCTGAATGCTGGCTTGGGGCGTTCCGTCTTCGGTGGAATAGGAGAAGCCCTTTGCAAGAGCGCCGCTATAACCGTTTTCAAAGTTTTCGACGTAAGTCTTTCCCTCTTTAAGGTTTTCGATATTTCCCGCCCCCGCTTCGAGCGTCGTTTCGGGAACGATGGGCGTAACCGTCACGGAAATAAATTCCTCGGTTTCGTTTTCCGCCTCGTCGACAGCGTAATAGGAAACCTGATATGTACCCGCGGTACCGGAAGAAAATTCATATCCCGCCTCCGTCTTGACGATCGACGCGCCCTTCGACGTTACGCTTACGTCCACCTCCACCGCGCCGTCTTTTTCATCTGCCGCCGTCGCAGAAGGCAACGTGACTTTCTCGCCCGAAACCATCGTGTAGCTGTCCTTCTTTCCGTCCGCATAAGTAATGACGGGAGCCGTGGTATCGGGCTGTTCCGCGCTGCTGTCGCTGCTGCTGTCTGCCGAATCGGAACTGCTGTCCGCCACGCTTTCCGAGGACTGCGTAGAAGAGTCGGAAGTCGACGTTTCTCCCCCGCAAGACGCCGCGGAAACCGTTAAACCGCAAACGAGCAAAAATGCCAGCAACGATTTGAATTTGTTGAGTTTCATCCTGATTTTCCTCCAAAATAAGATTTCTCTATATGAATTTTATAGATTTCTAAAATCAATCGACAAAGGTAAACACAGGCATTTTTGCCGTCTTTGTCTTATACGCCTCCACGAAATGAGGCACGTTGGATACCTGTATACGTTTTCTGCCGATATCGTCGCGGTCGCCATCCATAAAGACGAATGCCATGGCGATGCTTTTTCCTTCGTCGATAGAAGTTTTCGCCGTTTGAAAGAGCGAGAAGGGCAGGAATACTTCGCCGGAATATCCGTCCGAACGGAGAGCCGCCGCCGCGGAGATATGGGCGCGTCCCGCCGCAATCGCGGCATTCGTCCTGCTTTCCGCCACCGTATAGCAGGGATTCCATGAAGGCACCACCGACATCTGCAACACGTCGCCGTCGTTTTTGAAAAGCTGGAAGTCCGCATTGGGCATATCCGTCACGGTCGAAAGGAAAAATTCGGCGCAGTCGCCTTCCCAGAAATTGGCGATTGTCTTGAAATCGAGCTTGTTGTCGTAAACATTGAAGGCAAAATAAATTCCCTCGTCCGTCCATGCGATCTTGCACATAAGCACGTCGAACACATCCTTATACGCGTCGTGAAGGATCTCGTCCCCCGTCGTCAGGCTAGCGCCGTCCATAGCGATCTCGCTGCCGATATTTTCCCATTCGGAAATATCCCCGTCTACGGTGATCGTGCCGCCGGCAAGCTTGGAAACCATGGTATTGGGCACGTCGCCGTCGATCTCCTGATATTTAAGATTAACGTTATTTGTTAAGGCGATGTCCTCCGTTTTGGTCGTTCCGGAGGGAATGATACCCGAAAAACTCTCCGAGTCGTTAGTATTATAATTGTAATTGCCGTCTATCGCCAGCGCCGCGCAATTTTCCAGCTCGATACAGCATTCGGTGAGGATGCTCGCATATACGCGAGCCGTATTATAGAAGAGATTGTTCTTGACTGTGGAATCTCCCACGCCTCTGAAACTGATTCCCGCATTTCCCGTATTGGAGATATAATTGTTCGTCACTTCTATCCCCGTCACCGTACCCGACGGGGCGACGAGCGCGCCCGAACCGATGGCAAACGCGGAAATGTCGCCGCGCAGCCCTTCGCCCAGCAGATAGCCGTTATTGATGAGCTTATTGTTGCGTATGACGATATCTTTGGGCAGCGTGCACTCGTTGTACTGATCCATCGCCGAAGCGATCTGCATGGAACCGTGTCCGACGTTGAGAAAAGCGTTATTTTCGATCAGCGCACCTCGTACCTGTACGAGAATGCCGCGGTTGCGTTTATTGCGGACAATGTTGTTTTTGAAAGTAAATTCCGCGACTTTGGAAACATTGGTCATCATAGCGTTGCTCCAATCCACGCTGCCCGAGATCCGCTGTTTCACCGTAAGCTGCATCGCGCCCGTATCCCCTGAAACTTCCGTAACCGTGAACGAACCGAGTCTTTCGAATGTGGCGCTGTCGTAAAATTCCACCGTATCCCCCACTTCCGTCATGGGGCTGGCGCCCGTCTTTTTGCTGACGTTAAAAGTACGCGCCTGCGCATCGTAACTGCCGAGCGTATACCAATATCCCGATTTGATATTCAATGCGTCGTCGTGCGTATTCTCGATGATACAATTTGTAATCTTCACTTCGCCCAAACAGTTGGAAATATGATATCCGTCGGCCGTGGAGGTCATCCGCCTGTCTTCGTCCTTCAAGACAATATCGAGGCGATTGGCATAAAAATTTTTCGTGCCGCTCACCGTCACGCCCATACCGGGACAAGAGTAAAGATCCACATCCTCGACGAATACGTTTTCGCAATCGGAAAAGGTCACGCCCGCACGGTTATACATAGTAAACGCCAAAGAAACGGGCGCGTTTTTTGCGGGAGCCTTGAACGAGGAACGGTAACTGTCTTTAAAAGTAAGAGTGATCTCGCCATTGCCGTTGAATTTCCAACTTTCAAATATCCCTTCGCCCGAAATCGCCACAATACCGTCCTCTTCGGGCGCGCCCGTAAAGCGATTAAACTCGATGACCGAACAAAGCTGAGAATACAGCGCGGGATTTGCCAGATATGCGTCAACTGTGGAGCGCATAGATTGAGGAATACTCATCGTGACGGACAACGTTTCCGTATCGGAAGAAACGACGATGCCCACAATGGAAGGCAAAACTTTATAGTCGATATCCAAACCGTTGATATGCAAATCTTTGCAAGAAGAAACGGAAAGCGCGCTTACCCAGCCGACCGTACTGCAATCCATTAAAAACTGTGTGTTTCCGCCGCCTTCGAGATAAAGCCCGTCAAAACCCGACAGCGTGACTGCGGAGGTCAGGACAATATCCCTGGAAGGAAATTTGATCTTGACTTTTTCGCCCTCTTTATTCTCGGTCTTTGCCGAAGAGAGCGCCTGCGTCATCTTCTCGTCGTCCGTCCCCGAAAAGGATTCAAAGTCGATCAGGCAATTCGTTTTGAATTCCCCGTCCGCTTTTGCCGCATATAACGTTTCCTTTGTTTCTTCCGACTTCACGCCCACCGAGGAGGCCTCCGACAGACCGTAATTTTCCGTCACCGCGGAACTTGCGTACGGGGTGTCGTCGAGCAGCTTCACGGCTTCCGCGATCGTCTGTTTTTCTTCCGAAGAGGAGCTTTGCGTCTGCGAGGAAGAGGAATCGGACGAAGAAGACGAGTTGTCGTTCCGTTTTGCACAGGAAGCGAAACTTCCCGCCAAGAGGCTGATCCCAAGCATTAAACAAATTATTTTAGAATTCTTTTTCATCTTTTCTCCTGCCTTATTTATTCGCCGCCTCCGCGTTATGCACACCGTTTCCGGAAAGTACGATTCCCGTGGAATCGCTTTCCTCTATAAACTTCCATACGCCTTTCGCGGCAGAAAAGTATACGAAATTGTCCGTCAGAGAAATATTTTCCGATTTTGTCACGTTTGCAAGGTAATATTTTTTTACGGACGCCGATCGGTCGTTATAAAACAGATTATTTTTTGCCATACAATCGCCCGCACCGACAAAAGACAGTCCATACTCGAAATCGCCGTTGAAAAAATTATTTTCTATCGTAATTCCCGTTATGGTGCCCGGTTTGATCTCTCCGCCGAATCGGCTCACAAAGATGTCCGCCGTGCTTCCTTCCGCGCAATTATTGATAAATTTGCAGTTTTCCACGGTCACGTTGCGGGGAATCAGCCCTTCGTTGAAATATCCGTCGAAAGAACTATGCAGACTGACGGAACCGTGAATCACATTGTAAAAAGTACAGTTTCGGATGCTCGAATTCTGCGTCTGACAGAGGATCCCGCGATTGCGCTTGTTGCGGAATACGCAATTTTCCACAGTCAACGCGGGAGTACGGGTAAGATTTCCCACAAGGTAACCTTCTTCCACTTCTTTGACCCGCTTATTGACGGTAATTTCATATACCAGGCCGTAACCGCTCACCGAAGTCACCGTATACGTCTGTACGACTTCCATAGCGCGATTGTATATCTCGATAATGTCGCCCGCCTCCGTCGGGAAGTTGGAGGCAGCGTCGGGCGCGTTGCACGTGATCACATTTCCCGAAACGGAAGAAACGGTCTTATAAAAAGTACATACGTTTATCGCGTCGTCGTGCGAATATTCATAAATACTGTTGGAAACGACGATTTCGCCGTAGCAGTCATTCGTATGCAATCCGTCTGCCGTTGCCGTCATCAGTTTGTTGCTTCCTTCCCGCAACACGAGGTTGGTACGGTTGAGATAGATATTTTTCGAAGAATAGAGTCCGAACGTCATTCCCACCGAAGAATACACGTTGCAACTCTCCATATAAAAATCACTGCAATCCGAGGCGTAGACGGTATAAAACTCGTACATGGTATATCCCACCGATACCGTTTTCCCGATTTCGGGGCGTTTATAATACCCGGCCCCGAACGTCAGAGTGAGCCGGTTGGTCGCCTCGTCGTAAGAACCGTCGGGAATCATCTGCACCTGATCCCCAGTGGAATTATAACGCAACATTCCGTTTTTATCGGGAATCCAATCTCCCGTTCGCTCGTCACGCACAAATTCCATATAGTTGCCGTACTTGATTTTGCCCCCGTTATAACGATAATTCGTCAAATCAAAGCCCTCGTTAATGAGGACGGTGACGCTGCGCGCCGTATCGTCCGCGGCAACCACCGTGCCCGTCACCGTCGAACTCGTCGCATAATCGAAGTCGATATCGTTAAAATGTATATCCTCGCATTCGGACAACTTGACGGCTTCCGTCCATTCCGTCATCATAAATTCCGTAGTTTTTTCACCCGTAAAATACACGCCGCTGAGTCCGTTTAAAACAAGGGTAGAAGAAAACCGGTACACGCCTGCGGGGAAATATATTTTTTTAAGTCCCTCCGTTCCTTTGAGAGATTTAAGCAGTACATTCAAAAGGGCGGAATTATCGGCATTGGAAGGAAGAATCCCTCTGTCCGCAACATTGTATACCGCCGCGAACGCGCTCTCCGACGGAACGGGATATCTCGTTTCTTTCATTTTTTCCTCGTCCGCACCGACGACAGAGGGATCGGAAAGTCCTGATTGCTGCGAGGTTTTCAAATTTTTGCTATAATAATCGGCGCTTAACTGTCGGCAAAGCGTATCCAAGTCCGTCTCCTCTCTGTCATCGGGCTGTGAACTGTCGCCGCTTCCGCTGTCGAAAGAATTGCCGTGCGAAGAAGAACTATCGTTCAAAGAATCGTCCCTTCCCTTTTGTCCGCAGGAAGTCGCTGCAAACGCCATCACAACCGCGAGTATACAGATAAAAATTTTTCCTTTTCCCATCTCCTTTTTCCCCTTTTCGTCAATGCGTCTTTTTATATGCCTGGTATGCCTTGTCGTAAATCTCCGCCAATTTGTCCACATTATACGCTGACAAATCGTTCAAATAGGAATTCCAGTCCTTATTCAAATCTTTCTTGCCGGTGATAAAGTTATATTCCATATTCTTGATATAAGCGTCCACTCCTGACGTGATCAACTCCACGTCGTTATAGTCGGTACTAGAAAGCTTAATTTCCTGCGGGAACTGTTCTTTGAGATAAGGCATATAGCGCTCGCTGAGTCGATTCAGCTGTGTAATGGTTTTATCGTTCATTTTGCCGACGAAATCGTATTTCCAATACAGCGCCGAGGCAGTGCCCACATTCGGCGTGATCGTCGCGCGATATTCTTCCTGGGTCCCCGTCCAGTCGTCGGGAACGTGGAATGTCCAGGAAGTTTGTCCTTCGTCGTCCCAAGTCCAGTCTATCCCTTCCTTGCCATAGGCGATCAGCTGGCAGCCGAGGTCGGAATATAAAATGTCGAGAAGCCGGGCTATTTCACGGACGTAAGGCGTCCCCGTGGGAATCACCGCGCCCGTCGGCTGGAAATAGCTGAACCCCCATTGCAAGGGTTTTTCGTTATAATAATCGCTCGTGAGAGGACCGAACGTTGTATATTCGTCCGCGCGATCTTCTCCGACGATAATGTAAGCCGCGGCCGCACAGAACGACCCTAAACGCGAAGCGTCGCCATCCAGACCCTTTACCGCCATCTGTGCATCCGTCTTGATGGAAAACGTGCTTTGGTCGAGCAAGCCTTCCCCATACAGGACGTTCATTGTTTCGAGATATTTTTTATACGCTTCCGTCTGAGGAACATACGCCACGCCGCTGCCGTCGTTTTTCAGCTCCGCGCCGTTGGTCACGTAGCCGTACGACGCGAGAATGAAATTGCGTAAATATTCAAGTTCCTTTGCCGTAACAGGAATTTCATCGTCCTTTTTGCCGTTATGGTTGGCATCATATTTTTTAAAGAGGCGGAGAATATCCACGTATTCCTCCACCGTGGCGATATCGTCCGCATCGGGAATCGCCGTGCCGTCCGGCATCGTAACGCCGTCTTCGCGCAGATTTTCTATCCACTGCTGATTGATATACATCTTGAACGTCAAATCCCTCGGCACATCGTTGACGGAAAGCGTCGAATACATATATCCGTCTTCGAGCATAGCGACCTCTTTGGCGCTCGTGGAAGTTTCAATGTTGAAATTGGCGTCAAGCAATCGTTTATACACGGGCATATAGTTATCGATAAGATTTCCCGCCTTGACGCCGCCCGCTTCGAGGTTCTCATCGTTGAACGCCACGAGCGCGCCGTATTGGGAATAAATAACCTGTTCGGAAATGGAGTTATTAAACAGGAACAAATCGGGCAGATTTTTCTTGTCCTCCCATGCCGCCGAGCGCACACTAGTATACGCCGACGTATCCACTTCCGTAAAATCAAATTTTAAATTAGTCAATTCGGAAAGAATCTTGAACATTTCCATGCTTTCGTAAGGGGGATTTAAGCTCCCGCGCGGCACAAAAATATTCAAAGTCACCGCCTCTTTAACGATCTGATAGGGATTTTCCGCCGTCCCTTCGGGCAGGAAATTATCCGGATCGTAAGGAACGCTCTTTCCTCCGCAAGCAGAAAGCGCCGCCGTGCAGAAGATCAGACCGCTCATTAGAAGCACCGCTACATTTTTCTTCTTTTTCATGTCTTTGTATTCCTCCTTTTTGTTTTTAATTAGCCTTTCAATCCGCCGATCATGAGTCCCGTTTCGAAATATTTATTGAAGAATGGATAGATGACGATGAGAGGAATGCTGGAAACAACGATTGTCACATATTTGAGCACTTCACTGGTAAGCCCTTGCTCGCCGATGCCGATATCACCGGACGAGGAAGCGTCGTTCGCCACAAGAATACGCTGAATCACCCGTTGCAAGGGAAATAACTCGTCATTGGTGATATAGAGCAGAGAATTGAAATACGCGTTCCAATAGCCGACGATAGCATACAGGAGCATGACGGCGATGATCGCACGGCAGAGCGGAAGAACGATCGTGAGAAAAATACGAATATTTCCGCATCCGTCGAGCATAGCGGCTTCCTGCATCTCCCAAGGGAGGGACTGCATGAACGTGCGTATGACGATGACGTTGAACACACTGACGCATCCCGGAATGATCATCGCCCAGACAGTGTTTAACATATTCAGTCCCTTTACCACGATATAGGTGGGAATCATGCCCCCGCTGACGAACATCGTCAGGGAAAAATAGAAACTGAAAGCGCTTCTCCCCTTCATATCCCTGCGGGAGAGCGGATATGCTGCGGTGAATTGAAGCACCAGCTGTATGATCGTTCCCATAAACACATAAAAAAGCGTGTTTCTGAATCCCGTTAAAATCGCATTGTTTGATAAAATTTTGGCATAATTTTCCAGAGTAAATTCTCTGGGAATCAAAAATACCGCGCCTTTGTTGACCATTTTCGCCGACGAGAACGAATTTGCCAATACGTACAAAAGCGGCAGGCACGTTACGAACGCAAACGCGAGCATTAATAGGAGCACGATATAATTGAATCTTTTATCCGAGCCTTTATTTTCTACCATCGTTTTTCCTCACCACAAAGAAGTTTGGCTGACTTTTTTAGAAATTACGTTCGCAACGACGAGCAAGACGATATTAATGGCGGAATTGAACAGTCCGATTGCCGTTGCATACGAGTACTGCGGCACTTTTGCCAGCATGGAAACTCTATATACGTAAGTGGAAATGATCTCGCTTCTGCTCAAATTTCCGCTCGTCTGCATCAAATATACTTTTTCGAAGCCGACGTTGAGCATATTCCCGATACTCATGATCAGCATGATGATCATCATCGGAAGAATGGTGGGCACATTGATATGCAGAATACGCTGTATCCTTCCCGCTCCGTCCAAAACCGCCGCCTCGTGCAACTCTTTGTCCACATTGGACAAAGCGCCGAAGTAGACGATGGACCACCACCCCAATCCCTGCCAAAGACCGCTGAACACATAAATCGTCGAAAACCAAGCGTCGCTTTCCATAATATTGGAAGGCGTGCCTCCGAATGCCGTGATGATCTTATTGAACACGCCCGATTCCAAATCGGAAAAAGAAAACAGCATACCGACGAGCACGACCGTGGAAATAAAATAAGGCGCATAAGAAATGATCTGAACAGATTTTTTCGCCCAATTCCAGCGGATTTCATTGATGAATAACGCCAAAATCACGGGAAGAACGGTATTGAGTACGATCGAATAAACGCTGAGTTCGAGCGTATTTCCGACGATTGTCCAAAAGTTAGGCAATTTCACGAAATTGATAAAGTGTTTAAACCCAAAGTTTTCCGTCCAGGGACTGCCAAAGATCCCCTGATAAGAGGTATAATCCTTAAATCCGATGATGGTACCCAAAATAGGAAGGTAATGAAATATCAGCACATACACAGACGTGGGCAAAATTAAAAGATAGAGGGTCCAGTTTTTCCATTTCATTCCCGATCCCTTCTTCCGCGCGGACACAAGGCGCGCCCGGGTATCCGCGTTTTCGTTCTTTTCGGCGCTTACGTTCTCCCGAATCATTCGCGGTTTTTCCTCCTTTTTCGTGTTTTTTTACTTTTTTCTCTTATAGTATAGTATCTATTACTTGCAATTTCAATACAAATAGTTGCCGCATAGATATAGTTTTTTATCTTTTTTTCGCCTTTTTCAACTTTTTTTCGCTAATAACATTTACTTTTTATCCAAAATATGTTACACTGACAGTGAAAAAACAGCGGCACAGGGGATTTATGAAAAACTATAAATTTCTCAAACATCATATCGTCTTCGAATACCTCGATTCCGATTCAACGTTGAGTCTTAATCCGCTGGTCATCGGATATGAAAGATGCGAAAGCACCAAGGGAGTCATTGGTCCTCTTACAAGGACGAGATATGTTTTTCAATACGTATTCAAGGGCAAAGGGACCTTGACCGTCGCAAACAAGACCTATAAAATAGGGAAAGACACGCTCTTTTTTCTGCCGGTAGAAAACGTATCTTATGCTCCGAATAAAAGCGACCCTTGGGAATATCTTTGGATAGAATTTACGGGCTTGCACGCGAGCAATCTTTTGAAAACCGCAAAATTGTCCGCACAGAATCCTATTTTTCGTCCCAAAGATCCCGATGAATTTTTCGGCGTATTTGCGGATATGATCGAAGATTGCGTGACGAATAAACAGCGAAAATATTATCAGTACGCGTGCGCGGCGAGTCTGATGAAAATTTTTTATTTTATCATCAAACAGCAAAACGAAGGAGCCTCGACTGCAAAAGGAAAAGAGGAGAATAAAATTCTCCCCA
>ERZ809074.3824-NODE-3824-length-13397-cov-4.589867_pt1 | contig 13397 bp, 10 predicted proteins | sample MGYA00520795_ERZ809074 | MGnify/ENA primary metagenome ERZ809074 (study PRJEB31570, sample SAMEA3212989) | Homo sapiens | biome: human-gut; feature: human gut; material: fecal | place: Sweden | collected 2011 ...
CGTCTCCTCATAGTCGCTTCTGAGCTTTTCGGCCTCTGCCGCCTTCTGCTTTGCCTGGTCCATATCTGCCTGCACCATCTGCGCACGCTTTTCCAGCATAGCGCCGACTCTGCCGAACAGGAATTTTTTCAGAAAGAAAAACAGCACGAGGATATTGATGACGGAAAACACAATGGTCCAAATATCAAAATCTAGCATATCCACTCTCACAGCTTTCTCATGAAAGCTGCGCTCCTTTCTCTCAGATTCTGAGAGCCTTTCCAGGCTCTGAAAGCAGACCCGAGGGGTCTTACTTCATAATTACCATCAGCAGTGCTACAACGAAACCGTAAATAGCGGTTGCCTCTGCCAGCGCACAGCCCAGCAGCAGCGCCTTGTTGATCGCACCGGCAGCCTCCGGCTGTCTTGCAATCGCCTCTGCCGCCTTGGATGTTGCGATGCCGATACCAAAACCGGCTCCGATGCCTGTCAATACTGCAATACCTGCTCCAATCATTTTCAGTTCCTACCTTTCGATCCGGCTGATCCGGATATGTTTTTTCGGACGTTTCATCCGTCTTATTTCATAATTACCATCAGCAGTGCAACAACGAAACCATAGATAGCGGTTGCCTCTGCCAGCGCACAGCCCAGCAGCAGCGCCTTGTTGATCGCACCGGCAGCCTCCGGCTGTCTTGCGATGGCCTCTGCCGCCTTGGATGTTGCGATGCCGATACCAAAACCTGCACCGATACCTGTCAATACTGCAATACCTGCTCCGATCATAGCGGAACGCTCCTTTCTGTGGCTGCCGAATTCAAGACTGCACCGCACAAGCCCTGTGCGGCATTGTCCTTATGCTCTCTGCAATTTCGGCACTTTTTCCTCTTCTTCGACTTCCATGCCCTCTGCCATGAACAGTGATGTCAGGAATACGAAAACGTATGCCTGGATCAGTCCATCGAACACATCGAAGTACATACTGAACACCATCGGCACGATCAGTCCGCAGACGTGTTCGATCAGCTGCATGACAACGAATGCACCCAGCACATTACCAAACAGTCGCATACACAGCGACAGCGGACGGATCGCAAGCTCCATCACATTCAGCGGCGTCAAAAGCGCCATCGGCTTGGTAAAGGATTTCAAGAAACCCTTGATACCGCCCTGCGCCCGGAATGTGGAGACCTCGATCAGTACGATGCTCATGACTGCGAGCGCCACCGTGACATTGATGTCCTTCGTGGGCGGTTTCATGCCGAAACCGAACATACCGATCATATTGGCGATACCCAGATAGATAATCACCGTGCTGAGGTACGGTACATAGCGCTTTCCGGCTTTGCCCATGTTGCCCACAAAGAAATCGGTGAGCCATGTGACTGCCATTTCCAGGAACGCCTGCCGTTTTCCGGGAACGATCTTGAGATCTCGTGTCAAAATCAGTACCAGCACCATGATGATCGCCATAATGAACCAGGTCATCACAACAGACTCGCTGATGTGGATCGGTCCGAGCAGCGGCACATCAAAGGGACTCTCCCAGAGGATCTTGTTTTGCAGCTGTTCCTGCAGTTCTTCACCCATTGCATCCACCACCTTTTCCTGTTCCGTTTTCCGGCATCTGAAAAAGGAATTTTTCTGCGGAATTCCGCAGGTTTTCCTCTCTTTTCCAATCTGCCGGAAATGCGGAAAATCAACAGTGTGTTTAGCACCGTTTTCTTTATTATAGGACGATTTTTTCAAAAAGTCAATCTATTTTCATGACGATTTCCGCTTGTTTCTTTTCTACTTTTGTTGCACATTTCACAAATCGGCGACACTTTCCAGAAAAATGATAAGTATTCGTCTCCCCGGACTGCCGATTTTTAAGCAGAAACGTATTTTTACAATGTATTTTGCCGGAATTTCCGCCGATTCCAGCAGTTTTCACAAATTTTACTTTGCGAAACCTTTTTTTCTTGTGCCTGCAAAAAAACGCCGTATCTGCATTCACAGACACGACGTTTTTTCAGCTTATTTTACATATTACAGGGCAAAGCCCCGCTGTCTTTTTACAGGAAAGTCACCTGTTGTTTAAGCAATATCGTTGTTCGGCAGAGCCACGATCAGACGAACCAGGAACTTCACCAGAATCACAGAGTCGGTGCCGTCCACAGCGCCGTCTGCATTCACGTCTGCATTTGCACGCTGTGCCTCGTTTGCGCTGACCTGTCCGGAAAGGATCTTGTTCAGCAGAACGACGTCGCAGATGTTGATGCTGCCGTCCTGGTTCACATCACCGAAGATGGTAGCCGGACGAATGTCGTTGGAGATGAATGTGATCGTTGTGGTAGTTGTTGTTGTGGTGGTGGTGGTCGTAGTGGTAGTCGTCGTTGTGGTGGTTGTCGTGGTGGTTGTGGTTGCAGATGTTGTGGTAGTTGTCTCGGTGGTTGCAGTGGTAGGTGCAGGTGTTGTAGTAGTGGATTCCACATTAGTTGTAGAAGTTGTGGTTTCCGGAGTAGTTGTGGTGGATGCAGTGGTTGTCGTGGTCGGCTCCGGTGTGGTAGTGGTTGTTGTTGTGGTGGTGGTAGTCGTTGTTGTGGTAGTTGTAGTAGTGGTGGTTGTTGTAGTTGCAGATGTTGTCGTAGTCGTCGGCTGTTCGCTTGTGGTAGTTACGATCGGGCCTTCGTGGCCAGTACCGGAAATGGTGAATACTACCTTGACTTCCTGGGTAATGGTTGTCTTGCCCGGCAGATCCTTGATCTTGGTGGACCAGTCATCGTGCAGGTACAGACGTGTTACGCCGGCAGAGCCTTCTTCATAGTAGCGTGTGTTGATGGACTTTGCGCCAACGGTGTAATCTGCCAGCTTTTCGCCGTCGATCCATACTTCATCCAGAGAAACCTTGAGGTCTTCGAATGTATCAGTGGTGAAGTTTTCGGTTTCGCCGTCCGGAGCGATCACAACTGCCAGGAACTGTACGGTATTCGTACCGCCGCCTCCGGTAACATCCCAGGAAACGGTATAAGTGCCGTCGCCGGTGATGGGTGTGATTGCTGCGCCTTCGTTTTCGCCGGCAGTCCAGTTCTGGTCTGCGCCCAGGCCGCCGATGAAGTATGCCTTACCGATTGCGTCACCCTCCGGTACGCTGGATGTGACAGTGGTAGTGGAGGTTTCAGAAGTGGTTGTTGCGGTGGTGGTCTGTGTGGTCTCGGTGGTCTGGCCCGGATTGTCGTCTACATAGAAGTAGTCATCGAAGATCACGGTAACAGAGCTCATATCGACGGTCACCTTGTCACCGGTTGCGCCGGACCATGTCCACCAGTTCTGGAGCTTCAGATAATCCATCTCCAGAGTACCAGTCACACTGCTGGTAACATTGCCGTCGTCGTCCTTTTCCAGAACATATTCGTGAGAACCTGTGGGAACATCAAAGGTAGAAGTGGTTTCCTTCGGTCCGATGCTGTTGTCCAGGTATGCCCACTGGCTTTCGCCGTTTTCATCAGTCACGTTAAAGCTCATGTTGATGTCGCCGCTGCACTCGGAGGAGTTCTTTGCAGAGGTCATCTTATAATCTACGACAACAGAGCTTACGTGTACGCCCAGTTCCTTGTACGGCTTCAGATCCACATTCAGATATGGCTTGCCGTCCTTATCGGTTTCGGTGATGTCGCTTGCCTGGAATGTGACACGGTCGGTCTTCTGCTTGCCCGGATCTACATTTCCGCCGCTTGCAATGTCGGTGAAGATGCTCTTCAGGCTTTCGTCATACCAGCTCATGTTCTTGCGGCTGAACAGGCAGATCGTGCCGGAGTCGGAGTCATCCCATGCGATGGGGCAGATGCCGTCCATCTTGTACGCAGTGGAAGTGATGGTCTGATAGAAAGTCTTGATGGACTCTTCGTCCTTGTTGTAGGCGGTCTTGTTTACGCCGTACTTGTCGGCATTGCAGACGCCGTATTCGCCGATGACAACGCCGTAGCCGTTATCGGTGAACTTGGACTTCAGTTCGCCGAAGTCCTTTTCTACCTTGGTCAGATCTGCGGCAGTACCCCATGTCTCCCGGTGACCCCAGGAAGAAGTGGTATCAGCTACGCAGAAGGTAGACGGTTCATAATAGTGTACGGAAACTGCCAGCATATTGGAGTCGTCCTTCGGCATGGAGAAGCTGCTGGACAGTGCCTTTGCGGTGTTGTTGTTGTCTGCCGGGCAGATCAGCAGGCGATCCTTGTTGTTGCCGCCGGTTGCACGGACGGTATCTACAAATGCCTGGTTATAGGTCATGGCATCGCTGGTAGAGAAGTTGACTTCGTTCATGCCCTCGAATACCAGATGCTCGTCATAGCCCTCGAAATAAGTAGCAATCTGTGTCCACAGCTTTTCAAAGGTACCGATCTTGGAGGTATCCTTTTCCCAGTCCTCGTCGTGGTGGGTGTTGATGACTGCATACATATCGTTGTCGATGCAGTAGTCTACCACTTCCTTGACTCTTGCCAGGTACGCATCGCCTACCGTGCCGTCAAAGCTGTTCATATTTGCTGCGCCGGACTTTCCGGTCATATCCCACCAGGTGACAGGGATACGGACGGTGTTGAAGCCAGCCTTCTTGACTTCCTTAATCATGTTCTCCGTGGTAACCACGTTGCCCCAGGCGGTCTCGATCTTGCTGGGTGTCAGAGAGCTGTCCCAGGTGTTGGTGGAATCCAGGGCGTTGCCCAGGTTCCAGCCCAGCCCCATATCCTCGACCAGTTCCACAGCGGTCTTGTCTGCTGCAGATGCAACAGAAGTACCCAGAGACAGTGCAGTGGTCATGGACAGCCCGATTGCTGCAGCCGTCATGGTGCTGAGCAGTTTCTTCATAAACTTCATGTTATCGAACTCCTTCGTTTTTCGTGCGGCGCAGCCGACAGCCCTCTGCTGCCGCTGCGGCATCACCTTATCCACCTCATTCTACCACCTTTTGTGCAAGCTGTCAAGAGATTTTCGCCAATCACTGGGGTGGTTTTAGTACAAACCGTCAAAATGCACAAATCGTGTTTCATAGAATTGTACAGAATGTTTATGCGCCGCCGGGCGCTTTCCTATAAAAAATCACCCCGGAAACCGGAAAACCGGCTTTCGGGGTGAAGTGCTGTTTTGTCAGCGGCTGCACAGATCGTGCAAACGCAGCGTCTTAGTCGTGTGCATTGCCCAGGAATGCAGCGCCGATGATGCCGGCATCGTTGCCCAGCTGGGCGATCACGATCTCGGTATTCTTTGCGGAGTCACGGGTGTAGACTTCCTTCTTGACAATTTCCTTCATGGGAACCAGCAGCGGATCGCCCTCGTTGCAGACGCCGCCGCCGATGCACAGGATATCCGGCTGGAAGATGTTGATGGTGTTGGTGATGCCGGCTGCCAGGTACTTGATGTAGTCGTCTACTACCTGCTTTGCAGTTGCATCGCCGGCACGCATATAGTTGAATGCAGTCCGTGCGGAAATGCGCTCTTCGTCCTTCATGGCGCTGTCCGGATTTGCTGCCAGTGCCTCCTTGGTCATGCGCACCAGACCGGTAGCGGAAGAGTATACCTCAAAGCAGCCCTTTCTGCCGCAGGTACACTGCGGACCGTCTACAGAGATCACGGTGTGACCCACCTCTGCGCCGCCGAAGTTGGAGCCGCTGTAGATCTTGCCGTCGATCACAATACCAGCGCCTACGCCGGTACCCAGGGTGATGCAGACTGCATTCTTTGCGCCCTTTGCTGCGCCGGCAACATATTCACCGTATGCAGCAGCGTTGGCGTCGTTTTCGATAAAGGTGGGCTTGCCCAGGGCAGTTTCCAGGTACTTTACCATGGGGGTGTTGTGGAATCCCAGGTTGTTGGAATATTCGATCACGCCGGTGGCGCTGTTTGCAACGCCCGGTGTGCCGACGCCGATCCACTCGATGTCAGCCATGGTCAGACCAGCCTGTTCTGCTGCCTCCTTGGAAACCTTCGCCATATCTGCGGCGATCTCCTCTTCCGGACGGGGCAGGTTTGTCTTGACGCTTGCCTTTGCCAGGATCTCATAGCTCTCGTTGACCACGCCGGCAACAATGTTTGTGCCGCCCAGGTCGATACCAATGTAATACTTCATTTCGTTTCCTCCTAAATATTCAAATCCATTGTATGGAATTGTTAACCTAACTTTTCTTCCACGCCGGTGACGATATACCGGAATCCGCTGCCCTTTACGCTGTATGCGCCCAGACCGGCAGGCAGCAAGACGCTGTCACCCTTTTTCATGGGATAGCTGCCGGATGCTGTTTCCAGCACCGCCTCGCCGTCCAACGCCAGCAGGTGGCGGAACGTCTCTGTCCCCACGGTGAAATGCACTTTGCCGGAAACCTCTACCACGTCCGAGATAAAGTACTTGCAGGACTCCAGTCGGCGGACACTGCCGCCGTCAACCGGCTGTGCCGGATACTGAGCGGTCGGTGCGATGGGGCTGAGGTTCGTCACATCCAGCGCCTTTTCGATGTGCAGCGGACGCAGCTTGCCGTCTGCGCCACGTCTGCCATAGTCATAGACCCGATAGGTGGTGTTGGAGTTCTGCTGGATCTCCGCCAGCAGGATGCCTGCGCCGATGGCGTGGAGCGTGCCGGACGGGATAAAGTACAGCTCGCCCGGCTTGACCTCTACCCGGTTCAAAATGTCGGTCAGGGTCTGCTCCTGAATGCGCTTTGCAAACTCCTCTTTGGAGACCGCACGGTTCAGCCCGTAATACAGCGCAGCGCCCGGTGCAGCATCCATGATATACCACATCTCTGTCTTGCCCGGCTCGCCTTCTACCCGCATGGCATAGTCGTCATCCGGATGCACCTGGATGGACAGGTCCTGCTTGGCGTCGATCAGCTTAATCAGTACCGGAACAGTGGTGCAGCCGGCGCAGTTTGTGCCGAGAAAACCAGTGCCGTGTTCGTCCAGGTATTCCCGGAGGTCCTTTCCGGCATCTGCCCCGGTGGTCAGAATGCTGCTGCCGTCCTTATGGCAGGCAAGCTCCCAGCTTTCGGCGATCTTGTCGGCATCGCTTTTCTTGCCGTATTCTTCCCGGAGTCGGTTTCCGCCCCAGAGATAGTCCTTGCAGATCCCCTGCAAAAAAATCGGTTCTGTCATAGTGGTTCCTTTCTAAAATTCCTGCAGTCCGAACTGTTTCCGGAATTCGTCCATGCTGCCGGCGTAGACGTTCAGATCAATATGGGTCTGATAGCCGTCATAGCCCTGCAGTTCCCCGTCGTCCGTATACTGCCAGAATGTCCAGTCGAAATAGGGTTTATAATAGTAGTTGCTGATCCAGATGGGATACTCGTCCGCAAAGCTTTTGATATAGGTGCGGTAGGTGTTGGGGGCTGCATAGAGAATGGGTTTTACCCCGTAGTGTTCTTCCAGCAGCTCCAGCATTTCCCGGATATTCTCCTTTGCAGTATCCGTATCCGGCATCACGCCGCCCAGGGACTCATAGAGTTCCACGTCGATCACCGGCGGCAGCGTGTTTTCCGTCACCGGAACGGTCTGGATGAAGTTTTCCGCCTGCGCCCTGCCGCTGTCCTCGAACCGGAAAAAGTGGTATGCACCCACATAGATCTGCGCCGACTGCGCCGTTTCCCAGTTCTGGGCGAACTGGCTGTCGTTGTGGTCGATGCCCTCGGTGGCTTTGATAAAGCAGAAGTCCACGCCCTGGGATGCCAGCACGTCCCAGTCGATGTTCCCCTGGTAGTAGGACAGATCGACTCCTCGCACCGGATAATCCTGCTTGCTGGGTACATCTGCCGCCTGCCGTCCGGTACTGGTGAGATAGATGTGCAGCAGCCGTCTGCCGCCCACAAAGGCGAACACCAGCCCCGCAAGCACCAGCAGGGTCATGATCCAGCGGAAAATGTATTTTCCGTAATGTTTTCTTCTCACGAGGCAATATCACCCATTACAATGCCACGTCCATCGGTGCAGAAATAAACTCTGCCGTAGACATTGCTGTCCCCGGTGATGTACTTGGGGTTCAGATTGCCGAACTTGTGCTGGTCATCGTTGATCCGGAGCCAAGTCTTGCCCTTGTCCTCGGATTTGTAGATGCCATAGCCGTTTTCGCCGTCATCGCCCTCTGCGTAAACTACTGGATAGCTGTTGTCCTTTTTACCTTTTCCGAAACCAATGCTGTCTACCGTGGGCAGGGTCTTTACGGTCTGGAAGCTTTCGCCACCGTCCTCGGTGTACATAATCATAGTGCTGCTGGAGATCCAGACGTTGCCCTCCTGCCCGAACACGGTCACCGGCTCTGCGGCATCTGCCACCATCTGCCCGGTGGACTCGAAGGTCACGCCGCCGTCCTTGGACACGTAGAACAGTCCGTCACAGGTGGCGTAGAACACCTTGGGGTTCACCCGGTCTGCGGCAATCTTGGCGTTAAAGCCCAGACCCTCTACATAATACCAGGTCTCGCCCAGGTCAGTGGTCACATAGGGCTTTCCGGAGACGCTGTTCGGCACCCAGATGGTGGAGCTGCCGTCTGCGGACATTGCCACCTGTCCCCCGGTCGCCGGGTCGGGCTTATGCTTTACGGTCTCCCAGGTTGCGCCGCCGTCTGTGGTGAAATTGATGGTGGTGGTCTTTTCCTCGCTGAGGTATACCGCCGTGTTGGGGTTCTGGAACGCCACATCTAAATCTGTGGGCTTGCCGTTCTTCATGAAGTGGGCATCGTCCGGGCATTTCGTCACGTCCTCATGGGCGAAACCGGTCAGATCTCCCATGATGGAATACAGCTGGGGCGAATTGTCCTTGCTGGGCGGTGCCAGCATCTTGAACACTGCCGTTTCTTCCAGCCCGTAAGCATCAAAGGCAATGGTCACCGGCTCTGTGCCGATCTTGGTCATATTCTCCGTGGAATAGATGGTCGCACCGGTGCCGTACATCACTTCATCCGAATTGAACGGGTTGATGTTCACATCTGCCACCCACCAGCCGGTTTTCGCCTGGTTCTCGCCTCTGCCCCAGTCCAGCCACGCCGCCCGGGAGGTGTCCATCTGGTAGTTGTTTTCCTTGGTGTTTAAGTTGAACAGACCGCTCCAGGTCTTGCCGCCGTCTGTGGTATAGTACAGGTTGTCACCGTTGTCCGACCACCAGCCCAGGGTGGAGACCACCACGGCATCCGGGTTCTGGGCATCTACCGAGATGCCGCCGAATCCACCCTGTCTACCGTCGCCCAGGTCAGGCGTGATGTCCGTGAAACTGTCTGCCTTGGTATCGTACACACAGACTGCGCCGGCAGTGGGAGACAGGTTCGGACCGCAGTTGTCGGAATATGCCAGATACAGCTTGCCGTCCGCAGAAAACGATGCGTGCAGGGGATACATTCCCGGTTCGTTTGCCGCCAGCGCCGTCCAGCTTTCGCCGCCGTCTGTACTTTTATAGATACAGGTGCCGTCTGTCATGGCTGCACCCACGTACATATCTGTCGAAGTCGGGTCAAATGTCACCCAGAGAATGCCGATACTGTTGCTCTCCTGCTTATAGTTGCCCTTTACCGGGAACGAAGTGACCTCTTCCCAGTTCTTGCCGTAGTCAGAGGTTTTCCACAGACCACTGTCACGGCTGCCGAACCAGACCTCCTTGTTGTCGTTGGGATTGACGCACATCCGCTCGCCGCAGCCACGTCCGGACTGGTTGCCGCCGCAGCTGAACGGCGCATCAAAGCGTGTCCAGGTCTCGCCGTAGTCGTCCGAGGCAAACAGCGCCGCATCGTCACTCATATAAGTACCGCCGGCAAAATACACCCGGTTCGGTTCTACCGGGTCGGTCGCCATGCTTTCGATGCCGATATAGCCCCACTCGTCTGCGCCCAGAAAATCGGTGAGCGGCACCCAGTCGGTGTCCTTTTTCCGGCGGTACAGTCCGCCGATATCGGTACGGGCATAGACCAGACCCTCTTCCTTGGGGTTATACTCCATGCCGGGGACATAACCGCCGCCGCCGATGGCAACATTGCTCCAGGTATAAGTTTGGGCGCTGCCCGAAGTACAGCCGGTGCCGATGCCGCAGAGCATGGCGCCGCTCAGCAATACTGCCGTAAGCCGTCCTCGCTTTTTCATGTGTGTGTCCTCCGTATTCCATTGCAGGGAGACTGCAAAAATTTCCTACTTTCTATAATAACCGAAAACGGCGGATTAGTCAATATCTCTTTTCAATTTTTAAGGTGCAAATTAAAAAACGATTATTATCTAAATTGAATGAAATTCGACAAAAAATCATATTGACAAATGTTTTTCCTTGTTTTATAATAAAAATATACAATTTAACCATATTATTAAACACAGAAACGCAATTACGTGTCCTCATGGCATGAATAGAGTTGCAGCAAAGCCATCCTATTCAGAGTTTACTTTAATATACAAAAAATATTCACCTTATTACATCTGACCATCGCCGAAATCCTGTATCATAATACTATGTTTTCAAAGGAGGTTATCTATATGAAAAAGAAACATTTTGCTGTTTTAACTTTTGCCCTTTGTTTTTCCCTTCTTTCAACTGCTTGTGGAACATCGAAAAACAGCACTGAATCCACGCAGACACAAAAGGGACTTGTCCTTACAGTCTCCAGCACAGCCGATTTTGTCGATCAAGCCACAACTTTACAAGAGCTAATCGACTCTTCAGACATTGTTGCAAAAGTTAACGTCCAAAAAGTTGATTCCTGTGTTTACAAAGGCACTGATTCTGTTGTTACTTCTATTACCCCAGAAATTTTGGAGATATATAAAGGCACCTATAATGGCGAGACTTTCGATATGTACGGTGGGTATATTAGCTACGCAGAGTATCAAAACGCACCCATTTTTCAAGAGAACGATGACGCTCTGCCTTTCGATACATCAAGTTATTCTGAATCTGAAATCAATAACGCACAACTTTACTGGGACTGGTGCAACGTATATATTCCAAGCGCCGGAGACACACTTCTTTACTTCGGCAAAGTAAGTGACAACAACAACTTTTTCCTTACGAATGCTTATCAAGGACTATTTCATTTAGAAGATGGGAACTGGACAAATCAGGCTTTAATCACTGGTTCACAAACGCAGCAAGAACTGCTCGTCACAGACCTGTTGAACATTTCCGGTTCGTCTGCTGTGGAATCCCCTCAAACCGGAATATCAAAAACAATTGATGCAATTACGTACACCTATCCCGGCAGCGATTACGATACTATGATTTCCATTCCAGAAAGCGCACTCACAGAAGCAATACAAAAAAATATTTCTGATGCAGAATAACAGCAAGAGCGGCAATGCAGCGACATTGTCGCTCTGTTTATTTATCCCCACACCACCGGCAGCGGCGTATCTGCATGGTCACCGATGTGCTTTTCCATCCAGACCATATGATACCACCGCCCGAACTTATAGCCGCACTGGTGGAATTCGCCCACCATCCGGTAGCCCAGCTTTTCATGGAACCGGATGCTGTCCCGTGTCAGATAGGGGTCGGTTTCCCCCATAGGGCAGGCGATGCAGGCGTTCATATTGAGGAAATGCCGCCGCCGCAGTTCCTGTTCCAGGGCATCGTGGAGCAGTCTGCCGATGCCACGGCGTTTCTGGTGCTGTTCCACATAGATGGAAGTCTCCACCGACCAGTCATAGGCAGCACGGTCGTGAAATTTTCCGGCGTAGGCATAGCCCACCGGCACGCCGTCCTGCTCTGCCACCAGATAGGGGTATTTTTTTAAGGTATCCGCAATGCGGCAGGCAAATTCCGTCTCGGTGGGAACGTCGTATTCAAAGGTGATGGCAGTCTGTGCCACATAGGGCGCATAAATAGCAAGCAGTGCCAGGGCATCTGCCGGGACTGCCGGGCGTATCTGTATGGACATGGTGATTCCTCCTTTGGTGATTCTCTGTCTAGGGTACACCTTTTGAGATGGATTGTCAAGACTTTTGGCGCAAAACAGCCCCCAGCGGTGCAAATTCCGCTGAGGGCTGTTTCATTATGTGAAATCGATTATACTTTCAAAGAAATGGGGTTGCCTTAGTTCTTCATCTCGAAGTGTTCGCCCAGGATATCCTTGTTTGCGTCCAGAATCGGCTGGATGCACTCTGCCACGAATTCCTCGGTCTGCTGTTCGCTGCGGCCGGTGAAATTCTCCGGTTTCAGAATCTTGTCCAGGTCTTCCTTGGTAATCATGAACGCCGGGTCTGCCAGGAGCATATCGCACAGGTCGTTGTCCAGACCCTCTTCCTTGACGTGCTTGCCGGCAACCATGGAATAGGTACGGATCTTCTCGTGGAGTTCCTGGCGGTTGCCGCCTTTTTCCACTGCGTCCATCATGATGTTTTCGGTTGCCATAAACGGCAGTTCACGCATGATGCGCTGACGAATCATCTTCGGATAAACCACCAGACCGTCGGTGACGTTCAGCATGATGTTCAGAATCGCATCCACTGCCAGGAATGCCTCCGGAACAGAAACACGCTTGTTTGCGGAGTCATCCAGAGTACGTTCAAACCACTGGGTACCTGCGGTGAATGCCGGGTTCAGACTGTCGATCATCACGTAGCGTGCCAGAGAAGTGATACGCTCACAGCGCATGGGGTTGCGCTTGTATGCCATTGCAGAAGAGCCGATCTGGGTCTTTTCAAACGGCTCTTCCATCTCCTTGAAGCTCTGGAGCAGACGCATATCGTTGGAGAACTTGCTGCAGGACTGTGCAATGCCGCTGAGGGTTGCCAGAATCTGAGAGTCGATCTTTCTGGAATAGGTCTGACCGGAAACCGGAACGACACCGTCAAAGCCCATTTCCTTGGCGATCTTCGTCTCCAGCTCCTTGACCTTATCGGTATCACCCTTGAACAGCTCCATAAAGGATGCCTGTGTGCCGGTAGTACCCTTGGAACCCAGCAGCTTCAGATTTGCAATACGGTATTCCAGTTCGTTGAAGTCCATGAGCAGCTCGTTCATCCACAGGGTAGCACGCTTGCCCACTGTGGTCAGCTGTGCCGGCTGGAGGTGGGTATATGCCAGCGCCGGCATTGCCTTGTATTCCAGGGCAAAACGGGACAGGTTCGCCAGAACGTTAATCATCTTCCGGCGCACGATCTCCAGCGCATCACGCATGATGATGATGTCGGTGTTGTCGCCCACATAGCAGGAGGTTGCACCCAAGTGGATGATGCCGGCAGCCTTCGGGCATACCTGGCCGTAAGCGTACACGTGGGACATGACATCGTGGCGGCGGCGCTTTTCCTCTGCCTCGGCAACGTCATAGTCGATGTTGTCGATGTTTGCCTCCAGTTCGTCCACCTGCTCCTGTGTCACCGGCAGACCCAGCTCCATCTCTGCACGAGCCAGAGCCACCCAGAGACGGCGCCAGGTGGAAAACTTCTTGTCTGCGGAGAAAACGTGCTGCATCTCTTCGCTGGCAT
>ERZ809074.3828-NODE-3828-length-13387-cov-16.798005_pt1 | contig 13387 bp, 16 predicted proteins | sample MGYA00520795_ERZ809074 | MGnify/ENA primary metagenome ERZ809074 (study PRJEB31570, sample SAMEA3212989) | Homo sapiens | biome: human-gut; feature: human gut; material: fecal | place: Sweden | collected 2011 ...
TTTCTCACAAGAAGCTGCTGGAGCTTGCCAGCGATGCCGGGGCAATCTACCGCTTCGATAGCACTGTACTTATCAACCGGGAGATTTTTGATGCCTATTTAGAACGCTTCCATGAGCCTACAAGAAAAATAACCATGAAGGAGGTCGAGGACGAATGAGCGGCAGCGTATGGATGTTCTCCGACCAGATCGACGATGAAGATATGGACTTCATGCGGCATGAGTTTGTGACTTACAGCATGGCGAGTGACTATTACGGATTGGGGCTGAAGCCCGTTACCCGGATGGCACACGAATGTGGGGCAATCTATAAAATTGGTCGGAAAATTCTGATTCGGAGAAGCATTTTTGAAGAATATCTGCGTCAGCAGAGAAGGATTTGAGGTGGGTGCAATGAATAAGCAGAACTATAAAGAAGTCTCCACGATTGGACGTTGGGGCAGAATGCATGGGCGCTATCTGAAAGACAACCATCCCGTGCGATATACCGTTCTTCTATTGTCTGGCAAATTGAACGGCTATTTAGTTGAATTTGACCAGCAGGCAAAGAAACAGTTGGAGCTGATCGTTCAGCAGATGGCGGAGCGTGAGGACGTCACAGAAGAATTGAAAGCTAGCGACCAGATGGAATGGGTACGCAGAATGAATAACATTCGAAATCGTGCAGAGGAAGTTATAAAAACGACTCTAATTTATCACTAAAGTAAAAATCCACGACTTGTATATGCCATTTGCGTTTACAAGCCGTGGATTTTATACTATTGACTGTCAGGATTCGCCTAACATCATACACCTACTTTTCATGTGTCACGTTCCTTTTGCTCGACAGCTTTTGCAAGCCTTTGCCTCCGTAGTGTGCCAGAAACACAAACAGCCCCATAATGGCGAGATACTCTGTAAAAAACAGTGGGAGCGGACGCTCAAAATCAAAAAACACAAACGTGGTTGTTAAGAACATATAAGAGAGAAACTGATTTTTTATAAAGGAATAAAGTCCATAAACAGCGACTATCGTACCTGCAAAGCATAACCCTATTTTTAGAGGTTTCGATTGAATCGGCCCGGATATTTTCCGCACCATGCCAAGAATCATATTCCAGTGTAGCCCTAAATGTAATGCCATCAAGACAAAACCCCAAAATGAACAAAAAATATGCATAGGACGGGCCAATGCGATTCCGCCGGATATGGGCAGGAAGGCAAAAACTTCTCTGGATAGGATAACTGCACTTACCATAGTTCCGAGCATGGAAAGGAAAAGTAACAGATTTACAATGACCTGTACCATGCGAAAAGGCGTATATTTGCCTTTGAATAGATTGCCATGCCACTTAAAATTCAGGATATGATGAACGAACCAGAGAATAAACATTCCTGCACCGAGCCACTCATGGGCCGACTCCCCTATGATCTGTCTTGCCATAAGCAGCAAGAGCAATATCGTCATAACAAAATCAACGCTGATTTTGATCATCATCTTTGGTTTCATTGTGATCCTCCTTTGAAAAAAGCCTGCCTCAATCATAAGGCAGGCTTTGTAAAAATGGTATTCTTGCTGCCTGAAAGCGTTTTAATGCCTGTAATGGCAGTATTTTACAGATTCAGTCCTGCAACCCATTCCGTAACATCTGCCTGTGCATCAGGCACACTATTACGGGAAATGGAGAGGCCGTCCTCGATTACGACAGCGTCAGGCTGCAGTTCCTGAATTGTCTGGATTGTCCGGGAAAAGCCGCTGCCCCCGTGAGTAGTAAAGGAAACAATCGTCTTTCCGCTGAAATCATATTCCTCCAGGAAAGTATACAGCGGCATAGGAAGATCTGAGTTCCAGTTAGGGTAGCCAAGGAAAATCACATCATAGCTGTCCAGGTTCTCAATTTGTGTGGCGAGTTCCGGTCTTGCATCCTCCGCTCGTTCATTGTAGGCAAATTCAAGAAGAGGATCGTGGCTTCCGGGATATTCCTGCACCGTTTCGATACGGAACAAATCGCCTCCAGTTTCCTGCTGGATGAGCTGAGCGATATACTGGTTATTGCCCAAAATTTCACCATCCACCACAACACGGCTGGCTCCGGCTACTGCATCTACGCCATCTGTTTCCGGCACAGAAAAATAGGCAATCAGAATATTGCCATCAGAGGCGGTGCTGTTTGTTGCAGCAGATTCCTCGGCTTCTGCATCATCCGCAGCCGGGGTAGAAGCAGTAGCCTCTGTTGAGGATAGTGCTTGTGTTGCCGCTTCTTCCTGTTGGTTATTGCTACAAGCAGCCAAAGAAAGAACCAGAACGGAAGAAAGAATGATTGCTGCTAATTTTCTCATGGGTAAACACTCCTTTACTATTTTCTATCTAAGTCAACAGATGTTTTTGCCCATCTGATAGGCTTCCTGCATCGCAGGATTCTTCTGAATATCGCCAAGCTGCCAAGCCCCCGCGCCATAGATAACGCCCATCTCTTTTGCTCCCGGCAGATATTCTATGTAACCGCGCAGCCCGTCAATGGTGCGCTCCATTGCATCCTTTCCAGCGGCGGCAGTGGCAATCAGATAAAATTCCTTATTTTCAAGACCGGACATCTGCGCTCCGCCTAAAGTGCGGTCGATCATGGTTTTCATTTGTGCGCACATGGTATAGAAATACACGGGAGTTGCCAGAACAATCACATCGGCTTCACGCATTTTTGAAAGTATCTGTTCCATATCGTCCTGCTTCACGCAATGTCCGATTTTTTTGCAGGCATAGCAGGCAGAACAATAATCAATGGTAAGCTCCGCAAGCCGGATTTTCTCCACCCGATTGCCCGCTTCTTCCGCACCCTGTCTGAATCGGTCACACAGGGTATCTGAATTGCCTCCCTTGCGGGGGCTGGCTGAAATAATCAATACATTCTTACTCATTTTCCGTCTGTTCTCCTTCCTCACTTAGTAATTCTAAGCGTACTGTCCCTGTTTCATTTCTCATTGTCTCGGCCCCTGTTTCAGCATGGCCCAATGGAATTACCTCAACAATGGTCTGCTCGTAAATATCGTCATAGAAGATCGCGAGGTCAGGCCCGGCATTCCAGTAGCCAAAATCTCCGATTTCATACTCTCTTGTGGTTTCCTCAACGGAGGAAAGACGCTCTGGCAAAGTCATGCCTTTCGCAAAATTGTTCCTCTCAATCAGTGTCATTTCCAAAGGCAGCATTGTTGCCAAATCCGCCGCAGCTCTCGAATCATTTAACGTAATCACTACCTCTGTGTTTTGGGTAATCATCTTGATTTGAGTACCTTCGACACTCTCATAATTGCCGTTTTCTGATACCTCAAGTGTCCCTGCATCCTGCTGACCGGCAGCTCCACAGGCCGTCAGAGAGCAAAGCATAAAGGAAAGCAGTCCTACGCAAAGTGCTTTTTTGAACATAGACTTTCTCCTTTATTCTATAAGGCCAAGCCCCTGAATCCACGGCTCAATATCATTCAGATCATTTGCGGTAAGTCCCTCCGCAATCTCTGCATCCGGACAAAGTTCACTGAAAATATGGAGACTGTTGTCAATGTCATCGCTGGCGCTGGTGCAGAAGGGAATGATTGTTTTCCCTGAAAAATCATTCTCTGCAAGAAAAGTCGAAATCATAGCCGGAGCTTCATCCCACCAGATCGGATAACCCACAAAAATCATGTCATAGTCCTCGACATTATCTACATTGACTGTAATTTCGGGATGGACACCCTCTAAAATTTCCGCTTCTGCTTCTTCCTGCAAATCTCCATATTCTTCTGCCCTCTGAATTTCCGCAAGTGTTCCTCCGGTAAGGTCAGCAATCTGTCCAGCAACTTCTTCGGTATTTCCAGTATGGGAGAAGTAGGCAATCAAAACATTTCCGCCATTTGTATTGGTCTCTACGGTTCCCGGTTCTTCTGCAGGCTCCTTACTCATATCTTCCGAAGATTCTTCTGTCTGAGACGTTTCCGTTACCGTTTCGTCGGCCGCAGAAGATGATTCTGTAGAGGGACTGCTGTTTCCGCAGGCTGCCAGCACAATGCTGAAAACCACTGCTAACACAAGCAATAAGGGAGTTTTTCTTGTTTTCATCGTATCACCTCTTTACCGTATATATCAGCCGGACACCATCGTCTCTTAGCTGTTCCATTTTTTTAAGCTGAAAAGCTGCTGGGCCGCTGGCAGGGAGCAACGGTGATTTTTCAAATACTGTAACCGACTCCGGATTTCCATCTGCAACCGGTGCAATCAGGAGACTTAGTTCATCCACAACTCCTTGTTGCAAGAATGTCCAGTTGATCGTACCTCCGCCGCAAATCAGCAGCGTGTTGATTCCAAATAACTGATGCAATTTCTCCATAGCCAGTTTACTGTCAAGCCCTTCGAGCCCTGCCAAAATGTAGGACACGCCATGTTTGCGAAGATAGGCTCGATAAGCAACCGGTGTCTTCTCCGTCAAGACTTCGATCACATGGGCATCTGGTCTGCCTGCTTTACGGAAAGTACCGGATTCCCAGCCGATTTCTCCCTGCGTATCAACAGAAACATAGTAGAGGGAGGCCTGCGTTTCTGCAACAAAATCACCGTCAGGAACCTCTGTTCCAAAATCAAGTTCCGGTTTCCGCCATCCTGTAAATTCCTTTGTTGTTACAGTTCCATAAAGCCATGCGTCCGCCTGATATTCTGCGCGGATGCGGCCATACTCCTCGCTGACGGATCGGGTGTTCTCCATTCCCATAAACTCTCCCGTGATTTTACCGTCTAATGCGCTGAGAATGTGACAAATCGTATAAGGACGATTCATAGACTTTCTCCTTTCTCAGATAATCTCGATTTGCTGTAAATAGCTAAAAACATATCTTACAGCTTCATCAAAAGCAGTACCACTGAATCCGTGTCCCGCTCCGTCAATAACATGATAATCTACATCTTCATAAACCTCGGCTGCACGATCAGAATAGGAAACCGGCACAATACTGTCTGCGCTGCCATGCAGAAGAAGGACTTTATCTGTGTAATTTCCGATTTCTTCATACACATCATAATCCCACATATCCTCTGCATAGGGACGTCCCGCTGTAATCCAGTTAAACCGATAACTGTCCGGTACCTCCTCAAGAGAATCAAACTGTTCGTGAATGGCATCGCTGACCAAAAAAGCGGGGTACATTAACACAAGGCCGGAAACCTGATCCGTATGCCGGGCCGCCGCAATAGCGGAGACAATCCCGCCCTGACTTGTACCAAGCAGCACAATTCTGCTTTCGTCCACAAAATCCCATCCTGACGCCGCGTCCATAACGGCTTCCAAATCGGAAACTTCCGTCATAACAGACATTTCTGTCGTATTGCCCTCACTTCTGGAACCGCCGCCTCCCCGAAAGTCAAAGCAGTAGGCAGCAATTCCATGGCTTGCCAGTTGTTCAGCATAAGCAGCATTCGTGCTATAAGAACCGCCAAGCCCGTGAGAGCAAATGACCAACGGAACCTTGTCCTCTTCAGTGTCAGGAATATAGGCAACTCCATAAATCCGCTGTCCTTGATTTTCCAATTCGATTTCCTGTTGCTGGTAACTATAAGTTGGAAGATTTTCGAACTCTAAAATATCTGTGCCTGCCTCCTGAACGGCTTCCGGCATGGACTGCGATACGGTTGAGTCTTGCCCGGTCGGGTTTTGGCCTTGTTCCTCGGTCAACCCTAATTCAGAAAGCCATGCGTCTATCTGGCTGGTATTTGATATTCTCCGTTCGCCGTAAACCGCCAATCCCTCGCAGGAGTTCAAAAAGGTCGGCATTGTTTCATCAATATCGCTGCCGCCACTGGTGCAGAACGGAACAATAAGTTTTCCGGTCAGATCATAGCTTTCCAAAAACGTATTGATCGGAGCCGGTGTTGCGTGCCACCAGACGGGATAGCCCACAAATATAATCTCGTATTCGTCCATATTCTCCACTGTATCAGAGAGAGCAGGCCTCTCATTATTGCGGATCTCACTGTTGGATTGCATATATACATTGGAATAACCGTCCTGCGGAGTAATCTCAAACAAATCACCGCCTGTTTTCTCACTCAAGACTGTAGCCACATTCCTTGTATTGCCGGAATAAGAAAAATAGGAAACCAACACGGCTACATCAGGCTGCGAGAGGATTTCCTCCCGCAATGCTTCCACCTGGGAATCGTTAAGGGAATTGTCTGATAAGCTCCGAAACATGGCAGGATAGCGATAAATGTTATACCCCACAAAGAGAAGGACAATGACTGCAATTACTACAATTCCTATAGTCCACCCCTTTTTACGCTTCATAATCGGCCTCCTTACAGACATTCCATCAAAATTTCATAAACTTCGTCCCTACTAAGCTCACGAGGATTGCATTTGATGATATTGCAGGTGTCAGCTACCTGGCGCAGCACTTCGGGTGTGATTTCCACTTTGGATTTCAGTTGTCCCATTTTCGTGGGCAGGCCGCATTCCTGGATAAAGGAGGTCAGCGCTGCCAAACCTTCTTCCGCCGTATCTTTTCCAAACACCTCTTTGGCAAATCGGTTAAATTTTTCTGGAGCATCCTTCAAAATGTGCCGATAGTAAGCCGGATGGATGACTGCCAAACCCTGCCCGTGGTTGCAGTCGGTGTAAGCACCCAACTGATGTTCAATCTGATGAGCCTGAAAATCGGTGAGGCGGCCCACCTTGAGAATTCCATTTTCCGCCATAGCAGAATCCCACATCAGATTGCTGCGAGCCTGCATATCATTGATGTTCACCAGCAGTCGGCGCATGTTCACCACAGTATTTTTCATAATAGCCAGAGCCACATCATCGGACACGTTGTCCTGATCAGAGGTTCCAAAGTAGGTCTCCATAGCGTGGCTCAGGGTATCAAAGGCACCGGAAAGCACCTGCATGGGCGGAACAGTGGCAGTATAGGCAGGATCGAGAATAGCAAAGGAAGCGGAGCTGCCCAAAATGGGGCCTTTCCACAGCTTTTCTTCATAAGTAATGACTGCGCCATTGTTCATCTCCGCTCCGGTGCCTGATGCGGTAACCACTGCTCCCAAGGGGATGCCTGCTGCAGGAAATTTTCCCTGCTCATATTCCATGCTCCAAATATCCTGATCGGCCATTGCCTGGGCAGAGATCACCTTGCAGCAGTCGATGACACTGCCGCCGCCGACTGCCAAAATGAAGTCCACATGGCGTTCCTTGGCCAGTTTTGCGCCTTCCTGGACTTTGACATAGGTGGGGTTCGGCATAATACCCGAAAAATCTACCACCTCTTTGCCTGCAGCCGTCAGCAGTTCTTTCAGCTCATCGTAGACACCACTGCGCTTGACAGAGCCACCGCCATAGGCCAGCAGAACAGTTTTTCCTATCTTTGGCAACTCCTGTTTAAAAGCGTCTGCAGCAGCATTTTCTCCAAAATAGACCTTTGTAGGATAAGAAAAAGTGAATTTGTTCATGAGTGTTTCCTCCTTTTATTGATTTTCAAATTTTTGAGCAACTTCATCGATGATGTTCATAGCGTTCAGGCTCCGGGGATAGCCGATATACGGCATACACTGCTCCACTACGCTGTAAAGCTTTTCTTTTCCGTTGCCTACTCCAAAATTTCCGGCGGCATGGCCCCGAAGCTGATTTTCACAACCGCCCTGTGCTAACAGAAAGCAGAAAGTAATCATTTCCCGTTCCTGATCATTAAGGCCGGTGCGGGTGTAATAATCGCCAAAGCAGTTGTCTGCCAGCCATCGGTTGATATTTCTTCGCAAAACAGGGCCTTCTGTCTGGCGCTTTGCCATACCATCACCAAATAGGGTAACTTGTTTTTCCAGACCTTTTTCAAATCTGTTTTTAGAATTTGTAGTCCCCTGCGATGTAAGCGGCAACTTAATATTATGCTGTTTCATGATTTCATTCGTGGCTACTAAAAAATCATGGACACGACTAATTCCCAGATACGCTGTAGCCTGATAAAGCATTTCTTTGATAGCTACTGGATCAAGGCCGCTATTCAGGGCTGCGTGGAGTAAGTGGTGGTATTCTCCAATACCCTGGCAACCAAGCGCAGCGGCCAAAATGCAAAGCAGCCTTTCACGATCAGTTAAACGGCTTGTAGCGGAGACTTCTCCCATGGAGAAGTTTGTGATGATTTCCACCCACTCCGGATCGGTACACTGCAAATCACTGGAAGCCCCATTGAATATGTCAGATATAGAGCCTTTTTGCTTCATTTCCATAGAATATCACTCCTTCAAAATGTTATTAAGATTGTTGATTGGCTTGAATAATTTCCTGCAAAGAGATATGTTCATTGCGGTAGCGGGCATTAGGATTCTTTTCAGGAACCGTGAGCTGGATAGCTTTCTTTGGACATGCATGTACGCACGCCAGACATGTCTGGCAGTTTCCGGGAATATGTTCCGCTTTTCCATCCATCACGCGGATAGAAGCAGACGGACAGACCTTTTCACAAATCCCGCAGCCCACACAGGCATCCGTAACTCGAAGCAAATGTTGCCACGCATCCGGCGGCATCTGGCTCATGCGGTCAAGAAATTGCTGATGGGCGGCTCGGTCTTGAGCCGTAACCGGAGCGATCCAATGCTTGTGGGCTTTCAAGTCCGCTTGAATCACAGCCAGGTGTTCGTCCACACGCTTATCCAAACGCTTTTGTTCCTCCATGTCAAAACTTGGGAGCCAGTTATCTACCATGAGAAGAACATTGATATAGCTGGGCGTAATACCGCAATCTTCACACAGTTTCTTTGCAAGTTCCGCCGCGCCCCCATGCCGATTGCCGTAGGTAAGAACCATATAAAAATAATTTGTATGGAACTCCGCTTTTTTCAAGAACTCCTTTACCATAGAAGGAACTTCGTGACCATAAACCGGGGTTACGATACCAATCTGATCTGCAGTAAATGTAAGCGATTCTTGATGGATAGCCTGCGGAATACTGATTGGGTTTTCTGAAAGCTGTCTGGCAACATACATGCTATTGCCGGTGCCAGTAAAATAAAATATCATAGCGATTCTCCTCTCTGTTTCTCTTGCCAAGAACCGAAGTTCATGCTATAATCCGATTGCATCTTTCGGTTGATACAACCGATTATAATATCCGATAGCAACAACCGGTCAAGGGCATTTTGAAATAAAATTTGAGATAATATTTGAATTTTTTGTGAACAGGAGGATTTTTACTGTGTATACCATGATGCAGGTTTGCCGAGAGACAGATATGACTTATCAGGCATTGAAATTTTACTGTAACGAGGGATTGGTTCCTAATGTGAAACGCGATAAAAATAACCGGCGGGTTTTCGATGAGCGAGATGTGAAATGGATCAAGGATCTTGTTTGTTTGAAAAAATGCGGTATGAGCATCCAGGAAATGAAAGAATATTTGGAACTGTGCTTGCAGGGGGAATCTTCTATTCCTCAAAGGAAAGAAATGCTGGTAAAAAAACAGGAGGCACTCCGAGCATCCATCAAAGAGTTGGAGGATAGTGTTGCCTACATTGATTGGAAACAGAACTTTTATGACGATGTACTTTCCGGGAAGCGTCCCTATGTGAGCAATCTGATTCGCGTAGAAGAATAGAAGGCGACAAAAATGATTTCAATTTTTGAAAAAGCCTTGATTTTCCACCCATGGTGTGTAAGCTGTGACTCACACAAGGCACAAGCCCAAGCAAAAAAGAAAGGTGGGAATTACAATGAAAACAGGAAAAATTACAGCGAAACTGAGGGACGCGGTTCCGGTTTGCCTTATGGTAAACGGCGAGGAAGTCAAGCGGTACAAGAACATCGAGCTGCCGGACGAGCTGAAAGAGATAGAAATGACCGACTTCCATTTCAACGTACACATTGTTTTTAGTAGATGCCGTTTGGCCTTGCGCGTTCACTTTTTTGATTTGTTTGAGTTTCCTTTTGACAAGCAGTCAGCAGGTTTTTGTCTGTGTTCCTCGCTGTACGGAGCAGTCAGACAAAAAGAAAATCATTCCTTACGGATTTCAAACTCCATATAGCCTGTGTACAGGTCTGCATCGGTTTGGCACACTCATAACGAGCCTAATCATTGTACCACTCCACAATCAATTTATCCCCGTAGAAAAGATCTGAATGTGCAAAACTGCATACCTAACCACCTTACAATCTCGTCCAAGAACGGCAAAGTTTCATTGCAAACTTTGCCGTTTTTCTTTTTGCCCAAAATTGTGAAATTTTCAAAATGGTATTCCAAAACGGCCCTATAGATTCATATTGGTGTAAGAAGTTTTCCAAACAAAATTTGAAAATCAGGTTGCCAAACACCCGTTTTAGAATGTTATAGGTATAGGAAGTCGTTTGAAAAAGTTAAAAAATTTTGAACTCTTCGGAAAGACGGTTTAAAAATACCCCTTTAAGTTTGTATAGGGTGTAGGGACTACTTTCAGAAACGAACCCCTTTGCATTTTGGAAAGTCCACAACTTCTTACAAAACCACACTGTACCTTGACAACAACATGATCGGCTGCAAGCCACTATGCTTTTTCGGAGAAGTGCCGCCACGACAAGAGCGCACCAAGAAGAAGCCATACGCCGGAGGAGATCGGGCAGGAACAGCTTGCGGGCAGACCGACACCGAAGAAGAACCGGGCAAGCTGGCAGAGAGGACTTCACAAGTCTTGTCTGTCAGGTTGTTCGGCGCAAGAGTGCAGAGAGCGCAGCTCTTTGCGCGGGTCAAGGGCGGCAGCCTTGCCCAGTGGATGTGATGCCCTGCGTCATATCCTACTGGGTATTATCTGGCGCATAGCAGGCGGCAGATTTGCAGCTCCGCTGCACCGCGTTGCCCCTACCCCGCGCACGGCGTTCTCTGCGTGACCCCAAAAAGGAGAGATGGTCGCTGAAACTTACCCGACACAATGGCCGCGCCGGAAAGCACGGCACTTATAACCCAAAGCACAATGACCGCAGTTTTAAAATTGCCAACAGCGAGCATATCGACCCGGAACGTGTCCAGCAAAACATTTATTGGGATTGTTATAACGGCATCCGCTCTGCTCTGCAGCCCAAGAGTGAGGAAAGTCTGGCCGACACCTTTGAAGAAGTCGAAAAGCTCTATTACAAACTGCATTACACCAACTTCACCGAAAAGCAGAATGAGCGCAACGCCAAAATCCGGCACACGGAACGAAACCGCTCAACAGAAGATTTGCTAACCAGCAAAAAGACCTGTCCCGAAGAAAGTATCTATCAGTTGGGAACGCTGGAAAGTCATGCTTCCCCGAAAGAGCTTTTTCAAATCGCCACAGAATTTATGGATGAGTTCCACGAGCGTTTCGGCAAACACGTCCACATTCTGGATTGGGCGTTACATCTGGATGAGGGAACGCCGCACATCCACGAACGCCATGTGTTCGACTGTGAGAATAAATATGGTGAAATTGCCCCACAGCAGGAAAAAGCGTTGGAAGCACTTGGCTTTGAACTGCCAAAGCCAGACAAGCCCCTTGGCCGCTACAACAACCGCAAGATCACGTTCGATGCAGCCTGCCGCACGATGCTGTTCGAGATTGCCAGACGCCACGGTCTGGAACTGGATGAAGTGTCGGAATACGGTGGACGGGCATACCTGGAAAAGCAGGATTATATCATGGCAAAGCAAAAAGAGCAGCTTGCCCAACAGGAAAAAGCTGTGCAGGAGCAAACCGTCCAGCTTGAAAATTTGAAACAGGAACATGAGAATGAAAATCTTCTGCAAGTTCGACGCACAACATATCAGTCTTTGACGATTATGCGCAACGACAAGAAAATTCAAAAGCAGGAAAAACGGATAGATGAGCTTTCTCAGCAAATCGAAGATACCGAGAATTTTCTGGAAGAAATTTCTGCGATTGCCTATGACAAAGCAGTTGCGGTTGTTTCCGAAAAAGCTGCAAAGGATGCTCTAAGAGAAAGCACGGAGCAGGTCGATATTTATTTGGATTGGCTAAAAGAGCCGGGACGAAAGGCAAGCAAGGAAACAGTGGACTACACCACATACCAAATCATAACGCTACGAAAAAATATTGTTGCAGCGGTAAGCAGGCTTACCGCAAGATTGACAGCTGCCCTTATAAAGCCAGAAATCAAAAAGCCTGCTGTCGAGAAAATCAAAGAAAATGCTCGTCTGTCTGTTCTGCAAAAGTTACAGCAGCGACAGGAAGAAATCAAGCAGCGTGAGCAGACACGCACCAAACCGAAAAAGCGCAGTCATGGCATGGAACTGTAAAGGAGGAAAATCTTCAAGAACAATAATCTATTTCAAACGATAAAACAGACCATCACCACCCGGCAGGCCGCAGAAACCTACGGCTTTCAGCCCAACCGCAGCAACATGATTTGCTGTCCATTCCATGCAGACCGTAACCCCAGCATGAAAGTGGATTCCCGGTTTCACTGCTTTGGCTGTGGAGCGGATGGCGATGCAATCGACCTTACCGCAAAAATGTTTCAGCTGTCTTTGCGGCAGGCTGCTGAAAAGTTGGCCGCAGATTTTGGACTTCCTGCAACTGGCAGTTCTCCACCGTTTCTGTGCAAACCTGTGGAAAAGTCATTGAACCAGAAAGAGCAATTCTACAAAATCCTGTGTGGCTATCGTTCTCTGCTGGCAAATTGGCGCATGGCCTATGCACCCAAAAATCCAGAAGCATCCCTGCATCCTTGTTTTGTAGCAAGTCTACACTATGCAGACCGTGTGCAATATCTGCTGGATATTCTTTTGCAGGGAAGCCCACCTGAAAAGCAACAACTACTCAACGGAAAGGAAGTGACCGCTCTTGGAAAAGCAATCGAACGATGCAAGGAAACCGAAGATGCAGCATAGTGCACCCGCCCGAAACTGGGTGGGTGACAACGGGAAAATCATCGAACCGTTGTTTGCAGATTACTTTTTGAGCCTGCACTCCATGCGCTGCTTTCAAGGCAGGCTATTTACGGTGGATGGCATGATCGGGGATGAAGCCCCATTGAAAAAGGAAATCTATGAGCAAGTCCGCTATTACGCTACCACCAGCGTAGCGCGGCGGATTGAACATATTGTGCAGGCGATTAAGTTGGCCTGTGCATCTGAACCACCGGAGATTCAGACAGACCGCATCCATGTGAAAAATGGCACTTATTTTATAGACGGTCATTTTACATCTGAAAAAGAATATTGCATGAATCGTCTGCCTGTTGCGTATGTGCCGGATGCCGCTGTACCGACTCGTTGGCTGCAATTTCTGGATGAGCTGCTTTATGAAGAAGACATCCCGGCATTGCAGGAGTATATCGGCTATTGCTTGCTTCCCGTTACAAAAGCGCAGAAAATGCTTCTCATGGTCGGCAAAGGCGGTGAGGGAAAATCCAGAATCGGGCTGATTCTTCGAGAATTGTTCGGCAGCA
>ERZ809074.3834-NODE-3834-length-13365-cov-146.942449_pt1 | contig 13365 bp, 10 predicted proteins | sample MGYA00520795_ERZ809074 | MGnify/ENA primary metagenome ERZ809074 (study PRJEB31570, sample SAMEA3212989) | Homo sapiens | biome: human-gut; feature: human gut; material: fecal | place: Sweden | collected 2011 ...
GCATACCCGACTTCTCGGTATATTACAGCTACGATCTGCGCGGCAACACCACCAATGTAGTGCGCTATGGCGTTGTCGATGCCATCAGTGACCTTGATCGCATAGAGACCTTCGGCACACTTGACGAACTGTCCTGCGCCTATGACGGCAACCGACTGAGCAACATTACGGCCACAACCGATGCGTTGCCTTTCGACGGCGTCACCGGGCTGCACGCCGACGGTGAGTTCGAGCTGTCGTACAACGATGCCGGCGACATGGTGTCGGATGCCTCGCGCGGACTGCTGCACACGCGTTGGAATGCCGATGGCCATCCGATGCAGTACGACATCGAGGGCGGCCACCGGCAGTCGCTGGACTGGGATGCCTTCGGCAACCACCTGTACACGTCCTACGAGACGTCTGTGGCACCCGTCTCCGCCGGGATGCGTCCGGGACGCACGCGCCGCACGTCCGTGCGTGCGTACAGCGGCGATGGCCACGTCTTGCGCGGCGGCGCGGGTAACTCCGCCGCCGACACGCTGGAGATGCTGCGCTTCGCCGGCGGCTACTTCGACGCCAACCTCGTCCCCCACTACTACGTCACCGACTACCTCGGCAGCAACATCGCCGTCATCCGCGCCGACGGCACCCTCGCCCAGTCAGCCACCTACTACCCCTACGGCGAGCCCCACCGCGACCCGGCCGCCGATGCCGGCTTCGGCATCTCCGACCCCGCCCTGCCGATGTCTGTCCCGACAAGCAATACCGCCACAGCATCCACATTCTCCAACCCCTACCTCTATGGCGACAAGGAATACGTCCGCCGCGACGGCCTGCGCGAGTACGTCTACGGCGCACGCATGTTCGTTCCCTCTGAAACACGGTTCAATAGCATGGACAGGTTATGCGAAAAGCATCCCGACCAGTCCCCCTACCTGTTCTGTGGCGGAAATCCGATACGATACGGAGATGATTCGGGCAATGACTACCACGTGAAAGTAAACCACGAAGAGCAGACAATCACAATCTCGGCCGACTACTATGCGTATAAAAGTGATGCCGGGTCAGTAACAGCCGCCATAGGTTTTTGGAACGATCTCAGCGGACAATACACGATGGATGGCTACACGGTTAACTTCGCGCTGGCTTACCACGAGGTTGAGCCACTTATAGTAGCCGGGGAAGAACGCGACAAATTAAATTCGATTAGTAATGCAATGGTGGGGGATAATGTCGGCAATGCGTACATGATTGTGCCAAATATTCCCAACGACAAGGAAAATACGGTTTCTGCGGGATCGTATTCAAACAGGTTGATAAAGATATCAGAAGCAGACGGACTAGAACTTACCGGACCTCATGAAGTAGGACACTCTTTGGGACTATTACACTCTGCAATTGCCGGTCTTATGTATCCGTTCGGGAACTTTCCCGAACGGACAAAGGATGTATCCATATCTGAAATAAAGGCAATGATTGAAAATGCCATTACAGGTTTTGTTCCAAAAGACGAGAATGAAACAGAGGTGGGCAAAGGTCATTTGGATAATGAAGAAGAAATCAAAAAAATAGAATGGAAATATGAAGTCACAAAAGCTCAATAGTATTAGACACAAACGGACATTTATTGCAATGGTGATGTTTATAAGTGTTATTATGTGTTTTACACAGACAGTATTAATTAAGGATAAGGTTACGCCGGATGAGTATCCGGAAGGTTTAACTAATCGCTTTTTTAATGATGATGGTGGTGTTAACTTTTATCCATTAGACACAGTATATCAAGCAAATATGACTTTCCTGCTTGGCAAAAAGACATTACACCCATACATTATAGTAGACATTGACAAAGCCAATCTCTCCTATAATATCACAGAAAAAGAATTAATAAAATCCCCATATTGCTATCTGACCATAGCAACATCCGGCGTTTTTTTTCTTGAGAACATGAGCTACCCAGGGCCTATACCAATAGGGGGAATAAGAAATGACGCAAAAATTATTTATGATGGGTATATGGACTTTTTTGAGTGGGTTCATACAAAGCGATGGTGGATGTATGAACGGATAGGCTTTTGGGATAAGGATGACCTCAAAAAAAGTCCATACAAGAATTTCTATGTCGTACCATTTAATCCACCGACAAACAAAGCTGTATTGTGTATGATGAAAGCAAAATTCATCAGTAGATTTACCGGTATTATTATGTTTGTTGACTATGTTTCTAAAGACCCCTCCAAACCGCTCACATCAGTTCCTGATGATGAACGTATAGCACCATACAAATTTGACAATCCGGAAGTATTTTACAAGGTGCTATTCCCATATGCCGATAAGTAGTCACACAAATAATAGTTCTCAAAAGTCTGTGATTTCAGGTCAGATGATTACACGCAACCACCTGTATACGTCCTACGAGACATCCGTGGCATGCGTCCCGGGCGCACACGCCGCACGTCCCTGCACGCGTACATCGGCGATGGCCACGTGCTTCGCGGCGGAGTCTGACACCCCACTCGGCATCAAGGAATTGGCGGCAGCGTTCTATGGTGGTGAGTTACGACTATAATGTGCATGGCCGGCTTGTGTTGCAGAGTACGGCTTGGTCTATATGCCCAAAATGCAAAATAAACGGTGGAATTGACCTATGGGCAATGGACGAATAAACACTCGGAAGTGAATTATGCTAAAAAACATGGATGTTGGTTTTGCCGAGAAAAGTTTGTATCTTTGTGGCGTCTAACGAGGGTGTTTGAACGCGCCTTCGGATGGCAAAACGTCGGCAAAGCACTTTGGAAGCCTGTTCGGGAGTGGACTTTTGCTTGCAAAATGCTTGTATTGGCGACACAAACAGACAATAATCCAAACATACAACCTCATTTCCACATATTTTGACACTATAACAATCATATAGTCAAAAGAGTAAGTATTACAACCCCATGTTAGACAAAACCAACGTCAAAGTCCTCGACAAGGTCGTCGTGCGTTTTTCCGGCGACAGTGGCGACGGCATGCAGCTTGCCGGCAACATCTTTACCAATGTATCCGCCGGCGTCGGCAACGAGGTGTCCACCTTCCCTGACTATCCGGCAGAGGTACGTGCGCCGCAAGGCTCGCTTAGCGGCGTCTCCGGCTTCCAAGTGTCGGTAGGCCGCGGAGTCCACACCCCCGGTGACCGGTGCGATGTGCTGCTGGCTATGAACCCGGCAGCGTTGAAACAGAATGTGCGCTTCCTCAAGAGCGGCGGCATCATTATCGTCGACAGCGACAGTTTCGGCGAGGCGGATTTGCGTAAAGCGCTGTTCGCCACCAATGACCCGTATACCGAGTTGGGTATAGACCCGGCACAGGTGCTCGAAGTGCCCGTAACCACAATGACGCGTGCGGCCTTGGCCGACAGCGGCATGGACAACAAGTCCATACTCAAGTGCCGTAATATCTTCGCCTTAGGCGTCGTATGCTGGCTCTTCGACCGCCCCATAGAGGCTGCCTGCCACTATATTTCCAAGAAATTTGCCAAGAAACCGGCTATAGCCAAGGCCAACTGCGCCGTGGTACAGGCCGGCTATGACTTTGGACACAATACACATGCCTCGATGTCGACATACCGTATCGAAACCGAAGATCCGCGTCCGGGCGTGTACACTGACATAAATGGCAATACTGCGACCGCTTGGGGGCTGATTATGGCTTCCGAGAAGTCCGGACGCCCGTTGTTCCTCGGCTCGTATCCCATCACTCCGGCTACTGACATCCTGCATGAGCTTGCCAAGCGTAAAGATCTCGGTGTCAAGGCCTGCCAAATGGAAGACGAGATTGCCGGCGTATGCTCGGCCATAGGCGCATCGTTTGCCGGCAATCTGGCAGTGACTTCCACTTCCGGCCCCGGTCTGGCGCTCAAGAGTGAGGGCATAGGTCTTGCCGTCATCGCCGAATTGCCTTTGGTGGTCATTGACGTGCAACGCGGCGGACCTTCTACCGGCCTTCCTACCAAGACTGAACAAACCGACCTGATGCAGGCCCTGTATGGCCGTAACGGTGAGTCGCCCATAGTGGTACTCTCTGCCGCTTCGCCTACGGACTGCTTCACCATGGCTTTCGAAGCATGCCGTATCGCCATCGAGCACATGACTCCGGTCATCCTGCTCACGGATGCATTCATCGCCAACGGCTCGAGCGCGTGGCGCATTCCCGAAGCCGGTGAGTATCCCGAAATACGTCCCAACTTCGTGCCCGAGCACCTGCGCAACAGCTCGTGGCGTCCTTACCTGCGCAACCCCGAGACCTTGGTGCGCTACTGGGCCATCCCGGGTACCGAAGGTTTGCAGCATCGTTTGGGTGGTCTCGAAAAAGACGCCAATACTTCCGCAATTTCCACCGACCCGGTCAACCACGAGAAAATGGTGATGCTGCGTCGTCAGAAAATAGCCAATATCGCTAAGGATATCCCCGAAGTCAAGGTTTACGGCGACGGCAAGGCCGATACCCTGCTCGTAGGGTGGGGCGGCACTTACGGACACCTGCGCACAGCTGCCGAGGAACTTACCAAACAAGGTACTCCCGTGGACTTGGCGCACTTCCGCTACATCAACCCGCTGCCCGCCAATACAGCCGAGGTGCTGCGCCGCTACCGTCGCGTGATTGTGGCCGAGCTCAATACAGGAATGTTTGCAGACTACCTGCAAGCCAAGTTCCCCGATGTACGCATCGAGCGCATCAACAAGATACAAGGTCAGCCCTTCCTTGTCAGCGAAGTCATTGATGGCGTCCGTCTCAACCTTTCAAAAGAAAAATAAGTCACACCAGCCACTTAATCATATAAGATAATGCAAACACAAGAGAATACCCCGGCATATACACCCGCGGACTTCAAAAGTGACCAGGCCGTGCGCTGGTGTCCCGGCTGCGGCGACCACGCCATCCTCAACACCCTGCACAAGGCCATGGCCGAAGTCGGCGTACCGCCTTACCGCACTGCCGTCATCTCCGGCATCGGATGCTCGTCCCGTCTGCCCTATTACATGAACACCTATGGTTTCCATACCATCCACGGACGTGCAGCCGCCATCGCGACAGGCTTCAAGGTTGCCAATCCCGAGATGACCGTATGGCAGATTTCGGGTGACGGCGACGGACTTGCCATCGGCGGCAACCACTTTATCCACGCCGTACGACGCAATATAGATATCAATATTGTGCTGTTCAATAATAAGATATATGGTCTGACCAAGGGACAGTACTCGCCTACGAGCGCTCGCGGTTTCGTATCCAAGTCATCGCCTTACGGCACGACAGAAGACCCGTTTATCCCGGCCGAACTGGTGTTCGGCGCTCGCGGTACATTCTTTGCTCGCAGTATTGATGTCGAACTCAAGACCTCGCAGGAAGTCATGGTGGCCGCAGCACGCCACAAAGGCACCTCGGTGGTCGAGATTTTGCAAAACTGCGTAATCTTCAATAACGGCATCCACAACGCCATTACCGACCGCACCGTCCGTGCCGACCGCACCATTCATTTGGTACACGGACAGAAGATGATCTTCGGCGCCAACGGCGACAAGGGTCTTGTTCGCGATGGATTCCTGCTCAAGGCTGTCACTATCGGCCAAGACGGCTACACCATGGACGATGTCCTGGTACACGACGCCCACACCCCCTCGAACTTCCTGCACCAGCAGCTGGCCATGATGGACGGCATGACGCTACCCCTTGCTGTCGGCGTCATCCGCGATGTCGAGAGCCCCAGCTACGAGACGGCTGTCAGCCAACAGGTAGACGAAGTGAAAGCCGCCCACGGTTTCACCTGCCTGCGCGACATGATCCTCGCCGGCGACACCTGGGAAGTCCCCGCCAAGTAAGATAATGACACTATTGCCATAGGCATGTTCGCGAGCCTTAGCAGGCCGCGGACACGCCTATGGCATATAAAGCGAAATAGAGGTCGGTGCACTCCGCGATAGTAGCTATGAACATAGCTGCAATGAAACTGCGAGCAAAGTTTCAATGACAGTTGTCTGAAACGGCGAGACGATTGCGAAAGAATGCATCGGCCAAGAAACTCGTATTTCAGGGCGTTAGATACGTCTTTTACATTTTTTCACAGTTTATAATAGCGAAAAATTTCGTTATTTAGAATATTTTAGCTTACTTTGCACCGCTAAAACAGAACATTACTAATTAAACACTAAAAGATTATGTCAGAAATCGCAGATCGCGTGAAGACCATCATCGTTGACAAACTCGGCGTTGACGAAAGCCAAGTAACCCCCGCAGCAGCATTCACCACAGACCTGGGCGCAGACTCGCTCGACACAGTGGACCTCATCATGGAGTTTGAGAAGGAATTCGGCATCAAGATACCCGATGAGGAAGCTGAGAAGATTCAGACTGTAGGCGACGCCATCAAATACATCGAAGCAGCTCAATAATAGCTGTTTGACGACGGTCACCACATTCGACACAAAATAACCGCCTATGTCGCCCCGGGTGCCCCACGACGTCCGGGGCGTACATTTGGCCGGTAACAACAAGAACACACAACCTTGCGGACAGTGCCTTGAGCGTAATGCTCCGACAGGTAATAGCAAAAGCATCGCGACTTTCCGGGGATATAGGTCCGGACTTGCGGCAACTTTTGTCATATAAAGTCTAATCAGTACATATACGATAAATCTTTCATGGAACTCAAGAGAGTAGTAGTTACGGGACTTGGAGCCATCACTCCTTTAGGTAACGACGTAGACACCACTTGGAGTGCCGCGTTGGCCGGTGTCAGCGGCGCCGCGCCCATCACCCATTTTGACGCATCGCAGTTCAAGACCAAATTTGCCTGCGAAGTCAAGAACTTCAATGCGGCCGAATACTTTGACCGCAAGAAACTGCGCCAGCTTGACCTGTATGCCCAGTATGCCCTCTATGCAGCTCGCCAGGCAGTTGCTGATGCCGGTATCGAGACCGAAGGCGCTATAGACAAAAACCGCGTAGGCGTAATCATCGCTGCCGGTATTGGCGGCCTGCACACCTTTGAGGAGGAAGCCGGATATTATGCAGTTCACGGCGAGCAAAACGGCCCGCAGTATAATCCGTTCTTCATTCCCAAAATGATTGCGGATATCGCCAGCGGCCATGTGTCCATGGAATACGGTTACCATGGCCCTAACTATGGTGTGGTCAGCGCCTGCGCCTCGTCAAACAACGCCATTATCGACGCTTTCAACCTTATCCGTCTGGGCAAGGCTGATGCTATGGTTACAGGCGGTGCCGAGGCTGCCATCTTCCCCGCTGGCGTGGGCGGTTTCAACTCGATGCATGCCCTGTCGACACGCAACGACAGCCCCGAAACGGCTTCGCGCCCCTTCTCGGCTTCGCGTGACGGCTTCGTCATCGGAGAAGGTTCGGTGGTACTGATACTTGAAGAAATGGAACACGCTCTGGCACGTGGCGCCAAGATTTACGGCGAAGTCGCCGGCGGCGGCATGAGTGCGGACGCATACCATATCACAGCGACACATCCCGAAGGTTTGGGCGCGATACTGTCTATGCAGAACGCTCTCGACGATGCAGGGATGACACCCGCAGATATCGACTACATCAACGTACACGGCACCAGCACCGGTGTCGGTGACATCAGCGAAGCCAAGGCCATCATTAAGCTTTTCGGCGAAGATGCTTATCGTCTCAATATTTCTTCGACCAAGAGCATGACCGGACACCTTTTGGGCGCTACCGGCGCTATGGAGGCCATGTTCTCGCTGTTGTCTGTACGTGATGATGTCGTACCCCCGACAATCAACCACGCCGAGGGTGACGATGATCCCGAAATAGATTACAACCTCAATTTCACCTTCAATGAGGCTCAGAAACGCGAAGTGCGTGCGGCCTTGTCCAACTCCTTCGGTTTCGGCGGCCACAATGCCACGGTGATTGTCAAGAAGTTTGTCAAGTAAGGACGCGTAACGCACCTTGAGCCCTGCAATAAGGGCGCTCTAAGGCTCCCCGGTCTTCATGACATGCGGGAGCCTTAGGTGTCTCGGTACGAGGCAAAGTCCTGATAGATACGGATTTTTGTCTTGGATGAGGAAAGCAATCGGCCTTTATTGAAGGACATTGCCCGTCGCATCAGTCGGATGCATCGGCGGCGATGATTCAATGATGGGAGATGTCCTTCGATGAGTAATGCTTTGAACAATATAAAACACTATCTATCATGGATATTTTGGAAGTGCACGAATACTGCTTGTCGCTGCCTTTTGCGACCGAGGACATGCCGTTCGGCGATGATGTTGTGACCTTGCGCGTGGGCGGAAAGATTTTTGCAATGCTGAATCTCGTTGACACTACGCGTGTGTCTCTGAAATGCGACCCGGATTATGCCGAGAAATTGCGCGAGCACTATGAGGCCATACGTCCGGCGTGGCACATGAATAAACGCCATTGGAACGATGTGGGCCTGGCCGCTGCCGTGCCTTCGCCATTGTTGCGCAGCCTTATTCGACACAGCTACAACTGCGTGGTACGTGGCCTCCCACGTGCCTTCCGCGATACTGTTCCGCCTTTGTCCGAGTCTGAGGACTGATTGATGCCGAAAATACAGAGAGGACGCATCCCGTAATGGAGTGCGCCCTCTCTGTGTATGGATTTTTGTCGCTTACTTCTTGAAGTAGCGATTGTACAGGCCTTGGAAACCCTGGCCGTGGCGTGCTTCGTCCTTAGCCATTTCGTGTACGGTGTCGTGGATGGCGTCAAGGTTGAGTTCTTTGGCGCGTCGAGCGATGCGCATCTTGTCGGCGTTGGCACCTGCTTCGGCGGCCATACGCTTTTCGAGGTTGGTCTTGGTGTCCCAAACTACTTCACCGAGTAGCTCGGCAAATTTGGACGCATGTTCGGCCTCTTCGAAAGCGTAGCGCTTGAAGGCTTCGGCAATTTCGGGATAACCTTCGCGGTCGGCCTGACGCGACATGGCCAGGTACATGCCCACTTCGCAGCATTCGCCGTTGAAGTGTGTACGCAGGTCTGTTTTCATTTGTTCGTCGGTGTCAGCGGCGATGCCGATTTCGTGTTCGGTGACAAATTCGAGTGCGCCGGTTTCTTCCATCTCTTTGAATTTGGAGGCAGGAGCGCCGCACAGCGGGCATTTTTCAGGAGCTTCGGTGCCTTCGTATACGTATCCGCATACGGTGCAGATAAATTTCTTTTTCATAATCGTGCTTTTTTTGATGACTTGATAAAGATTTGTATGTGAGGATTTTGTGCTTCGGCCGTTTATGTCGGCCGTTTGTACAGCGCAAAGTTACGCACCTTTGTTGAAATATGCAATAGTGGAATGAAAATAATTTTGGAATTAGTCTAATTTTTTTGTTTTCCAAAAAAGTCAGATAATTTTTGGGGTATGCCGATGTGTACGAGCCTTAATTGTAGAAGTCATCGCGAGCCAATCTATACAGATATAGGCGTGTTGCTTCATACTCTCAAATATACGGGTGTCACTCTATGGCGCCTAATGCCGTGATGGCTCCGGTCGTGGGGTCGAAAGTCGCGTATGCGGGGGCTTTCTTATCGCTAAATAGGGCGGGATTGATTCCGAAGACTACGCCCAATTGTGCCAGTGTCAGGTCTTTGTGCGTGATGGTAGCTCCGTCGTACGTCAGAGTGACCGATGCTGTGCCGGGTATGGTGTAAGCCAATCCGCCTTTAGGGAAGCGCTTCGGTTCGCCTTTTTCGGTGACGGGCATCTCGGCCTTAGCGATATTTGTCAGCGATATGTATATTGGGGCGCCGCTGAGGTCATCGGCAGGTACTATGCCTTCGGTGGGCGATACCCGAGCCAGAATTTCGCGACTCTCCGCTGTGCCGGGTGTATATGTGAGTGTGGTCACGCGTGTGTACGTCTGTGTCGTGCCTGCAAACATTGCAGTTAGAGCGGCTTCCTGCGCCGCGAGGTTGTCCAAAACCAATTGCATGGCTTTGCCATCGGCCGGCGGGTTGTCGGCATTGCCACTGAGTAGGTCCGAGCGTGTCTCGCGCAGTTCGAAGATGCGTTGGGCGGCTAATTCGGCCTTCTTGGATATGGATGAGCTGCGCGTCATGTCTTGCGTAACGGCTTGACGTGCCGCATCACTTTCCAGTGGGGTGGGCGCTGCATCCACGGCCACGGGTAGGGTCACGGCATTTGTAGAGGCGATGCTGTCGGTGTTCACCGCCAGGGGTATTCCGGTTTCGGTGAGCAGCATTGAGGCAGCGCTGCCGTTTTTAAACTGTACTTGCCAGCGGCTGTCGGCGCCTCCGGGTATACCGCGCGGAATTATGGTGACGCTTTTGACGCGCACGCTATTGGATGGGGTGGTGATGGCATCGGTGATGCCCAGATAGCGTTTGGCGTAATTGCTGAATTCGCCGGGGAGTGTCGCCGTGTGCACGGTCTCTATGGTGATGTCGAGGACGGTGCGCGGAAGGCTGTATACCAGTGCGTATTCGTTGGTTTTGTCGGCGGTGAAGCTGCGTGTGGTCTGTGCTGCCGTGACAAGTGCGGCGCATATCGCCATGGACGTGATAGCTGTGCGTAAGTTGTGCATAAGTCTTACTATTGTCGGGTGATGTAATGTCTGTAAAGGATTATTCGGCGTTGGCTACAAGCGCTATGGCGCGTCCGACATTGGCGGCTATATCTTCGGCCGTAACACCATATTCGCCATGGTTCTCGGCTGCTATTTCTCCGGCAATGCCGTGGATGTAGCACGCCAGGAATGCGGCCATTTCAGGCTTGAAGCCTTGGGCCAGGAAGCCGGTCATAATGCCGGTGAGGACGTCTCCGCTGCCGGGTGTGGCCATAGCCGGTGTGCCCGAGGTGTTGAAAAACACCTTTTCGTCGGGGCGTATTATGGCTGTGTATCGGCCTTTGAGCACTATGATGATTTGGTAGTATTTTGCTATTTCAATGGCCTTTTTCAGCCTTGCCTCGTGCGAAAACTGTTTGCCGAAGATACGGTCAAATTCGCCGATGTGCGGAGTGAGTATGGACATCATCGGCAGGTACTCCAGCATGGCCGGACGTGCGGCGATGCATCCCAGAGCTCCGGCGTCCACCACCACGGGGCGTGGAGCGGCGCTCATTGTCTTTAGAAAACGGCCCACGGCTTCGGCCGTATCATCGTTGACATCGAGTCCCGGGCCTATGCCGAAGGCACTGTAATGCGATTCGTGCGGGATATCGGTAAGGTGTTCCCGGCCGCTGTCGGCACGCATCATGGCCGAAGGCACGGCACATTGTACGGTGTTATAGAGGCTTTGGGGGCCGTAGACGGTGACCTTCCCGGCACCGGAACGCAGGCATCCGCGAGCCGCCAAGACGGCGGCGCCGCCCATGCCGTGGCTTCCGCCGGCAATGAGTGCATCGCCGTAGTTGCTCTTATTGGACCACGGGTCGCGCGGTCGCAGGTAGCGCCGTACGTCCTTGCCTTGCACCATCCAGTAAGAGAGGGGGGCATTACGCACGGCTGTACTGTTGAGGCCGATGTCGAGCAACTTCCATTGTCCTACGGCCACGGCATTGTCCTCGATGAAGAAAGATAGACGCGGTGCTCCCAGGGCTAAGGTAAGCCCGGCGTGCACCATGTCGTTTCGTGGCGTATCGCCGTTGAATCCATCGAGCAATCCCGAGGGAAGGTCTATGGAGATGATGAAAGCTCCGCTGCAGTTGAGATTTTGAGCCAAAAGCTGGAATGGCCTCGGCATGGGGCGGTTGAGTCCGCTGCCAAAAATCCCGTCGATGATGATTGTGTCCGCCGGGGGTTCGGGGAAGGTGAAAGGCGTTTCGCCGGTCACCTCGTGCAGTGTGTGCGAAGCTTCGCACGCGGCCAAGCGATCGCGCATCAGCTTGCATTCGGGGCACAATCGATTGCCTCCGATGTTGAAGAGGTAAACCTCCGGAGCATATCCACGGGAGGCCAGCAGACGGGCGGTTTCGAGGGCGTCCGCACCGTTTTTCCCCCATCCTGCGAACACCATCAGCGGGGTGCTGTCGCTGCAATACCCGGCCACTTCGTCGGCGATGGCGCGTGCTGCACGCTCCACCAGCTGGACCGAGGTCACGCCATCGTTGTCGATGGTATATCTCTCTATCTCTTTTATATCGTTGTTAGACAGTATTTTCATTGTGTGAGTTTTGCTTGTTTCATGGGGCGGCGACACCTCCGGCCAACGTCCCCTATTCATTACTGCAAAAATACAACAATTTGGGCAGAGTGAAAAACCGCCGCCGTCAGAAAAAAATCTCCATAACATTTTTTTCACTTATCAAAAAAACGTAACTTTGTCGCGTTAGGCAAATTTTTCAACCATAACAACCTCTATATACCATGAGACATCGAGCAAGTTGTTCCACCACCTGTAGGTATGTCATAGGTACTATAATCATTGCTATGATGTCGTCATTATCTGCAATAGCTGACACATATTATGGCCCGAAAGACTACTCTATCGTGCCGCCGTTGCCATGTGCTGCCTCCGAGCGGCAGTACGGTGCTGAGGGCGAGGGAGTGTCGCAGACAATGTGGACATACCGATATGACGGCTTCGGACGTCTTGCCGAGGCTTCGGCCACGGACGCCGTGTCCGCCCCGGACCGCGCCTTGGGCGAGGTCTTCGAGTACGACCGCAACTCCAATATTCTGTCGCTGGAGCGCGTCTACGCGGGCGAGCCGGTGCAGGATGCCGCGATGTCATATGTCGGGAATCGCCTTACGGGCGTCAACGATGCCTCGATGCCGTACAACAAGGACATTGTACCGTCCTTTGCCGCCGGGACTTACGCGCTTGAGTATGACGGCGACGGGCGGCTTGTGGCAGACGGCACGCGCGGCATCACGGACATAAAATACACAACGGACGGCATGGGACTGCCAACACGCATCGACCTCAGCGCAGATAACAAGGTTTACTCGTCCTACCTGCCTGATGGAACGTTGATTGCGCGTGATTTTCGCTCGGTACGTACGCGCACTACCGTGCGTGTCAACTCCAAGGGCGACACCATAGTACGCACCATCCGCGAGCCGGTGATAGACCGCACGCTCTACCGCGGCGACTGGGAAATCAGCGGCTATCTGGGCAGCGGCGGCTGGCGCATCAACACCCCCGAAGGCATCGCCTCGATTGTCAGAAACGGCGCGGATGCCGCCGGACGGACGTTTACGCATCTGTGGTACGTGCGCGACCGCCTGGGCAGTGTGCGCACGGTGGTGGATGACGAAGGGACGATACGGCAGTGCACGATGTACTACCCGTCAGGGCTGCCCGTGCAGCTCTTCGGGACAAAGCGCGTGACCGACCGTGCCCATATCGGCAACCGCTGGAGCAACTTCGCCGGGCTGGGCTGGCACGACAATA
>ERZ809074.3841-NODE-3841-length-13337-cov-3.781810_pt1 | contig 13337 bp, 11 predicted proteins | sample MGYA00520795_ERZ809074 | MGnify/ENA primary metagenome ERZ809074 (study PRJEB31570, sample SAMEA3212989) | Homo sapiens | biome: human-gut; feature: human gut; material: fecal | place: Sweden | collected 2011 ...
AAGAATTTTTAATATTGATTTTCAGCCCCATCACATTTCCCAATGGCCAGTCATAGTATCCTTACCAGTACTGCTTTCGCGCATTTTCATATAATATCCCATGGGATGACCAACGGGTGCTACTTGCTTTAAGGTATGTAAATTGGCCAGACCCAACTTTTGCAGATTTGGAATAGAGAACCTATCCATTCGCTGTGAGATGTGGCCTAAGGTATCAGTACCGGCATCTCCATATTTTTCTGCGTCTTCCATGGCTCCAACACCAAGCGAGTCTACAACAATAGTAAAAATTCTTTTATATTTTTTCATATATTCCTCCACCATTTGGGATTCCTCTTCTGTACTGTTAAAGGCGTTTCAAGACGGAGTTGTCTTGCGAAATTTGAAAAAAGAAGGGGGCAGAACCGCCCCCTTCCACTATAAATCCTTCAATTCAAAAAGAATATCCATCGAACATCTCGGTTTTTTCCCGCCGAATGCAGTAGAATTCATTATTTTCCCATAGCCTTGACGACCTTTACGATACGGCTGGTGCCCAGGCGAGAAACACCCAGTTTGATAAAATCCTCTGCATCCTGAAGATTGGCAACGCCGCCAGCAGCTTTGATTTTTACATTGGGGCCTACGTGCTTGGTAAACAGGGCCACGTCCTCACGGGTGGACCCACCTCCTCCAAAGCCGGTAGAGGTTTTGATGTAATCTGCGCCGGATGCAGTGACAATCTCGCACATTTTGATCTTCTCCTGGTCGGTCAGGAGGCAGCACTCGATAATGACCTTCAGAAGTTTCCCTTTACAAGATGCCTTTACCGACTTGATCTCCTCCAGCACATCATCCCATCTCTGGTCCTTCACCCAGCCGATGTTGATCACCATATCCACTTCCTCTGCGCCGTTATCCACAGCATCCGCCGCCATGAAACATTTGGCTGCAGTAGTATCATAGCCGTTGGGAAAGCCAATGACCGTGCAAATAGGGAGCTTTCCCTTCACATATTCTGACGCCTGTTTCACATAGCTGGCGGGAATACAGACGCTGGCGCAGTTGTACTTTATGCCGTCGTCACAGATTGCCTTAATCTCGCTCCATGTAGCTGCTTGTGACAACAGAGTATGATCACACGTGCTCAAAATATTTTGCAATTCCACGATTCAATTCCTCCAGAAAAAGTGTTACCAAAGCGTTCTAAAAGATGGTTTTCAGTAAAGCAGGGCCACTCTGTAAAATTAGTCTCTTACAACACCAGGTACGCTATTTGAAGAAAAGTGCAGTATAATTTTCTTCATTTCCGCCTCTGGAACCATTAGGCCCCGATACGCAAGATTGACCTGACCATTGGCCTCCAAACGCTCAATACAGCGGTATAATGTACGAAGGCTCACACCTACAGCTGCTGCTATTTTGTTCTTATTGTCCACAAGATAGAAGTCACCTTCAGGAGCACCCTGTACAAAATATTGCCGATAAATATACAGCAGAAGGTTCTCATCGCTGGAAGATACCGCTGTGGCATCCATTCGGCTTCGCAAACGCCCCATTGACATAGTAAGTTCCCGAATAATGTCCATGGCACAACGCCCATCCATCTCCAGTCCCCGCATTAGATATTCTGTCTGAAACAGGATGACAAGGCATTCTCGATCCGCAATAACTCTTGACACATGGATTCCAATCCCATTGAGCGCTGGAGCAATCCCTTGAAAATTTGGTACCCCCAGATCATCTTCCACAATTGGGCTGCCGCTTTCCGACTCTCGCACCAAATGGTGGCGGCCACGGACCACCAAATATATCGTCGTTGCCGGTTCTCCGCGTCGGATGATGGTTGCACCTTTTGAATAGATACGGGCAGAAATATATGAATTTAGATACGGCTGGAAATCCCGAATCTGCAGTTTCTTGGGATTGCCACGAAAAACAAGGTCAAATATTGCCCTCAGGTTTTTACGGTCTTCTTCAGAATACATGGCAATTTCTCCTTAAAGAATCGTGCAATTTCTATTAACAGGCGAAAATATTATACCATGTATTGGGGAACTTTTAAATCCCGTATCTAAGGAAAACCGTTTTATCACTTCCGTAGTTTTCTAATCGTTCCATTTGTCCTTCACCGTCTACAGGGAATTGGCGACCATCGTACTGGCTGCAGGAGTAGCGGCGAAACCAAGATTCCATACGCCTGAACAGTGCTTGGATAATCTCTTTGCAGGATTGATCATCAATCCGATTGCAGGTCTCTTCCGGGTCATCGGCCAAATCAAACAGATAGTGCGGCCCATAGGGATACTGATAGATGAGTTTCCAGTCGCCGCTGCGAATCATCCGCACCGGTCCATACTCGTCACAGACGACCACATCCCGCCTCTGGTCCGGATTCTTCATCAGTGAGAGAATGCTCTCACCCGGCAGGGTCTCATCCTCAACAGGAATATCCGCCAGCTGCAGAATCGTCTGGAAGATATCGTAGTGACTGCACAGCGCAGAAACCCGGACATCCCTGGGCAGCCCGCCGCCGCAGGCCAGAAACGGAACTTTTACAGAGGACTCGTACAGGTTCATGGGGAATGTGCCGTTTCCCTTCCCCCAGATGCCATGCTGTCCCAGGTTTACTCCGTTGTCCGCTGTGAAAAATACCACCGTATTTTCAAGTTCTCCGGTGCGCTCCAGCTCCTCCATCAATCTTGCAATCTGCCGATCCATACCGGAAATTGCCGCAAAATGTGCCCGGATCATCTCCATCCGCTGCTCCGGCGAGACCGGGTGGCTGCGTTTCATCACCTGGTCGGGGTGCAGGGGCAGGTTGGGAATCGAGGAAAACTCGCAGTCCTCGTAGAGATCCCACAGGTCTTTGGGATGGTCTTCCTGTTTCCAAGGATCATGGGGTGCCGTAAAATGTACACTGAGATAAAACGGTTGATCCTTTGGCCGCTCTCTCAAAAATGTCAGCGCATCGTCCATAATGACATCTGTGCTGTACTCATAGCTGATCACCGGCGTGCCGTCTACCACCCGGTCCGGCATTTGGTACGGCGTGCCGCCCCGGGGAACCACCCGCCAGAAGGAGAACCCCTTCTGTGCCTCCATGGCATTGCCAAGATGCCACTTTCCGGCAATTCCACAGACATACCCATGGCGCTGAAGGTGCTCCGTGAAAAAAGTATGCCCTGCAAGATAATCGATGGGACCGCACTCATAATTCATGTATTTATGGTAATTTATGGTATCCTGATAAGTGACGCAAGTGTGGTCAGGATCGTTTCGGACCTCCGGAACCAACGCGGACAGCGCTTTTTCCCGATCCAGGGGCAAATCCCGATAGGTCTCCTTTTGCACCGCACCGCCGCCCAGCCAGTCAATTACACCGTGCTGAGAGGGCATTTCTCCTGTAAAAATTGAAGCTCTGGCCGGAGAACACACCGGACTTGTGCAGTAAAAATTTTCAAAACAGACACCTTCTGTCGCCATGCAATCCAGCGCCGGTGCAATGACATCTACATTGCCGTATGGACCAAGGCTCCACGCGCCCTGGTCGTCCGACAGCAGAAGAACAATATTTTTTCTCTTTCCCATATGGATCTCTTTCCATTAAAATGTGCCGGTTACGGCACTCCTGCCGTTAAAATTTATACTTGTTCTTGAGATACGGCTGGCGCAGCGCCTTGGGATTGGCATCGGAGTTCGAAATAAACGCCAATGCGACCAGGCCGGCAACATAGGGCAGCAGCTGGATCAGCTCCGGTGCAATCCCCAGAGCATTGTTCAGCTGAAGCTGTGTCTGGAGCGCATCAAAAAAGCCGAAAAACAGCGCCACTGCAACAATACCTACCGGCTCCCATCCGCCCATCTTCACGGCGATTACCGCCAGCATACCTTTTCCGTTTGTCATATCCTCCATGAAAAAGCTCAGCTGTCCAATGGAGAGATAGGCTCCCGCCAGTCCTACCAGACCGCCGCAGAAGATGCTGACGCACACATGCCGCAGTTTCCAAACCGGAATTCCCGCCGTCTCAGCTGCCTTCGGGTCATCTCCTACCGAAACAATATGCGTGCCCAAAACCGTCTTTTTCATGACAAACCAGCTGATAATGACAACGGCAATGGTAATATACAGCAGTGGGGAGAACTGGCGCAAAAACTTCCCGACTACAGGGATCGCCCCCAGAAACTCTGTGGTCTGCAGGGACGGCACGCTCTCGGACAGGCCGGACCCAAAAATGGACTGGCAAAAGAATGCAGATATTCCGGCCGCCAGCGTATTCAGGCCCAGGCCGCTGATGTTCTGAATGCCGCCAAACTCCACACTGATCAGGGAGTGAATGGACGCAATAAACATACCCAGCAGTATGCCGCAGAGCACACCCACCCACGCATTGCCGAAGTAGTAGGACCCCAGTACTGCGCCAAATGCGCCGGAAATCATCATGCCTTCCGCGCCGAGGTTCATAATACCCGCTCTTTCGCAGTACATATTGCCAAAAGCCGCCAAAAGTATAGGGACCGACAAGCGAAACAGAGAGATCAGAAAGGTACTCAGAAATTCCACAGTTATCATCCTTTCTTCCGATTGGCCAGCTTGGCCACCGCAAATTTCAAAATATACTCACATGCAATCAGAACAATCAGGGTTCCCTGGATCACGGAGACAATCTCACTGGATACGCCCATCTCCAGCTGGACAGACAGCGATCCAACTCGCAGCGCCGCAAACAGGATGCTGCCGACGATGATGCCGATGGGATTGCCGTTGGCCAGCAGCGCAATGGGGATTCCGTCAAATCCATATCCAGGCGAGAATCCGTCGTACAGCCGGTGGTATGTTCCCATTACCTCTACGCTGCCTGCAAGTCCTGCAATGGCACCACCCAGTACAAGGACCACAAACAGATAGCGGTTGACAGAAATTCCTGCATAGGCAGAGGCAGTGCGGTTGAGGCCCACCGCCTTCATGCGAAAGCCTGCCGTTGTCTTATAATAGAGGAAATAGAGCACTGCACAGAGGCCGAGCATGATAAAAATTCCAATATTCAGTTTCCCGGGCGAAGTCATAATGTTCGGCAGCCAGGCGCTCTCCTGCAGGGGCAGGGATGCCGGGGACATCGCTGCAGGATCGCCAATGACCACAAATACAAAATAGGTAATCAGCTGCTTTGCCACGTTGTTCATCAAAATGAACACCACCAGCAGGTTGACCCGCCGTTTGAGGAACATGGCCGTGGGAATTAGTGCATAGAGCGCGCCAAACAGCATTCCGGCCAGCAGCGACAGGGGGATGTGGATCCACGCGGGAAGTCCCTGGAGATAAATTCCCGCGATAGCACTGCCTAAGGCGCCGAAGATCAGCTGGCCTTCCACGCCGATGTTGAAAATTCCGCCTTGTTTGGCAAGGCCCACTGCCAGCGCCGCAAAACAGATCGGTACCGTTTTATTCAGCACATTAATGATCTTGGCCGGGCTTCCAAAGGCTCCAACAACCAGTGCACTTATGACCTGAACCGGATTGTTTCCGGAAATAAGCAGCACCACGCAAAGAATCAGCATGGCAATTACAATGATAAAAACAGTTGTCAGCGCCTGAATAAGGACGTGCTTGTCCTTCTGTTTCTCTTCAGCAATCCGTTTACTCATGCCGTTTTCTCCTATTCTCCAGATGTCATCAACTTACCAATCTCATGGCGTGTGGCGCTCTGAGCATCGACAATACCTGTGATGCGCCCCTCTTCGATTACCGCGATCCGGTCAGACAGCAGCATCACCTCATCCAGCTCCAGAGACGACAAAAACACAGCTTTCGACTGGGCAGACGCCTCGTAAAACACGTCATAAATCAGCTCCGACGCGCCGATGTCCACGCCTCTTGTGGGCTGATCTGCCACAATCAACTGCGTGGCCCGGCTGCTCTCCCGGGCAACGACCACCTTTTGCTGATTTCCGCCGGACAGTGTTCTGGCCGCTACCGTTCCATCGGCAGGGCGAATGTCATAGTCGCGGATCTTCGTTTTTGCATCCGATGCGGACTCCGCATAGTTCATACAAATGCCTTTGCGGTATTGGTCCATATATTCATAGCCGAGAACCAGATTGTCCTCTACAGACATATCCAGCACAAGGCCGCTGACCTGGCGGTCCTGTGAAATGAACCCGACCCCCAGTTTCTTTACCTCTGTAATGGACAGTCCCTTAATATCCTTTCCATTCAGCAGGACCCGGCCAGATGTGGGCTGCAGGATCCCGGTCATCAGCTCCGTGACCTCCTTCTGCCCGCTGTTATCAATTCCCGCCATACCAAAGATCTCGCCTTTGCGAATCTGGAAACAGATGTCGTGAAGCCGATCCTTATAGCTCACATGGTCGAACTCCACCATGATCTCCTCTTTGATATTGGGATTTTCCCGCCGCTCCAGAACAAGGCCTCTTCCCACCATAAACCGGGTGATCTCCTCCACAGAGGTCTTGTCGGTATCTACTGTATTGACAATCTCTCCACCCCGCAGCACGGTGACCCGATCGCTGAACGCCATCACCTCTTTGAGTTTATGGGTGATGATAATAATGGTCTTCCCCATTTCTTTCAGGCGTTTGAGCATCTTGCCAAGCTCATCGATTTCCTGCGGCGTCAAAACGGCTGTAGGCTCGTCCAAAATAATGATGTTGGCCTTGCGGTACAGCGCTTTTGCGATTTCCACCCGCTGCTGCATGCCCAGGGAAACGTTTTTTACCTTTTCCCTAACCGCCAGGGAAAAATCGTATAGATCCGAAAGCTCCTGGACCTCCCGATACATCCGTTCCTTGTCCACCGTGATCCCCTTGCGGGGCTCTGCCCCCAGCACCACATTCTGTGCAACTGTCAGGCGGGGAATCAGCATAAAGTGCTGGTGCACCATTCCAACGCCAAGGTTGATGGCATCCACCGCAGAATGGAGCTGTACCTTCTTTCCCCCGATCCAGATCTCTCCCTCCGTCGGCTGGTATAGCCCATAAAGTATATTCATTAATGTGGATTTCCCCGCACCGTTTTCACCGACCAACGCGTGAATCTCACCTCTTCTTACACTAAAATTCACGTCCTTATTGGCCACAACGCGAGGGAACCGCATGGTAATATGCCGCATATCCACAGCAAGCTCCATTCTATAGCCTCCTTCCAAAAACTTTCCAATTGTCCTGACTGCAATTGCGGGATGCTGTATAACTGATTCAAATTATAGCGTGCATTTTTTTGAGAGACTATGTCACCTGACATAGTTTCGTCAGATTTTATAGAATAAAATGACACTATCCCCAGAAATTTAGGAGGTAATACAAATGCCCCAAAATTTTCTTTTAATTACCGTTGATGATATGAACTATAATTCCCACTCTTTTTTAAAGAGCGGAGCAAGGCCTTTAACCCCGAATTTGGATCAATTACAGAGCGAAGGTGCCGTTCTGACAAATTCCCACGTCACCATTGCGCTGTGCCAGCCCTCCCGCTCGGTCCTCATGACCGGGAAATATCCCCACCGCAATGGAGCCAGGGGATTTGAACCGATCTCCCCGTCCATCGTTACCCTCACCCAATTGCTGCATGAGAATGGTTATTACAACGGGATCATCGGCAAGGAAAACCACATCGCACCACGAGAGAAATTCTTCTGGGACCTCTACCAGCACACCTATGACGATAAACACTCCTTTGGCCGCGACCCCCAATTTTACGGCCGCTATGCATCGGAGTTTTTTCAGCAGGCGGACAAGGAGGGAAAGCCCTTTTTCCTGATGGCCAACTCCCATGACCCCCATCGGCCTTTTGCCGGCAGTGACGGAGAGCTGGAGATGTTCGGGCGCCATACCACTGCCAGCTACACCTATTCTCCTGAGGATGTAGTGGTTCCCCCCTTCCTCCCTGACCTGCCGGATATTCGGGAAGAACTGGCACAGTATCTCACATCTGTCCACCGTGCAGACGAAACCGTGGGCGCTATTCTCAACGCGCTGGATGCCGCCGGCCATCGGGACGACACCATGGTTCTCTTCCTCAGCGACAACGGAATGTCCATGCCGTTCTGCAAAGCCAACTGCTATTTGAACAGCACCAAAAGCCCCTACGTCATCCGGTGGCCCGGCGCCGTGCAGCCCGGTACAAAGTTGGAGGCACTGACGGCTTCTATTGACTATATGCCGACCATTTTGGAGATCGCAGGGATTCCAATTCCCGAGGATATCGACGGCACCTCTCTTTGTCCCCTTCTCACCGGACAGAAAGAAGAGCAGTACGGCGACGTCTACACCTCGTTTTTCAAAACAGCCAAAAACGAGATCACAAAAGCCGAACGCCACTTCCCCATGCGGTGTGTTCAGGACCGCCAGTATGCCTACCTCTTCAACGCCTGGTCCAACAGCGAGACCGCCTATGTCACGGAGACCATGGCAGGTCTGACCTTCAAGGCCATGAAAGAGGCGGCAGCCCAGAATGCAGACATTGCACAGCGCGTGTCATTCTACCAGTATCGGGTTCCCGAGGAGCTCTATGACTATCAAAAAGATCCGCACGCCCTTCACAATCTAATCCATCAGCCGGAAATGCAGGAGCTGGCAGACCGTTTCCGCCACCGCATGCTGGAATACATGCAGTCCACCGGTGACGAGTTGCTGCCTTCTTTCCAGGCATTTCTGGCAGAACACACAAAAAAGGAGTAAGCTTTATGAGTAAACGTCCCAATCTCTTATTTCTGTTAAACGACCACCAGGCCCACTACGGGCACGGTGTCAATGGGGTCGGACCCATTCACCCCTGTTTTGACCAGTTGGCTGCAGAGGGCGCACTCTTCACCCAAAACTACTCTGTAACTCCTATGTGCGGGCCTGCCAGACGCTCCTTCCTGACCGGTCTGTACCCCCACACACACGGACAGATTCACAACGAAAACGATCCTCCCTACCGCAACGAGGTATATCTGGATACCCTGGCAGAAAACGGTTACCGCAACTTTTACTACGGCAAGTGGCACGCCGGTCCCGGCTGCGCCTACGACCACCACTGTGACGGCCTTTCCCAGCAGGGCTACGGCAACCCATACAACATGCCGGAGTATGCGGCGTTCTGCAAAAAGAGGGGACTTCCCCGGGCACAGCACTACGTGGAGTTTGCATTTGGCAGCCACATCTACGACAACAACCGCTATTTCAAAAAACTAAAAACCGGTGCCCTGTACCAGTGCGAGGATTTCTTCTCCGGTGAACACGCCGTTGGAATCACCGTCACGCCAAAGGAGACCCACGAGAGTTTCTTCCTGGCCAATCTGGCCTGTGAAAAGCTGGAGGAGCTTGCCAAGGAGGACAGCGACCAGCCCTTTGCCCTGCGGGTAGACTTCTGGGGGCCCCACCAGCCCTTTTTCCCCACCCAGGAATTTGCCGATCTCTTTCGTCCGGAGGACATCCAGCCCCATCCCAGTTTCTTCGACGATCTCTCCGACAAGCCCAATGTCTTGAAAACCGAAGCCAGCCTCCCCATTGGAGACGGTCAAAACCTCATTATCCCCAACCCTCTGGACTGGAAGACCTGGCAGCTGGTGATGGCCCGTGCCTATGGCCATGAGGCGATGATTGACGCTGCAGGCGGCATGATTATTCAGAAACTGAAGGAATTGGGTCTGGACAAAGATCCCATTATTATCTGGACCACCGACCACGGGGATGCCCTGGGCTGTCACGGCGGACATTTCGACAAGGGTTCCCACATGGCAATGGAAGTCATTCAAACGCCGCTGGCCGTGGCCTGGCCCGGACACATTGCCCCCGGTACGGTCTGTGACAATTTCACCTGCACCTGCGATGTCCCTGTTACACTGTTGGAAGCCGCCGGACTGCATTTCAGCGAGCGTGTGGATGGCCGCAGTCTGCTGGATACGCTGGCCGGGCGCAATGTACGGGACAGCCTCATGCTGGAGACCTATGGCCATGGGTACGGCACCACCATTTTGGGCCGCACCATCCTGAAGGATGGGTGGAAATACACCTGCACCGAGGAGGATCTGGACGAGTTGTACGACCACTCCACCGACCCCTATGAATTGAAGAACCTGGCAGCCCTGCCGGAATATGCAGAAAAGCGTGCGGAGCTGCGGGCCGACCTGCGGCGTCTGCAGAAGGAGTCTCTGGATCCCGTTCCTCTGGAGCGCATCTGTGCCGACTGAGGACGTCACCGAGAAAGGAGTGAATTTCTGTGCCTCCTGTCACACTGCTGATCAAACCCGCCTCCGGCATGTGTAACCTGCGCTGTACCTACTGTTTTTACGAGGAGACCTCTGTTTCCCGCCATGCTACCGCACAAAAAATCATGTCGGTGGACCTTCTGGAACGCATTGTGCAGCGTGCGCTCGAGCAGGCGGACGGCGCCTGTTCCTTCATCTTCCAAGGAGGAGAGCCCACCTTGGCAGGCCTCCCATTCTTCGAGGCGCTGATTCAATTTGAGGCACAGTACAACCGCAAAGGTGTACGAATCCACCACGCACTCCAGACAAACGGCACGCTCCTGGACGAAAACTGGTGTGCATTCTTTCAAAAACACCACTTTTTGATCGGCGTCTCTCTGGACGGGGATAGCGTGCTGCACGACCACTATCGCCGGGATCCCAGCGGGAAAGGCACTTTTTCCCGGGTGATGCACGGCATTGGCCTGCTCAAACAGTTTTCCGTAGAATTCAACATTCTCACTGTGGTAACAGGAACCTCGGCCAAAAAAGCAAGAGAAATTTACCGGTTCTTCAAAGAGGAGGATCTGATTTACCAGCAGTATATCCCCTGCCTGGATCCCCTCTGGGCCCCCCGTGGGACAAGCCCATTTTCCCTGACGGCCGAGGACTACGGCCAGTTTCTGTGTGACCTGTTTGACCTGTGGTTTGACGACATCTCCCACGGCACATTTGTCTACAACCGCTTTTTTGAAAATGTCCTGGGAATGCTGAAAGGCTACCCGCCGGAAAACTGCAGTATGAACGGCCACTGCACCTGCCAATTTGTCCTTGAGTCCGACGGCAGCGTCTACCCCTGTGACTTTTATGTGCTGCCGGAGTACCGACTGGGCAACTACGTGGAAAATTCCATGGATGAGATCTTCCGGCAGCTGCTGCGCACCGACTTTCTCTCCGCTGCGGCCACGCATCCCCCAGAGTGCACCCAGTGCCGCTACTATGCACTGTGCCGCGGTGGCTGCCGCCGAAACAGGGACATTGCCCCCGGACAGCCGCTGGAAAAGGACTATTTCTGTCAATCCTATCAAATGTTTTACCGGCACAGCCTTCCCAGGCTGTTGCACCTGGCAAACCGATAGGCCGAACAATTTGCTCTCGCGCCAGATCTCTGCTCCCGGACTGCCGTATCGGCAGTACACAAATTTTTGAAAAATCGCATACCGCGTGTATGCGCCATTCAAACTTAATTTAACAAAAAAGGATTGGTGAATGTAATGAAGAAAATGACAGCCCTTTTGTTAGTCCTCACCCTGATGCTCTCGGTGTTGGTCGGCTGCAGCAGTACAAACAATGGCGGCAACACAAACAACGGTGGTAACTCAGACGGCGACAGCGGCAGCAGCTCCGTCAAAGTCGGTTTCATTATAACCGGCGGAAAATTGGGAGATAATGCTGCGAATGACTCCCAGTATGCCGGTCTGACCCAGTTCAGCGAGGAATATGGTGCAGAACTGAAGTATGTGGAAATCTCCGAATTACAGGATGTAGAACCTGCAGTGAGAAACTACATTGACCAGGGAATGAATCTCATTATCTTTAATGGCGCAGAGGCCTCGGAATTTGTTCCCTCCATTGCCGCAGAGTATCCCGACGTCATGTTCCTTGTGGGCGAGGGTACCGTTGCTGAGGCTGAGAACATCCTCAACTACCGCACGGATGTGGCAGACGCCTCCTTCCTCTGCGGTGCATTTGCTGCCCTGATGAGCCAGGAGCTGGGTGGTGAACTTGCCGCCGGCTTTGTCGGCGGTACACGCAATCCCAACCTGGAGCGGTCCCAGTACGGCTTTACTGCCGGTGTGGAGTATGTTGGCGGCGAGGCCTCCGTTGCCTACACCAACAGTTTCACCGACGCTGCCACCGCCAAGGAGCTCACCCATCAGATGTTCGGCTCCAACATCCGGGTGGTACAGGCCTTTGCAGGCGGTGCAAACACAGGCGTATTTGAGGCTGCTCTGAACATGGGCGAAGGCTACTACTCCATGGGCGGCGCTACCGGCCAGTTTGATCTCTCCGACTCCATCATCGCCTCCAACTGCAAATTCCTCGGCGATCTCGCCTACTCCCTGTGTGTACAGTATGTGGAGGGCACCCTTCCCCACGGCACAGTAAGCTATGGTCTGACAGACGGTGCTGTGGACATCGCCTACGCTCCCGACCAGCGGGCAGATATCATTCCCCAGGAGATCAAGGATACGATTGACGACCTTCGCGAAAAGATTATCAATGGAGAAATTGATGTGCCTACTACCCAGGCTGAATACGACGCCTTTTCCGCTGCCCAGGTTGATTAATCTTTATGTGTAGCCCCTGAATAAATCTTTGAGGCAAATCGCCCTAATATGAGGTCAGGGCCCAGAGTTTCCCAAACTCTGGGCCCTGACCATTTTTGTAATCAACAGTGCGACCAGCACATAAAAAGGCCGCAGCTCAATACCTGGGATACTGAGTTGCGGTCTTTTCACATATCAATAGATTGGATGATTACAGATAAGCAACGGATACCGCATAGTTTTCCTTCTGCCGGCAGTTTCTGCTTATCGATATTACTTTGAATTACCCGATGACACCCCTGGATGATGCGAGACCGTATATGGTATCAAATCAAAAAGACGCAGGCCGAAACGAGAGGTTTGTCTTAGGATCCTGTTGACAAATTATCCATGTACCGATGTGCGCAAAACATGATCTTTTCTTCATCCAAGGTCAGTACCTGCCGATTTTTCATTACAATTTTACCGTCGACAATCATATGCAAAATATCGCTTCCACAGGCGCTTTCTACTATCGTATTGATCGGGTTACAAGTAGGATAAAGGTGAGGCGCATCCATATTGATCGCAATCAAATCGGCTGGTGCACCGAGGTCAATTTTTCCCAGGCCGGGAATACCCAAGGCATCAGCACCGCCCTCTGTGGCGATTTTCAGCAATTGAGCAGCAGATATGATTCGGGAATCCGCCGTATGAACACCATATCGTGCATTCATAATACTGCGGAATAGGCGTATTTCACGGAACAAATCAACTCCGCCGTGGCCACTTACATCGCTTCCAAAGGCAACAGATGCTCCTTCGGCCAAGAGTTGCGGAGTTGGCGGAATCCCTTTTC
>ERZ809074.3854-NODE-3854-length-13308-cov-8.088206_pt1 | contig 13308 bp, 10 predicted proteins | sample MGYA00520795_ERZ809074 | MGnify/ENA primary metagenome ERZ809074 (study PRJEB31570, sample SAMEA3212989) | Homo sapiens | biome: human-gut; feature: human gut; material: fecal | place: Sweden | collected 2011 ...
GGGTGTACGGTGTGCCACGGTGATTCCTTTCGCGCCCTACGGGAGCGCTATTATCACCTGGACACAAAAAGCCTTACATCCCCTTTCCGCACCGTTTTCCTTAAGGCAAAACCCGCCCTCAGATTGCTAGACTGTTGCCGCCTGCCGGAGCGACCCCGAAAAGTCAGTCCGAAAGCAAACATTTTCCTGCCGAAGGCTTCTTGACAAGGCTTTGGCGCAGGCAGCCTGCCGCAAGGACAGTCTGCCGATCCTGTACAGAACAAAAAGGCAACAAAAATGGGCATTAATGAAGAACTGTTTGAACGCGCTCAGAAAACGATTCCGGGCGGCGTGAATTCCCCGGTGCGTGCTTTCAGAAGCGTGGGCGGCGCTCCCCGCTTTATCCGTAAGGCCAAGGGCGCCTATATGTGGGACGCTGAAGGCAAGCAGTTCATCGACTACATCGGCTCCTGGGGCCCGATGATTCTCGGGCACAATCACCCCGCGGTAATTAAGGCCGTTGAGGAAGCCGTTGAAAAAGGCCTTTCTTTCGGCGCCGTCACCGAAGGGGAAACGGAGCTTGCGGAAGAAATCGTCAAGATCATGCCCAACATCGAGCAGGTGCGTCTGGTGAGTTCCGGCACCGAAGCCGGCATGAGCGCGATTCGCCTTGCGCGCGGCTACACGGGCCGCAACAAGATCGTGAAGTTTGAGGGGTGCTACCACGGTCACTCCGACAGCCTGCTCGTGAAAGCGGGTTCGGGCATGCTCACGTTCGGAAACCCCTCTTCTGCCGGTGTGCCCGCCAGCTTTACCGAACACACGCTCGTTCTCGAATACAACAACCCGCAGGCGCTTGTTGACTGCTTTAAGGCTCACGGCAAAGACATTGCCTGCGTAATCGTTGAAGCCGTCGCGGGCAACATGAATATGGTCCCTGCCACGCAGGAATTCATCAACACGATGCGGGAACTCTGCACACAGTACGGTGCGCTTTTGATTGTCGACGAAGTGATGACGGGGTTCCGCGTGGCGCTGCACGGTGCGCAGTCCATCTACAACGTCGTTCCCGACATCACGATGATGGGTAAGGTGATCGGCGGCGGCATGCCCGTTGCAGCCTTCGGCGCAAGTCGCGAAATCATGAGCAAAATCGCTCCCTTGGGCCCCGTTTATCAGGCAGGCACCCTCTCCGGCAACCCCGTCGCGGTCGCCTGCGGTTTGGCAACGCTTAAGGAAATCCAGAAGCCCGGGTTCTATGAAAGTCTCGGCGCCAAGACGAAGAAACTCACCGACGGGCTCACGGCAGCCGCCAAAGACGCGGGCGTTGACTTCTGCGCAAGAAGCATCGGCGGCATGATGGGGCTCTTTTTCCTCCCGGCGCTGCCGCAGGGCTTTAACGATGTGATGAAGGCCGACGCCAAGGTCTTCGGCACGTTCTTTCACGCGATGCTTGAAAGAGGCGTTTACCTCGCTCCGTCAATTTTCGAAGCCGGGTTCGTGTCGGCGGCGCATACTGATGCCGACATTGACGCCACGATTGCCGCGGCCCGTGAATCCTTCAAACTGCTGTAAACCTGCATGACGTTTTTATCCCGTCTTCAAAGTGCCGCCTGCGCCTTTGGCGCTGCGGCACTGGGCCTTGCCGCTCTTCCGGCTCTGGCTCAGTCTTCGCCCTTCGGGCCCTCGGCCGCTCCGAAAACGATCACGGCGGAAATTGTTGCCGACCGCACGGCAGGCACCCCCAAGGCGGCCTACCATGTCGGCATCCGCTTAAAGCACGAACCGGGGTGGCACACCTACTGGAAGTTTCCCGGGGACACCGGCTACCCCACGGAAATAAAGTGGAAACTGCCGAGAAACTGGCAGATAACGCCCTTGGACTGGCCGCTGCCCTCAGTACAGAAGACAGGACACCTCACAAGCTTTGTGTATTCGGGCGAAGCGCTTCTGCCTTTTAATCTTGATATCCCCTGGGGCACGCCCTACGGCACCTCAGGCCGCATCAGCGCCAAGGTCGAGTGGCTTGCCTGCAAGGACGTCTGCATTCCGGGCGAAGCCGAGCTCAAATTCTCCGTGCCGGTGCGCGTTGCCTCTGAACCTTCTGACGCAGCGCCCCTTTTTGAGAAAACCAAACGCAACACCCCGGAAACGGTGCAGACAGACCGCATTAAGGCGGTGATGGAAGAAAACCGCATCCGCATTGACTTCACGCAGTTAGCCGGAAAGATCGATAAGACGGTCGCGTTTTATCCCGTTGAGCGTAACGTCATTGACCTCAAAGAGCCCACGCGCATTGAAAAGTCGGGCGGAAGCACGTCGCTTTACCTCACCGCCCACAAAAAGTTTGTGGAAAGTAAGGAAACGAAGGCTCTCACCGGTGTGATTGTCGCGGACGACGGGCCGTTAGCCGGCGGCTGGGCGATTCAGACGACGCTTCCGGTTGCGGCCGGAGAAGTCGCAGGCATTGCGCCCGCCGCTGTCTCAGGCACCTCTACGCCTGTTGCGGACACCCGCATCACGGTGCAGGCCGGGGCTGAGGATACGTCTTCGGTTTCGATGTCGGTGAAAGCCGCCGTTGCCTTTGCGTTTTTAGGGGGTCTCATTCTGAACCTCATGCCCTGCGTCTTTCCGGTCTTAAGCCTCAAGATTCTGCAGCTTGTGGACGGCAGCCGCCGCAAAGGATCTCTGGCGCTGCACGGAGCGATGTTTACCGCGGGCGTTTTGGTGTGCATGCTCCTTCTGTCCGGCGCCCTGATGGTGCTTCGGGGAGTGGGAAGCGCCGTGGGCTGGGGCTTTCAGCTGCAAAGCCCGTGGGTAGTTGCCGTTTTGGCGCTCCTTTTCACCGCAATTACGATGAACCTCATCGGCACCTTTGAATTTACGGCGGCAAGCCATCTCGCGGACAGCCGCGCGGCGCGGGAACTGCCTAAAACGGGGCCGGCCGGAAGTTTCTGGACCGGTGTGCTTGCCGTGGTTGTTGCGTCGCCCTGCACGGCGCCCTTTATGGGTGCGGCACTCGGGTACGCCGTGACGCAGAGCACGGTGACGGCCTCGGCCGTATTCCTTGCGCTGGGCCTTGGCATGGCTCTGCCCTGGCTCATTCTGACGCTTGTGCCCGTGTGGACGCGCTGGCTTCCGAAGCCCGGCCCCTGGATGGTGCGCTTTAAGCAGATCATGGCAATTCCCATGGCTGCGGCCGCCCTCTGGCTTGTGTGGGTTTTGTCGCGCCAGGTGAACGGCTACGGCCTGGTGGCCGTGCTTCTTGCGGCAGGGGCACTTGCCGCGTGCCTCTGGGCCGTGGGCCGCGAGCAGTACGGCCGGGGTGAAGCAACGGTTCTGAAGTACTTCGGCGGCATTCTCACGCTCGTGTGCGTGGGGCTGATTGCCGCGGGCCTTTTTGATGCCCGGTCAACAGCGTCAGGGGACGCAGAAGACGGCTGGCAGCCCTGGTCTCCGGAAGCGGTAAGCGAAGCGGTAAACAGCGGGTCACCCGTGATGGTTGACTTCACCGCCGCCTGGTGCGTGACCTGTCAGTACAACAAGGCAACCGCCATCCGGACCGACAAGAGCGAAGCCGTGATGTCGCGCTTGGGCTACAAACGGTTTTCCGCCGACTGGACAAGCCGCGATGAAACGATCACAAAGACCTTAAACAGCTTCGGCCGCACGGGCGTTCCCCTTTACCTTCTTTACAACACGAAGGGGAAGGCCACGATCCTGCCGGAACTCTTAACCGAAGACGCGTTCATTAAGGCGCTTGAAGAAAACGCGAACTAGTCGCGACAAGGCCCGGGAAAACAAACCGGGCCTTTTCTTTACACGCTGCTTAGCGGCGCCCGGCGCACCAGGCAAGAACGGCGTCAGAAAACGCCTTGGCGCCATCAGGGCGCTTACTGTTAACCATCATCACAACGGTGTAGCGGTCACCCGCGGGTGTTGTCACCCACCCCGCCACCGAGCGCGAGTCTTTCAGATAGCCCGTTTTGATGTGCGCTGAGCCCGTCTTTAGGCCCCGCTTTTTCATCGTGCCGTCAACGCCCGCGGCAGGAAGACTCGCCATCATCTCAGGCATCACGGGGCTCACCCATGCGCGGTTTAACACGCGCCCGAGTGTCTCAGCTGAAATCCGGGCGGTGCGCGAAAGGCCCGAGCCGTTATCGATCGTAACGCTCTTGGGGTTGATGCCCTTCGTTTGAAGCCACTGGGCAACGACCGCGCGGCTTCTTGCCAGAGTTGCGGGGCGCGTCATGCCGTCCGCGTCCGCAAAGGAAAGCGTCATAAAAAGCTGCCGCGCCATCGCGTTATTGGAAAACTTATTGATCCAGGTGACGGTCTGAGAAAGGGGCGCCGACTCAGCCGAAGCAACTGCTTTGGCGCTTGCGGGCACCTCCCCGTCGACGATACGGCCGCTCCAGGTGATCCCCGCGCGCGCCAAAGCGTCCCTCAAAATCCCCGTGAGATAGACGTTTTCGTCAAAAAGCGCATAGTGCACGGTCTTTACGCCGCAGGAAACCGGATACGCCCCGGAAAAGCGGATCGTGCCGCCCTCTAGCGTCACACCCACCTTGGCTTTCACGTCCCCGCAGAAGCCTTTAACTCCCCGGATAGTTTCCGGAACCGTGATGCCGGAAAGGCGCGGCAGCGCCGAAACCCGCACGCGGCCCTGAGTTTGCGGCGTAAAGGTGAGCGACACCGTCTTAAAGTTGGCAGCCAATGGGTCGGGCCCCACGTTGTAGGGCCGCGAGGCTGCCCCGTCAAAACTCCCCTGGTCCTCCACACGGCTTGCCGCATCGAAGGCCGTGCGGTCGGCAGCGATGTTGCCGGCGATGCGCTTTACGCCCAGGCCCGCGAGGCGCTCGGCAAAAAGCCAGACGTCTTCAGCGACAAAATGCGCGTCCCCGGTCCCCTTTAAAAACGCTTCACGCAGAACGCCCTTTTCATCAATCCCGGCTGCGGAATAAAGCGTGGTGGTTTCGCGGTGCGCCGGGCCCAGAAGGTCAAGCGCCGCATACGTGGTCACGACCTTCATCACGCTTGCCGGATTCATCGGACGCCGGCTGTTGACGGACAATACCGGTTTATCCGCCCCGGCTTTCGACACCCAAAGCCCGAGAGAGGTCTCCGTAATCCCCGCGTTTTTGGCGGCGGCCGCAAGTTCCGGCGGAAGCTGCGCTGCGCAGGCCGCGGCCGCTGCGGCAGACAGAACCAACGCACAGGTCTGATTTTTAATAAATTTCGAAGAAAACATCGGGACAAGACGAAGGCCGTTAGAGGATTTTTAACAGTTTAGCGGGTGCGCCCCTTGAAAAAAACAGGCCCAGTCCCCATATAGCCAAAAGCCTGAGCCGGGGGCCCTCACGGGTACCGGCTCCCAACCAATCAAAGTTGCGGGCGGAAATCAAAAACCCGTCCGCATGAAGATTTCAATATCAGTTTGGAGTTCAAAAAATGCAGATTCGTCCGTTGCACGATCGCGTTATTGTCAAGCGCCTGGAAGTTGAGCGCACCACCGCCAGCGGCATCGTTATTCCCGACAACGCCGGTGAAAAGCCCGATCAGGGTGAAGTGGTCGCCGTGGGCCCGGGTAAGCGCGATGAAGCCGGCAAGCTTCTGCCGATGGATGTGAAGGTCGGTGACCGCGTGCTCTTCGGCAAGTATTCCGGCCAGACCGTGAAGGTCGGCGGCGAGGAATTCCTCGTGATGCGCGAAGAAGACATCATGGGTGTTGTGGAAGGCTGATTGCCTCTGACACCGCACGGAATTTTCTGAACACAAATCATTTTTTGGAGAAGTAGTCAAAATGGCTGCAAAACAGGTTCTTTTCGGTGATGACGCCCGCGTGCGCATGGTCCGCGGCATCAATACCCTTGCCAACGCCGTTAAGGTTACGTTGGGTCCCAAGGGCCGCAACGTGGTGCTTGAACGCGCCTTCGGCGGTCCGCTCGTTACCAAGGACGGTGTGACCGTTGCCAAGGAAATCGATCTCAAGGACAAGTACGAGAGCATGGGCGCTCAGATGGTCCGCGAAGTCGCGAGCAAAACCAACGACAACGCCGGTGACGGCACGACGACCGCCACGGTTCTCGCGCAGGCCATCGTTGACGAAGGCATGAAGTACGTTGCCGCCGGCATGAATCCGATGGATTTAAAGCGCGGCATCGACAAGGCCGTGGCCGCCGCGATTGCTGAACTCAAGAAGCTCTCCAAGCCCACCACAACCAACAAGGAAGTGGCTCAGGTCGGCGCCATCAGCGCGAACTCCGATACTGAAATCGGCGACATCATTGCCAAGGCCATGGAAAAGGTCGGCAAGGAAGGCGTCATCACGATCGAAGACGGCAAGAGCCTCAACAACGAACTCGAAGTCGTGGAAGGCATGCAGTTTGACCGCGGCTATCTCTCGCCCTACTTCATCAACACGCCGGAACGTCAGGCCGCCGTGCTCGAGAATCCCTTCGTGCTGCTGCACGACAAGAAGGTGAGCAACATCCGTGATCTGCTCCCGGTTCTTGAACAGGTCGCCAAGGCGAGCCGCCCGCTTCTCATCATCGCTGAAGACGTTGACGGTGAAGCCCTTGCCACGCTCGTTGTGAACTCCATCCGCGGCATTCTGAAGGTTGTGGCTGTGAAGGCCCCGGGCTTCGGCGACCGCCGCAAGGCCATGCTCGAAGATATCGCAGTGCTCACGGGCGCTACGGTCATCACCTCTGACCTCGGCCTGTCGCTCGATAAGACGACGCTTGAGCAGTTGGGTTCCGCCAAGCGCATCGAAGTCACGAAGGAAAACACCACGATCATCGACGGCGCCGGCAAGGCCGATGCCATCGCTGCCCGCGTTGCCAACATCCGTCAGCAGATTGAAGCAAGCACGAGCGATTACGACCGTGAAAAGCTTCAGGAACGCGTTGCCAAGCTCGCCGGCGGCGTGGCCCTTGTGAAGGTTGGTGCCGCGACCGAAGTCGAAATGAAGGAAAAGAAGGCCCGCGTTGAAGATGCTCTGCACGCCACCCGCGCTGCCGTTGAAGAAGGCATCGTCCCCGGGGGCGGCACGGCTCTCGTGCGCGCCAAGCTCGCCATCAAGGATATGAAGGGCGACAACGACGAACAGACCGCCGGCATCAAGATCGTGCTGCGCGCCATGGAAGAACCGATGCGCCAGATCGTTGCCAACGCCGGTGACGAACCCAGCGTTGTCGTGAACAACGTCAGCAAGGGCGAAGGCAACTACGGCTTCAATGCTCAGACCGGCGAATACGGTGACATGGTCGCCATGGGCGTGCTTGATCCCACGAAGGTGACCCGCACGGCGCTGCAGAACGCGGCTTCCGTCGCCGGCCTCATCCTCACCACCGACTGCATGGTCGCCGACTATCCGGAAGATAAGCCCGCTGCGGCTCCGGCCGGCATGGGCGGCATGGACGGCATGGGGATGATGTAATCACCCATCGTCTCTGACGAATCCAAGTAGTTCCAAGCCGCGGATCTTTCGGGATCCGCGGCTTTTTTGTGCCACCAAAAATAACTGAGGCCAACGCCTCTCTGCTGTCTTACAGGCGCTGCCTTAAAGCGGCAATCATCCGTTCAGTCATGTCGGAGAGCGTCACCTTCGGCGCCCATCCCCACTCGCTGCGGGCCGCGGTGTCATCGAGCGAATCCGGCCAACTTTCGGCAATACCCTGTCTCAGCGTATCGACTTCATAGCGCATCGAAAAGTCCGGTATGACGCGGCGGATTTCAGCCGCGATCCCCTCGGGATCAAAGGAATACGCGGTCACGTTAAAGCTGTTGCGGTGGATGAGTCCGGCGGGATCCGCGGTCATGAGGTTGACGGCCGCATCAACGGCGTCATCCATGTACATCATGGGCATGAAGGTCCCCGCCGCAATCGGGCACACATACGTTTCACCGCGCACGGCGCTGTAAAAAATGTCGACCGCGTAGTCCGTGGTGCCGCCCCCGGGCGGGGTCACGGAACTGATAAGCCCGGGATAACGCACCGAGCGCGTATCCACACCGTACTTCAGAAAATAGTAGTCAGAAAGAAGCTCTCCGGTGACTTTCGTGATGCCGTAGACGGTTTTGGGACGGCACACCGTGTCCTGGGGCGTTTTCGCGTGCGGGGTCGAGTCCCCGAAGACGCCGATTGAACTCGGCGTAAAGACCGCACAATGCTCGATACGGGCGGCTTCAAGGACGTTTAACAGGCCGTTTACACCCACGTTCCAGGCTGACAAAGGCTGGGCTTCGGCTTTTGCCGAGAGCATCGCCGCGAGGTTAAAGACCGTGTCGATGCGGTGACGGCGGATGACGTCAACGAGCCCCGTGCCGTCGAGAATATCGATTCTCTCCGAAGGGCCGCCTGCGGCCTGCTCTGGCGTCAATGGCGTTCTGGAAAAGCCTGCGACCGTCATAAAGCCGAGTTTTCTGAGGGCCGGCACGAGTTCGCTGCCGATCTGACCGGCTGCGCCGATGACGAGAATATTCTTCATTTACAGTTCCTTAGCCCGGTGCGGCGTCGCGTCAATCCGATAGAGCTTATCGTTAGCCCGCACGGTCTCAGGGACCGCAAACGTCACAGACACGCCCTTGCCGGCTTCCTTCACTTCACCCGCATCATCCATGATGAGTGCGGGCGTTACATACACCGCGCCCGTCGTGGGACCGGTGACAAGGAGCTTCTCGCCGGGGCGGATGCTGCCGGCTAAAAGCTCAAACTGCCCGATTGATTTCTTCGCAAAAAAGTTGATGCAGCGGCCGACAAAAACTTTCTTTTCCGTGGCGCATGACCCGTAGGAGGAAACAAGCTTTGCCGTTTCTTCACCCAGGTAGTAGCCAGACCAAAAGCCGCGGTTAAAAACGGTTGCAAGACGATCGTCCCAGGCCGTGCGTGACGCTTCCGTGTAAGTCCCGTCGGCAATGGCTTTAAGTGCCTCGTCATAGCACTCACAGGCCGTACGCACATAGTCGCCGCCCCTGGCGCGCCCCTCAATTTTGAAGACTCTGACGCCCGAGGCAACCATCTTGTCCAAAAAACCGATCGTCTTTAAGTCCTGCGGGCTCATCACGTAGCCGTTCTCAAGCCTTAACTGCGTGCCCCGTTCACGGTCAACGAGATCATAGGTTCGGCGGCAGTTTTGCAAACACTCCCCGCGGTTTGCGCTTTTGCCGCGTGTGTGAAGGCTCATGTAGCACTTGCCGCTCACGGCCATACAAAGCGCCCCGTGGCAGAACATCTCTAGCCGCACGGGCGCGCCCGAGGGCCCCGTAATGGGCTGCATTTGAACAGCCCGGGCAATGGCCGCGGTCTGCGTGAGGGTGAGCTCTCGCGCGAGCACCGCCACGTCCGCCCACTGCGCGTAAAAGGCCAATGCTGCGGCGTTGGAGATATTGAGCTGCGTTGAAAGATGCACGGGCATGCCGCGTTTGCCGCACGCAAGCACGACGGCCATATCGGACGCTATAACCGCATCAACGCCCGCAGTGACGGCTGCGTCGATCAAGCTTTCCATCTCCCCGATTTCTTCATCGTAAATAACGGTGTTGACGGTGAGATACCCTTTTTTCCCCGCCCCGTGAACGATCCCCATGATTTCGGGGACTTCTTCGGCCATGAGGTTTCCTGCGGCGTGCGCCCGCATGTTAAGCCGCCCCACACCGAAATAGACGCTGTCGGCGCCTCCGGCAATGGCAGCGGCTAGGGACTCGCGGCTCCCTGCGGGCGCCATGAGTTCAAAGTCAGAACGTTTGTACTGAGCCATTGAAAAGAATCAAAGGTTTGATGAGTGCGACGCTTACTTGCTCTCGCGGGCTTTTTCGCCGCCGAGTTTCAGTTTGAGCCAGTTTACAACACGGGCAATCGCCTGGGGCTGGAACCAGGGGTCATCTGCGTGACCGGCGCCTTTCAACAAAATGTAACTCACGTCCGTGCCTTTGGCTTTCAGAGCCTCATACATGCGTTTGCTCTGCAGGGGGCTCACCAGTTTGTCGGCCGTGCCGTGCATCAGAAGTACGGGCGGCTCTGTACCGTCCACATGCCCGAGCGCACTGGCCGCCAAAGCTTTCTTTTTATCCGAAAGAATCGAGGCACCCTCAAAATTACGGAAGGCATAGCCGTGCACCAGAAGCGCTTCGGTAACGGCGGGCGAAGCGTGAACCCTGTCGTTGCCGACGCCTTCACCGATACTCATGAGATCAGAAATTCCGTAAAGCGACACGGCAGCCGCAATATTGGAGTCGACATTGAGCCAGTCACCTTTGTCCCACCCCTTTTCACCGTTAACGGCCGCGAGCATCTGCGTGACGTACCCGCCCGCACTGTCGCCGAGCACGGCAACGCGCGAGGGATCGATGCCGAACATATCCGCATGGGCCTTGAGGTAGCGCACCGCGGTCTTTGCGTCTTCAATTAAGGCCGGGAACTTCACCGGGACCGTGCGGTACTGCGCTGCGGCAACAACGAAACCGGCCCGGGCAAGCGCCATACGCATTTCAATGAACTTATCGTAGTCAGCAGACGTAAAGCCCCCGCCCGGGAAGTACACCACGGCGGGCTTCAGACCATCGGTTTTAGGCTGCAAAACGGTCATCTTGAGCGTTGTCATGTGCCGCCGCCCCTTAATCTGGCTGTAGACAATGTCCACAATCTCATCAATGCGGCCGGTTTCCCTGGCAACGTCGATTACTTCAGCGCCTTCCGTGTAACCCATGAGTTTTTCATTACCGTCAGCGGCCCAGGCACCAGCGGCAACCGCCATAAGGCACAGTGCGCTCAGCGTGTTCTGCATTTGTCTTTCCTTTTTCGTTCCGGGCCTCACATGAGGCCGATACAGCGTTTCGAATTATCCGCAATTTACGCAGCCAAAATGCCGTGCAGGAGAAGGCTAACTTCTCCGTATTTTCCTCATGATTCGACCTTGAGCCCGGATACCTATTTCTGCAAAACAGCCATAATTCAATGTTTTCAGACGAAAAATTTTGTCGCAAAACTTACGTCGTTCTCCACGGCGTCATAAATAAAACGACAATTTCGTTTTTGTCGTAACTTTTACAACAATTTTTCCAGGCCATCTGTCACGCGTCTGCCTCTTCTCAGCTGAGGAAGGTAAAAAGACCGCCTGTCATATCAACCTCTTTAGAATTACAGTCACTTCAGGCGCTCTGACGCGCCCAACCTCACGGACTCAAGAGAATAATCATGACCTTTACCGAGTCGCTTTCCGCCCGCTCCCGTTCCGCCGAGACGTTGCTCTGCGTGGGACTTGACCCCGACATCAGCCGCTTTCCTGAACACATCAAAAACGGCCCCGATCCCGTCGGCACCTTCTGCCGCGCCGTGATTGATGCAACGGCTCAGTACGCCTGCGCCTTTAAGCCGCAGATTGCCTACTTTGCCGCGCTACGCGCTGAGAGCGTTCTGGAAGCCCTCATCGATTACATCCACACCAACCATCCCGGCATTCCGGTGATTTTGGACGCGAAACGGGGCGACATCGGGTCAACCGCCAAACAGTACGCCCGGGAAGCGTTTGAGCGCTACAAGGCCGATGCCGTGACGCTTTCGCCCTACATGGGTTTTGACACGGTTGAGCCCTACATGGAGAACTTCCCGGAAAAAGGCATTTTCCTTTTGTGCCGCACCTCCAACCCCGGCGGGCGCGACATTGAGGAACTCAAGACCGCCGACGGTCGCACGGTGTTTGAAATCGTCGCGGAAAAAGCGCAGAAGGAATGGAACAAGAACGGTGAGCTCGGGCTCGTTGCGGGCGCCACACAGCCCTCGGAACTTGCCCGTATCCGAAGCCTTGCTCCGACACTGCCGCTTTTAATCCCCGGAATCGGCGCTCAGGGCGGTGACGTGAACGCCGCCGTGGCTGCAGGGCTTGATGCCGCAGGCTTTGGCATTGCCGTCAATTCAAGCCGCGCAATTCTTTACGCGGGCAAGGACGAAATGTTTGCCCAGGCTTCCGCTGCTGCCGCCAAGGCCACACGCGACGCCATTAACGCCGCAAAGGCCAAAGCCCTCGCGGCACGCGGTTAATACCTCAGAGTGCAAGCCGGCACCCCACGCCCACTTCGGTTAAAAGCCACTTCGGGCGTGCAGGGTCGTCCTCGAGCTTGGCGCGAAGCCGCGACATGTAAATTCTCAGATAGTGGGGGCGCTCGACGTAAGCAGGCCCCCAGACACGCTGCAACAGCTGCCGCTGCGTCAGAACCTTGCCGCGCGACTCAATGAGGGTCTGCAACAACCGGTATTCGAGCTTTGTGAGATGCACGGGCTCCCCGTTTTTCGTCACCGTACGGGCCCCGAGGTCCACATGCACATCCCCGATATCCACCGCCGGTTCCGGTGTCTCCGGATTAATGAGCGCGCGGCGCCGCAGCTGCGCCCGCACACACGCGAGCAACTCACCCATCCCGAAGGGCTTTGCGATGTAATCATCCGCACCGAGGTCCAGGGCCTGAATCTTGTTTTTCTCATCGGTGCGGGCAGACAGAACAATCACCGGGGCCGTAGAAAAGGTGCGGAACGACCCGATGAGATCCAGGCCGTCGCCGTCCGGAAGCCCCAGATCCACCACCACGAGATCGGGCTGGCGCGTTGAGCAGGCGGTGAGACCCTCCTTCAACGTCCCCTCGATAAAGACGGTAAAGCCCTCTTCCTTTAAGGCATCCGACACGAAACGCGCAATCGTCGTTTCGGCTTCCACAATGAGAATCCGGGCTGCCGGCATATCAGCGGTCATTTTCCACCTCCTGCCGGAAGTGCGGAACCACGGCCGCCGCCGGCTTCAGTTGCAGACACATCGTCTGCATCGTCAATTGCATCTTCGTCATCGAGTTCGGCCATCGGCACATGAGGGAGCACCAGCGTAAAGGCCGCCCCGCCCCAGACCGAATCGGTCGCAAAAATTTCCGCGCCGTGCACACGCGCAATCGTGCGGCAGATCGCCAGCCCCAGCCCGGTCCCCGAAACCGCCGTTTCACGTTTGCCGCGCCTGAAGGGATCAAAAAGCCGCTGGGGATTTCCGTCAGGAAGCCCCGGACCGTTATCAGCCACTGTGACCGCAACCGAGTCACAGCGTCTTTTTGCGGAAAAGACAATTATGCGGCATGCGGGTCAGTACTTCACAGAATTTCCCGCAGGTAGCCCGGGGCTTGAGCCCCGGGAGGAATGCGGGCTTTCGAATTTTTTTAACCTTGGCCCAAACGCAGCCAAACCATGCACATAGTTTTCGCTTAAGGTATATTCAGCCGCTATGAAATCGCGCACCCCGTCCTTTGTCATCGAGCTGGGCCTGAAAACCGGAGAGGATCAGGAAAGTGCAC
>ERZ809074.3878-NODE-3878-length-13243-cov-4.123901_pt1 | contig 13243 bp, 6 predicted proteins | sample MGYA00520795_ERZ809074 | MGnify/ENA primary metagenome ERZ809074 (study PRJEB31570, sample SAMEA3212989) | Homo sapiens | biome: human-gut; feature: human gut; material: fecal | place: Sweden | collected 2011 ...
TTTGGGTATTGACACGCTTAAATTTAAGGCCAGAACCGCAGCCGTAATAATGCAAAGTATTTTCTTTATCATATATTTCTGTTTCTTTCTTATAAATAGAAACAGCAAGCGTACCCATACCTGCCGTTTCAGGAGATTTAATGGAAAAACCTATACGAACAAATCGTCTCGGTCTTCCGACTGTACTATACCATATTGAATTCCGCCGTGTCAATACCCAAAATGAAAAATATATTTTTGCATAGATAAGCAGGTATCCCTACACCTGCTGCCAATGAGGAACCTCTACGCTTTTTCGACAGCGTTCGGGTAACGGTTTTATTGTATCACGATACAATTGCCGCATCAATAATAAAAAGAGTCGGATTCGCTTTATCTGGGGTTGTTTATGTAAATCGAGGGTTGAAAAAGAGGCTATTATGTCCCTGCCGAATCCGCTCTGTTTTAACAAAGATGCGGGAGGTTGTCCTCCCGCTATGAGAAAATACGCAACAGCAAACATTACATTTGCAATATAATTATATGCATATATGCCTAAGCCGTCAACTACATTGCAAAAAAAGCCGAGGGGTTTAATCCTCGGCTTTTGAATTTACTCTGCAACGGGTTCTTCCGTTACTTCTTCCTCCTTGGGCTGTTCAGCCTGTTTCCGTATAACCTCAATATCGATATTCTTATATCTCTTTACGCCCGTACCTGCGGGGATAAGTTTACCGATAATAACGTTTTCCTTAACACCGAACATTGGGTCGATTTTACCCTTGATAGCGGCGTCAGTAAGAACACGGGTGGTTTCCTGGAACGACGCTGCCGAAAGGAACGATTCGGTTGCAAGGGCGGCCTTTGTGATACCTAACAGTATGCGGCGGCTCGTTGCGGGAATTCCGCCGGCAAGGCGTGTTTCCTCGTTCACTTGCTCAACCTTGAAGATATCAACGATATCGCCGGGTAAAAGGTCTGTGTCGCCCGTGTCCTCGATACGTACTTTGCGGAGCATCTGACGAACAATAAGTTCAATGTGCTTATCCGCTATATCAACACCCTGTATCTTATAAACGGTCTGCACTTCTTTAAGCATATAGTTTTGAAGCGGAACAACACCCTTGATACGAAGCATATCGTGGGGGTTTACCGAACCTTTTGTAAGTTCCTGTCCTACCTCAACAATCTGTTCCTCGTCAACGGCAAGGTGCGCGTTATAGGGAAGCGGATAGGTCTTTTCTTCGCCGTCGAAACCAACAACGGTAATGCTGTTCTTGCTCTTAACATTGGTAAGTTCAACTCTGCCGGCGATATCGGAAAGAATGGCAAGTCCCTTGGGTTTACGCGCTTCAAAGATTTCTTCAACACGGGGAAGACCCTGGGTAATATCCGTTCCGGCAACACCGCCGGTATGGAATGTTCTCATGGTCAACTGTGTACCGGGTTCACCGATTGACTGTGCGGCGATAATGCCGACAGCCTCACCGATTGCAACGGGTTTGTTGTTTGAAAGGTCCGCGCCGTAGCACTTTGCGCAAACGCCGTTTTCACAGCGGCAAGTGAATATGGAGCGAATCATAACCTTCTTTTTGCCCAGACCTCCCTTTTCTGTCGGGTCGGTAATGCGTGCGGCAATCCTGTCATCAACAAGAGTGCCCTCGGCAAATACCACGTTGCCGTCATCGTCAAGAATATCTTCGGCAAGAGTTCTGTTCTTGATTCTCTCTGCAACGGTTTCAATTACCGTTCCCTCGTGAACGATGTCCTCAACGTAAACGCCGTTGGGCGTGCTCATTGCGGTGTGGGTCTGGTGGCAGTCTTCCTCACGGATAATAACGTCCTGGCAAACGTCAACAAGGCGGCGTGTAAGGTAACCGGAGTCGGCGGTACGAAGCGCCGTATCGGCAAGACCTTTACGTGTGCCGTGAGACGACATGAAGAAGTCGATTATTGTAAGACCTTCACGGAAGTTTGCTTTAACGGGGATTTCAATTGTGCGTCCCGATGGGTCAGCCATCAGTCCGCGCATTCCCGCCAACTGTGTTATCTGCGATTTGTTACCGCGGGCGCCGGAAGTAGCCATCATGTTGATGGGGTTGAACTTGTCAAGACCTTTCATCAGTTCGTCGGTAACGTCGTCTTTGGCGATACGCCATGTATCGATAACCGCGCGGTATCTCTCTTCTTCGGAGAAGAATCCGCGGCGCGCCATGGAGTTGATTTTTGCAACTTCCTCATCAGCCTTTTCAAGGATTTCCTTTTTGGCTTTGGGAATAACCGCGTCCTTAACGCCTACGGTAACGGCGCCGGTGGCAAATTTGAAGCCCTGCGCCTTTATCTGGTCAAGCATTTCCGCGGTAACCGCCTCGCCGTGAACGGTGTAGCACTGGTAAACAACCTTGTTAAGCGATTTCTTGTCAATAAGGAATCCGATTTCAAGGTCGAACTCGTGCTCGGGGTCGGTTCTGTCAACAAAGCCGATATCCTGGGGAACAGCCTTGTTGAATATGATTTTACCTACGGTGGTCTGAATAATCTTTGAGCGGACAGTGCCGTCCTCATCGGTTTTGCTCATACGCACGTTTGTCATTGACTGCAACGGCAGATTGCCCATTTCGTAAGCAAGTATCGCTTCATCGGGTGAAGAGAATGTGCGGTCAAGGGCGGGTCTGTCATCGTGAACGATTGTAAGATAGTACGAACCGATAATCATATCCTGCGTGGGGACAACAACGGGGCGTCCGTCGGCAGGTTTAAGTATATTGTTTGCCGCAAGCATCAGGAAACGCGCCTCTGCCTGTGCTTCAACCGAAAGGGGAACGTGACAGGGCATCTGGTCGCCGTCGAAGTCGGCGTTGAACGCGGTACAAACAAGGGGATGCAGTTTAATTGCACGGCCGTCAACAAGTACGGGTTCGAATGCCTGAATACCTAAGCGGTGAAGTGTGGGCGCACGGTTAAGAAGCACGGGATGTCCCTCTATTACTTCTTCCAAAACGTCCCAAACTTCGCCCGTTCCGCGTTCGATAAGGCGTTTTGCGCCGCGGATATTCTGTGCATAGTTCTTTTCAACAAGCCTTTTCATAACAAAAGGTTTGAAGAGTTCTATTGCCATTTCCTTGGGCAGACCGCATTGATGCATTTTAAGTTCGGGTCCTACAACGATAACCGAACGGCCCGAATAGTCAACACGTTTACCCAGCAGGTTCTGACGGAAACGTCCCTGTTTACCGCGGAGCATATCAGAAAGGGATTTAAGGGGTCTGTTGCCGGGTCCCGTAACGGGTCTGCCGCGGCGGCCGTTATCGATAAGCGCATCAACAGCCTCCTGTAACATACGCTTTTCGTTTCTTACAATAATATCCGGTGCGCCCAGTTCAAGCAGTTTGCGCAGACGGTTGTTTCTGTTTATAACCCTGCGGTACAAATCGTTAAGGTCGCTTGACGCGAATCTGCCGCCGTCAAGCTGAACCATGGGGCGAATTTCGGGCGGAATTACGGGAACAACGTCCATTATCATCCACTCGGGTTTGTTGCCCGATTTTCTGAACGACTCAACCACTTCAAGCCGTTTAACCGCTTTAACGCGCTTCTGGCTTGAATTCGTTGTTTTAAGTTCCTCGCGGAGTTCTTCCGCCTCTTTGTTCAAATCTATTCTGCGCAGAAGTTCTCTTACCGCTTCTGCGCCCATGCCGGCTCTGAATGAACCGATGGGAATTTCTCTGTCCATTATCTCCCGATAGTCTGCATCGGAGATAACGTCAAGCACCTGATACTCCGTTGCGCCGGGGTCAAGCACGATAAACGCCGCAAAGTAAAGCACTTTTTCCAAGTCTTTGGGCGAAACGTTAAGCAAAAGACTCATACGGCTGGGTATGCCCTTAAAGTACCAGATGTGTGATACGGGCGCCGCAAGTTCAATGTGACCCATACGTTCGCGTCTTACCTTTGCGCGGGTAACCTCAACGCCGCAGCGGTCGCATACGAGTCCCTTATATCTTGCGCCTTTTTTGTACTTGCCGCAAGCGCACTCCCAGTCCTTTGTAGGTCCGAAAATCCTTTCGCAAAAAAGGCCGTCTCTTTCGGGTTTAAGGGTGCGGTAGTTGATGGTTTCGGGCTTTTTAACTTCGCCGTAGGACCATTCGCGGATTTTTTCCGCCGGTGCAAGACCTATCTGTATTGAATCAAAATTGTTAAGTTCAAACAAGGCTTTATCTTCCTCTCATCAAAATATCGGGCTTATTCGTCTGCCCCGTCGTCCCCGTCCTCATCGTCGGCAAGGTCGTCGTCCTCGTCTTCGTCGTCAAACAGGTCGTCATCGTTTTCCTCATCGTCAAAAACGGGAAGTTCTTCTTCGTCCCTGAACATATCTTCCTCGTCGTCTTCAAGACCGTCAAGAATATCGAGTCCCTCGTCATCATCGTCAAGACCGCCGAGTTCAAGCGAATCGCCGTCCTCGTCGTCCATTTCACCGAGCAGATCAAATATATCCGCCACGGGAGCGTTTTTCTCTTTCTCGGTTGCGTAGTCTTCAAGATCTCTGTCGTCGTCAAGAAGATCCATCATCGCAACTTCCTTATGCTCTTCGGTAAGAATCTTAACATCAAGTGCGAGAGAGCGAAGTTCTTCAAGCAAAACCTTAAACGATTCCGGAATCCCGGGTTCGGGAACATTCTCGCCCTTTACGATAGCCTCATAAGCCTTTACGCGTCCTACAACATCATCGGACTTGATGGTAAGAATTTCTTGCAGTGTGTGCGCCGCGCCGTAGGCTTCAAGCGCCCAAACTTCCATCTCGCCGAAGCGCTGTCCTCCGAACTGGGCTTTACCGCCTAAGGGCTGCTGGGTAACAAGTGAGTAAGGACCTGTTGAACGGGCATGAATCTTATCGTCAACCATATGAATAAGTTTAATCATGTACATGCAGCCCACGGTTATGGGGTTGTCAAATGCCTCACCGGTACGTCCGTCATAAAGCACGGTCTTGCCGGTAAATACATTTTCTGCATACTCGGAAATATCTTCCGCCGCCTCTTTTGCCGCACCCTCGGTGTCAAGCACTTCAAGCCCGAACAGAGGCGCCATTTTGCCAAGCACCATACTTGTTGCAATAAAGTACTTGTCGGCAAGGGCTACTGCCCTGTCCGCAAGAGCAGCTTTATCTTCAACGGTGTCGTCATAAGCAAGGTCTTTGATTTCGGCAAAGTCTTTGTCAAGAGCGTCAACATCAATCTTTCCGCCGTCATAAACGGGCTGTTCGCTGCCGCGCAGTTTTTTGCCTATTTCAAGAAGCTGACCCGTGGTATGCCCAAGTGAACCGTCAACAACAGGGATTACCGCTGTTGAGCGCAGACGTGTGGCATAAGTCAAAAGCGTATCAATCTTTTCAAGGAACTTTGAGGCAAGAGAAAGTTTCTCTATATCCTCTTCGTGAGCGCCGTCGAATACCGGCGTTGCGATTTTAATGCCGAGTTTCTTTGCGGCAATGCCCAGGTGAACTTCAAGAACCTGACCAACGTTCATACGCGAGGGAACGCCTAAGGGGTTAAGGCAGATTTGAAGCGGTGTGCCGTCGGGCAGGAACGGCATATCTTCCTCGGGAAGAACGCGGGAAATAACACCCTTGTTTCCGTGGCGGCCCGCCATTTTATCGCCTGCGTGAACCTTACGTTTCTGCGCAAGGTAAACACGAACCATTTTGTTTACGCCCGGAGCAAGTTCGTCCTTGTTCTCACGGGTGAATATCTTGATATCAACAACAACGCCGCCTTCGCCGTGGGGTGCGCGCAGTGAGGTATCGCGGACCTCTTTTGCGTTGTTTGAGAATATTGCGTGAAGCAGTCTTTCCTCTGCGGTAACGTCGGTTTCACCCTTGGGGGTAACTTTGCCTACAAGAATGTCGCCCGAATGTACTTCCGCACCTATGCGGATAATACCCTCTTCGTCAAGATTGCGGCGCATATCCTCGCCCACGTTGGGTATATCGTGGGTAATCTCTTCCGGACCCAGTTTGGTATCCCTCGCCTCGCATTCATATTCTTCAATATGAACGGTGGTGAAGATATCGTCCCTTGCAAGTCGCTCGGAAATAAGCATAGCGTCCTCGTAGTTGTAGCCGTTCCACGGGGTAAAGCCTATTATAATGTTGCGCCCGAGCGAAAGTTCGCCGTCGGCGGTGGAAGGACCGTCGGCAAGAGTGGTCTTATATTCAACCCTCTGCCCCTTGCTTACTATGGGAACCTGATTTATACAGGTGCCCTGGTTTGAACGGCGGTATTTAAGAAGTTCGTAAGTAACTTCCTCTCCGTCATCGTGAAGTACGATAATCTTGTTTGCGTCAACGTATTTTACAACACCGGGACCTTTTGAAAGCACCGATACACCTGAGTCGCGGGCGGCTTTATACTCAATACCCGTTCCTACGATAGGCGCCTCTGTGCGCAGAAGCGGCACTGCCTGACGCTGCATGTTCGCGCCCATAAGAGCACGGGACGCATCGTCGTTTTCAAGGAAAGGTATCATTGCGGTAGCAACGGATACAACCTGTTTGGGCGAAACGTCGATATAGTCAACCTGTGAAATGTCAACACGCAGGAAATCGTCCTTATTACGGGCGGAAACCGTTCTGTTTACAAAGTGTCCGTCAGCGGTAATGGGTTCGTTTGCCTGTGCGATAATATATCTGTCCTCATCGTCGGCGGCAAGGTAAACAACCTCTTTTGTTACAATACCGTTTTCCTTGTCAACCTTGCGGTAAGGCGACTCCATAAAGCCGTATTCGTTGATACGGGCATACGTGGCAAGAGAACCGATAAGGCCGATGTTCTTACCTTCGGGAGTTTCGATGGGACACATTCTGCCGTAGTGGGAATGGTGAACGTCACGAACCTCGAACGAGGGACGGTCACGGTTAAGACCGCCGGGACCCAACGCCGAAAGACGGCGCTTGTGGGTAAGTTCGGCAAGAGGGTTGTTCTGGTCCATGAACTGCGAAAGCTGTGAAGAACCGAAGAACTCTCTTATTACCGCGCTTACGGGGCGGATATTTATAAGTGACGCGGGCGAAACGTTTTCCATGCTCTGGCTTGTCATTCTCTCACGGATAACACGTTCCATTCTTGAAAGCCCCACGCGCAGCTGATTCTGCAAAAGTTCGCCGCAGCAGCGCACACGCCTGTTGCCGAGGTGGTCGATATCGTCAACACTGCCGTGCCCCTGGCAAAGAGTGATTATATAGTTTATGCTTGCAACGATGTCCGACATATAAAGGTGATCAGGGGAAAGGTCAGCCATATCGGCAACAAGACGCGCCTTAATCTGCTCGTCGGTGGAGCATTCGGAGAGGATTTTCATCAAAGAATCGTAGTGAACGTACTCTTTTATGCCAACCTCTCTGGGGTCGAAGTTAAGGTAGGGTTTGGGGTCGATGAATCCGTTTGACATAACGCGTACGGTCTTGACCTCTTCCTCACCGGCATCGTTTTTAAGGGTAATTTTCAGTTTAACGGTCATTACGCCGGCGTTCTGCACTTCATACGCCTTGTCGTGGTCGATAAACCCGCCCTTTTTAACAAGAAGTTCGCCGTCGGGAGAAATAATATCCTCGTCGGCAATGCAGTTTTCAATCCTTGAACCCAAAGCAAGTTTTTTGTTGAACTTATATCTTCCCACGCGGGCAAGGTCATAGTGTCTGCTCTCAAAGAAACTTGAATTGAGCCTGTCGCGCATAACACGTTCTTCGGCGTTTTCACCGGGACGGATACGCTTGTACATCTCAATAAGACCGTCAAGTTCGCTATTTATATTCATCTGGTGGTCGTGTTCAAGAGTAGCGGCAAGCACTTCGCTTTCGCCAAGCAGGTCGATAATCTGCTCGTCGGTGCCGAATCCGAGACCGCGCAGAAGTGCGGTTATGGAAACTTTTCTGCTCCTGTCAACCTTAACGGAGAATATGTTGGCGTTGTCTATTTCAAACTCCATCCACGCGCCTCGGTTGGGTATAAGAGTGGCGGTGTACTGGAATTTGCCCGCCTGCTTGTCGTCGCTGAAATAACTTCCCGGCGAACGCACAAGCTGTGAAGCGATAACGCGCTCAGCGCCGTTTATAATAAACGTTCCCGTAGGCGTCATAAGCGGGAAATCACCCATAAATACGTCCTGTTCAAGAATTTCTCTTACGGTGCCGTCCTCATTTTTAAGGGTAAGGCGCACCTTAACGCGCATGGGCGCGGCGTAAGTAACGTCCCTGTCCTTGCACTCTTCTATTGAGTACTTGGGTGATTTATCAAGGTAACAATCAAGAAATTCAAGACTCATCGTGCCCGAGAAATCGTCAATAGGCGAAAAATCCCTGACGATGGGACCCAAATCTTCCGAGATAAACTTCTCATAGGAATTCTTCTGAATCTCAATCAGGTCAGGCATTTCCAGCGCCGCGTCAATTTCGGCAAATGATAATCTGTCTTCCTTGGCGGTTTCTGTCGGGTTCAAAACCTTATGAAGCATACGTTCACTCTCCTAAGTTAATTTTGTGTCGGAATAAGTGCAAAAAAGACCTTAAAAGCCCACAAAAGAGGTGCAAGTCCCCTTACCCACAACTCAATGTGCGCACTTTACCCCATAATATACTGTGATACATTTGTCAAGTGTAGCAGAAAACCGCCCGCTTGTCAACTGCTTTTTTTGTTTTTTAAGAAAAACTTTCTCTTACGCCGCCGAACATCTGCTCATCTATTCATACCATACAATATACCACACATTATATAGTATATTGTCTCCCGCCCGCATACAAGAGGGTTATTTTCGCTTCCGCACGTAAAGCGTTTTGTATTGACATTTTTGCGGTTCTGCAATATACTATACCCGTTCAATACTTACACTTTAAGAGGTAAAAATGAAAATCGAAGATATTAAACGAAACATATTGCTCAATCCCGGTCCGTCTACCACCACTGACACGGTGAAACTTGCACAGATTGTTCCGGACATATGCCCCCGCGAAAAGGAATTTGACGCGCTTATGGATTCCGTCCGCAAAGATTTATTAAAAATCGTCCACGCAGACGAAGAAAAATACACTTCCGTGCTTTTCTGCGGTTCGGGAACCATCAATATTGATGTCTGCCTTAACTCGCTTTTGCCGGCAGAGAAAAAAATTCTTATTGTAAATAACGGTGCGTATTCCACCCGCGCTGTTGAAATATGCGAATACTACGGTCTGCCCCACATAGACCTTAAATTTGCCGTTGACGAACTTCCTGATTTAGAAAAGGTGGAACGAACACTTAAAGACAATCCCGACATTGCCCTTGTACACACCACGCACAACGAAACCGGCACGGGGCTAATGAATCCCATCGGGAAAATCGGCGCTCTTGCACACAGGTACGGCGCGATTTTCACAGTTGACACCACATCTTCCCTTGCGATGATTCCCATTGACATAGAAAAAGAGAATATAGACTTCTGTATGGCGTCCGCGCAAAAGGGAATCTGCGCAATGACGGGGCTTTCGTTCATTATAGGAAACAAAGCCGAAATAATAAAATCAAAGGATTATCCGAAACGTTCCTACTACTGCAATCTTTTTATGCAGTACGACTTTTTTGAGCGCACCGGCGAAATGCACTTTACACCGCCGGTACAAACCGTTTATGCCGCCCGTCAGGGTCTTGACGAATACTTTGCCGAGGGTGAAACCGCAAAGTGGGCGCGGCACACAAGGGTGTTTAACGCAATAAACAAACATCTTGACGCGCTTGGTTTCAGGCAGGTAATAAAGCCCGAAAACCGTTCGGGGCTTGTTTCTTCCGCAATTTATCCCGACGACCCCGCCTGGGATTTTGAAAAAGTGCACGATTACTGCTACGCACGCGGATTTACGATTTACCCCGGCAAAATTTCAACAACGAACACTTTCCGCCTTTGCGCGCTTGGCGCAATCGACGAAAACGACATAGACGACTTCTTTGAAGTCTTTACTGCCGCTCTTGAATATTTCGGCGTTAAGACGCCCGTTGTATATAAAGATTAAGGAGAAAAAATGAAAACAGTATATACCTGCTTTTGCACCGACGTTATTCATGCGGGGCATCTGAACATAATCAACGAAGCAAAAAAATTGGGCAGCGTAACGGTGGGCGCACTGAGCGATAAGGCGCTTATACGCTACAACCGCTTCCCCACCGTTTCGCAGGAAGAACGAATCCGCCTTTATGAGGCCCTTGACGGTGTTGACAGGGTCGTTATTCAGGACGATATGCTTTATGATGGAATTATTGACCTGCTTAAACCCGACTATGTTGTCCATGGCGACAACTGGAAAACAGGCCCCGAAAGCATTATACGGGACAGTGTTGTGCGCGCACTTAAAAAATACGGCGGCGAACTTGTGGAAGTGGCTTACACGTGCAGCGAGGATGTGCGCAAAACCGATTTGAGGCTTAAAGAAAAACTTGCAATGCCCGAATACCGCAGGCGCAGGCTTAAACAACTTGTTCAAATGTGCCCCATCGTTAAAACGATTGAGGCGCACAACGGGCTAACCGGCATCATTGCCGAAAAAACCGTTGTTGAAACAAACGGCAAGCTTGACCAGTTTGACGCTATGTGGGTCTCTTCGCTGTGCGATTCCACCGCAAAGGGTAAGCCCGATATCGAACTTGTTGATATGTCCTCCCGTATTCAGACGCTTAACGACATTATGGAAGTTACCACAAAGCCCATAATTCTTGACGGGGATACCGGCGGACTTACCGAGCATTTTGTATACAACGTGCGTACGCTGGAACGCATAGGTGTTTCGGCAGTGATAATCGAGGATAAAACCGGGCTTAAAAAGAACTCCCTTTTCGGCACGGAAGTTGTGCAGACACAGGATTCCGTTGAACATTTTTGCGAAAAGATTTCTGCCGGCAAACGCGTTCAGCTTACCGACGATTTTATGATTATTGCCCGAATTGAAAGCCTTATTCTTGAACAGGGAATGGACGATGCGCTTACCCGTGCTTTTGCCTATGTGGGTGCCGGCGCCGACGGCATTATGATTCACAGCCGCAGGAAAGACCCTGCCGAAATATTTGAGTTTTGCGACAGGTTCCGTCAAAAGGACAAAAAAACGCCTATCGTTGTTGTGCCCACGTCATTTAACAGCGTTACCGAGGAAGAACTTGCTTCCCACGGCGTGAACATAGTCATTTATGCAAACCAGCTTACCCGCAGTGCGTTCCCGGCAATGCAAAGCACCGCAACGGAAATTCTTAAAAATCACCGTGCGCTGGAAGTTGACTCAAAACTTATGCCGTTTAAGGAAATTATCACACTTATTGACGAACTTTAAGGAGAATTTTATGAGAAACGAAAACGCCGTTCTTATGGCGGCAGGCAAGGGTGAAAGGATGCGTCCGCTTACCTTAAAAACTCCGAAACCTCTTGTGCGTGTACATAATACACCTATGATTGAAACCGTAATTGCAGGGCTTAAACGCAGAGGTGTAAAAAACATTTACGTTGTTGTCGGTTATTTGGGTGAGCAGTTTGCCTACCTTAAAGACAAGTACAAAAATCTTGAAATAATAGAAAATCCCGAATACACGGTTAAAAACAACATTTCATCGGTTTACGCCGCGGCTGATGTCTTAGAACAGGGCGACTGCTTTATCTGTGAAGCCGACCTTTTTGTTTCCGACCCTGCAATTTTTGATTTTGACCTTGAAAATTCCTGCTACTACGGCAAGTTTGTTGAGGGTCACTCCGACGACTGGGTATTTGATACCGATGAATCGGGCCGTATCACCCACATAGGCAAGTACGGCGACGACTGCTATAATATGTGCGGAATATGCTTTTTCAAAAAAGACGACGCAAAAATTATTGCCGATGCAATAAGAAAAACCTATAACGCTCCCGGAAACGAACAACTTTACTGGGATGAGGTTGTTGACAAAAATCTTGCCAGGGTAAAGATGACCGTTCAGCCGGTAGGAAAAGAACAGATTGTTGAAATTGACTCCGTGGCGGAACTTGAAGTCGTTGACCCTGATTACGGAAAGTATAATAAAGAGGCTTAAAATGAAACTTGATTTTCTTAAAGATTTTGATTTTTTTACCGGCGTGCCGGATTCCCAGTTAAAGCCCCTGTGCAATTATCTGATGTCAGTTTACGGTATTGACCGGCATCATATTATTGCCGCAAACGAGGGCAACTGCACCGCGCTTGCCGCCGGATATCACCTTGCAACAGGTAAAATTCCCGTTGTTTATATGCAAAACAGCGGTATCGGCAACATAATTAACCCGGTTGCGTCCCTTATGAACGATAAGGTTTACGGTATTCCCTGCATTTTCTTTGTAGGCTGGCGGGGCGAACCCGGCATACACGACGAGCCCCAGCATATTTTCCAGGGCGAAGTCACCGTAAAGCTTTTGGAGGATATGGATATCCGCACGTTTATTATAAGCAAGGACACCACGGAAGAGGAAGTTAAAAACCAACTTGCTTTTTGGAAACCACTTTTGAAAAGCGGAAAACAGGTTGCTTTTGTTGTAAGAAAAGGCGCCCTTGAATTTGACGGCAAGGTAGATTACAGCAATAAAAACCCCATGCTCCGCGAAGAAATTATCCGCCATATCGTGTCCGTAAGCGGTACTGACCCCATAGTTTCCACAACAGGCAAGGCATCAAGGGAGTTGTTTGAAATCCGCGAGGCAAATAAACAGCCCCACGGGTACGATTTTCTTACCGTAGGCTCAATGGGTCACAGTTCGTCAATTGCCCTTGAAATCGCCCTGCAAAAGAAAGACAAAAAGATATGGTGCATTGACGGCGACGGCGCAATGCTTATGCATATGGGCTCAATGGCGCTTATCGGCGCGGAGAATCCGGAAAATCTTGTACATATAATAATAAACAACGGCGCGCACGAAACGGTTGGGGGAATGCCAACCGTGGCGTCAAAGATTGATATCTGCGCAATCGCACGCGGGTGCGGCTATAAAAACGCCGTCTGCGTTGATTCTTTTGATTCTCTTGACCGGGAACTTAACCTTGCAAAAGAAAGAAACGAGCTTTCGCTTATAGAAATAAAATGTTCGGTAGGCGCCCGTGAAGATTTGGGCAGACCCACCACCACAGCGAAGGAAAACAAAGAAAACTTTATGGCGTATCTTAATAGATAAAACACAAAAAAAGACTGCAAAACCAAAAGGTGGAGTGCTCCCTGTCAAGTAGACAGACGAAAAAACAAAAGAATATTTAATTGAT
>ERZ809074.3881-NODE-3881-length-13233-cov-5.244650_pt1 | contig 13233 bp, 9 predicted proteins | sample MGYA00520795_ERZ809074 | MGnify/ENA primary metagenome ERZ809074 (study PRJEB31570, sample SAMEA3212989) | Homo sapiens | biome: human-gut; feature: human gut; material: fecal | place: Sweden | collected 2011 ...
TTAATTCATCCCAGATTGCGGCTCCTCTCAGTGAGCGTTCTACAATTTCGTCCAATTGGGATTTTTTGTGGATACCATGGGTTCTCGGTCCATATGTAATATTGTCATAAACACTCATCGGAAAAGGATTCGGTTTCTGAAAAACCATACCTACTTTTTTTCTCAGCACATTGACGTCCATATTCGATCCGTAAATGTCCTCACCGTCCAACGTCACTTTACCGGTAATCTTGCATCCCTCCACCAGATCATTCATACGATTCAGTGATTTTAAAAATGTTGATTTACCGCAGCCGGACGGTCCGATAAATGCGGTGATCTCGTTGGCCGGAAGCTTCAGGTTGATATCCTTGAGCGCCTTGAAATCACCATAATATATATCAAGATGTTCTACATTAAATTTATCCATATCTATTCCTTTCTCTTTCTTCTAGGCCTTCGTAAATTTCTTGGCGATCAGTGTGGATAATCCATTGATAATGATAACAACAACCAGCAGCACAACCGCCGTTGCATAAGCCTGATCCGTATGCAGTCCTTCACCGGATAACACATACATATGAACCGCCAGTGTTCGTCCTGATGACATCAGGTTTTTTGCAATATCCGGTACAGTTCCGGCTGTAAAGATTAAAGCTGCTGTCTCACCTACAATACGACCAATAGCCAGAATAATACCTGCCAGTATACCCGGAATTGCTGACGGCAGAACAATTCTAAAAACGGTTCTCAATTTACCGGCTCCCAGTCCATAACTGCCTTCACGGAATGAATCCGGCACTGACAAAAGGGCTTCCTGCGTCGTACGCATAATAGAAGGCAGAATCATAATGGAGAGAGTAAATGCACCGGCCAGTATAGAATATTTCCAATGGCAATAGGTAACGAAAAACAGCATACCGAAAAGGCCATAGACAATAGAAGGAATACCTGCCAGTGTTTCCGTTGTCACACTGACAACACCTACCAGCTTATTTCCTTTTTTAGCATATTCAACCATATAGATAGCTGAGAAAATACCAAGCGGTACCGCGATCAGAAGAGCCAGAATCGTCATAATCAGCGTATTAATGATCGCCGGAATCATGGACACATTTTCTGATGTATAAGTCAATGAGAACAGGTCTGGACTGAGATTTGGGACGCCCTTAATCAAAATATAAAATATCAGGTAACCCAGCACGCCAATCGTAATAATGGCTGAAAGTAAAACAAGTACTGCCAGAAGGAAAGATAATTTGCTTCTTTTATAAGCTTTCAGGCGCTGTCCAAAAGTGACTTTATTAATTGCTTTAACGCCGTCTACTTCACTCATTATTTCTCCCTCCTTTTAATAACTGAGAACAACAGATTGATCAGAAGAATAAATACAAATAATACAACACCTGTCGCAATCAATGCTTCTCTGTGAATACCTGTTGCATACCCCATTTCAATGACAACATTGGCTGTCATGGTTCGTACACCCTTAAATATACTGTGCGCCATCGCCGGCTGATTACCTGCTACCATGATAACCGCCATTGTTTCACCAATCGCACGTCCAATACCAAGGACAACGCCGGCCAGAATGCCGGATTTAGCAGCCGGAAGCACCGCAAAGAATACACTTCTTTCATGATCTGCTCCCAATGCCAGAGATCCTTCATAATAACTGTTCGGCACTGCACGAATCGCGGATTCAGAAACACCGATAATGGTGGGAAGTATCATAATGCCTAACAGAATGGATGCTGCCAGCATAGAATTACCTTTGCAGTTAAATGCCGCAAATGTATTTCGGAGCAGTGGCACCAAAACTTCCATACCAAAGAAACCATAAACAATCGATGGGATACCCGCCAGAAGTTCTACTGCCGGCTTCAAAATTTTATACAGGCTGCCCGGGCAAAACCTTGCCATGAAAACAGCCATAAATATACCAATTGGAACACCAATGATGATGGCCCCTGCTGTAACATAAATACTGCCGAGAATCATCGGTAAAATACCAAATAAGTTATTGCTTGGTTTCCAGACAGTTCCTCCAAGGAAATTCAGCGGTCCAATCTTGCCAATGGCCGGAATACCACTTGAAAAGAGGAAAACACAGATCAGTAAAACTGCCAGAATAGAAACACAGGCCGCCACCAGAAAAACAATTTCCATTACTTTTTCTTTAACTTTCATAAATACTCCTGCATCCTAAAACATGGGGACTGTCCGGAGACAGCCCCCAATTCATTGACTCGAATAGTGCTTACTGAACATCTGCCCAGACTGTTGTTTCACCTGTGAAGATAGATTTTACCTGGTCACTTGTCAGGTTCTCTACAGGGTTTTCATTGTTGACAATAACTGCGATACCATCCTGTGCAATTGTTGTTGCTGTTACACCTGTTTCTGTATCTTTCAGATCTCTGGAAGCCATACCGATATCACAGATACCTTCCTGTGTAGATGTAACACCTGTTGTGGAATCGGATGTCTGGATTTCAATATCTGCATTTGTGTTCACTGCAAGATAAGCTTCTTTTAATTTTTCCATAACCGGAGATACACTTGAGGAACCTGCGACAACGATTTTACCTTCAAGCTTACTGCCTGCATAAGCTGCTGCATTCTGATCAATCTTGATGTAACCGTTCTGTTCAATGATATCCTGACCTTCAGCGCTCATAATATAATCTACAAAATCCTTTGCCACATCACTGAGTCCGTCTTTTGTTACAATATTAAACGGTCTTGCTACTTTATATGTGCCATTTGCAACATTATCTGTTGTTGCCTCGGCGCCGTCAATCTTAACAGCCTTTACTGTATCATTTAACGAACCAAGTGAAATATAACCGATTGCATATGGATCACCAGCTACGCTTGTCATCATAACAGATGTGCTGTTTGTAATATTTGCTTCCACTGTTGTATTATCAACCTTTGTACCATCAGCGGCTTTCTCTTCTACACCAAACAATTCTATGAAAGCGCCTCTTGTACCTGAACCATCTTCACGTGAGTTAACACTGATTTCTTTGCTTGTATCAAAATCACCTGTTGCTGCAGCAACTTCTGTCTGTGCTGCTTCTGTGGCAGCTTCCGTAGCGGCACCGCTTGCTGCTGTTGTTTCTTTAGATGATGAACTTCCGCATCCTGCAAGGCTTCCTACAACCATTGCAAGTGTTAATGCTGTACAAATAAATTTTTTCATTTCTCATTTCTCCTTCTTTGAGATTTTCCTTTTTAACTCTTTAACTTCTCGTGTCGCTATTAAAGATAAAACTTCCATGTAAAATCTAAAACCAGGGTTATGTAAAATTCATGAAAAAAATACGAAAAGTTGAGCGTGCGGCCCCAGACATAAAAAGGCTTCAAAAAGGCCATTCAGTCACAGGATTGCTTCCGCTGCCAACGTCTGGCAATGGTACATAAGGCAGTACAATACACTGCCTAAGTACCAGCCGCCGTTGAAGCCCCTGTGTCTGAATGGCCTTTTTGAAGCCTATTCTAAAGCTTTTTACCGCACTCTATTAAATTTTCAATACTGTTTCACCTAAACCTCTGTCTAAGTAATTTTTTATCATTTCTTGCGCATTTAAACAACACAGCATTCTGCATTTATTATTTTATGCCGGATTGACGTGGACCATGCAATGTTTGACCAATGGGAACCGCTGCTCTATGGCATGATGGACATTCTCAGCAATGGCATGTGCCTCCCACAATTTTTTATCACCATCCGCTTTGATCTCAATATCTACATAATACTTCGACCCGAAACTTCTTGTCTTCATAAGGTCTATGCCTTCTACACCCTGAATATTCATAATGCAGTCATGCATTTCATTCACGGTTTCCTGATCGCAGGATTTATCCGTCATCTTGCTGATGGCGTCTCTGAAAATATCAACAGCTGCCTTGACAACAAACAGACAGATGACAACACTGGCCAAAGGATCCAGCATAGGAAATCCCATTCTGGCTCCTAATATACCCACAAAACTTCCTACAGATGATAATGCATCTGAACGATGGTGCCATGCATCTGCCATTAATGCCCCTGAGTTAATCTTCTTGGCTGCATTTCTTGTATACCAATACATGATTTCCTTGACAACGATAGAAATAACAGCTGCCGCCAGTGCCAGCACTCCAGGTACTGCCAGTGTGTCGTAATGACCAGCCGTCAGTTTCTGAACACCGGTTAAACCGATGCCGACACCGGTCACACCCAAAAGAATAGCCAATATAATAGAAGCAACACATTCAAATCTGTCATGCCCATATGGATGATCTTCATCCGATGCCTTACCGGAAATCTTAACTCCGATAATAACAATAATTGTGCTGAACACGTCAGATGCTGAGTGAATGGCATCTGAGATCATCGCTCCTGATGATGCCAGCAAGCCGGCAATCAGCTTAAAAATAGATAACATCAGGTTCACAGCAATACTATTCGCTGATACCTGCATCGCAATTTGTTCATTTGTCTTTGTTTTTACATTCTTCATCAATAACACCCTCCGTTCTGAAATGAAACGATTCTAATTCTCGCTCTCTCCATATTCTGCGGCAGATGCTTATAAACATAAAAAGCACCTGAGGAACACCAACTGTCCCGCAGATGCTTCACCATTTCATTCATCTGCTGCCCGAAAGGGCCCGGCTGCGATCGCTTATAAAAAGTGCGCCCCGCCTGATCAGTTTGTACTGTATATATGCAGTGCAAAGAGATTATCTATACTATAGTACGCGGGTACACAGTTAGTCAAGCGTAAACCGGCATTTTATTGAAGCTTATTCTCATCATAAACGACATAGATATATTGAATATTTTCAACAGCTTCACATGGCTCACGATGCTTCAATGCCTTCTGTCCTGTTCTCGGATGAACAAATCCCCGATCCGTCTGCGGATTAATGCAGCTGATGGTCCTCAACAGATCACTGATGATAGATACCGGGAAAATAATCCCTCTGTGAGAAGCCACAATTCCCGTCAACGGAAGTAATTTGATATCCATCAGATGCCCTACATATTCCGCCAACGGTGCACTTGTATCAAACAGTATCCACAAACTGTCGCTGATATTGTCCCCTGAAAACAAAAGTCCCGTTTCATGGTCAAATACAACAATAGAGCCCTTTGTATGTCCCGGCATAAAAATAATTTCTTCTTCTCGTCCGCCCAGATCAAAGATCTGTCCATTCTTCAACGGTTCAAAATGTCTTGTATGCTGCTGCCCCCAGGCCTTCTCATCAAAATCATCCGGCCACACAGGAGGGAGACCGGCCGCAGACCGATCCCTCTTAAACTTTTCAACAATCAATGTCTTCTGCGTTGCTTCATACCAGAGATAAGTTGGTACATCCATCAGATTCATATAAACCGTCGGAAATTCATAATTGCCGCCGCAATGATCTGTATGTCCATGTGTCAGTACCACTTCCAGAGGTTTGTCTGTCAGCGTTCTCACAAATGCTGCCAGATCACCAAATCCATAACCCGTATCAATCAGCAATGCCTTCTCCTCGCCTATAATCAATGTTGTATAAACATTGCCCGGTTCATAGATATGGTAAATATTCTCTGCAATTTTCAGTGGTTTATAGTATGTATCACTCATCTCTATCGCTCGCTTTCTGTCGTTCTCTATCAAAGTCAATGCTTATTGGAATATTGGAATGCGCTGTCCTGCTCACTTAATCAATACCAGACACATCTGTGTCATAAACACATTCTTTTGTTACAGCGTCCACTCGGATAACATCACCATAAATAACATCATCTTCATCTGTATTCTCATCAAAATCAGAATCATCCTCTGTAACTATGACGTAAATATAGTATTGCGGATTCGAATGTCCCTCTACCATCTCTGGCTCAGCTGCCAGATATTGCACATAGTGACCCTTAATGATTTCTAAATCCTCATCATTGATCGTCTCTTTAAGGAATTCATGTGCTGCGTCTATAGCTGTCTTAGCATCTATCATTGGTATCTGCTTACCATCGGCACCATAAAATCCCCATCTATCGCCGCCAAAATCCAACAGCCCCGTCTGCATGGCACCTGTTTTTGGATGGAAGTAATAGTAGTCACCATCAATAAGCTGATGTTCATATCTCATAGCACCATCTTCTCCGTAATAAACCGTCTTTCCTGACACTTTTGCGAATCCAATCTGCATTGCGCCTGTTCCCTGCTGGAAATAGTACCATTTACCTTTAATCTTCTGCTCTCCATATCGCATCGTGCCATCAGTTCCATAATAAACTGTTTTTGTACCGCCATTTTTCAATGGCACCGTCTGAAGACCTGTCTGCATGGCACCTGTTCTCATATGGAAATAATACCACTTGCCATTAATCTTCTGTTCACCATATCTCATGGCACCATCCGCGCCATAATAAACCGTCTTCTTCGATAATTTCACCATACCGGTCTGCATGACACCCGTCTTATAATCAAACAAATACCATTTACCGTCTATCTTCTGTTCGCCATAGCACATGGCACCATCCGCGCCATAACAAACCGTTTTCTTCGAACCGTTATTCATCGTAATCGTCTGGATACCAACAGCCATAATACCGGTCTGACGATCAAAATAATACCACTTGCCATCTATCTTCTGTTCACCATACATCACAGCGCCTGTCTTTGCCTGCAGATAATACCAGTTATCGCCGCACTTCTGCTTACCATACAGCATAGCACCGTCTTCACCATAGCATACTTTTTTCTTGCCACCGTTTTTCGTTGGAACCGTCTGTACTCCTGTCTGCATCACACCGTCTTCACCGAAATAATACCACTTACCATCTATCTTCTTCTCGCCGGTTGTCACAGCACCTGTTTTCGTATTAAAATAGTATCCATTTCCACCTACGGACTGTTTGCCATAAAGCATGGCGCCATCTTCTCCATAGCATACTCTCTTAGATGTCAATTGTACAAAACCAATCTGCATCACACCATCTTCACCGAAATAATACCATTTGCCGTCTATCTTCTTCTCACCGACAGACTTATTCCCCTTTTCATCATAATAATAGGTCTTGCCCTCTTCTGTCTGCCATCCGGTTTTAATCTCAGGTTCTTTATCGCCTTCTTCTGCATCTTTGTCGCCTTCCTGGCCCGTTGGATCAGCACTAACAATTGGCGTTTCATTATTATCTGCACTAAATACATTTATCTCTGCAGCCAAATCTGTTTCCATCTGATAATCGGCAGCCATATCAGGCTCAGAAACATCCTCTTCTGTCTGTTGAACAACTTCTCCCGTCTGTTCAACAACTTCCTGTGCCATAACCGGCTGTGTCATCATCATTGCAGCAATCACTGCCGCCGTAAATAACCCCTTTTTCATCATACTTCTCCTTTCTAAAATTAAAAGTCATATTTTAATTATAGCTCATATATCACCATCCTTCAATTATCAATCTCTTTAGGATTGCCAGAAACCATTCATTTTTTTCATAATTGTTAAAAACTTTACGAATATATTACATTTATGATATAATAGAAGCAATATGAAAAAGGAAGGAGACTCATACACAATGAAACACAACAAATGGTTGTTTCGTCTGACAGCAATAAGCTTGTCCACAGCCCTTTTTCTGACTTCAATTTCGTTTCCTGCAATAGCCGCAGAAACTTCTGATTCAAGTACAGACTCTATTGAAGTCGAGACAACAGCACTGAATGAGACAAACCTTTACGCAGAAGATACAACTGCAGCAACCACAGAAACCGAAAATGACTCGCTTTCTGAGACACAGCCGATCAACACGATAGAATCAGACAGTGAACAGCATACCATTACTGGTTTTGCTCCACTTTCCGAAGATGAGTGTCATCTATACATGTCCTATTATGATAAGCCATCCGAAGCAGACCTCATTGCTGAACTTCCATCTGCACTGAATGTTTATCTGGACGGAAGTTCTGAACCACAGGCAATCTCCGTTTCCTGGAAAAGCATCGGTGACTTTGATACGACATCGTTTTTCTACTATGAATTTGATCCGGTGTGGGATACAGACAGTTATGCCCTTGCAGATGATATCGACCTGCCTTACATAGGTGTGTGGCTTGATTCATCAGACGGAATCAGTCTGATGGCCGCTGACAACGCATCCAGCAGCAATGAATCTGTCATTTTCAAATACCTTACAGAAGATATGGGACTGAATATTGCCGCTGCCTGCGGCGTACTTGCCAATATCCAAGCTGAATCCTCTTTTAATCCGAATATTTATGGTGACAGCGGAAGCAGCTATGGTATCTGCCAATGGCATAATGAACGTTTCACTGCATTGAAGAACTATACTGAAGAATGGGATACACTTCAAGGACAGCTTGAATATCTGCATTATGAGTTAAAAACAAGCTACCCTTCGTTATGGAGCAGTTTAAAATCAGCAAGCAATGGTACCGATGGTGCCTATAAAACTGCCTATGACTGGTGTACTATTTTTGAAAAGCCAGCCAATATGTACACTCTGGCTGTTTCCAGAGGCAATCTTGCCAAAAATACTTACTGGCCGAAATATTCAGGAACAATTATTCCAAGCAACGACCCAGTCACTATTTCCGGTGCCTCTTCGCCAAGTACAATGACCACTGGCAGTTCTTTTGATATTCGCGGTACACTTTCATGCAGCGGTACTATCACTTCCGTCACTGTAGGTGTCTATGATACAAGTGATGCCATGAAAATTGGCAAGACCGTTGCCCCCGGCACTACAAGCTATGATCTAAAATCACTTGATACAGCTGTGAAATTCAGTACATTGCCTGCTGGTGGTTACCGATACAAAGTTATGGCAACATCCTCTGCCGGTACTGTCACCTTAGTTAATAAAGTTTTTATGGTACTTGGAACAGACAGAACAATTGCTGACGGTATCTATCAGATTGCCAATGTTCAGAATACCGGATATGTTCTATCCGTAGACCATAATAAAAACACTTCCGGTACCAATATCCTGCTCTGGACTAAATCATCGATTCTATATCGACAGTTTCAGTTCATTTACCAAGGCAATGGTTATTATAAGATTAAAAATATGGGATCAGGTATTTATCTCGGTGTTGCAGGACAATCTGCATCATCCGGCGCCAATGTAGAACAATCTAATGATGGCACTTTATGGCAGGTACTTCCCGATGACACCGGTTCTTACTACCTGGTACCAAAATGCTCCTCCACCAGTGCTATGGACCTTTACACCGGAGTTATCAAGAAAGGGCAGAATATAGGAACATGGAACTATAATCTCAGAAAATCTCAACGCTGGGCTTTATCCGAAATAAAAGCGAAACCAGTGATTTCAGGGCAGACAGTTCCAACTACTATGACTCAGGGAAGCTCTTTCAGTATCCGTGGTAAAATTTCCTCAGGTAATCCAATCTCCTCTGTTACTGTTGGTGTTTATGATACAAATGGTAAAATGAAAATTGGTAAGACAGTATCTCCGAATACTACTTCCTATAATCTAAAAAATATTGATACCAGCATCAAATTCGGCTCCTTAGCAGCCAGCGGCTACCGATATAAAGTAACTGCTGTTACCGCCTCCGGGACAACCACACTGGTCAACACCGCCTTCATGGTACTCAGCAACAGGCGGACAATTTCAAACGGCACCCATATCATTGCCAACAACTACAATGATAATTATGTATTATCTGTAGACCGCAACCAGAATACTTCCGGCACCAATGTTCTGCTTTGGACAAAATCGAATGTCGCTTATCGCAAGTTCCAATTTGTATATCAAGGCAACGGCTATTACAAGATTAAAAATGTAGGCTCCGGACTCTATCTTGGTGTTGCCAATAACGGTTCTAAGGCAGGCTCTAATGTCCAGCTTTCCTCATCCGCTACACTATGGCAAGTGCTTCCTGACGGCACCGGCGCCTATTATCTGGTACCGAACTGCTCTTCAACCTGTACTTTGGATTTATATACAGGAATTCTTGGAAAGGGAAAGAACATAGATATCTGGAGTTACAACCTCGGCAAAGCTCAACGTTGGAAATTGCAGTAATCTAAGATTTAAAAAATACAGACAAGACTCATCAAAGTCCTGCCTGTATTTTTATTTTCTGCAATTATTTATCCTTGTCTTTTTCTTCCCAGGTTCTCTCACTAATAATATATCTTGGTCTGGCTTTAACCTCCATGTAAATCTTGCCAATATATTCACCCAGTACACCAAGGCAGATTAACTGCACACCGCCCATGAAACATACAAGACAAACTGTACTTGCCCATCCCGTCACTGCATGCCCTGTCAATTGAGAAATCACAGCCCAGATTACACCTATAAAACTCAGAATAGATACGCCAATTCCAAGTCCTGTAATCAAACGAATCGGTTTAATGCTCAGACTGGTTATGCCGTCAATGGCCAATCCCAACATCTTGGATAACGGGTAATGTGACTCACCGGCAATACGTTCATGACGTTCATAATAAACACTGGTACTCTTAAATCCTACGAGTGGAATCATACCTCTGAGGAACAGATTCACTTCTTTAAAATTGGCAAATTCCTTTAATACTCTTGCTGATATCAAACGGTAATCAGCATGGTTGTATACAACCTCAACCCCCATCTTATTCAATAACTTATAAAAAGATTCCGCCGTAAAACGTTTAAAAAACGTATCCGTGTCTCTCTTGCTGCGCACACCATAAACAACTTCACTGCCATCATGATAAGCATCCACCATGGCTTCCATCGCCTTGATATCGTCCTGACCATCACAGTCTATGGAAATCGTGATATCACACATATCCTTGGATTCCATCAATCCTGCAAGAACCGCATTCTGATGTCCTCTGTTACGACTCTGGCTCATACCGATAAAATGTGAATTCTCAGCTGCCAGGTTTTCAATAATCTCCCAGGTTTTATCTTTACTTCCATCATTTACAAACAAAATACGACTGTTATCACTAATCTTTCCTTTATGTATCAAATCTTCAAGCTCTTCAAGGAACATTTTAGATGTGATTGGAAGGACTTCTTCTTCATTATAACAGGGTATCACTATAAATAATCTGCTGTTCATTGATATTTTCCTCCGTATGCCATTCTGCCTTTTATGTCATTTCACTATCAAAATACATCCCTATTATATCAAAAAATAATCCCGGAATACATATCTTCCGGGATTATTTTATCAGTTTATTTCCAGCACTTTTCTGACACTTTTATACGAATGGTCTCACGACGCCCAACACACGCGGATGCTGATTATTAATCATTGATGAAACAACTACTTTATTTGGCCACGCCTCAATTACTCTATTATTGCCTAAATAAATAGCCGAATGTATAACAACACCTGCAGAATTACAGTAAATAATAATATCGCCTCGCTGTCTTTCACCATAAGAAACATGTTTCAGCTGTGAGCTGGTCCATATGTTGGCAGACTCATATTCATAACCGGGTGAAGCATGCCGCACAGGATTAATCGGAGACATATCAATGCCCGCTGCATATAATGCCTGCATAACAAGGCCACTGCAGTCAATGCCAAGCCCCGGAGCACCTGAGGCACCAATCATATAATCATCCCCCAGATAATCATAGGCTCTGTTGATCATTGCCTCAACGCAGTCGCTACGGCTGCTGTAAATACTAGTTCGGATTGGTGAAGCATAAGCCCCCAATGAATACCAATCGGCTTCACTATAACCAAGTGCTTTCCACGTTGCCAGATCTGTAATACCTGTAGCCTCCAGACCATGTCTACTCTGAAAACTCTTGACAGCATTAAACACTCTTCTTGTGTATTCAGCGCCGCCCATACCGACTGCATTGCCAAGTTTTAATGCCCTTATGACCCATGCGGTCTTAATACCTTCATATCCGATATTCAAATTGTAGCCGCCGCCAGACAACTGAATGGAGGATTCCTGAATCTGATAATACTGGGATGGATTCTGATATTTACGATTCTTCCACTGATAAACACCAGACGTTGGATGAAAATAATATCTCACACCATCTATCGTCTGCAGACCATAACACATTTTACCATCCGCTGCGTAGTAATACTGCTTGCCATGATGCTTGGTCCAGCCAGTGGCCATGACACCTGTTCTATCTTTGAAATAATACCAGTGGCCACTTATCTTTTTCTCGCCGTAATACATAGTACCATCGGCATTATAGTAATAAGTATGATTGTGGTGCTTGGTCAATCCGGTTGCCATGACACCTGTTCTATCTTTGAAATAATACCAGTGACCATTTTCCTTCTTTTCACCATAATACATGGTACCATCCGGATTGTAATAATACGTATGATTATGGTGATTCACCCATCCTGTCTGCATTACTCCGGAACGCTCATGAAAATAATACCAATGACCATCTATCTTCTTTTCACCATAACTCATGGTACCATCCGGGTTATAATAATAAATCTTATCTGGTCTGGCTGCCTGCTTTGTCCAACCAGTGGCCATGGTGCCATCTGCATTAAAGTAATAGTATTTGCCATCAATTTTTCGTTCGCATTCTTTCATCATCACACCTGATGACGGATGAAAATAATACGTCTTATTCTCCAATGTCAACCAGCCATACTGCATTTTACCATCCGCGCCATAATAATACTGCTTGTCTGGTTTTGCTTCCTGTACGGTCCATCCTGTGGCCATCATCCCATTCGCATCAAAATAGTACCAATAACCATCTATTTTCTTCTCACCAACCACATAGACATTGTCAATATAATATTGTGTGCCACTTTCGCTTGTCACCCAACCCTGGCGAATTTCTGCCGGAGGCTGCTCTTGTGGCGGCTGCTCTTGTGGCGGCTGCTCTTGTGGCGGCTGCTCTTGTGGCGGCTGTTCTTGTGGTAACTGCCCACCCGTCTCAGATTCTTTATCTGTTTCAGGTATATCAACTGTATTCACGGCATTCTGAACATCAGACTCCGGAACCGCTGATTCTGTTAAATTCTTGGGTTCGGTTTCTGCTGCATATGATACGACGGGTATTGATGCCAGCATCGTACTGATCATAATCACAGTCATCCCTTTTATTAAGCATTTCTTCATTTTATGTATTACCTTCTCCTGTGTTTAGTGGCAACCTCTCTGCTGGCATTTATAATACATATTTGGATCCGTTGGATCCCATGTATGCCAGGAAGGCAGCTTGTAAGCCGTTGGTCTTCCCAATGGGCCATACGTCGATCTGTCACTGTAAATAACAAC
>ERZ809074.3885-NODE-3885-length-13223-cov-5.846598_pt1 | contig 13223 bp, 10 predicted proteins | sample MGYA00520795_ERZ809074 | MGnify/ENA primary metagenome ERZ809074 (study PRJEB31570, sample SAMEA3212989) | Homo sapiens | biome: human-gut; feature: human gut; material: fecal | place: Sweden | collected 2011 ...
ACGCTACTCCTTGTCCGCTTATGCGGACGGCACACAGGCGGCTGGCGTCATCCCCCTTCTTTTAAGTGTGGCAGCCCAAAGCTGCCGCCTTTACTGATATTATGTTGTTGTATGGTCGAACCGAGAGAAATCATAGGGATATTTCCCGGATTATGTCGATGGATAAAAGAAAACGGCCCTTATCTAGCTACTAGATAAAGACCGCCTTGTTCAATAGTATATTCAATCTCATATACATCACCTACCCTTATTATTTTTTGAGGGATTTTGGATAATCTGCCACATTAATAGATTATCAGATATTTTTAGAGTTCTTTTGGAGTTGGTTTTGAGTAAAACATAATAGTAAGAAAAAATGTATTAAACCTACAATCTGTTGGAAAACTATTTTTGTGCGGCTCATTTTCCTGTTGGCGACTAGTTAGTCTTCTTGGAATGAGAACGTGCCCCTTGTTCAGCGCTCCAATCTCCTGACGCATACGCAGGATCAGCCCAGCAGTCTCTAACTCCCGCAAGGCCCGCTTTCAGGTCTGTGTACTGAGCCCAGCCAACTCAGCGAGATGGAGTTTGGCTGGGCTCAGTTTTTGGTATGGGAAAGGCGCGGCTTGCTGGCCGCGCCTTGGAATAATGTTGCTATTTTTGATTAAGACACAAAATTATTTTTGAAGTGGGCCAGATCATACGGATAATATCGCTGATTTTTTAGACAGCTATTTATAGTTCTTTTTGGGGGAAATACTCCATTAGCTGGGAGAATATCTCAGCTTCCTCTACTTGATCAATCGGATACTGACCGTGACATTCAGCAATATCTGGGACATAGGATGGGATGACCAGGGTGATTGGTACATCTTCGTCTCGAAGATATACTGTCCAACTAGAATTACCGTCCCGCTTGATACTTTCAATATTTTTTTGAATATAGTCTTGCTGGCGTCTCTATTCCTTGGAGATCTATGGGAGTTACAATAAACATAGCAAGCGTTGGAATACAAGCGATTGCATAATTGCAAATTGTCCATGTGCAACCATCCCAATCTATAGAATACCCATATACTGCTGTGTACGCGACTGGTGTATCTAAAGTCTTTAACAATGCTTCTTGAATCCGGTCACGGCTTTTTAGATTTTTTGGGGGTGAAACCTCAAAGAGCCGTCTTACATTACTATTATTATTCACACTGGACTGACATTTCCTTTCTGGTTCATATAAGTGTTTATCTCCCCGTATCACCTTGTTGGACACAGCGCTTTAAATCTGATCCAGGAGTGAATTTTACAGTATTCCGCGCCGGAATCAGAATAGTTTCCTGTGTCCTAGGATTCCTTCCTATCCGTTCCTTAGATACTGACACAGAAAAAGTGCCAAATCCAACTAGCTGTATCTTACCGCCGCTTTCCAGCTCTTCAGATACTGCTTTGCAGAAAGCATTTAATACAATTTGGGTAACCTTTGTGGGCATTCCCGATAGTTCTGCAATACGTTTCGATAACTCATCTTTGTTCATTTTATGGTATCCTCCTTTTTGTATTATCACAATCCATATTACTAAACGAGTTTCCCTGAGAAACCCGGATTTGTCGGTCCATTTGCGGTATCAGTTCAGGTATCTTGTTTATAAGGTAAGTGTCCAATAAAGAGTTTTCTTCACGCTTCACCTATCCGTAAATGTCCAAAAAGCTTTGTTATATATTCTCTGATGGTGCAGAGTCTCTCAGCTCCCCATCCTTTTCCTCCACATAAGCCTTCAATGTTTTCCCAGGACGGAATACGATCCTTCTTCGGAACGAACCACGCAGTTTGGGTCTGAGATAAAAGCTTCCAAATCCCGATATTTTGACGGATACCCCAGAACTAATCTCTTCCATCAATATATCAAACAGTGCGTTTGTCAAACGCTTTGCCTCCACCTGCGTAAGATTCATACGGTCTGCTAATACAAGACCCAGTTCTTTCTTATTCATTCTGATACCCTCTCTTTTTGACCTTTTTTATTATCGGGTCATATATAGGGCAAAAATAAAACGAGATAACTTATAACTACTTTAATATAGTTAATTATATTATGGTACAACTCAAATGTCCAGATAAAAATGACCTAATATTATAAATAGTCATAACAAGAAAGTGACCTTTGGCTATCTATACGCTCGATAAACCATACTCATCCAAACTGTCAATTTTATCTATTTATAAGAATAAAACAGTTCACATTCTCAAGTATATCTATTATAATAAAAGTGATACCAGTTCGGAGGAATCGATATGCCAAAAATATTTTCAGATATAGAAAAAGACATACAACGAAATACATTATTTGAAAAAGGGTTGCAAATGATTGTCGAACGTGGCTATAAAAATGTCACGGTAGATGAACTCGTCACTTTAATTGGATCTTCCAAGGGGTATTTCTACCGACTCTTTGAATCAAAAGAAGAATTCTTTTTGCAGGCAATCAGTTGGCAGATGACACAGAACCTTGAAATCCTGACGGCCGCCCGCAGTAACGGGGCCTCAACTGATGAACTTAGCCAGCTCTATAAAGAACTCTTTATGCAGGCCAGTACAATCAACTATATAGACATGTTTTATATTTATTCCAAAGTGAGTGAAGCGCAGTGGAAGCAGTTCCGGGATTTTGAAGAATCACATTATATTCGGGTGGTCAAACTGTTGGGGAAAGACCCAACCATCTGTGATCCCAAGGTACTCAGCAACCTATCCGCTATGATCTATCTCTCTTGCGGAATGATACAATACGCGCCCTATCTGTTTGAGGAAAAAAATGACGCTGTTCTAGATATTCTGCTTGCCACCATGCACCGCTATGTAACTGAACATTGAACCAGTCTATACTGTCATACTGTAATATAAAACAGCTCCATGCCAATAGTGGCACGGAGCTGTTTTATGGTGCAAAATGAACGTGATTTCAGAACAGTTCCCTTGATTCTAGGATTATAGGCATCCATATATTGGGATATGCTTCATTCAATAGGACACCACTCTATCTTTTCTAGAACCTAACATATCTGACGAGGTTGTGCTTGCAAAAGCATTATATTTCCGCAGATTTTGTTCTCCAATGCAGTATAAACCCAGGGATTTATCCCTGGGTTCCCTGCATATGCAGGGAACCCTTTTTTCCGTTTCCTTACAGTACAGACACTACTACTTTAATTTGATCCACCGCTCATGGACCCCATCTTCTTTCCGCTCAAATGAATGACTATTGGTGGCCTCCTGAACGGTCAGATAATACCATGCACTGGGGTCTGCATTATCCGGCCAGGTCTTCATACCAGAGAGCAAATCTTTTTCGCTTTCTGGCAGCCGACCCAAGACACGGTTTATCATTGCCATGGCCTCTGCGCGGGTGATTGTGGCGTTAGGGTGGAATGTACCGTCCATATAGCCGTTGACCCAGCCCAGTGCGGCGGCATGCTCAATGAACGTCTCTGCCCAATGTCCATGAATATCGAAGAAGCTCTTATCACTTTCTACGCTGGAATGGTCAAAACGGGCACAGACTGTTGCAAATTCAGCACGAGTGATTGGCGCATTTGGATCAAAGATTTCTGCGGAGCGGCCCTTCACAATGCCCAGTCTGGCAATTGTTGAAACCGCGGTATTAAACCACATGCCATTGGTCACATCCGAGAAAGAGTTGCTATCGGTTTCATTTGCTGCACGCACATCTTCATCCAGCAGCCGGTAGAAGATCATAGCCACTTCGGCCCGGGTGATCTTAGCATTTGGACGGACTGTACCATCCGTATACCCGGCCACATAGGCAAAATGGTCATCACCATTGAGCATATCAGGGATATGCAGCTCCGAGGCGTTCTTTTCCCAGCCCGCATACACGGTTTTATTCTTGGTCATCTGAATGCGGTCGATCTTGTCCGTGAGGTTCTTGTCTGCGTACCAGCCGGTGAAATGATAGCCTTCGCGCACGGGAGTTTTGCTGAGCTTCACCGTGGTGCCGGAGCTATACCGCTCAGCTTTATATTCCGTGCCGCCATTGGACACATAGGTGAGAGTATAACGTGTACTCCCACCGTGGCCACCATTCCCTCCATGGCCGCCGTCTCTGTGGAACGAGTAGGTATAAAGCAAGTTGCCAGTCACGGCATCCGCAGTGGTATCGGGCTGCCGGTCCCATGTGCCGCCGGTATAGCCGCTATCGGCTTTCATGCCGGTGGGAATGTCGGCGGCATCCAGCGTACCCTTACCCTCGTGTAGAAGGATGAGTATTTGCTTATCTGCCGTAGAGCCATCTGCCCAGGTACCGTTAGCGATTCGGAAGGTCACCATAGCAGTTGTAGCAACATCCTTTGTCCAAATGCCCTTCAATACAACATCGGTATTGGGCATAGTCAGGATGCCCTTGTCGATCACTGCACCTGCGGTGTCCGTTGTCCAGCCGGAGAACACATAACCTGCCAGTGTGGGGGGCTCTGCAATCGAGACATTGGCTCCATACCAAGAGTCCACCTTTGCCGGTACAGTTGGAGCCCCATCCGGGACTGTCCCCTCATACTGGTATGTTACTGTATGCGGTGCTCGTTTATAATAAGCACAGAGCGGTGTCTGCTTTCCAGCGTTTTCAACAATATCAGACAATCTGTTCTTCGCATTATCTGCATCAAATACATATTCTACACCTAATGTATCTCCCCAGGCGGTTTTCTGACCGTCAAACGCCGTCAAGTCCATCCGCACCGTAGTATTTGCTTTGGCAAAGCCACCATGGCCATAACTCCAACGACTAAAGGTACCGTCTGGGTTTTGCAGATAGATTTCCTGATACCACAAAACTTTACCGCCACTGTTCTTCGTATACTGTGCGGTGTAGGTGCCGCCTGTTACGGTTTCCGCCTCTCCGGGCAGTTGGGGATTCCACAGCTCCGCGCCGGACTTGGCGGTATAACCAGGCTTCGCCGTCACTGCAGGAGCCGCTATCTTTTCCCAGGTCTGGCCGGCCTTTACATCGTAGGCCACTTTTACCTTGTCCTGGCCACCGGCATAGGTCCCGAAGGTTCCATGTTCACCGGACTCAAAGATGACGCGCACGAATCCCTGCGGGGTTTTCTGGCTGTTGTTCCCGTCATCCGCATTCTCCGGGTTGAAGGGCTGGTCCGGGTCCTTCGGGGTCACTTCGATAATCTCCCGGCTGTCCGCAAAGGATGCCGTCAACTGCTCATCTGCGGTGAACTGTCCATTCTCAGGGAATCCATCCCATTTGCTGAAGATGTGGTCAGCCGGGGCCTCCAGGTTATCCGTTACCGCCTGGAAATCTGCCGGGGTGACCTCCACATCCTTCTGTACGTAGTAGCTGCTGGGCTTGGTGCCGTCTTTCCAGCTTCCCTGGCCGGTGTCAAATGTCACCGTCACATATCCGTCCGGCACAGTGCCGGGATGATTCGGGTCTACCGGAATTACCTTATCCAGATGCAGCACTTGAAGCGGAACACCCATTGCCGGGTTTTTACCATTGGGGCTGTAACTAACCAGGACTACTTTTTCTCCTGCCACTGCAGTGAGCGCATCCTTGGCCAAATCAATGCGAAAATTTCCGGCCTGCAGCTGGTCAAAAGGAATGACGGCACTGCCATAAATGACATCTGTAAAGGTATTTGTGGTATCGTCATATCCCTGCAGCTTCACAAGCGCATTGCCTGCCTGCTGGGAGGTGACCGGGACCTCAATGACCTTATCCCCTGGATCTTGATAGACGAGCTTTGGCGCGGTTCCTTCGATGGTATTCTCTATCCCACCATAAAGGACAGTGCTGCCTGTCTGCGGTGCTGCGGCCTTATAGTCTGCCGCATCGACCGGATCGGTGCTGTCATCCAGCAGCTCACTGCCATCCGGTACACCATCGCCATCCGTGTCTACCAGATTCATGTTAGAGCCAACCTGATTTTCAATGAAATCCCACAAGCCATCCTTATCACTGTCATTCATTGGAATATAAGCATTCGCATAGCTGTCTGTCAGATGCTTATAGGGGGCGCCATGATCCAACGTGCCTGTATAGACAAGGCCGTATCCATCCTTTTCATTTGGATAATCAGATTCCAGCCAGGAATCAAACAGCAGCTGATTATCATGCTCCGTAATGTACTTGTTCAGAAAAATGGCAAAATCACGGATCGAAACATTTTCTCGCAGGGGGTACTGGATGGTAAAATTCGCGTTTTGACCAGTCGCTACGGAGAAAACCGACTTTTCCAGTCTGTTACGGGCCGCGTTCAATGCATCACGGGTGTCACTCTGTGCAATGCTGATCGCACTGACACGGCTCGTATCAACCAATCCATTGGAGTCAATATCAATGGTGACTGGCGTATCTGTTCGGAACTCCGATCCCGGCTTGTCGCCCCGGCCATCCTCATTCGTAGCCCCAAGCCGAATATTCGCCGTATCAATATAAGGCAGCAGCTCCTTGGGTATCTGTTCCTTGATGTAAACCACCCAATACAGGTCCGTAGTGCTCATTTTTACATTTGGCTTGAAACTGTGGATCGACTTGATTACCAGCTGTCCTGTGAGTTGGTTATAATCCAGCCTGATCCGGTTGCTCATGGGGCCGGTTAGAAATCCGGTTTTCTGTTCGTCCTTTCTGTTTTGGTTATTCGCCAGAATAAAACCTTGATCCCAGCTTCTGTTGACCATCATGCTGCTCCCACCAGGATTGCCGGAGCCGGTCACAGCAAATGTCTCAAAGCTGATCGGCGTATTTTCCAACTGAAGGCTTTCCAGCGTCTGCCCATTTTTTAGCGTAATACGGATCTGTGAATTCGTCACTACTCCAATTTTACCAGAAGCCCATGTCCGGGTATTGATGGGAACGGTCCACAATGCGCCGTTTGCTTCTTTATCAAACTCAGTCACATTGTTCCCACTCACGATGGAAACACCTTGAATCTGCTCATAAAACTCAACTCTGTGGAAATTAAGCAGAAATCTCCCTGCATAGGGTTCTGTATTACTCAGGCCCCACTGGTTGGAACGGTCGGCAAATTTACTGCCGTTCAGCAGGATACTGCCGTCCGTATCAACCTTATCATACTCTATTGACCAATAGCGCACACCGGCATCAATAGCCCCATTTACTTGATAATGTACCTCATTATCAATCGACTTGTCCCCCGTGCTGGCAGCCATAGCGGTCGCTGGCAGCATACTGAGCAACAGCGCGAAGGTCAGTATAACTGCTGAAAGCCGCTCCCATTTTTTCTGGCTTGTTCTCATTCAATCACTTCCTCATTTCAATTTTTATATATATAAACAGAGCCCGCAAATACAGTGCTCTGAGTATTTGCTTACTGGATAGCGCTTTGTATGGGATTTAGAAACCCACAAATAAGCCAAGAAAATTGAACCGTTCTTGTAATCCACCTTTTCCATCATGGTCTAAAACATTTTTTCAATTCTGCCATCTGTATACAACACACTTGTGATGGCCTTCCGAAATGACCTATATATCAAAACGGTCATATTTCGCCTATAATAAAATGGTCATTTTATATGACCTAAATATCTATATGGTCATTATAGTTCATTTGCTATCCCATGTCCAGAAGAATATCCAAATAAGCGGTCGTTTGCATAGACAAAACTAGGGCAACCTTTCCCAAGAGGAGACCATCCCGTCTCAAAAAGTAGAATAGCTTCTTGCACAATTATGAATCCTAGATGTCCTCAGTTCTACATTTTTTCTACAGCTTATATTTGAAATATAGGAATATAAGTTCCAACCCAGATAAACTTCACATATCATGACCGGTAAAACAATATACAATGCCCCAAAAACAACGTGCAAGTCAAGTGCTGACTCGCACGTTGTTTGCTGACTCATTTTCAGCATCCTATAAAATCAATTACCTTTTCTGATACCCACACTTGGGACAAACACCGTTTTCATTCAGTGCAACACCGCACAGTGGGCAGCGATCAATTTCCAAATGAGACGCATATTCCTCAGACGCTTTGTTTACGCCGCTGGAAAATGTCAGTTTAACAATGTTCAGCTTGTCTTTCAAGAGGTCATAGACAATCTTGATCATGCCCTCCACAGTCATCGTTTCCTTGGTAACCACCAAGCGGCACTCGGGGTATGCCGTGGCAAACTCGGTCTGAAACGCAGGGCCAGTCATCGTATTATTTGGAGTTCCCCCCTTGATACCCTGCTTTTCATACACATCCAGAATTGCGGGTAGCAGCGGATCATCTGCACGAAGCACCAAGGCGTGGTCAAAATTCTTCAAAACATCCCAAGCCGTTTTTTGGATTTCGTTGCAGGGGAAAATCATGTTTACACCGACATTGATTGTGTCTTCCACCTCAATGGTCAAAACGCCTGTATGCCCGTGCAGATACTGGGCCTCTCCTTGAAACCCATAAAACCGATGCGCATATTGCAGTTCAAGTTGTGTGATACTTCTCATTCTAACCTCTCCTTTGATTTATATTTACAGGTATGATGCGCCTGTGTGCGCACTGAGTTAATTGGCTGTTACAATGAAATGATTCACAGTCTCTTGGTATATATAACTCCGTTGTGACCAATTATATATATTAGTCATTTTAAGGCGAAAGCAATCTAATGTCAACCCTATATACAGCTAGTTTCTGACAAAAATCAACAGTAAAATGATTGCTTAACTAAATATAAATTTCAATGAAATCGAAAATACGTTCCGCCGCCGCTTGATTCTGAGGATAGGTGTGCGGCAGGGGCGGGCGCTTCTTCCGCTTCAGATCGTACCAGAGACACCCTCCGTCCTTTCGGCTGGGGAACATACAGGATGGAACCGAAGTCCGCAAAGTAAAAGGGCACCCCCGGCAGGGATGCCCCTTGGGGTACTCATACGGCCGGGCCGTCGGGCAGGTCACGCCATAGGACCCTCTGGGGATAGACACCGGCACCCCGTTGTGCTTATAACTCGTTGCTACTGTGTTCATCCACTCTCCTTTCTCGAACCGGGCGGCCGGTTGTTTGATTTGTTTGATGTCGCAGGGCAGCAAAAAAGGCAGCCCTCGATGGACTGCCTTTCGCATTGGACATATTTAAGTTTGAGCTATCCGCTCACAGTTCTTTCAGCAGGAACGCCATATACAGCGGGAGTGTGAGAAGCTGTTCGGTGCGTTCTACATTGTAGTCCCCCAGCTTGATTGCTTGGCTGACATGGTACTTTTCAGGATGGCGCAGGATCGTTCTGGTGCTTTTCGTATTCCCTGTGGACGCTTTGACCTCCACCAATGTGCATTGTCCTTTATAACGGATCACAAAGTCCACTTCCAAACCGCTGTCTTTGTGGAAATAGTAGAGTTTTCGTCCCATCTTACCGAAAACATCCGCAATCAGATTTTCAAAAATCGCGCCTTTATAGCCATAAAGATTTCCTTGCAGGATGTCGTACTGTGTGCCATCCTCCAGCATACTGACAAAAAGGCCGCAGTCCCGCATATACACCTTGAATATATCTTCCTCGGCGTTCCCATCCAAAGGCAGTTCCGTAATGCTCAGATTATAGCAGCGGACAATGATACCGGCATCCTCGATCCATTGAAGGCTCCCGGCATATTTTGATGCGGTTGAACCTTTTTTGACAACAGAGTATTGAAATTTCTTGTTTTCTTTACTGAGCTGCTTCGGGATAGACTGAAAGCACTCCTTGATTCGTGATTTGTCCTTCTTCTCGGCGTACTTCACCATATCGTCCTCATAGGAGCGAACAATATCACGCTGGATTTGCAGTACCTCATCCATCTGCTTCGTATCTACAAAGGTCTGTACGGCATCCGGCATACCTCCGACAACCACATATTGCAGGAGCAGTTGCTTCATACGGTTGTGCAGGGCCTCCGGGACAGGCGTCTCTTTCTGCAAGCACTTCTTTAACATATCAATTACAGGGTCAGCAATCCCATTGGCCCACAGAAATTCTTCAAAATCCAGAGGGTACATATCAATCACCGTTTCCGATCCGACTGGAACAGATTTCGGTTCTTTTCCATACCCCTTCACACCCAGCAGAGAGCCGGTGCCTATCACATCATAGCGCCCATCAATTCGGAAAAATTTCAGGGCGGTCCGGGCCTCCGGGCACTCCTGAATCTCGTCCAGGATCAAGACTGTACTTCCGCTTTCAAACACCGCCTCGCTGCCCAGCAGGGCGGACAGCATCATCACGATTGTGTCCACTTCCAGGGACCCGGCAAATACAGAGGCATAGTCTGGATTTTCAAAAAAATTCAGGTACACAACATTTTTATAGTTTTTCTTTGCAAAGTCAAGGACAGAAAATGTCTTGCCGCACTGCCGGCAGCCCTTGATAATCAATGGCTTGCGATTTTCTGTGTTTTTCCAGTCGATCAGTTTTTGCTCAATTTTCCTTTTCAGCATGACAGTTTCACCTCCCTTATTCTGTTCTATTCCAGTATAGCCGAAAGCGGCAACTTTTTCAAGGGAGTTTTGGCGTGAATTGCAAACTTTTTCAAGCGACTTTTATCGACAAGTATCAACTTTTTCTCTTGCGCCACACATTGGTTATGGTTCCATGCCCCTGTCCTTGTGCCGCAAATACCATTCCTTTTTGGCGGCCTTGGAAAGATCACCTCCCATAGCCTTCTGGCAATCGTCGTACTCCATGCCCATGCTGACGGTGTTCTGCTCCAGCGTCAGCAGGATTTCACAGATCAACCGCTCTGTATAGTAGGCTTTTCGGGCCTCCGCATACTCAAAAGAGCCGGTTTCCCGATCTTTGCGGAGCATGGTGCGTATGGCCTCCAATACCTTGTTGGCAATCAGCTTGTCCGCCTCCGCGATTCCTTTCCGCCGCTGTTCTTCCACATGGGCAGGGTCAGCGTCATAGAGCATGGAAAGCTGGCACTTGGCATCCGCATACTCGTTTACCAGATTACCAATGTACTTACAGTCTGTTTTCAAGCTGCCAATAAAAGCATCCAGTTCGGCCTTTACTTCCTCCGGCAGCAGCTTGCAAGCTAGGCGGCCTTTTTTCGGCATTTTTTCTTTCAGGGCAAACAGGCTGGGGATAAATCGGGCCAGCCCATCCGCACTCAAAACATCGTCCAGTGAGGCAGCTCCCAGCTCATCATCCGTGATATGGCCGAAGGTTTCCCGCAGGCGCTTGTACTCGCTGGGATGAAGCCGCTCCATATATTGCTCAAACTCATCAACCAGATCAACGGCGGCTGCGGTAAGCTGCTCTCTGGCCCGCTGCTTCGCTTCACAATACGCCTGTATTTTCTCCGAGAAGGTATCACGGATCAACTGCCTGCGTATTTTATCCGGGATGCTGGGATGCACAAACGGAACCATTGTGCGCTGGTTCTTATCCCAGAACACCACATGGATGTGCGGGTGGCCCCGTTCATTGTGGTGGGCGGCCACCCATTGTAGGTTCTGAACCCGGATTCCATTATACTTTTCCAGCGTTAAAATATGACGCTCCATGTAGTCCTCCCAGGTTTTGTGATGGGTCAGCCCCAGCTCGGCCGCTGTTTCTGGGGAGAAAGAGATAATGCCCCGGTACAGATTGACGCGGCGGTAGGACAGCTCCCGCACCAGACGGGCCGCCTCCTGCCAGGTGGAGAACTCCCGCACCTCGCCGGGTTCCAGTTTCCCGAACACGCCATGACGCATCCCCTCATTTTTTACCGTGCCGGGGCGGGTGGCGATATAGCCGATATGGGCATAGTTGCACTTGGGCGTCTTTCTCTGATTGGGGTGCCGGTGGCGCTGCTTATAGATCAGGATCGACACGGCGGCCCCCCCTGAACAGCTTGGATCGCTTTTTTCATTTCCTCATCATCCAGGAAAATACGCAGGGCGTCGGCGTTTTTTTGTTGGCAAACACCAGCGCCTTTTTTCGGGCCGCCGCCTCGATCTTCTCAAAAGAGGAATAGCGGTCCCGGTCGATCAGGTCTGCGATGATGGCAATATTGGCATAGTAGCCTGCGGCGGATATGATCGTCAGGCGGTTGATAAGTCCGGCCAGCCGGTTTCCCAGCCCCTTGATCTGGCCGCTGAGTTCCTGCCGGATCACGCCGCTTATCATGTCGATGTTCTCAGCGGTGCTTTCCAAATCCAGATATTCGTCAATCGCCCGCCGCACCTCTTTGGAGAAGTCCGTCCCATTCCTGGCCGCCAGCTTATTGAGCGCCTGAATGGTGTCTGGGGGAAGATGAACGGTCTTGCGCTCGGTTCGGATGGGGGATTCTTTCAAGTCAAGCCTCCCTTCAATAAGGTGTGACAAAAATCACACCCAAATTAAAAAATCATACCTTGTAAAATCCTTAAAAACCCGTTGAAAGCACGGCTTTCAAGCAGTCGGCCCGCCGTCAGGTATGACGGCTATTCCTGCCTTAACCGGGAAATCGCAGGCTTTGCCTGCGGTTTCCCGGCTGCGGGGCGCCCCGGCGGGGTGGTCAGTACGGATGAAAAGAGAAGTGAGAGGGTCAGCGGTCCAGCTCGTCCTCTGGTTCCTCGGCGGATTCCCAATCCGTGAAGATCTCCGCCATGATCTGCTCCCTGCTCCCACGGACGGAACTGCCCTGTGTTTCATAATCCCGCAGAGCGTTCATCCGCTCCGGGATGGCGAAGAACGCAAAGCGCCCGTCCTTCATCCGCGTCAGAAGCCTTGTTTCACAGCCGGATGTGGGGTCCATGCCGCTCATCAGTTCTTCCAGTGTCCCCACCTTTTCCGCTGCCTCCCGGACGATGGAGTGGAACATATCGGACGGGATCTCCACTTCCAGAGGGCGTAATCATCGCGTCCGTGGCAGGTGATGGTCTGGATGGCCGTGCGTGGTGCGCCGTTGAATTTACCAAGCGCGGAGGACAACAGAGCCTCCGATTCCGGCTTCAGATAGCCGCACAGATCCAATTCCACCGAATTTGCGACGGCCTCGGCCTCCTTCTCGGTCAGCACAATATCCACATTATTTCTCTCATAAGAAAAGCCGCGCCCATTCAGCATCAGGGAACACTCGGCGGCGATGCGGAACATCCGAAAATAATCGTCTGCCGTTTCGCCCAGCGTCTTGCCTGTGGCAAAAGGTTGAAAATACCGTTTGCCCTCTCTGTCCCGGCAGGCCAGGGAAATATCCAGGTAGATACCCTCGCTGCCGCCAAAATTCGGGATGCAAAGGGCTTCTTCAAATTCAGGCAGTTCGCCGGTCAATCCCT
>ERZ809074.3886-NODE-3886-length-13220-cov-5.076491_pt1 | contig 13220 bp, 17 predicted proteins | sample MGYA00520795_ERZ809074 | MGnify/ENA primary metagenome ERZ809074 (study PRJEB31570, sample SAMEA3212989) | Homo sapiens | biome: human-gut; feature: human gut; material: fecal | place: Sweden | collected 2011 ...
GGTGGCCAGGGCCACTCCCAGTTTAATTCAATAAACTTTTACGTCACAAACCGGTTCTTTGTTTCTTTCTTGACTCAAGAAAGAAACGTCTCCCCTCGTCCCTTCGTCCCCCGTCACTCCTAATTCTGCACGCGCACGGGCAGCACCAGATAGGTGTACTGGTTGCCGTCCACGGGCGCAATCAGGCAGGGCGACACGTTGGTGTTAAAGCGCATGCACATCTCGTCCGTGTCCACATTGCGAACCACATCGCTGAGATAGCGCGCGTTAAAGGCGATCTTGAATTCATCGTAGGGGTAGGAAACCGGCAGGCGCTCCAGCGCCGCGCCGCGCTCGGCATTGGCGGTGATGGTCATTTCCTTGTCGCGCAGGGTCAGGCGCAGCAGGTTGTTTTTGCCCTCGCGCGCCATCAGGGACGCGCGCTCAATGGCGCCGATGAAATCATCGCGGCGCAGCTTCACCTCGCTCAGGCTGCTGGTGGGCAGGATCTTGCGATAATCAATGTACTCGCCCGTCAGCAGGGTGGTAAAGCACTCGGTGTTGTCAAAGGTCATCATCATGCGCGCCTTGCTGCAGGTGATGGTGGCCGTCTCCTCGGTGTCGCCCAGCATGCGGCAGAACTCGCCCATGATGCGGCCGGGCACCACGGCGGCCAGATTGTCCTTGCCCTCGGGCAGCTGATACTCGCCCGCTATGCGCTGCAGCGCCAGGCGGAAGCCATCCAGGCCCACAAAGCGCGCCTCGGTGGGCGATACCTCCATCAGGCACCCCGTCAGGATGCGGCGGGTTTCATCCGTGGAGATGGCAAACATGATGCGCGATACCGCGTCGCGCAGGCGGTTTTGGGGCAGCGAAATCTGGAACTCGCCGCGCACATCGGGCACATCGGGGAATTCGCTGGCATCGGTGCCCTGGATGGAGGTGTTGCTGCCCTGGGCGCGAACTTCGGCGCGGAATTTCTTATCGATCTCCACGTCTACCTCGCCCGAGAGCTTGCGAATCAGCTCGCCAAAGAGCTTAGCGGGCATGATGGCCACGCCCTCGTCCACCACCATGGCGTTCACCCGGGTGCGGATGATCATTTCGCCATCGGTGCAGGTCAGGCAGATGCCATCGTCTACGGTTTCAATCAGCACGCCCTCGAAGATGGCGCGCGTGGGGCGGGCGCTGAGCGCGTGGCCTACCAGGCTCATGCCTGCGTTGATATCGGATGCGTTGGCGGAGAAATGCATGTGTGAATCACGACCTTTTCCTATGATGATGCTGAATATAATATATCCGTAGTAGCAGTAGGGGCGGTGGATAATGTGGATAACCCCAAAACCTTTTGGCGTGCCTGCGCTTTTGGGCTTTTGGGCCTGTGGAAAAGCTTGGGATGCGCCGGGGATATTTTGGGGAAAACGGCATTTTGGCGCGCCTGCGCGCGGATTTTGGCGGCGCGGCGGCCGGGCTGGACGGCAGCCTCCGGGAGGCAATGCGGAGCCTCGCCCCCAAAAGGGCGATTTTGGCCGCCCCAAAAGCGGTTATCCACATTATCCCCAAAAGCGCTTTCCCCCAAAAGTGGAGAAAAAATCCCAGCAGTTACCGGGGTTTTGGCGGCGCGCCCACAAACTTTCCACCAGGTTATCCACCGATCGCTCCGCGCCGCCGGGCGCAAGCGCCCAGCCCCAAAACCGCCCCAAAAGAGGCGAAAAGGTATACCCTGCAACATTATATCATACTTTGCCAGCCCACGCAAATAAAAGGATGGGGGGAGGACGGGAGGCGAGGGGTTACGTTTCTTTCTTGAGTCAAGAAAGAAACAAAGAACCTGCCTTGTCGCCGTGAAAGTCAGGCTGATAAAGCTGGAAGGCGGCGCTGCCGCCCCCGCGGGGTTCTTTCCACCTTTTCTCCCCCTGCTTTCACGTCACACGCTGGTTCTTTATTACTTTCTTCACGGAAGAAAGTAACGTCTCCCCGTCCCCTCCTCCCTCTCCCCTACAGAAAGGAGGCATCCCATGCCTGATCTTACCCCGCAACTGCGCGCGCTGCTGCAAGCGATCATCCCCTGCGCGCAGGGACAGTATCCCGCGCAGGAGGCGGCGTTTCCCTGCGCGGTGATATACGAAAGCGGCAACGCCGTGCAGGCGCGCTGCGATGGCCGCACCCATCTGCATGCGCTGGAATATACCGTTGAAATCTGGGCCTTTTCCCTGGGCGAAACCCACGCCCTGTCCGTGCGCGCGGACGAAGCCCTGGCAAGCCTGGGACTAAGCCGCAGCGCCTGCACCGACCTGTACGATGAAGACCTGCGCGTCCATCGCCGCGTGATGCGTTACCGCGCGCTGTGCGATGAAAACGGCGTGCTGACCCAATAAAAGGAGGAATTTTATGGCCACCAAAAGCCTTGGCACCACCTTTACCTTTACGCCCGCAGGCGGCTCGGCCGCCAAGATTGGCCAGCTTTCCGCCATCAGCGAGCTTAACTGCGACAGCGAGCTGATCGACGTGACCACCCTGAGCGAGCAGAGCGGCTGCCGTCGGTTTATCCAGGGCGCGCGCGATGCGGGCGAAATCCGCCTGACGGGCTTCCACCTGAAAACCGACGCGGGCCAGGCCGCCCTGCGCGCCGCCTATGAAAGCGGCAAGGCAGGCACGGCGCGCATCGATTTTCCCGACGGCGCGGCCTATACCTTCCCCGCCCTGGTTAAAAGCTGCTCCCTGGGCGCGGCGCAGGTGGACGGCGCAATCGGCTTTGGCTGCGTGCTGCGCGTGAACGGCGCGGTGGAAAGCGTGAGCGCCTGATGCCCGTCTATGTGGATATCGCAGGCCGCGCCTACCCCCTGCGCTTTACGCTGCGCGGGGCGCTGCGGCTGCTGGATCTGACGGGCCAGACGCCCATGGAGCTGCTGGCCCCCGGCCTTCGCAATACCGCGCTGCTGCTCTACGCCGCGCTGTGCGACGGCTGCCCGCACGTTACCCTGTCCCAGGCTGCCGCGCTGTGCGCCTCCGCCGCCAGGGAGCGCGATGCGCTGTCCCGCCTGCTCAGCGCCCTGGCGCTGGCGCTGGCCGAGAGCGGGCTGGATCAGACCCGGCTGGATCGGGATATCCTGCGCCGCCTGCTGCGCGCCGCCCGGCGCGCGGGCTATCCGCAGCCGCTTGCGCTGCTGGACGCTACCTATTGCGAGCTGTGCGAAGCGCTGGAGGACTTTCTGGGCCGCCGCGGCGCAGCACCCGGCGCGCCCATGACCGATCGCCAAATGCAGGGCGTGATGCGCGCCCTGGCGGAAAGGAGCAAGCATGACCACCCTTGATACGCTGTGCGTCCGCCTGGAGGCGGAGGCCGGCAGTTTGTTTCAGGATTTGGATACGCTGGAGCATCGCCTGACCGCCCTGCGCGGGCAGAGCGGCCAGCGCGTCTCCCTGCCGGCCGAGCTGGAAATGCGCCTGAGCGTCACCGCTGACGAGGCCATCGCCGGCGCGCTGCGCGGGGCAGGCGATACGCTGTCCGCCGCCGTGCAGGGGCATGATGTGCAGTTGGGCGGCGCGCTAGCCGAGGCGCAGCAAGCCATGGCCGCCGCGCTGCAAAGCGCGGTCAATAAGCTCAGCGCGTCCCTGAACGTGAACGTGCCCGTGTATATCGACAGCACGCGCGTAGCCAACGCCGTTGTCAATCAGGTGCGCCGCCGGTTGGTATCCGGCGGGCGCAGCCTGGCTTAAAGGAGGGATGCGCAATGGCGATGCTGACCTTAAACGGCGCGGCGCTGCCTGATCCCTCCGCCCTGAGCGTGGAATTGCAGGATGCGCTTTTATCCGCCCGGCGCACGCTGTCTGGCGCGGCCAGCGTGTCCCGCGCCGCCGTCAAGCGCCGCGTGCGCTGCTATTGGGCGCACATGCCCGCGGCGCAGCTGGCCGCCATGCTCTCGGCCCTGGCGGGCAGCGCGGTGGCGACGCTGTCCTATCCCGATCCGCTGACCGGCCAAAGCCGCGCCATGCAGGCCTATTGCGGCGAGCGCAGCGTGGGCCTTGCCCGGCAAAGCGGCGGCGAGACGGTGTGGACGGGCGTTGAAATCATCTTTATGGAGGCATGAGCATGGATTATCAAACCGCCATTTCAGCCGCCTGCCGCACGCTGACCGCGCGGGGAAGCCTGACGCTGACGACGGGCTATACCTACGCGCTGTCGGCGGACGATATCCTGTCCTTCCGGTTTGAGGAGGGCGTGCAGGGCGGCGACATGCTGCTGGGCGGCGCGGTGGGCGCGCATGGGCAGCTGACGCTGGCCAGTCCCGCGGGCGCATGGCTGCCGGGCGGCGAAAGGCTGGGCACGCGCACGCTAAACGGCGCGGCCGCAACGCTGGAAATCGGCGTGCTGGCTGGGGATGAAACGCTGTATCAGCCCTGCGGACGCTTTATCGTCAGCCGCATTGAAAGCGGCGAGGGGCAGGACAGCGTTACCCTGTCGGGCTATGACGAGATGGTGCACGCCCTGGCCGCGCCCTTTAGCGATGGGCTGACCTATCCGCAGCCGCTCAGCGCGGTGCTTGCGCACATCCTGGCGCAGAGCGATCTGCCCTATGATACGCTGCCGGACTGCAACGGCGCGGTGAGCATCCCCGCCCGCCCCGATTGGGGCGAGGGCTGCACGCTGCGCCGGGCGCTGGGCATGGCGGCAGGAGCGATGGGCTGCTTTGCGCGCGTCACCCCGCAGGGCAGGATTCGCCTGCAAAGCGTGTGGCCTGCCAGCTTCCGCGCGCTGGCGGCGGGCAAATGCCTGTCGATGTCGCTGTCAAGCCTGGACTTTGCGCTCAACCGCGTGCGCGCCGTCAATAGCGGCAATGAAGAAACGCCCCTGGCCGAGGCCGCGCTCAACGCTGCGCTGCCTGCCGGGGCCAGCAATACCCTGGAGCTCCGCGATAACGCGCTGCTGCGCGCAGGAAGCGCCCAAAGCCTGACAAGCGGCCTTCTTGCCGCCCTGAGCGGCATGACAATTACACCCTTTGAAGCGGATATTCCGGGCGACCCGACGCTGGAAATCGGCCAGCGTCTGCGCATTACCGATCTGCGCGGCGCGGCGCACGACAGCTGCGTGTTTGCCCGCACGCTCAGCTTTGGCCAGGATTTTACGGTGTCCCTGTCCTGCGATCCGGATACCTCAGGCGTCAGCCTGCCCCGCGCGCTGGCCGGCAGCGGACTGCTCAGCTCCGCCGCGCTGGGCGACGGCGTGGTCACGGCGCGCAACCTGGCCGTGGGCGCGGTGGACGCGGAGGCCATCAGCGCGCGCAGCATCACGGCGGACAAGATCGCCCTGGGCACGCTGACGGGCGATAGCGGGGTTTTTGGCAGCCTGTCGGCCGATCTGATTACGGCGGGCAAGCTCAGCGCCGACCGGCTGATCGTGGGCGGCTCGGAGTTTTCCATCGTGCGCGCGCTCAATCAGCTGGCGCAGTCGCTGGTCGAGGCCGACAACCGCATCGACGGCGGCGTGCTGGCCGATCGCACGATCAGCGCCGTCAAGGTAACGGATGATTTCGGCGCGGGGCTGGAACTGTCCAGCAACCAGGCGGTGCTGCTGCTGGCTGGCAAGCTGGACGGCACGAACAGCCATCTGGAATTGACCCAGGAGGCCATCAACATGGTGGGCGGGGATATCAACATTGCCACGGATTCGCTGGAGATCCGCGGCATCGAGGCGGGCGACGAGCGCATGAGCCTGGACCAGGAGGGCCTGAGCGCGCCGCGCGTGGTGGTGAAGGATCACTTTTCCGCGCCCAACGCTGTGCTCAAGCACCTGACCTCCGACGCGCCCTGGCAGGGCGGTATTCAATCCACCTTGGACGCGCTGCCCCGCTATCTGACCAGGCCCGTTACCATCGCCGTGCCTGCGGGCACATACATGGAAAACGTGGTGATCGCAGGCTTCTGGGGCGAGGCGCTGACGCTGGCCTTCGCGCCGGGCGTATACCTGCGCGGCACGGTGGAAATCCGCCACTGCGGCGAGGTATCGCTGCAAGCCGCCAGCCTGGGCGACGCCTGCGTCTATCCCACCGGCGCGCAAACGCCCGTAACCGCGCGAGCCGTGCAGCGGCTGAGGCTTAAAAGCCTGTATCTTTCGGGATATCGCGGACGTTCTACCGCGACCGACGGCAGCGAATACTGCGTGCAGGCGCAGGGCTGCAACACGGTGATCGACGGCTGCGGCATGGAGTATTCCCGCAATGCCTGCCTGTACGCGGCGGGCGGCACGGCCAGCATGCATGCCTGCCTGGGCGGGTGCACGGGCGATAACCCCGCCACCAACGCCAACCTGGGCTATGCCGCCCGCGGCGCGGAGGGCGCGCACATCGCGCTGGAGGATACCTACCCCCTGGCCTTTATCGCCCATTACTGCGGCAGCGGCATGGCCACCTATCGGGTGGGCACGGGCTGCGTGGACACGGCGGGAGGCATGAGCGAACCGGGCAGCGCGCGGGTGACGCGCACCTTCCTGCCCAGCTTCCACTGCACCTACACGGGCAGCAGCCGCAAGGCTTATCCCAACAACAAGGTGATCTGGCAGGGCGTGTACGGCCAGTACCGCGCGGGCTACAATAATTTCAATACCGGCACGCTGTGGTTTGACGAGGCTTCGGCGGCGCTGGCGGGCAAGACCGTCCATCAGGCCACCCTGAGCCTGCGCCGCTCCAACGGCGGCTCCTCCGCCGCGCGCAATGTGTATCTGGGCGCGGTGGCGCTGCGGCAGGCGGACTGGGCCACTACCTATCGCCCGGCCTTTACCGCGCCCTCGGCGCTGCCTGCTTATCCGGCGGGGCAGCTGAGCCGCGAGTGCGAGGGCGTGTACGATATAACCAGTCTGATGGCCGCCGTGCAGCAGGGCTATGGCATCGGCGTATACGAGCCCTGCGCGGCCTACAGCGGCAGCTATTCGCCGCACTACACCATGTTTTACGGCCTGGGCAGCGATTTTGTGCCCGTGCTGACCGTTACTTACAGCTGAGCATAGGATAAAACAGGGCGCGTGCGCCCTGCTCAGGGTGAGAAAGGAGCTGTTCCATATGAATCATTTTTTCAAGGGCCTTGCCGGTGCGCTCAGCACGGTGGGGGCGTATCTTGTGTATCTGCTGGGCGGCTGGGACGCGGCGCCGACGGGTATGTTTGTGCTGATGGGGCTGGACTATGCCACGGGGCTGCTGACGGCCTTTATGGGCAAAAGCCCCAAGACGCAGGGCGGCGGCTTTCGCTCCTCGGTGGCCTTTATTGGCATCAGCAAGAAGCTGATGATGGTGGCCATCGTGATGCTGGCCGCGGCGCTGGATCGTCTGACGGGCGACAGCAATATCTGCCGCAGCGCGGCCATTGGCTTTTACGCGGCCAACGAGGGCTTATCCATCATGGAAAACGCCGCCGCGCTGGGCGTGCCGCTGCCCAAGGCGCTCAAGGACGTGATGGAGCGCCTGGACGAAAAATAATTTTTAAGCGCGCCTGAGCCGCGCCGCCGCCGCGAGCTGCCGATCTTGCCGTTCGCGGCGGTTTTTTGCCGGATAGCCTGCCGGTTCGCTTTCTTTTTTTACGCAATCCGCAGCGTAACGGGGAATTTGATGTGTTTTCGCATCAAATGATGATTTTTTGCACCGTTGTTGACAACTGAACGCAAAGCGGCTATACTAATTCTTGTCGCTAACGGGAACATATGTTTGCATTAAAGGAGGATGAAGCATGAGCAAACGCACGATTATATACCGCAATGTGGCGGCGCGCATGGCGCTGCTGGGCATCAAGAAAACCGAGCTGGCCAAGCTGCTGGATATGAACTATTCCACCCTGCAGGGCAAGCTGCGCGGGCGCTCGTCCTTCTCGCTGGAGGAGGCCATCGAGATCAAGGATATCCTGTGCTCGGGCGCGGCGCTGGAGGATTTCTTTGCCCGCACCGAGGCCGATTGCCCGCCCCTGCCCAATCAGGAGAGAATCTATGCCAGCAGCAAACCAACGGCCTGAAAACGAGCTGCGCGCCGAGGCGTATCTAAGCCGGGTAAGCGCGCTGCAAAGCGAGCTGACCTGCCAATTGCAGCACTTGCGGGCGCTGCGGGCGCATGGCCGCGCGGCCTCGGGCGCACAGGATGTGCTTACGCCCCTGCGCTTGCGGCAGGTGCAGCGGCGCGTGAAGCAATTGCGCGCAGACCTTTCCCGCGCGCAGCGGGAGGTAGCCTGGGCTGTCGGCCGCCTGCCCAATCCCCGCGCGCGCACGCTGATGGAGATGCGCTACCTGTCCTGCCTGACCTGGGATGAAATTGCCCAGGCGCTCTATGCTTCGCCCCGCGCGGCGCTGCGCATGCATCAGCGCGCGCTGCGGCAGGTGGATATCCTGCTGGCCGAGCGCGAGGATTGCCGCTGAAGGGCTGGACGCACTTTTTTGCCACAATCGGCGCGCGCGGCGACTTGACGGCGGAGCGGAAATAATAGTAAGATAAAGCGTTGAACCAACCCAAAGGAGGATTTTCCCCTTGACCGAAGCCGAACTGCGCCCTATCGTGGCGCGCAACATCGCCGCCTGCCGCAAGCAAGCGGGCATGACGCAGGCCGAGCTGGCGGAAAAGCTGAACTATTCCGATAAAACGATTTCCAAGTGGGAGCGGGCGGAAGGCTTGCCCGATCTGGTGGTCAGCCAGAATATCGCGGAGCTGTTCGGCGTGCCGCTGGACGCGCTGCTGCGCGATGATACGCCCAAGCCCGTGGACGATGCGCGAAGCGCGCGCCAGCTCAACGCCCGCCGCAGGATGATCCTGCTGATGTCGGTGAGCTTGTGCTGGCTGGTCGCCACCATCGCTTACTTTGCCCTCAAGCTCGCCGTGCCCACGCTGCCGCGCGTGTGGCTGGCCTTCATCTATGCCATGCCCGCCAGCTTTATCGTGTGCACGGTGTTCACCTGCATCTGGTGGAAAAAGCTCTGGCGGCTGCTGTCGATCAGCGGCATTATCTGGACGCTGGCCGTGGCTGTGCATATCAGCATCCGCCTGCCGGCCATCTACCTGATCTATGTGGTGGCTGCCGTGGTGCAGGCGCTGTTTTTGATGTTCTTCCATTTTTTGCGCATCAAGTGAGGAGCCAGCCATGACCAAAGCCGTGTATGAGATGCTGCTGGGCTATATGCAATCCTGCGTGGCCGACCGCGCGCACGATGAAAACCATGTGCTGCGCGTGCTGTCCAACGCCCTGCAAATCGCCCGCGAGGAGCCGCAGGCTGACCTGGATATCCTGATGGCGGCCTGCCTGCTGCACGATGTGGCCCGGCGCGAGGAGATGGAAACGCCCGGCGTGCGCCATGCGGAGGCTGGAGCTGGAAAGGCGCGCGCGTTCCTGCAGCGCCAGGGCTTTTCAGCCGAATTTTGCAGCCGTGTGGCGGATTGCATCGCCGCGCACAGCTTTGGCAGCGGCCCTGCGCCTGCGCGCATCGAGGAAAAAATCCTCTTTGACGCGGACAAGCTGGACGCCGCCGGGGCGCTGGGTACGGCGCGGATGCTGCTGTATCACGGCGCGGCGGGCGATCCGATTTATGAGGTGCGCGCGGACGGGCAGGTAAGCGACGGCGTTGGGGATGCGCAGCGGAATTATTTTTATGAGTATCACGGCATGATTGCCCAAATGGCCGGCAGCATGCTCACCCCGGCAGGCCGCCGCATGGCGCAGGCGCGCGCCCAGACCGCGCGGCAGCTGTATCAGGCCATCTATGATGAGGCGCAGGGCTGCCATCTGGCTTTGCGGCAGGCGCTTGACGGCGCGTTTTCCTGATGCGGAAAAATTATTTTCAAAAATATTTGCAAAAAACACTTGCCTTTTTGCCCAAACCGCCATATAATGATTTCGGTTAAGGTTCGGGTCTGTGGTTGAAAACCGATGCCAGTCGCAGGCAAAGCGGTCCACGTAAGCCTGGAGAATTTCCGGGTGAGCATGGTGCGGTTTAGACGTAAGTCCGGCCGGATGAAAATCCGAGAGAGCGGCGTGGGGGCCAAGATGCTATGAGCAATGCTCCTGCCGGCGAGTGTGGGGTCAAAGACCAGGTCAGCCTTCCTTAAACCGGAAAAATTATCAGGGGGTTTACCATCCATGTACGAAGACAAGACGCTGGTATGCCGCGACTGTGGGCAGGAATTCGTGTTCACCGCTGGCGAACAGGAATTCTACGCTGAAAAGGGCTTCCAGAACGAGCCCACCCGCTGCAAGGCTTGCCGTCAGGCTCGCAAGGCCAGCCGTCCGGCTCCTGGCGCTCCCCGCGAGACTTACACCACCACGTGTGCGAATTGCGGCGCCGAGACCACTGTTCCCTTCATTCCCAAGAACGACCGCCCCATCTACTGCAGCGAGTGCTTCGCCGCGATGCGTCGGTAATCATACCGTCACAGCGAAGCCTGCGTCCCTCGCAAGAGATGGGCAGGCTATAAGATGAGTGCAATGCGGAAGGCTGCGAAAGCAGTCTTCCGTTTTTCTGTGGCTTCAAGCACCGTAGGGCATGGCATCATGCCGTTTTTTCGTGCGCGCGCTCCGGCTTTTGCGCTGAAATCATTGACGGATAGCCCGCCATGTGCTATAATTTTTTAGTACTACGATACGAGTTTCTGGAGGGATTTGTATGTCCGGTCATTCCAAATGGCATAATATTCAGGCGAAAAAGGGCAAGGCGGACGCCGCGCGCGGCAAGATCTTTACCAAGATCGGCCGTGAAATCGCCATCGCTGTGCGCGAGGGCGGCGCGAACCCGGAAAGCAACGGCAAGCTGCGCGATATCATCGCCAAGGCCAAGGCCAATAACATGCCCAACGATAACATTCAGCGCTCCATCAAAAAGGCCGCGGGCGAAGGCAGCGGCATCAACTACGAAGAAATCGTTTATGAAGGCTATGCCCCCGGCGGCGTGGCTGTCATTTGCAATATCGTAACCGATAACCGCAACCGCACCAGCGCGGATGTGCGCCACATCTTTGATAAGTGCGGCGGCAACCTGGGCGCTCCCGGCTCGGTTAGCTACATGTTTGATAACAAGGGTCAGATCGTCGTTGAGCGCGAGCCCGGCATGGACGAGGACGAAATGATGATGATCGCCCTGGATGCGGGCGCCGAGGATATGAAGGCGCTGGACGATGTGTTTGAAATCTACACCGCGCCCAACGATTTCTCCGCCGTGCGCGAGGCGCTGGAGCAGCAGGGTCTGTCCTTCCTGTCCGCGGACGTGAAGATGATCCCGCAGAACACCGTCTCCATCACCGATGAGGAAACCGCCGCCAAGATCGAAAAGCTGCTGGACATGCTGGATGATAATGACGACGTGGCCGACGTGTATCACAACGCCGAGCTGCCCGAATCCGACGAAGAGGACGAATAAGCCCAGCGATGCGCTGAGCGCTTCATGGCTCGATGCGCTGAGCGCCATCATGGATATGCGATTGAACGGGAAAGCCCGGGCAGAAAACCGCCCGGGCTTTTTCCATAGCCTTTCCCATCCTTCACAGAAGCCGCAGTGGAAATGCTCATGCCCTTATGGTATAATCAGAGCATGCCCATGGGGACGGCAAATCAGGGCTTGCGAGGGTTGATTATGGACAAGCGGGAAATTCTAAATTGCCTATCTGAATTCCCTTATGATCGAAATGAGTATTGGGTCATCACTGGCGGAGCCATGGTGCTATATGATATTCGTGAGCAGACTGCTGACATTGATCTTGGATGCAGCGAGCGATTAGCTGATCGTCTGGAAGCAGACGGCTGTCTGTTCCGGCGAACGGAGCATGGGAAAAGATGGTTCAAATACGGCAGGAATATAGAGATTTTTGAGGAATGGCTGATGGACGGCACGGAATCAGTCCATGGCTTCAAGGTCATATCCATCAAGGGATTGATTGAAATGAAACAGGAGCTTGGACGGGAAAAGGATAAAAAGGATATGGAATTGATTCAGGCATTTCTGAACCGATAACCGCCAGCCTGCCGAACGGCCCCCTTGGCGCGGCGATGCTGCGGGCGCGCCCATTGCAGACGCCCCTGCGCCTTGTCCGCTGCCAGGGCGGCCTCATGATGAACAGCAATGGCCCTCCGTATGACGCGGCAGATACGGAGGGCCAGTTGTTTTATTTGCTGGATGCGCCCGCCGGGGGCGTGGCGCTCAGCTTTCCGACACATACTTGCGCATGTGCTGCAGGGCGTTCTTTTCCAGCCGCGATACCTGCGCCTGGGAGATGCCGATCTCGCCGGCGACCTCCATCTGCGTGCGCCCCTCGAAAAAGCGCATGCGCAGGATACTCTGCTCGCGCTCGGTCAGGCGGCGCAGCGCCTCGCTGACGGCCAGATTTTCCAGCCACTGGCTGTCCGTATGGCGCGGATCCTTGACCTGATCGATGATGTAGATGGCGTCGCCGCCGTCGTTATAGATCGGCTCAAACAGGGATACGGGATCCTGGATGGCCTCCAGCGCCAGCACCACGTCCTCCTCGGGCACGTCCAGCGCCTTGGCGATTTCGCCCACGCTGGGCTCACGGTTCATCTCGGCCACCAGGCGGTCGCGCGCTTGCAGGGCTTTATAGGCCGTATCGCGCAGGCTGCGGCTGACGCGGATGGGGTTGTTATCCCGCAGGTAGCGGCGGATTTCGCCGATGATCATCGGCACGGCATAGGTGGAAAAGCGCACGTTCTGCGTCACGTCAAAGTTATCAAGCGCTTTGATCAGCCCGATGCAGCCCACCTGAAACAGGTCGTCCGCGTTTTCCCCGCGATTGCTGAAGCGCTGCACCACGCTGAGCACCAGCCTGAGATTGCCGCGGATAAACTCCTCCCGCGCCGCGCGGTCGCCGCCATGTACCAGCGGAAACAGCTCGCGCATGCGCTCATTGGTAAGCACGGGCAGGGTGGAGGTTTCCACCCCGCAGATCTCTACCTTGCTGCTTGCCATACCGATTTTTACCTCCGATGAAATCAGTATGGCTTTTCGCGCCCGCCTTTATGCGCGCGGGGCGAACTTTTGTGGGGGAAGACGGGGACGAGGAGACGAAGGGAACGGGGAAAACGGGGGAAACGTTACTTTCTTCAGTGAAGAAAGTAACAAAGAACCGGTATTGTAGACGAAAAAGCTGTTGGAATAAAACTGGAAGGCGGCACCGCCGCCCCCGTGGCAGGGAAAAACTTGAATCGCTCGGTTCGGAGTAAACTCCAACCGGGCGATTCTTCATTTTTCCCCTTCGGTCGTGCTGCGCACGCCC
>ERZ809074.3894-NODE-3894-length-13194-cov-4.466550_pt1 | contig 13194 bp, 8 predicted proteins | sample MGYA00520795_ERZ809074 | MGnify/ENA primary metagenome ERZ809074 (study PRJEB31570, sample SAMEA3212989) | Homo sapiens | biome: human-gut; feature: human gut; material: fecal | place: Sweden | collected 2011 ...
GCGATAGCTGCGAGCGCGTTGTAGACATTGTGGCGGCCGACCATCGCAAACACAAACGTCTGCTCACGTCCCTTCCAGTCGAGCGTGAAGCGCGTCTCATGGCCGCCGACCGTCTCGATATCCCTGGCGCGCACATCGGCCTCGTTCTCGATGCCGAACGTCAGGACACGCACGCCCTCCTTCGCCTTCGAGCGCATCGCCGCGACGTACGGATTGTCCGCATTGAGGACGACCGCGCCGCCCGCGGGAATGGCCTCGACCATCTCCGACTTCGCCTTCGCGATGTTCTCGATGGAACCGAGGAGCTCCATGTGCGTCTCGCCGACATTCGTCACGATGCCGACAGACGGCGCCGCGATCGGCGACATGGCCTCAATCTGGTGCAGGCCGCGCATGCCGATCTCGACGACAGCAGCCGTGTGCTCCTTGCGCAGGCCCAGGAGCGTCAGCGGCAGGCCGATCTCATTGTTGTAGTTGGCCTGCGTCTTGAGGACAGGGCCGCGCGCCGAGAGCACCGCAGCCGTGAGATCCTTCGTCGTCGTCTTGCCGTTCGAGCCCGTGATGGCGACGACCGGTAGAGAGAAGCGCATGCGCCAGGCGTGCGCGAGCTGCTGATAGGCCGCGAGCGTGTCCGGCGCAATGAGCACCGTCGTCTTGAGGCCGGCCAGCTGCTCCTTCGGACAGCCCGTGCTGACCATGACGCCGCTCGCACCCTTCTCGACCGCATCGCGCACGAAATCCTCGCCGTTGAAGCGCTCGCCCTTGAAGGCGAGGAACAGGACTCCCGGCGTGATCTTGCGCGTATCCGTCACGATATCCGTGAACTCTTCATGCTCCATCTTGTAGAGCTGTGCCCCCGTCGCTTCGCGGACCTCATCAAGCGTAAATGCTGGCATCGGAAAACTCCCTCCTGCAACTCTGCAACTCTGTAATCTCGTCATTTCTTCTCGGCCAGCTTGGCAGCGACAGCTGCGCGGGCCTCTTCCTTATCGTCGAAGTGGATTGTCTTGTCCTTGAGGATCTGGTAGTTCTCGTGACCCTTGCCGAGGATGACGACGATATCGTCCTTCTCCGCCATCTCGACGGCGCGGTAGATGGCCTGGCGGCGGTCCACGATGAGCTCATGGTGCTTCGTGCCGATGGCCTCCTCGACCCCCTCCTCGACCTGCGAGAGGATGAACGCTGGGTCCTCCGTGCGCGGATTGTCCGACGTCGCGATGACGACATCGGCGAGCTCCGCCGCAAGGCGTCCCATGATTGGGCGCTTCGTGCGGTCGCGGTCACCGCCGCAGCCGAAGACAGCGATGATGCGCCGCTTCGCGATCTTGCGCGCCGTCTTGAGGACATTCTCGACGCCGTCCGGCGTGTGCGCGTAGTCGACGATGATGGAGAAGTCCTGGCCAGCCTTGACGAGCTCGAAGCGGCCCGGCACTGCCGTGAAGGCCTCGAGCGCCTCCTTGATGACGGATGCGTCGATGTGCTCAGAAAGAGCCGCGCCGACGGCGCTCATGACATTGTAGACATTGAAGATGCCCGTGATGTGGAGCGAGAGTTTCATCTCGCCGAAGCTCTCGTGATGGAGCACGAACTCCGCGCCGTTCGCATGGACGAGGATGTCCATCGCGCGAAGGTCGGCTTCCTTCTCGATGGCGTACGTCAGATGCTGGCATTCTGCATGTGCGAGCATCGTCGCACCGGCCGCATCGTCGATGTTGACGACAGCCGTCTTGCCCTGCTTGCAGCCCTTCTCCGACACATGGTCGAAGAGCTTCGCCTTCGCGAGCATGTAGTTCTCGAGCGTCTTGTGGTAGTCGAGGTGATCCTGCGTGAGATTCGTGAAGACAGCCGTGTCGAACTCGATGCCCGCTACGCGGTTCTGGTCGAGCGCGTGCGACGAGACTTCCATGACGACGTAGTCCATGCCCTTGTCGCGCATCATCGCCAGCGTGTGCTGCAGCTCGACGACATCCGGCGTCGTATTGTGGATTGGCAGCACCTCATCCTCGATCATGATCTGGATCGTGCCAATGAGGCCGACCTTATAGCCTGCCTTGCGCAGGATGGCGCGCGTGATGTAGCTCGTCGTCGTCTTGCCGTTCGTGCCCGTGATGCCCACGACGCGCATCTTGCGCGCCGGGTAGTCGTGGAAGTACGGCACGATCGTGTCGAGCGCCGGCTGCAGCTCCTTGACGCGCAGCACCGCGATGCCCTGCGGCACCTCGACATCCTCGCGCGTCGTCACGATGGCGCTTGCGCCCGCTGCGACAGCCTGCGGGATGAACTTGTGGCCGTCAACGTGGACGCCCGGGATGCAGACGAAGAGCGTGCCCTGCTGCACCTTGCGCGAATCGTGCTCGATGCCCGTGATGACCGTATCGCGATTTCCGATGATGACAGCATCCTCCAAGAGATCTGCCAGCTGACCGATAGTTTTCATTGTATTTCCTCCCCAAGGCTCCGCCTGCGGTCATGCCGCCGCGGGCCGTTACCTATTATAAACCGTATCCATGCGTCCTGCAAACACAAAAGAAGCTGCTCGTTCGATTTGCAGCCTCTTTTCCATCTTATTTACTTTCATGCGAAAAATACGTCTTCTTCGGGACCTGCATGCCAAGCTGGCTCTCCGCGATTGCCTTGATGCGCTCCGGGTTCTTGAGCTTCGCGATCTCCACATTGAGCCGTTCATTCTCCTGCTCGATGCGAGTGGCCTCGCTCTGCGTCTCGACGAGCGTGTAGCCGCGGCTCGCACTGATGCCGCTGCCGATCGTCACGAGCATCGCGAGCAGTGCCGTGACGATGAAGAGCACCTGGAAATGAGAGCGCAGCGACGTGTTGAGGACGCGGTGCACGAACATCTCCTGACGCTCCGGCTTGTGCTCCTCCGCCTGATGCACGGGGACCTCCTGATACGATTCGTCCTGTCTTTCCAGCATCAGCGCGCCTCCTTTCTCATCTCTTCCTGATCATCCGCTGTGTCCAGTTTCTCCGCGATGCGCAATTTGGCGCTCTTCGAGCGCGAGTTGTGCGCGAGCTCATCGGCCGTCGCCTGCTTCGGCTTGCCGAGCAAGCGGATCTCCGGCCTATGGTGGCAGACGCAGACCGGCAGCTCCGGCGGGCAGATGCAGCCGCGCGCCATCTCCTTGAGCGTCTGCTTCGCGATGCGGTCCTCCAGCGAGTGGAAGGTGATGATCGCGATGCGCCCGCCCGGCTTCAGGTGATGCACCGCCGTGCGGAACGCCTTCTCAAGGATGCCGAGCTCGTCGTTGACCTCGATGCGGATAGCCTGGAAGATGCGCTTCGCCGGATGGCCGCTGGCCGCCTGGCGCACCGCCTTCGGCACCGCCTTGCAGATGATGTCGACGAGCTCGCCCGTCCGCTCGATGGGCTTTATGGCGCGCTCTTTGACGATGAATTGCGCGATGCGGCGCCCCCAGCGCTCCTCGCCGTAATCGTGGAAGATGCGGTCGAGCTCCTTCTCGCTGTACGTGTTGACGACATCGTACGCCGAGAACTTTGCCTCCGGATCCATGCGCATGTCGAGCGGCGCATCGTGCATGTACGAGAAACCGCGCTCCGCCGTGTCGATCTGGTGCGACGAGACACCGAGGTCAAAGACGACGCCGTCGACGAGCGGCGCCCCCTGCGCCTCGAGAATCTCCTCGAGATGCGAGAAATTGCTGTGCACGATGTCGACGTGGCACTTGACGTCCTTGAGGCGCTCCTTCGCCGCCGCGATGGCCTCCTCATCCTGATCGATACCGATGATGCGGCCCTCAGGCGAGAGCAGTTCCGCGATGCGATGGGAATGGCCAGCGCCTCCCAGAGTACAGTCGACATAGATCCCTTCTTTATTTGTCACGAGACCCTTGACCGTCTCCTCCAGCATGACGCTGATATGATGAAACTCCACGTTTCCTTCCCCCATCTATCTATCGCTTCCTATTTTATATGCCGAGCTCCGCCAGCGACGCCGCGATGGCCGTCACATCCGGCTCGACTTCCTCGTTGTAGCGGCTCCACTGTTCCTTGCTCCAGACCTCGATGCGGTTGTCCGCCCCGGCCAGCACGACAGGCTGGCGCAGCGTGATGTCCGCATAGGCGCGCAGATTTGCCGGCACGAGGAAGCGCCCCTGCTTATCGCATTCGAGCGTGCGCGCCCCCGAGAAGAAGAACCGCACGATGGCGCGCGCCTCCGGCTTCGCGAGCGGCAAGGCCCGCAATTTTGCCGCGAGCTCCTCCCAAGCCTGCTGGCCGTAGAGGAAAAGGCACTTGTCGAGCCCCTTCGTGATGACAAAGGAAACACCGAGTTCCTGACGGAAATCAGCCGGAAGGATGACGCGTCCCTTCGCATCAATCGTATGGGCATACTCACCCATGAACATCCCGCTGCACCGCCTTTCCACACATCTGGCACTTTTCCCCACAATTCGCCACTTTATCTATTCTTTTTTATAGCAGATAAATCCTGCTTTTGCAAGTGGAAATTCATTTTTTACAGAAAAAGAAAAGCCCTCCCTATCCCCAAGGAGATGGAAAAGGCTTTCCCGAGCATCCAGAAGATGCTTATTCTTTGCCGAAATGGATGTAGACACCGTCGAGGTCAGCCACCTCGAGGCCCATCTTCGTGAAGGCCACATGGAGTGCCTTCTCGAAGAGATCGCGGTTCTTCGTCTCGTCGCCGACGACGATGAGCTGCGCTGCAGCATCATCGTCCGGCAGGATCGTGAAGCGCGAGCCATTGTACTTGAGCGTGAATTCGCCCGTGCCCTTGTCCGTCGTCAGCTCCGTGTCAAGCTCGCGATACTGCGTCGCAGGCTGGTTCGGTTCCGGCAGGACCTGAGCCGACGGCGCGATCTTGACTTCCGTCGTGCGCTTGGCGACATCATAGGTGCCGTAGCGGTGCGTCGTCTTGTCCTCCAGTACCTTGAAGAACGGCAGCGTCACCACGCGCTTGTCCTCCGGACGGTCGCCGCCGCGGTCGCGGTCACCGTCCCAGACCGTCTTGTCGCCCGTCGTCTCCGTCGTGTTCTCCGGCGTGTTCGGCGTGTTCTCCGGCATCTCCGGCAGCGGCGTCACCGTGCCCGTGCCCGGCGTCACCGGCGGATTGACCGGCGGCACGATATCCGGCTTGCTCGGCAGATTGACTGTGATATCACCGTCATAGTGATAGCGGTAATTGCCGTAGACCTTGCCGCTATCAATCGGACCATAGTCCGGCAGCGACGTGCTGACACCGTAGTGACCATTCGGCAGTCGGCCGTCCGGCGTGTACGACGGCGTCACCGTCTCGCCATAGACGAGCTGCCCATTGATCGGATCCGGGCTCGACGGATTGTTCGGATCCGTCACCGTGTAGACCACATCCCCAAGCGTATTGCCGTTGCCATCGACATGGAAGTGAACATCCTTCGGGTTGATGGTCAGCGTAGCATCGCCGCCCGAAATCGTGTAGTTCTTGAGGAAATCCTCCGACTTGTTGCTGACAGTCGTCTTAAAATCATAGTCGCCGACATGGTTCGTCTTCGTGTTATTCTCGATATAACCGCCGCCGTAATTGCCGTAGTCATAGGAAAGATCCGACGCCTTTTCCGCGTCGCCATTCGTCAGGCCATCAACCAACGAGACCGTCTTGCCGACCGTCGTACCGTAGTCGGTGCCGTAGTCGACGCGGACATCCTTCGTCGTGATCTCCAGCGGCGCCTTGTTGACGATGATGTCGCCCTCAATCGTAACGCTGTAGTTCTTGCGGGCATCACTGCCATCTTCGTGGACAATGCCGCCGCCATCCGATTCCAGGTCATTCTTGTACGTCCCAGCATCCGCCGTAGTCCGTCCATCCCGGTTCGTCTCATAAGCGCCGCCGGCCTTCGGCGTCATGCTCAGGCCAACCGTCGAGATGGCATCGCCATTGACGAGTGTCGGCGTCGTGACCTCCTTGAAGGTCTTGTCCGACGAGCCATACGTCTGGACCATCTCGTTGGTGATGGTGATGGGCACTGGCTTCAGCGTGACTGTCCCCGTCCGGTCCACGACCACATCGTAATTATCCAGCGATGTGTTGGCCACTGCAGTGCCGATCGTGTAACGGTCAAGGCTTCCATCGGCCTTGTATTTCACATCATTTGTGCGGTCGCTGCTCAGAAGAGCGTCCGTCGTATTCGTGATGCCCAGCTGGGAAACCAGCGCCTCCAGATCGTCGCCATTCGCATTGCCGGTCACAGCCGTGGCCGTATCGAGGTCCGACTGTACCGCTGCGGCATCACCATAGGCTTCCGTGTAGTCACCCGTGGTGAGATGCAGGGCAGCCTTGTTGATGGTGGCATTGCCCTTCTCGATCTCGATGTTGTAGTTCTTGAGCGTCTTGTCCGTGGATCCTTCCAGGTAGTACGGCCCGCCGTTCACCGTCTTGGTCACCTTGCCGGCTTGTTTTTCCTCTGCCGAGGCATCGCCCGTATTGATATAGGTGATATCGCCCTTGCCGTACGTCCCATCGAGAGCGCTCGTCACGACGTCTGAGCCATCGCCGTTCGTCAGGCCTTCGATCGTATCGGCATCATATCCATAAGCGCCGGTATCAAAAGCCGTGCCGTAAGTAGTGGAAACGTCGTTAAGCTTCACCTTGACGGTTGCTTTATCAACTGTGGCCTTGCCTGGTGTATTGGTTTCGATTTCGTAGTTCTTAGCGGTCTGTCCGGTCAGGGTAAAATCTCCCAACAGCTGATACTTCCCGTCAGCATCTTTGATGTAAATCTTCTTTTCATTGCTGGCAGCATCAGTGACAGCCCCGGTATTGGTGTATATTGCCGTAATCCCGTTTTCCTTTACAGAATCCACTGTATCCCCGTTGGCATTGCCGATTAGTGTGTAAGTGTAGGGCCTCCAGGCATCAGATCCGTAGGTGGTGCTGGTATCTCCCACCGTCAAGGCCAGTTTGGCCTTGTTCACCGTGGCCGTGCCGCTCGTGATATGGACATTGTAATCAGCAAGGGTGCTGTTCGCCGTTCCCTGGAGTGCATATGTCCCGGCGTTCTGCGTCACAGCGCCTTTGGCAATCTTATCCGGATCTGTGGCGTTGCCGGCATTGGTATAGCTGAGGAAATCATCTCCCAGTACAGCATCCTGGGTATCCCCGTTCACCAGCCCGCCTTTGGTGCTATCTACCGTATAGCCATACTTGGTATCATCAAAGGCCGTGCCATAGGTGGTGGACACATCCCCCACCGTCAGGTAAAGGTCTGCTGGATTCACGGTGATGGTGCCGCTACCGGTGACCTTATAGTTGGCGGAAGCATCGCTGCCATCGCTAGCCTTTACCTCTGCACTGGAAGTCAGATATTGGTCTTCATATTTGCCTACATGGGCCGTATCGTTGCTACCCTTGCTGTCAGCATAAGTACCATCAGTAGAAATGGTATACTTGATATCGCTATCAGTCAGAGTATCTCCGTTCACCAGCTGGGTTTTGTCGTAAGAAGGCGTCCCGCTCTTCACCCTGGAGTTGCCATAAGTCTGGGTACCATCGGTGTTGATGATCAGTGTCTTCCGAGTGATTTCCACTTCCCCATCATTGGCCGCCTTGTCATACCCGTTCATGGTCTTGACCCCATCCTGATAGGCCACATCCATCACGTAGAAGGCTTTGTTCCCATCGCTGGCCGTCTTATACGTTTTATTGCCATCTGCATCTGTCACCATTTCATTTCCGCTGGTCCGGGTGGCTGTTGGCACAGCACCGTCACTGGATGCGCTAACCGTAGCCAGGCCCGTCTTCGTTCCGTCCGAACTGGTCACATAAGTCAGATAACTGGATTCATCGAAGTTTTTGAAGCTGGTGACATCAATGTCATTCCCGCTGGAATCCTTATAAGTCGCTTTGGAAGTCAGTGTGTCCGTCATCATTTCTTCAGACAGGGTATCTCCATAGGTCTTGGAAGCATAGCCGCCGGAAATGGTAATCACCGGGGTTACCTGGAAGATGAACTTGTTGCTGCTCGTATCGGTATAGTCGGTCAGTGCATTGCCGGCACCATTGGCCGTGACCACACTGTTGGCACCGGATTTCGCCGTCCACTGGGCATTGGTACCGCTATTCAGATTGCTGCCCAGGCTGGTGTCATGGTCGCTGGGCGAATTGACATAGACCTGCCAGGTGCCCTTTTCGCCGGTGGTAATGGCATTTGTACCGGTGGTTTTGTTTACCAGAGCGCCATTGCTGCCCTGGGCATCAATGATGACAGCGCCATTATCCGAGCTGCCAGATGCTATCGTTCCAGCAGTAGCATTGCCATCATAATCGACACCAGCCCCCAACGTAATCTTGCCGGAATCTCCAGTGGAAGTCAGACTGATTTTACCACCATTAGCAGTCGTTGCCCCGCGTGCGGTATAAGGATTAGCGGTAATGCCATGAACTTCAATATTGCCAGAAGAAAGAATGGTCACGTTATCCTTGTATTTATCTTCCAGCGTAGTAAAAGTATCCGTTTCTTCGCTTTCGCCGGAATGGATTTCTCCGCCTACTTTGACACCATTTCCAGAGATATACAGTCCATGGTCGACATAGATAGTACCATGATAGTAATCAGTAACATTATTATTATCGGTTCCTACTGTCACTGCATTGTTACTTTCGATGCTTACCGTGTCCAGAGCCTTGGATTTACCAATATCTCCCTGCAGTTTGACTTCGCCAGTGCCGGAATTGATTTTCAGGCTGGAATTGGCAAGATTCTTTTCCTGAACAAATCCTTTAGCCCAGGCACTCTGATCGCCACCATAACCGCCAGCCATAGCAATATCATCCCACTGGTTTTGGGTGCCATAACCAACGGTCAGGAAGGGACCACTATTATCCGGCTGTGTTCTGGTAACTCCACTTACAGGCCAAGTCTGCCAGTTGACAAATCCATATATATTACTTCCACTGTTATAAGTCTTTTGGGCGGTTACAGTGCTCCAGTCAGATCCTACATTACTATAGAACTGTGTACCCTTACCATTATTCTCTAAGCCTTCTGGGCCAGTTACCCAGTACATACCATTCGAATAAAGCAGATCATCTGGCAAGCCATAGTAGGAATACGGCAAATGCTTCTCTCTATCTAGATTACCCCCAGTCTTATGGAGGACACCTGAACCTCTAGCACCAACAAAGAGAGCGGTTGCAGAATTTGGAGCCGTCAAAGAATTCTCCAAGACAGTTGTGAGGGTAGCTAAATAAGTATCACCGACAGCAGAGCCATTACCATTCTCCCCCTTCGCCAAGTTCTTAGCAACAAACCAGTTAACTGAAAGCAAGTCATTGATATCCGCCTTCAAGTTTTCATACATGGTCTTACCATTTCCCATAGTTGTCTTATCGTTCTTTAAAGCAGTTACTAGAGAGGTATTATCCGTGTAACTACTGGGATCAAATGAACCATACTTACTTGTATAGTTAGCGGAAGCAGCTGTCTTGTAATATACAAGGAATTCTTTGACAGTCATGCTATCCGCGACACTTGTTTCAGTGACTTTCACAGCTGTCCAGCCGTCACCCTTAGTAGTCGAATAACCTATACCTTTCCCTGTCCAACGGGGGTCTTCTGTATTGGCCTCAGCATAGGTGTAATGAGGACCATCAATCGTTTGTGAATCCGTGGTTGTTTCATAGTTTCCATTTTCATCAACCTTATAACTTCCATCAGGATTCTTTACATAATTAACAGACTTATAATGATAGGACGGAACAGTACCTGCTTCCAAATATTTATCTACAAGGCCAGAATTATTAATTAAATTTTCCCACTCATCTGTCCCGTAAATATACGTAGCATAGCTATTACCAGAATTAATGATTCCGGTCACCTTAACGGCACCATTCGTATCTTTCCCACTAGAATCCACAGTCAGTGTACCACCGTTAAGGCCGATAGCCACTTCACCATTTAAGGTAATATCTCCACCTTTCGTTTTAATATAACGATCAGCCTTGGAACCATCTGCGACAAAATTAACATTGACATTACCAAAATAGGTACCTACAGTAGAGCCATCTGACTTCGGCCCAGTTCCAGTTTTAATAGAACCTTTGTCATATCCCTTTGTTGTTTCGTTCTCTTTATTAGGAGAATAGACAAGATTTCCGCCACTAGAAGAAATAAAGTTACCGCCATTTGTATCAATATCAGCATTGATAATAACAGCACCAATCTTGTTGCCATCGGTATCTGAATTCAACAATACGTTCAGCTTTCCACTAGTCGAGGTAATGGCTTTATTGATAGTGATATTGCGCATAGCATCCAGCGTAAAGGTCGCATCTGTTCCTGCTTCCTTTTTAATGGGAGAATTGACCGTGATATTGGCCACACCATTAGTCGCTATAGCCTGGATGGTAACATCCGTTCCTTTGTTCAGTAAGTCTGTAATGGTTTTTGTCTTAATCCAAGTAATTGCCGAACTTACAGCAGATGCATCGGCCGTTTCCTTACTAGTGGGATCGTGATAGTTAATAGAAGTATTGCTAGACAGACTGTTATCCGACTCATATTTTTTTATATCAATCTTTGCTGCATCATACGCTGTAGTCGGGTCATTGTCCGCAATGTACACGTTAAGCGGGTCGAGCAGCCACTCGCCTGCCTTGCCGCGTTCGCCCTTGGCATCGATATTGAGATTGTTGCCGAGGTTCAGCACATCGCCGGAGGTTTCGATCTTGCCGCCGTCGATGGCGCCGCGGGCCAAGAGATTGGTTCCATCATTGACGACAGTTTTCTGGCCGATGACTTTGATGCTGCCTGCGCTCTGGCCTGCTTCTTTGCCGGAGGCGTCGAGGGTGCCGCTGACTTCGACCTGGCCGCTTTCGCCGCCGTCGAGCAGGATCTCGCCCTTGTCGTTCGCGTGCAGGGTCTTGGCCTCGATGACGCCCGTGTTGTTGACGACAGTGCTCATGAGGTCGCCGGCGCTCTTGGCCGTCATGACGAGGTAGCCGCCGTCATTCTGGAGCGTGCCGCTGTTGAGGGCCTTGGCGTTCGCGAGGCTGCCGTTTACCGTGAAGTTGAGCTTGCCCGCCGTGTCGGCTGCGAGGCTGAGGTTCTTTGCTGCGGCGAGGACAGTCTGGCCGCCCTCATTCGCGATGACCCCGTGTTCTCGACATTTGTCGCGTGCAGGGCGACAAGGCCGCCCTCGGCTTTGATGGTGCCGGCGTTGATCACGCTGGCCTCCCTGCCAGCTGCAATCTGCAGGCCGAGGTCGCCCTTGCCCTGCGCGAAGTTACGCATGTCGTCATCGGTCACGTTGGCCGTCGAGGCGACGAGGCCGCCGACGTCGACGCTGCTGTTCTTGCCGAAGAGCACGCCGTTCGGGTTGATGACGAAGACATGACCTTTAGCCGAGAGCGAGCCGTCGATGATGGACCGGCCGTCTCCTACGACGCGGTTGAGGGCGATAGCGCTCTTGCTGTTCTGGTCGAAGTGGACCTTTTCGTCCTTGGCGATGTTGAATTTCTGCCAGTCGAGAGCGAGGCGGTCTGTCTTCTGGTTGATGACCATCGTCTTTTCATCAGGACGTGCAATCTCACCCTGCCCGGCGACGACCTTGCCCTGCTCCGGCATGGCCTGCACGCTGCTGTGCAGCGACATGGCCATGATAGCGATGGCAATGGCGGCAGATTTCGACTGCCAGGTCATTGTTTTTCTGTGTTTATGTGTGTTCTTCATGATTCCTTTCCCCTTTATTCGTTACGCCAGAGGCATGACGTCTTGCTCAGTGATTTACCTCACATTCTATTGTATAAAAAACAGGATGCTTTTCTTTAGCATCGGGTTAAATTTACCGATTTATAAAAGAAAAACATCCTGTTTCTGGAAAACATTTCTTATTTATGTACTTTTTGTGCAAACACCTGTGTGCTCAGTGCTTCGTCCAGCCGAAACTCTCGAACTGCGGAGTGTAATGGATACGCTCGATGAAGTCGCGGTTCGTCTTCTCTGTGTGGAAGATAGGCACGCGCTCGAGGGCGTAGATGTTGCTCTTGCGGCTGACGCCGCCGTACTTGATGGTAAAGGCGGCCTTGTAGCCGGCCTCGCGCACGAGCTGGGCGATGTGGAGGTTGTAGGCACCCGTCGGGTAGGCCATGTACTTGACCTCATGGCCGAGCTCGGCTTCGGCCTTCTTCTTCGACTCGACGAGTTCGGCGCGCAGCTGGTCGTTCGTCAGGTCGGTCATCGACTTGTGGTCGACGGTGTGCGAAGCGACGGTCATGCCGTTCTTCTCCATCTCGCGGCACTCGTCCCAGGTCAGGTAGCCTTTGCGCGTGCCGAGGAAGCTCGTGACGACAAAGACCGTGCCCTTGAGGCCGTACTTCCTGAGGATCGGGTAGGCGTTGTCGTAGTTGTCCTGGTAGCCGTCGTCGAAGGTGATCAGGACGGGATTGTCGGGCAGCTGGCCCGTGCCCTCGAGCGCGTCGTAGAGCTCGTCGGGCGTGATCGCGTGATAGCCGTGCTCCTTGAGGTAGCGCATCTGCCAGTCGAAGTCGGCCGGTGCGACGGCAAGCGACAGGAATTCATCGCTGACCTTGTGGTAGTTGAGCACGAGGATCTGCGGGCCATCCTCGCCCGTGTCCGTCTCCTGTGCCGTGCTCGTCGCCTGCGTGTCATCTATGCTCCCTGCCATCTCAGCCTCGTGGCCGACCGTCGGCCGCAAGAGAACCACCGCCGCGAGGCAGACGACTGCCACCAACACCAGTCCCAGCAAACGCCATGAACGCTTCATCAAATCTTCCTCCTGCTTCTGTCCGTGTTACTCGCATCTATCATACCACAGATTCTGGAAAAAAGTGGAAAAGTTTTTGGCTATCTAGTGCATTTCTCGAAAATGTGGTATAATCCTCTTGGCGGTAATATACCCCATCCACGTATATGTGACGTAAATCACAGCGATTTTATATTGTTCCACAGGAGGAATTTTCATTATGGCAATCACGAAAGACATGAGCATCCTTGAAGTCGTCCAGAAGTACCCGGACACGGTTGACGTATTCGTCAACGCTGGCATGGGCTGCCTTGGCTGCGCTGCTGCACACTTTGAGAACATCGAGCAGGGCGCGATGGCACACGGCATCGATGTCGACCAGCTCGTCAAGGACCTCAACACGGTCGTCGGCGCATAAGACAGGCCTATAAAATAAATATCCCCCGGCATAGCCGGGGGTTT
>ERZ809074.3904-NODE-3904-length-13144-cov-5.193292_pt1 | contig 13144 bp, 8 predicted proteins | sample MGYA00520795_ERZ809074 | MGnify/ENA primary metagenome ERZ809074 (study PRJEB31570, sample SAMEA3212989) | Homo sapiens | biome: human-gut; feature: human gut; material: fecal | place: Sweden | collected 2011 ...
ACGACGTATTTGACCGCTATTTGGCGGCGCTGTGTGCGCGGCTTGCAGTGTACGGCGAAAAATACGGCGAACGGCTGTTGCATACGGTATATTTTGGCGGCGGTACGCCGAGTGTGTTCGGTGCGAAAAGACTGTGCCGTGTGCTCGAAAAAGTGAAAGAGCAGTTTAATGTTGCCGAAAACGCGGAAATCACGACGGAGTGCAACCCGGCGGATGTAGACGTTTCATTTTTTGAAACGTTGAAACGCGGCGGGTTCAACCGTATTTCAATGGGTATGCAGTCCGCAAACGAGGCGGAATTGAAAATTCTCGGCCGCAGGCACACGGCGGAAACCGTGCGGGAAGCGGTGAAAGCGGCGAGAGAAGCGGGCATCGACAATGTTTCGGTCGATTTGATGCTCGGCCTGCCGAACTCGAGCCTGGAGACACTGAAAAGCTCGATCGATTTTTGCGCTGCACTCGAGGCCGACCATGTTTCCGCGTATATTTTAAAGATAGAGCCCGGTACGCCGTTTGCAAAGCAAGAGCTTAATCTGCCCGATGAGGACGGCACGGCAGACCAGTATTTGTTTGCCGTAAACGAGCTTGAAAAGCGCGGGTACGACCAGTATGAGATCAGCAATTTTGCGCGGCCGGGCAAAGAGAGCCGACATAATTTGCAGTATTGGCGGTGCGGGGAATATTTGGGGCTCGGTCCCGCGGCGCACTCCTTTATGGAGGGCAGGCGATTTTATTTCCCACGCGATTTAGAGGGCTTTTTAAACGGCAATGCGCCCGCAGACGACGGCGCGGGCGGCGGTTTTTCGGAGTTTGCGATGCTGTCGCTTCGGCTGACCGAGGGGCTGCAAAGAAAGATTTGCGAGACACGATTTGAAAACGGCGGTGCGCTGTTTGACGGGGTTCTGGAAGGCTGTAAGCACTTGCCGAAAAATCTGATACATGCAGATCACGAGCGAATTTCGCTGACTGCGGAGGGCTTTTTGGTCTCCAACGCGATTTTGGCGGAAATTTTGCCGGGATAAAGAAAATTCTCCTTTGGCTGTAGAGCCGAGGGAGAATTTTTTCTATGCTTATTTACTTTTCTTTTCCCTGAAAATCAAGCGAAAAATCAGGCGGACGAGCGGGCCACAGTAAAACATTTGCCACAGCACGGCGCACGGGAAGTTCATGCCCCATGTCTGAATAAATGTGCCGAAGGTGTGGGTGTTTTTAAAAAGCATGGTCGCGATAAGGCTCATGATGGGGCACATGATGCAGCAAATGCAGATGGAAACGGCATAGGTGATGAACTGCGGGCGGTCTGTAGGCTTCATGAACGAAAACGCGAGGCGCTTTGCAAGCTTGCCGACGACGAAAAATTCCAGAATAAACGCGATCGGCGCCATAATGGGCAGTTCATGCAGGGCAAGCAGAAAGGTTTCGCTTGTGACACCGCCGGTGTTCAGCGCGACATTGTAGACAATCATGCCGTAGACCATGATAATAGCCATGATAGCGGTGAAAACGGCGTCCTGTACTTTGTTTTTGGGCATAAAAATTCCTCCTGAATGATAAACTGAAAGCGGCACTTTGATAAAGAGCCTGCCAATGTGTTGTTCGTTATCATTCGGGAGGAATGTGCGTTTCCAATATAAACCATTTAACGGTTTCTATTATACAGGATTTTCGCTCGCTTCATAATAGTTCAAAACGGAGAAAACCGAGGGAGTTGCGACAAGAATTTTACGAAAAATGTTTACTTCGTTTTTTCGCGCAGTAGTGCGGTGTAGCTTTTCTTTATTCGATCGATTTTAAGGATTCCGCCATGTCGATTTTGGCGATTTTCTTGCGCATGACGAGGTCGGTGATGACGGTGAACAGCACGACCATGACAACGGTCAAAAGGAAGCTGACGGGTGCGATGACAGTTTTGAAAGAGACCATATCGACGCGGATCTGCATGAGCACAAATGTGTGCAGCAGAACGCCGAGCGGCAGGCCGACGACGATGCCCATCATGGACAAAATGATATTTTCACGGAACACATACGCGCCGGTTTCCCCGGAATGGAAGCCGAGCACCTTGATGGTGGCAATTTCTCTGACGCGTTCGGTCAGATTGATGTTGCCGAGGTTAAACAGGACGATGAACGCGAGTGCACCGGCGGAAATAAGCACGAGCGCGACGACATAGTTTAGGCTCTGCATCATTTGGTCGATCATATTGCGCGTATCGGTGACGACGGAAACGGAGGATACGCCGTCCGTTTTGGAGAGTGCGGCGGAAAGCGCATATTCGTCTGCGCTGTCGTTTACGCGCAGCAGGAGCGTTTTCGGCTCGTAGCCCTTATCGGCGACCATGGCGTACGTTTCGCCCGTCATGTAGAGGTAATTTTGCACGTAGTTTTCAACTAAACCCGCGACCTTGAGCTCGGCTTTTTCCGTATCCGAAACGGAGACGGTGACGGTATCGCCGGTTTTGATATCGGTGAGCTCGGCGAGTTTTTCGGTGAGCAGCACTTCGCCTTTGCCGGGGTAGGGTACGGTCTCACCGTCGATATGCAGATCGAAAATGTCGGTGATGGCGGGGTCGTCGGACGCGACGATGTAAGCGGATTTTGTGATGCTGTCGCCTGTGACGTCACCGGAGGTCATCTGCACGGCGGTGGCGGCGTCAAGTTCCGATTTGTGGTCGCTTTCGACTTCGTTGATTTTATCTTCGGTCAGCGTATCGGAGAACTGGGCGCTGACATCGTACTTTTGAATATCATCAAACTGGAAGTTTGCAATGTTCGCGACGGAATCATGGATACCGAAGCCGGTGAGCACCAGCGCGGTGCAGCCGGCAATGCCGAGAATCATCATGATCATGCGCTTTTTAAAGCGGAAAATGTTACGCAGGGAGACCTTGTGCAGGAATTTCAGGCGCTTCCACAGCGGCGTGATGCGCTCGAGGAAAATGCGTTTGCCGGCGGCCGGGGTCTTCGGGCGGATGAGGTTTGCAGGCATGTTCTGCATCTCGATGCGCAGGGCTAAATATGTGGTGCCCGCCGAGCATAAAAGCGACGCCGCAAGCGCGATGACAAACAGCACGGGGTCATACAGTATGACGAAACCCGGAATGCTATACAGCATGCCGTAGGCTGTCCAGATGACGAACGGGAAAACATAGCCGCCCGCAAAATAGCCGATGACACAGCCGAGTGTGGCGGCGCTTCCGGAATAGAGCAGGTATTTTGCGAGGATGGAGCCGCGGCTGTATCCGAGCGCGCGGAGCGTACCGATCTGTGTGCGTTCATCGTCGATCATGCGGGTCATGGTGGTGGAGCAGACGAGCGCTGCGATGAGGAAGAAGAAAATGGGGAAGAGCCCCGAGAGCTTTTCGACGATGGTGGAGTCGCTTTCAAACGAGACGTAGCCGGCGTTTGTGTCGCGCGTTAAAACGTAGAGCTCCGGCTTCTTTAAATCGGCGAGCTTTTGTTTGGCATCGGCGATTTTCTGTTCGGCGTCGGAAATTTGCTCGTCAAATTCCTTTTTGCCGTCCTCGTAGTCTTTAAGGCCGTCTTCGTATTCGGCTTTGCCGTCGGCGAGCTCTTTTACGCCGTCGTTGTACGAAGCGAGGCCCTCGTTGTACTCTTTGATGCCGTTTTGAAACGTGATGAGCGAGTTATACGCTTCGTCAAGCTTTGCGGTTTGCGTTTTTCTCTGATATTCAAGTTGTGCTATGCCGTCGGTGTAATCGTTTTGGCCGACATCGAGCAGCGTGCGCATTTGCGAGAGAGCGGTTTCGGCTTCATCGAGCTGCTTGCCGGTCTCTGTGAGCTGCGTTTCCTGCGCGGTGAGGGCGGCATCCTGTTCGTTTAATACGGCTTCGGCATCGTCGAGCTGCGTCTGATTTTGATTCAAAGCGGCGCGCTGCATATCGAGCGCCGTTTGCTGCGCTTCGGCTTCTGCCGGGTCGAGCGTATCTTTTACGGCATCAAGCTGCGCCTGCGCTTCGTCGAGTGCGGCAAAGCCCGCCGTGAGCTGCGCTTTTTTCTCGTTTAAGTCGGCGCGTGCGGCATCAATTTGTGTGCGGGCGTCCTTTGCGGCGGCAAGACCCGATTCATACTGCTCTTTGCCGGATGTGAATTCGGCATATTTTTCAGTGTAGAGCTTTTCGTTTTCCTGCAGCTGCGCGTAACCGGCGTCGATCTGCGCCTGACCCTCCGCAAGGGCATCCTCTAATTGCTGCTTGCCGCTGTAATATGTGTCAAAGCCGCTTTGCAGGGCGCTTTCCCACGAAGTGAAGCCGGGCTGAATCTGCTCTGCGCCTGCATCCAACTGTACTTTGGCATCGTCCAATTGCTTTTTCGCGTCGGCAAGCTCCGTTTCGCCGGAGGTGATGGTCTCTTTTGCATCGTCAAGCTGTGCTTTGGCATCGGCAAGCTCCGTTTCGGCTTCGGCTTTTTTGTCGTTCAGTTCGTTCTCGGCGTCTGAAATTTCGGCTTGGCCGTCGGACGTGAGACGATCAAAACGCGCGTTGACGGAAGCGGTGGCGGCGGCTTCGACAGTATCGGAGAATGTATCGATGTAATCGTCGTAGGCGTCGCTGTATAGCGGGAATTCATCGGTGCAGGTAACATATAATTCTGTGTAATACTCGAAATCGAAGCCGTCCTCCGGGATGAGAACGAAGCCCTGCAGCGTGCCGTTGCCAAGCGACGTGGTGCCGCGCAGCGTGTGGATGTACAGCGGAGAATCTGCAAGGCCGACCACGGTGTAGGTGCTGTATTTGAAGTTTTTCTTCGTATCTTCGTCGTTGGAGTCGGAAATTTCGATTGTTTGTCCAATCATGCCTTCCGAAAAGCGACTGGAATCTATAAGGCACTCACTGCCGTTTTCAGGCATACGTCCGGCAGTGAGCACAGGCTCGTTGATGTTATCTGTCAGCATATGTGCGCGGTAAACGCGCTCTTTGTTGTCGTGCTGCCAGATGAAATCGGCATTCACACTACCTGCGGCGGCAACCACACCGTCGGCTTTCTGCACGGCGGCAACGTCGTCCGCATCAAAGCCGATGGTGGAGATGAGGCGAAGGTCGTAGAGTTTCGTATTTTTCACATAGGCGGTCTCGGTGGCGGACATGATGGGACGGGTATCTCGCAGACCCGTGAGAAACGCCACACCCAGCATAATGATGAGCAGGATAGCGATATACCGCCCAAGGCTGCCCGAAATGCTGCGCCGCGTGTTTTTTCTGAGTGCTTTTGTCATGCGTTTTCCGGCTCCCTTCGCGTTACCATTCAATCTGTTCCACGGGCGTGATGTGCTCGTTCATGCGAACGGAGTAAATGTGGCCGCTTTTTACGCGGATGATGCGGTCTGCCATGGCGGCAAGCGCCGCATTGTGCGTGATGATGACGACGGTCATGCCGTCGCGGCGGCAGGTATCCTGCAAAAGCTTTAAAATAGATTTGCCGGTCTCGTAATCGAGTGCGCCGGTGGGCTCGTCGCACAGAAGGAGCTTCGGTTTTTTGGCAAGTGCGCGGGCAATGGAAACACGCTGCTGTTCACCGCCCGAGAGCTGTGCGGGAAAGTTCTGCATGCGGTCATGGAGACCGACGGCGCGGAGCACGTCTTCGGCGGGGATGGCGTCGGTGCACAGCTGTGCCGCAATTTCCACGTTTTCGAGCGCCGTTAAATTCGGGATAAGGTTATAAAACTGGAAGACAAAGCCGATGTCATAGCGTCGATAGTTTTCAAGCTGGGTGCGGTTAAAGTGGCTGATGTCGCGTCCGTCCATGCGGACGGTGCCTTTAGACAGCGTATCCATGCCGCCGAGGATATTTAAAAGCGTCGTTTTTCCCGCGCCGGATTCACCGACGATGACGCAGAATTCGCCCTTTTGAATTTCAAAGCTTGCATCGGTTAAGGCGTGCACCTCTACGTCGCCGGTTTTATAAATTTTCGATACATTTTCAAATTCTACAAATGCGCCCATCGTACCGTCTCCTTATACTGCGTTGGTTTCTATATTAAAGTATAACAGAAGCGCGGGAAAAAGTCATGGACAGAATATGAAAATTCAGTTGATTTTTAGAGGGGATTTTCGACTTTTGCGGGCGAATGCGGCTTTGCGGAGACCGACCGGCGCATCCGCAAGGCGTTTACGAAAATGGTGCTCAATAAAAAAACAAATCAAATTTCCGTGCGGGAAATTTGTGAGGCGACGGGCATCAACCGCTCATCGTTTTACCTGCACTATGCGGACATACCCGCGCTGATAACAGCGATCGTATGGGAGAAATGGACGGAGTCCGTAGAGCGGATACACGAAGAGATGCACGGCGACCCGAATATCTTCTCCGAAGCATATGTGGCGGCGACGCTGCGCGAGGCAAAGCGCGACAGGACTTTTTACCGGGCGTATTTTGAGAAATTCGGCACGGCAGAACTGGAAAAAGGCTATCAGACGCTGTTTGAAAACGTCTTCAAGCCTTTTTTTCGGCGGCTCGGCATCGAGAGCGAGCACTGCATGGAATATCATTTTGAATTTGTGAAAGCGGGGTACTTTGCCGTGACGCGCAAATGGCTTTTGTACGGCTGCCCGGAAACGCCGGAAGAAATGGCGAAGATCATAAAAAGAAGTATGGCGGCGATACCCGATGACCTGCCGCCGGTCCCGGACAGATTATTTATTTGAAAAGCTCGGGGTGCATGCGCACATAGTGGAATAAGTACTGCTGCGCGATGCCGGCGTTTTCACCGAAATCTGCGGGGGAAAGCCTCGGCAAAAGCGATACGGCGCGCTTCATCCATACGTCCATCGGGAAGCACTCCGTGCGGTGCAGACCGTAGAGTAAAGCGCAGTCCGCGACTTTTGGGCCGACGCCTGAAATCGTCTGCAATTTCGCTTTGGCATCGGGAAGAGGCATTTTGCGCACGGCTTCTAAATCGATCTCGCCGGAAGCGATGCGCTTTGCGGCATCGATGAGATATTTCGCGCGAAAGCCCGCGCGCAGCGGAGCGAGGTCTTCCGGCGTGCAGGAGGCCAATTTTTTCGGTGTCGGGAATGCGTAGCGGGTCTCGTTATGATAAAGAAACGGCTCGCCGAAATGCAGACACAAGCGCTCTATAATGCCCTTGATGCGCGGAATGTTGTTGTTCTGCGAGATGATGAACGAGCACAGCGCCTCAAACGGCTCCTGCTTTAAAATGCGGATGCCGCCCGCGAATTCGGCTGCTTCTTTCAGCGCGGGGTGCAGAGCGGAAAGCACTTCGCGAGACTTTTTGTAATCTGTGTTAAAATCGAAATAATCAAACCAAATGTCACGAAATTCCTGCGCGGTGCAGTCTAAAACGAGGTCGCTGTTTTCATCTTGATAGACGGTCAGCCCGCGGGAAAATGCCACACCGCGCCATGCGGGAATGTTGTTTTCGAGCGTGACGGGATAAAAGCGGAACGACTGCCCGCAGTCGAGCGTTTGGGCGAGGTTTAAAACGCCATCGGGCGGGGTGAAGCGCATCAACGGTTTTTGCCTTCCGTTTTGGTGGTGACGGTGGGCTCTCGGCTCGTCAGATACGTGATGGCGCGCTCAATGGCATCGCGGGAATTGCCCCAGTCGCCGCCCGCATTGCGGTAATCGAACATGCGGCAGAAATGGGTGGTGTCGGCCTTGACGGTATCGAGATAGTTTTTCGCAAGGCGCTTGGTTTCTGCCGCAAACGGCTGAAAGTTTTTACGCGGCATTTTCTGCGCAGCAGCCAAAATGAAGCTGTAATGCGGCAGGCAGATGTGCGTCTGCTCGCTGTACAGTGTGCGGAACTCCGGCTCACTCTGCCAGAGCTTGATAACCGTGGCGCTGAGGTGCTGCATGTTTTTCTCAACGTTTTCGCAGACAAAGCAGCTGTGCGCACGGCGATCTGCGGCGGCGAGAATTTTTTTCGGCGCAAGCTTGTCGTCCTCGGGCAGGATCTCTTTGCCGGCTTCGTCTAAGAGACTTTCGAGAATAAGGGCGACGGACAGGCGGCTGCCGCGCTGTAAGATCTGCTCAAAATGTTGGTGGCAGAAGCCGAGACGGTTCGTTTCCACGCGCACGTCGGGCTCCATCATGGCCGCGCCGGTAATGTAGGTGGCCATGCGGTCCTCGAGCATGTCGCGCATGCGGCAGAACGGGCAGCCGTTCTTCGGCTCGAAAATTTCACTGATCGGTATAGAGCAAATGTCTTCACGCATTTTGGGTTCCTCTTTTCTTATAGTTGTATACAGTGCATGTTTATCCGAAAAATGTCTTTTGTTTTAATTGCCGTGGCTTACGGTTTGTGCAGCCCCGCTTTTTTGTGGGACACGTCTAAAAAGTGCGCAGCTTTCCGGTGTCTTTCTGCTCGCTATTTTCATTTTACACGATTTTAGGTGAAAAAACAACCGTGTAAAGCCTGCCGCCTTGCTTTTTTTCACAAAATGTGCTTAAACGGAAAATCTCGCCGTCTAAGATTTCGCCTAAATCGTTCTAATTTGGGATTAAAACGCTGTTTTTCGCAAAAACACCATATATAGGGACATTTTTTCGGGCAAACACAAGGCTTTTCACGCAAATTTTACACACGGTTTATAGTGAGTATTCTGTGAAAAAACGGTAAAAAGCGGTATTTTCGACGGAGTAGTTTACATAATATTTTACATTGTGAAAAGCTGTGGAAAGTAAAAAGAGCACCGAAAGCGGGTTTTTAACACTTTCCACAGAGTTTTCCACAGCTTAAACGGAAAACGCTGTGGAAAGCTCGCTGTGTGTATACTTCTGCCGTGCATATTACAGATTGTATAAATGTAAAGGCCGGCTCATATATAGCAAGATGCGAGAAGATATGCAATCCGAATGAATAATTATGCCGAGCAAAATGAACACGCAAAAGCACCGTCAAAATGACGAAAAGAGCGCGGCGAAAAAACTGCCCAAAAACACGGCGGTTTTAGGCGCAAAAACCGCCTGCAAAAACCGCGCTAAATTGTGCGTTTCGGTTGCAATGGCAAATATAAGTATGCTATAATCTACTATATACTGCGATAGTATTGCGAATTTCGGCCGCAGACGTGTTCTGAAGCCGCGGAAAGGAATAGGTTTGTTCATGGAAAACGAGAGAGAAAGAGATGTCATAGCAGGGCGCAATGCCGTTACGGAGGCGCTTAAAGCGGGCAGACCCATCGACAGCATCCTTGTGCGGCGCGGGGAGAAAAACGGTTCGGTATCGTCCATTCTCCGCATGGCAAAGCAGGCGGGCATTCCTGTAAAGGAAGTGGATTCCCGTAAGCTGGACGGCATGTGCGGCGGCGAAAACCACCAGGGTGTCATCGCCATGGCGGCGGTGCACGCGTTCTCCGAGGTGGAGGATATTTTTGCGCTGGCGGAAAGCCGAAATGAGCCGCCGTTTATCCTTGTGTGCGACGAGATTGCGGACCCGCATAACCTCGGTGCGATTCTCAGAACGGCGGAATGTGCGGGCGCACACGGCGTTGTCATCCCGAAGCGCCGCAGCGTTGGCCTTACGGCGGCGGTCGGCAAGGCTTCTGCGGGTGCGGTGGAATACGTCCCCGTGGCGCGTGTGACGAATATTGCGGTATTTCTTGAGGAGATCAAAGCGCGCGGCGTTTGGGTATACGCCGCGGATATGGACGGCACGGATTGGTGCCAAACCGATTTCTCCGGCCCGGCAGCGCTTGTTGTCGGCTCCGAAGGCTTCGGCGTGTCCAGACTTGTGAAAGAAAAATCGGATTTTATCGTTTCTCTGCCGATGAAGGGCAGAATCAATTCGCTGAACGCTTCGGTGGCCTGCGGCGTGCTTTGCTATGAGATTGCGCGGCAGCGCGCGGGCATCAAGGCCAAGGGCTGAGGCGAAAAAGAAAGGACCCAAAACCATGAACGATGAGAACAAATTCTCGGTGGACGAGATATTGGAAGCGGAGCGCAAGGCGAAAGCCAACGGCGCGCCGGAAGAGCCGGAGAAAACAACGCCCGGGGTGACGGAAGAACCCGACGCTGTGACGGAGCCTGAAACGGAGCAGCCCGTAGAGGAAGTCTCGGCAGAGGTAGCCCAGCCCGCGCCGGAAGCGGAACCGCAGCCGGTGGAGGTGCAAGAAGACTCCCCGTGGGATACCTACGAGGAGGAAGGAGAGCCCGGAAAGAAAAAGAAGAACAAAAAAGAGAAGAAAGAGAAAAAAGGTTTTTGGGCGCGTCGCCGTGAAAAGAAGCAGAAAGAGGTTTTTAACGAAGCCGAAGACATGTACTACGGCATCCAGTTAAAACCGATTGACGAATACACCCGCGGGTTTGATGCCACAGGTGAGATTTCCACGCAGGACGAGGGCTACCGCAAGCTGTTTGACGAGAACACCGCGGAGCTTGACGACGAAGTGGCAAAGGATTTTGAGCGCCTGCAGAAAGAGCGTCGCCGTCGTGTGGCCGAGGCCGTAGAGACGGCCGGTGTGGATCTTTCCGCTGTAGAAGACGAGCTGGGCATTGTGGCCCCGGTGCCGGTCTCCGTTGCGATGAATGACCCGAACGCTGTGGTGCCGGAAAACAAAAAGACGAAGGACAAGGTGCAGAATTTCCAGACGGCGATGCTGCAGGACGCGCAGACGCACACGATGGAGATTAAGCTTGACCTTGAAAATGAGACGTTTGGTTTGCAGCAGGCAAAGGTGGTGCCGGAGGTGAGCGAGGATTCCGTGCGCCGCATTCTGGAATCTGTGCAGGCGGAAAACGCGGCAAAGCAGGCTGCACAGGTGCAAAATGCCGAGCAGCAGGCTGCGGCAGCGCCGAAAACGGAAGAAAGTGACGCGCCCGAGATGGCGTTTAAGGATATTTCAAGCAATGGCCCGGAGCCGGAGGAAGAGCCGCAGGCGGAAGAGGGCATGGACATTGCTTCCGGCGAGCAGCTGCCCGAAGCACAAGCGCCGAAAGCGGAAAATGTGCAGGCTGCGGAAAGCGCTGAGAACGCCGGCGAAGAAGCGGCAGAGCCTGCGCAGCAGAAGATCTCCGTGCCGGTAACGGACGTGACGCAGTACAGAAAGCGCGACTTGCCGGTGCACATTATCAATGCGGATGTTTTGCAAAGTGCATTGCTGAGCGAAGCACGCGTGTATTCCGACGACGAGAACGTCAGTGCGGCCGGTGCGCACCGCTTTAAAATTCGCTTTGCGGAAAAGCCGGACGAAGCGCCCGAAAACACGGAAGCCGCCGAAAACAGCGACGAGCTCATCGACGATTACACCGGCCCGGCAGACGCAAAGAGCGTGGCGCACGACCTGCGCACGACGATGCGCGAGCTGACAATCCGCATGCTTGCAACGGGCGTGAGCACTGCAGTGCTCATTTTGGCGTCGCTCATTGCGGAATCCGGCTTCAATGCCAATAACACGGAGACCGCCGGTGCAGTGGGATACACCATCTTATCGCTTGTGCTGTTGCTAGTGGCCATCGGCTTCTGCGCGAAAACGATTTTAAACGGTCTGAAGGCACTGTTTGAGTTCCGCGCGAATTCGGATTCTGCCGCTGCGGTAGCTTGTGTGGCGGTTTTTGTGCAGACGCTCTGCACGCTGTTTGCGCCGGCTGCGCTCAGCATGGGTAAAATCCACCTTTACGCCGGTATTGCGGCGGGCATTCTGTTCCTGAATACCGTCGGCAAGCTGACGATGCTGCGCCGCATCCACTCGAATTTCCGCTTTGTGTCTTCCCGCGAGCAGAAATATGCGGTGCGCGTATTTGACGATTACAACACGTCTTTAAAAATGGCGGGTTCCTCCGTCATTTCGCAGCCTGCCATCGCGTATCAGCAGAAAGCGGGCTTCTTAAAGCGCTTCTTACAAATTTCCTATGAGCCGGACCCGGCAGAGACCTCTTCGCAGGTTTTGGCGCCGGTGGGCCTCATTTCCTCGCTGCTTCTGTGCGTGGTGGCGCTTGTCATCACGAAGGATGCGTCCCTTGCCATTACGGCTTTGGCGGCTTCCTGCTGCGTGTGTGTAGCGGTGATGAACATGCTGGCCGTAAACCTGCCGGTGAGTCGTCTTTCCCACCGTCTGCGCCGCCGCGGCGCGATGGTCTCCGGCTATGAAGGTATCAAGCGCATGAGCGCCGTAAATGCCGTTCTGGTTGATTCCACAGAGCTTTTCCCGCGCGGCACGGTCGTTTTGAACGGGGTGAAGCCGTTTAAGCAGGAGGGACTTGAAGAAGCCGTTTTGGCTGCCGGCACGTTGGTGCAGCAGCTCGGCGGCCCGCTTTGCGGCGTGTTCGAGCAGGTGTTCAGCGAGCATGAGGGCGAGCTTCCGGAGGTCGAAAAGGCCGCATTTGAGGCCGGAAACGGCGTTGTGGGCACGGTGGACGGCAAAGAGGTGCTCATCGGCTCCCGCACGCTTTTGACTGCGCACGGTGTGGAAGCGCCGGAGCAAAATGTGGAGAGTCAGTACACGACGGGTAGCCGACAGATCTTGTACGTTGCAATGGGCGGCGAGCTTTACGCCATGTTCATCCTGACCTATAACGCAGACCGTAAGAAGAAAGCGGAGCTGCAGAACATGGAAATGAACGGCGTTTCGCTCATTCTGCGTTCGGCAGACCCGAACCTTACGCCGCAGTTCATTTCGCGCCTGTTCGGCATTGACGCCACGGCGGTGAATGTCATCGGCGCGGGCCAAGACGGCCCGGCAGACCACCTTGTGAACGACACTGCGGACCGCGTGGACGCCTATGCCGCCACAAAGGGTCGTGTGGAATCCATGATGAGCCTTGTTTCCACGTGCATTGATGAAAAGAAGAACATCAGCTTCATCGTCGCCATGCAGAACGCGGCGGTTGTCATCGGCTTTGTGCTTGTGGCGTTCCTCACATTCGTTGCGGGCGTGGAGCAGATTTCCGCATTTGCGCTCGTCATCTACGAGCTGTTCTGGGTGCTCGCCACCGTGTTGGTACCGAAGTTCAGAAATAAAGTAAAATAAGGTTCGAAATTGAAAATCTCTCTCGGTGCAGCCGAGAGAGATTTTTTACGTTATTCTGCAATTTTGACGCGGATACTGCCGCTGAGTGTGCTGACTTTGCATGTGCCTGTGCCGGTATCGAACGGAACATCCACTTTGCCGCTTCTGCTTTGAACACGGAAAGCTTTGCCGGTGTTTAGCGTGCCGGTTACATTA
>ERZ809074.3917-NODE-3917-length-13098-cov-8.253086_pt1 | contig 13098 bp, 9 predicted proteins | sample MGYA00520795_ERZ809074 | MGnify/ENA primary metagenome ERZ809074 (study PRJEB31570, sample SAMEA3212989) | Homo sapiens | biome: human-gut; feature: human gut; material: fecal | place: Sweden | collected 2011 ...
GAGTGCAATAGAGCTTGCTCATATTGCCGAGCGCAGCCGAAAATCTCAAAGCAAATTTTCGTGCAAGCGAGTGCAATAGAGCTTGCTCATATTGCCGAGCGCAGCCGAAAATCTCAAAGCAAATTTTCGTGCAAGCGAGTGCAATAGAGCTTGCTCATATTGCCGAGCGCAGCCGAAAATGTCAAGAAAAGGTGCATTTATATGAAGAAAAAAAAGAAGGATGTGCGTCGCATGGACACACATCCTTTTTTCTTATGATGGATAGCCGTTATATTATACGGCAAACATCGTGTAGGTCTGACCTTCAAACGTGGCAACTAACTGGTTGAGGGCATTGATGGAAAGGTTCACAATGTAGTGCACATTGTTTTCCTCGTTATCGTAGGTGATGGTGCCGACACCTGTTGCTACGTTCCACTGATAGATGGCGCCCTTATAGGATTTGCCGTTTACCATGAGCGTATTGTTCTTGCTTTCCACCGTTCCAGTCTTATCGCTTGCAGAGGATAGCTTGAAACCAAGTGTTTTGTTCTTCTTGTCGCCATTGATCCACCAGTTTGCCTCAGTGATGCAGAAACCGTTGGTCTTGACGGCCGTGAAGTTATTGGTCATGGCTTCTTTGCTTTCGCTGGACACCTTGAAGAGCTGCACAGTCATGCGGCTCATGTCGCGGTGGCGGGCAAGATAGAGATGAGCCTTCATATTTCTGATGGTCGGATAACCTTCTTGGGGGGGGAAAACAACGGTGGTCATTCCGGCGAGTTTGTCGTAAGAAATTACGCCTCTGCGCAGGTACTTTTCGTTGCCCGTTTTCTTGTCAATGCGCGTGAAGGTGCAGAGGGTGTCACCTTCCTGATTGACGTAGAGCGAGATGTTGTAGTTGTAGAGCGTGTCCTTAGAACCTGTCGTTTCCGATGCCCAGGAGGCTATTTCCTCGGCACTGGCATAGGTCACCTGTTCTACTTCGTCTTCCGAGCATGCTGCAAATCCGAGGCTCAGGGTGAGCAGGATTGCGAGTGATTTTATATACTTTTTCATAGATATAATCCTTTTTTAGGTGATTCGCTATGTTACTGCCAGTTGCGTTTCAGGTTGGGGTTGGACTGGAGGTCTTGCATGGGAATTTCCCAAACGAAGCGGAAGTTGTCTGGCTTAATCTCGAGGTATTTATAACCGTCAACGTCTGATTTATCTTCTCTGTCTTGCCCAAGGAGGAGTTTGAGACCATCCATGTTTTGTGCTTCCATACGCTTGAAGCCTTTGTGCCAGCGTTTGAGGCAGTCGAGGCGGAAACCTTCGCCGAGGTATTCGCGCACCCATTCGTTCTCCATTTCCTTAACAAGCTCTTCGCCCGTGGTGGTGGTGCCCCAGTCGAACGTACCGCGTGCCAAGCGCAGGTCGTTGAGGTATTTACGTGCCTTTGCTTCGTCGGGGTTGGGCTTGCGCAGATAGGCTTCAGCGGCCGTGAGGTAGGCTTCGGCGGAGCGGAATGCCTTCGACATGTTGTAGGGGCTGGAGTACCAGTCCCAAGAGTTCTTGAAGAGGTTCTGGTTGCCGGGGAACTTGAAGAGCAGGTAAGCGGAGTGTGCGGGTTCGTCGCTCGAACTGTTAGACAGTTTGGTCACGCCGGCAGCCTCGCCCATGTAGGGGTTGGAGAAGTAGGCCTTGATTCGGAGGTCGCCCGGTTCGTAGAGGTCTACCACGCCCTGGGTGGGCACGAGTTCGGGAGAGTAGCCGTAGATTTCGTAGGAGCCATCAATCTCTCGGATGTCGTAGCTGATATACATGCCTAAGTAGCTATTGGCATGCTCTTCGGGTGTCTGTGCAGGCTCGAAGATGATTTCGCTGCCAGAGTCGAACACCCAAAGTTGCTCCATTTCCTGCTCGGAGGAAGCGAGGGGATAGTTCGCAATGATGTAATCAGCCTTCTCGATGGCAGTGTCAAAGTCGTGCGTGTAGAGCGCGAAGCGCATTTCGAGGGCATCGAGGGCATCTGTACCGGGGTGGTAGAGGTTGTCGGTGTTGTCGTAGGCTGCAAAAGCCTGCATGTTGGCTTCGGCATTGGCGAAGTCAGAGCGGATGAATGCCACGGTTTCCTGCAGAGAGGCGCGTGCGGGGCGTGCGTCCTTGTCTACGGTGGTCACGATGGGCAGACCGAGTTCATCGGCAGCAGTTTCGGGCTCGTAGTCCTTGCAGTAGCGCACAATCATGTTGCAGTAAGCGTAAGCGCGGGCGAAGTAAGCCACGCCTTTGTAGTGCATAAGGCGTTCCTTGCGCTCCTGATACTTCATCTTAAGTTTGGTCTGCGTGTCTTTTTCTTCTGCATCGCCTGCTACATCTGCCGCTTTTGCAGCAGCATCGGCAGCTTCTTCCTTAACCTTCTCTTTGTTGATGAAGGGGTCGATGTTGGCGATGAAGTCGTTGGCCTGCATCACGAGGGAGAAGTTGTTAGCCCAAACGATGTCTCCGGCAAACTGGTTGGTGGTAAAGGTCCAGCGGTGCTCCTTGTCAAGGGTGAGGGCACCGGCACGGAGGTTGAAGAGGTCGGTCATGGCCTCTGAAACATAGGCGTTCGAACCACCCACCACGGCGCGCACCACTGTCATCATGCCCGTGTAGTGCTTGCAGGCATCTTCGTACGGGTCTTCGCTCTCACCCCACGAACTTTCGTAAGTGATATTTGTTTCCGGCTCTTGGTCGAGTTCGCAGGAACTCAGCACGGGCAGGGCGAATGCCGCGAGGAGGGCAGCCTTGAATATATTCTTGTTCATAATGTATTTCCTTTCGATTGAAAATGTTTAGAAACTGATTTCTGCACCGAGTACGAACTGACGCGTTGCGGGATAGCCGCCGAGTGCGATGTTGGTGTCAACCTCGGGGTCTGCACCCTTATATTTGGTAACGGTGAAGAGGTTGCGGGTCGTGAAGTTGATGCGGACGTTGCTCATGAACTTGGTGGCGTCCATCCACTTCTTCGGCAGGTCGTAAGAGATAGAGAGATTCTTCAGACGCATGAACGAAGCGTTCTCGAGCAGGTGCGTGTCGAACTGCGAGTCGTATTCGTAAGAGGGCAGGTAGGTCTCGTCGCCCGGATTGCGCCACATGTCGAGCGCGTCGCGGTCCATGTTGAAGCCCTGCTTGGCGGTCGAGGAGGCAGTGGAGAGGAAGTAGGCGTTGTTGACCATGTACTTGCCGAGCACGTAGGAGAAGTCTGCCACAATGCTGAGGCCCTTCCAGGAGAAAGTGAAGCCGAAGCCGCCGTGATGGGGAGCGTAGTAGCTCTTGCCTGTGTCTTGATAGAGGTTTTCAATCTGTGCCTCGTCCTTGGTCATCGTTTCGGGGTTGAAGGTATAGCCCGGTTCGCCCTTGTAGCCCACTTTGTACCACATGGGTGCGCCGTCTTCCTTGTCGATACCGGCGAAGATAGGCATATAGAAGTTAAGGCTTTCGCCCTTCTTGAGGCAGAGGAGGGAACTCTTCATCGGCCATTCGTCGAGGTCGTAGAACAGCTTGTCTACTTTGTTCTTATTATAGGTGTAGTTGCCGCGGAGGCTGAAGTAAACGTCCTTGTTGCGAATAATGTCGTAAGAAGCCTCGATTTCCACGCCTCGGTTGCTCATCTCGCCCACGTTGTTCATTATGGAGCTGAAGCCCGTGGTGTAGGGCAACGGGGTGCTCATGAGCATGTCCTTAGTCTTGCGGTGGTACAGGTTGACGTCGACCTTCAACTTTTCAAAGAAGGTGGCGCTGATGCCCACATTGGTTTGGATTTGCTTTTCCCATCCGAGGTCGGGGTTGGGGAGCTGTGCGTAGCCCCAACCCGTAGTGCCGTTGTAGTCGGCAGTGCCGGCGAGGGCGAGGTGGCCGTAGTTACCTACGGCTGCGTTACCCGTGCTACCCACGCTGACCTTGAGTTTGAGGTCGGTAAGCCACGTTACGGGGCGCATGAAGTATTCGCGGGCAATGTTCCACGACAGACCGCCGCTGACGAAGACAGCCGTGCGGTTTTCCTTACCGAAGCGGGAGGATGCATCGGAGCGCACCGTTACGTTGGCGGCATATTTTGCCTTGTAGTCCCAGTCGGCGCGGCCGAAGAACGAGAGGAACTCGTATTTCGATTTCGACTGCGAGGGGGCCTCGGGCGTCTTGCCGTGCGAGAGGAGCATGAGGCGGTCGTCGGCAATGCCTGCTACGCGGGCGTTGAAGCTCTGCGCATCGCTCTTGATGCCTTCGTGGCCGGCGAGGAGCGTGATGTTGTGCTCCTTGGCGACGGTGAACTTATATTCCGCCGTGTTCGTGATGGTCCACATGGAGCTGCGGCTGAATGACTCGGAGGCTGAGCCTTCTTCCTTGTCGAATACCTGAGCGTGGCTGGGCAGCAGGCGGGAACTGTTGCGGCTTTCGGTGGCATAGAGACCGAGCTGCGACTTGATGGTCAGACCCTTGATGGGAGTAATCTGTATGAACGCATTGCCGCTGTACACCATGTCGCGATAGTTCACGGGGTTGCCTTCCAGCGCGTATTTGGGGTCGTACATGTCGCCCGCGCCCCAAAGCTTATGCGCTTCGCTTGCCTCGGGATCAAATGGATCCCAGTAGCGCGGGAAGTTGGTGGTGAGCGTAGAGAATGAGTACAGGTAGTTCGAACCGTTGTACGTCATATTATTGGTCATGCTCTCAGAATAGGCGAAGCTTTGGTTAACCCCCATAGCCAACCAGTCGTTGAGTTTCGTGTCGAGGTTGGTACGCATCGAGTAGCGCTTCATGTTGGAGGAAACGGTCAGACCATTCTGCTTGAGATAGCCGCCCGACACGAAGTAGTTGGTTCTCTCGGTTCCGCCCTGAACGTTGAAGTTGGTCTCGTACATCGGGGCGGCCTTGTCGAAGGCGTAGGAGTCCCAGTCGGTGTTAGCGCCGTGGTTCTTATAGCGGGCGTAAGCCGTGGGCGATATGATGGAGTGCTCAAGCTGGAAGTCGAGCAGTTCGTCGGCGGTCATCGGGTTGCCGATGCGGCGTGCCAACTGGCTCCAACCGATTTTCTGCGAAATGCTCACACGGGCCTTCTCGCCGGCGCGGCCGCGCTTGGTGGCAACAAAGATAACGCCGTTGGCGGCACGCGAACCGTAAATAGAAGTTGCGGAAGCGTCTTTAAGCACCGTTACGCTCTCAATGTCGTTGTCGCTCAGCATAGCGAGCACAGCCATGCCGCAAGGCGTACCATCGACAACTACGAGAGGATCGCTCGATGCGGAGATAGAACCGATACCGCGCACGGTAATAGAAATATTCGTGAAGTCACCCACGTCACCGGAGGAGTTGAGCACCTGCATACCGGCCACCTGACCTTGCAGGGCATCGGCGATGTTGACGTTAGGTTTGCCGGCAACTACTTCGCCAGACACCTTTTTCACAGAGCCTACCACCGTTCCGACTTTCTTGGCGGTACCGTAACCCACAACGACGGCTTCGTTGAGCTGGTTATCTTGCATAACAACTTGAACGTTGCCGGCCACGTTTACGGTCTGCGATTCCATGCCGATGTAAGAAACCGTGAGTTTCTTGGCGGAAGCGGGAATGTTCTCGAGCGTGAACTTACCGTCTTCGTCGGTAACAACCACGACTTTTGTCCCGGGCACTCTGACAGTCGCGCCGATAACCGCTTCGCCTTGCGAGTCGACAACGCGACCGGTTACGCGCTTCTGTGCGGAAAGCGATGCTGCACCCAACAGCATGCAAGCCCCGAGGAGCACAAGTTTTTTGTTCATAATATAAACCTTAAATTAAACATTTTGTTTTCTATGATAGATGGGCATTTTGGTTTTTGCCGCCAGGCAGTTCCGATTGTCATGGCAGGCGTGCCCTCACTTATTCTGTTCGTCCTTTGCAGTCCCTATATATAATATTGTATAGAGTTAGCCCAAAACGGGTTTAGCAAGTCGGGTGTGTTAAATTTAATCCTCACCCTCTTACACACCATAAAACTGCACTCGGCACGGTTGTTTATCGCCGCACGGAGTATCAGACTAAGGCTTATTGCTTTTGAAGAGAATGTGAATTGGCAGCAAAAATACTGCTTTTTTCTTATATGACAAATATTTTAATAGCGTTTAGACCAATTTTTTAACACCGAGTCCGTTTTTTGGTGGGTATTTCGCCCCTTTTTGTTCGTTAAGCGGCTTTTTGCTTTCACTATGAAAGGGCATGGACTGCCGTAGCAGACTTGTTCGGACTGTGCCGAGTGCAGTCTACATTATGAAAATGCCGTCGAAACGGCAAAAACTGCCTACACTGAAATGTTAAACTTTTGATTTTGTGATAGGTGTGATTTCTCTACTGCCGCTTGCTGCCAGAATTAGTGTGGAAAACTGTCGGCGAACCGAGGCTCGGCGGGGCGGCAACCCCTTTGGATAAAAGGAGAGTGGGCAGGCTGTGAGGAGAAGGTGGCAATGGGAAACAACTGTGTAAAACTTTGCTTGCGAGCCGCCGTGCAGAGGCTTGGCGGGCGGTGCTGCAAGTGTTAAAAATAGGGGAGTGTCCGCGCAGATGTTTTCATAATTGCTTGAAAATTCGTAACTTTGCAGCCGTAAACCTCACGAGGGGGTTCTTCCGCCGCTCTTTATAGGGCATAATTCTTTGCCTCCGGGCATGCTCTTGACGCGGAAGACGCAACGTCGCCGGCAGCCTTTTCGCTGCCATGTCGGTTGTCCTTTTTCTCATCACCGCCCTATATTATTTATTATTGTATAGGGCAGCAAACTCAAAGACAAAGGCGATGCCTCGTGGAAAATTTTTAATGATGAAGTTAAAGACGATTTTTATTCTTACAGCAGTAATCGCATTTTTCACAGTATTTGCCGCCGATGCGCAGAGCTTGCACGGCGACGCAACCTATTATGGCAACAAATTCCACGGACGCTACACGAGCGACGGTTCGCGCTACCATAAGGATAGCCTCACCTGCGCCCACCGCACGCTGCCTTTCGGCACGCTGCTCAAAGTGCGCAATAAGAAGAACGGCAAGGAGGTGGTGGTGAAAGTCACCGACCGCGGCCCGTTCCGCCGTGGTGGTATTGTGGACCTTTCTATGGCGGCCGCCCGCAAGATCGATATGGTGAGTGCCGGCGTGGTACCCGTTGAGGTAGTGCGCATGGGTCACGTGTCCGACGGCCTTTCCGTGGCATCGTTCGACAACAAGCAGGCGCAAGAGAGCCTGATGCCCGAGCAGAAATACCTCGACCCCGTTTCGGGTAAATACTTCACCATGGCCGAGTGGAACGAAAACGGCGGTGCGAAGCTCGAAGTAGAGCGCAAGCGCGTAGCCCTCGAGCAGCGCAGCCTCTACCTCTCGAAAGTGAAGCTCGAACCCCGCTGGCGCATCCTCAAAGACAAGATGACGGCCAAAAATATCGTAGTAAAATAAAGTATATCCTCGCGCGCATATATATAATATTGTATATGCCGCCGCACAGAAAAAGGACAGCATAACCCGCAGCACGCAGGCGAATGGCAGAAATGCCGGGGCCTGCGTGCTTTTTTAGTGTGCAAATGCCCCCGTTTTTTGCCCAAATCCTCAAATAATGTGCGTTTCCCCGTAGCAAATCCAAATTAAACCGATAACTTTGCCAAATACAAACCAATATAGTTCATAAAACATTATGTTGAACAATTGTCACCTCTCGCGCCTTATCGCCGAGCAAGCACGCAAGTACGGCGAGCGCACAGCACTTAGTTATAGAGATTACGACCTCAACAAATGGATGCCCATCTCGTGGAACAGATTTGCCATGCGCGTCAGGCAGGTGTCGCGCGCCCTGCTGAAACTCGGCGTGGGCGTGCAGGAGAACATCGCGGTGTTCTCGCAGAACAAGCCCGAAAGCCTCTACGTAGATTTTGGCGCCTACGGCATACGCGTGGTGACCATTCCGTTCTACGCCACAAGCAGCGGGGCGCAGGTCACGTATATGCTCAACGATGCGGAAGTGCGCTTCCTCTTCGTGGGTGAGCAGCAGCAATACGACACGGCGTTCAGCGTCATCAGCCTTGCCAATACCTTGGAAAAGATTATCATTTTCGATAAAAAGGTAAAGAAAAACGATAAGGACCACCTCTCCATCTATTTCGATGAATTTCTTAAAAGCGGCGAAGACACCGCCTACGACGACGAACTGGCGGCGCGGCTCGAAGCGGCCAGTTTCGACGACCTCGCCAATATCCTCTACACCAGCGGCACTACGGGCAACAGCAAGGGCGTGCAACTTACTTACGGCATGTACCACGAGGGATTCCGCGTGAACGACCGCGTGCTGCCTTTAAGCGAGAACGACATCTTCCTGAACTTCCTGCCCTTCACCCACGTGTTTGAGCGCGCGTGGTCGTACCTCGGTCTCACGGAGGGCGTGCAGCTCGCCATCAACCTCCGTCCCGCCGACGTGTTGCAGTCGCTGCAAGAGGTGCACCCCACGTGCATGTCGTCGGTGCCGCGCTTCTGGGAAAAGGTCTATCAGGCCGTGCTCGACAAGATGGAGCACGGCTCCTTCGTAGAGCGCAAACTCATTCGCGAGGCCCTCGAAGTGGGCGGTAAATATTGGGAGCAATACGAGTCGAAAGGCAAGCCCGCGCCGCTGGGCTTGGCCCTCAAGCGCAAGGCCTTCGACAAGACCATCGTGAAACTCCTGCGCAAAACGCTCGGACTGGAACGCGCCAACCTCTTCCCGACCGCCGGCGCGGCAGTGTCGCCCGAGGTGGAACGCTTCGTGCATGCGGCAGGTATCAATATGATTGTGGGCTACGGACTCACGGAGTCCACCGCCACCGTGTCGTGCGACGTCCCCGAGCAGGGCGTAACAATGGGCTCCGTGGGGAGGCTCATCGACGGCATCGAAATAAAATTCGGCAAAGACAACGAAATCCTCCTGCGCGGCAAGACCATAACGCCCGGATACTATAAGAAAGAAAGCGCCACAAAGGCCGCCATCGACGAAGAAGGCTGGTTCCATACGGGCGATGCCGGGTATATGAAAAACGGCGAGCTGTTCCTCACCGAGCGCATCAAGGACCTGTTCAAAACCTCCAACGGGAAATACATCGCCCCGCAGATGATAGAGTCGAAACTCGTGATAGACCGCTACATTGAGCAGGCTGTGATTGTGGCCAACGAGCACAAGTTTGTTTCCGCCCTCATCGTGCCCGACTATAAGCTGCTCACGCAGTATGCCGCCGAGCACCAAATCGTTTGCAACAGCCGCGAGGAACTTTGCAGCCACCCGCTCATCAACAAAATGATGTGGAAGCGCATCGAGATGCTCCAGCAAGATCTCGCGCACTACGAGCAGGTGAAGCGCTTCATCCTCCTGCCGGCGCCTTTCACCATGGAAAACGATGAACTCACCAACACGCTCAAGGTGAAGCGCCGCGTGGTGTATGCCCACTATGCCGATAAGATTGAGAAAATGTATGCCGATGCTGAAAAAGAGCATCAAGCCTGATTTGCTTGGCAGAAAAAGCGCATTTCCCGCATATTTTTGTAAATTTGCGCATTAATAAAACGAGATTTTTAGTAATCGGGTACAATTAAAACGGCAATCAGGGATTTTAAGGTTGTCAAGCGTTGTCCCAATTGTCGTGAAATAACACTATCGCCGACTCTCCAACCAGTCTAAGCGCTGGCTGAATTTTGTGTTAAGTGCCTGGAAGGCACTACGGAGCGAAGCGATAGTAACCGGGTACGAAGTGCCCGGAGGAGCGAGGCGGTAACGACGTGCCTGGAAGGCACTACGCCATCGGCTTTGCCCACTCGTCTACTAAAAAGACATTTCGTCTACTAATATTTGAATTTTACCTTACATGATAACATCCGACCAACTCAAAGATGCCAAAGACCGCGTGGAGGCGCTCCACCGCTACCTCGATATTGATGCAAAAACCATGCAGCTCGAAGAAGAGCAGCTGCGCACGCAAGATCCCGGCTTCTGGGACGATGCCAAGCGCGCCGAGGAACAGATGAAAAAGGTGAAAGGCATTGAGAAGTGGATTGTAGGATATAAAGAGGTGAAACTCCTCACCGATGAACTGGAACTTGCCTTCGACTTCTGCAAAGACGGTATGGTGACTGAGGAAGAAGTGGATGAGGCCTACGCCAAGGCAACCGATGCCATCGAAAATCTCGAACTCAAAAACATGCTTCGCCAAGAAGGCGATGCCATGTCGTGCGTGCTGAAAATCAACTCCGGCGCGGGCGGCACGGAGAGCCAGGACTGGGCGTCCATGCTGATGCGCATGTATCTGCGCTATGCCGAGGCCCACGGCTATAAAACCACCATCTCCCATTTGCAGGACGGCGACGAGGCCGGCATCAAGACCGTGACGATGGAGATTGAAGGCGACTATGCCTTTGGCTACCTCAAGTGCGAGAACGGCGTGCACCGCCTCGTGCGCGTTTCGCCCTACAACGCCCAAGGCAAGCGCATGACGTCCTTTGCTTCCGTATTCGTCACCCCGCTTGTCGACGACACGATTGAAGTCTACGTAGACCCCTCCAAGATTAGCTGGGACCTCTTCCGCTCCGGCGGCGCGGGCGGCCAGAACGTCAATAAGGTGGAAACGGGCGTGCGCCTGCGCTATCAGTACGTCGACCCCGATACGGGCGAGGAAGAGGAAATCCTCATCGAGAACACCGAAAGCCGCAAGCAGCTCGAAAACCGCGAGAACGCCATGCGCCTCCTCCGCTCCCAGCTCTACGACCGCGCCTTGCAGAAGCGCAAGGCCGAACAGGCCAAGATTGAGGCGGGAAAGAAGAAAATCGAGTGGGGCAGCCAAATCCGCAGCTATGTGTTCGACGACCGCCGCGTCAAAGACCACCGTACCAATTTCCAGACCAGCGACGTGAACGGCGTGATGGACGGCAAGCTCGACGGCTTCATCAAAGCCTATCTCATGGAATTCTCCGAAGCCGAGGCGCAGCAATGATTATTCTTACATTATAATATAACCTTACAACTTTCCTTAGATACTATGAATCAGAAAAGAGAAATGAAGAAGAAAATACGCGATGCCAAGCAGGCCCGCCAGGCTAACCGTGTCATCAACGGCATCTTCATCGGCCTTATTATCCTTATGGTCATCGTGCTCCTCGCTTATTGGCTGCTGGTGTAGGGAAATCCTGATTGTTTTCTAAAATGCCACTTGAAATAGAGCGCAAGTTCCTTGTTCGCGGCGAATATAAGTCATTATCCGTCGCGCATAGCCATATTGTGCAGGGATATATCTGTTCTGCCCGTGGGCGCACGGTGCGTGTGCGGCTACGCGACGACAAGGCTTATCTCACCATAAAAGGCCCGTCGGGGCAGGGCGGACTGTCGCGCTATGAATTTGAAAAAGAAATCACCAAAGACGAAGGACTCTCCCTCCTGCGGCTGTGCGAGCCGGGCATCATCGACAAGATTCGCTGGATAGTGCCCGCCGGCAAGCATTTCTATGAGGTAGACGAGTTTTTCGGAGAAAACGCCGGCCTCACGGTGGCAGAAATCGAATTGTCTGCCGAAGACGAGCCCTATCTCCGCCTGCCCTTTATCGGAGAAGAAGTGACGGGCGACCGCAAATATTATAATTCCCAATTAAGGCAGCGGCCTTACAGCACCTGGAACGAATAGGGGCGTTTGGTAAAATGCCCCTACTCGCCGCAAAAGAGGAATAATTTCAGGTCTCACGAGTATGGAAAAGGTCTCGATAAGATTCTATAACGACCACGAGGTGCGAGCCGTCTGGAGCGAGGAAGACAACAAATGGTTTTTCTCTGTGCTTGATGTGTTGGCGGCTATCAACAACGAGGTTGACTACCAAAAGACACGCAACTACTGGAAGTATCTGAAAGGTAAGTTCAAGAAAGACTCGTCTGAGTTGGTTAGTGCCACTACCCAACTGAAGCTACGGGCTGCCGATGGAAAGAAATACAATACAGATGTGCTTGATGCCAAGGGCATCGTCTTGCTGGCAAAGTCGGTCTCCAACCAACGTGCAATGGCCTTTCTCGATTGGCTGACATACAGCGACAGCACCCTCGACGGGCAGAGCCGCAAGAAGGCATACGCGCTCTTTGAGAGTAAACTGATTGATAGCATACCTGTCGGAACCGTAAAAGGTCTGCAGCAGATTCACTCATTGCTGTTTGGCGGACTTTACGACTTTGCGGGAAAGATACGCACAAAAACCATATCGAAGGGAGGCTTCACCTTTTGCCTGCATGAGTATCTTCCAAAGCAGTTGGAGATTGTGGAGCGAATGCCCGAAACGACTTTCGACGAGATAGCGGATAAGTATGTTGAGATGAACGTTTGTCATCCCTTCATGGAGGGTAACGGGCGCGCGACCCGTATTTGGCTGGATCTCATGTTGAAGGCACGTCTGCAAAGATGTGTAGACTGGAGTAAGATCAACAAGAACGACTACCTGCAAGCCATGACTTTAAGTGTGGCAGATGCCACACGCATCAAGACCCTGCTTCAAGGCGCTCTGACAGATCGTATCAACGACCGTGAGATGTTTATGAAAGGCATTGATTATTCCTATTATTATGAACAGCAGGAATAAGCCGACATGATTTAAATTGTCTTTTTTTTGATGCCACCTCAAGGTCTCACGGGTTTTTCCTTGTTTTTATCTTTTCCCAGCGTATAGGCCCGACACACGTCCTATACGCAAAAAAATTCCCCCAAAAACCTTTCAGTCTTTCAGTGTTTCCCGCAACCCGTTGCAAATTAACGGGTTGCGGCTGAATGGTTTCGCCCTCCAAACCCTTCACAACCATTCAGCCTGCACGCCGGTACACGCCGTACAGGTTGCCCCGCTCCGTGTGCCTTTTCTGCACACCCAGCAGCCGGAGTTGCTTGCCGAGCCGCGCAATCGTCACGCCCTGCAACGCCTTCGGCGACTCCCGCTTGAGAATGTCAAAAATCTCGTTGGCCGACAGCCACTCCTGCCGCTCGCCCGCTGCGGCGAACGACTTGTGGAAAGCGTCGGCCAGAGGCGACTCCCGGTAGAACGCCCTGTTGTGCGCCTCGATTTCCGCCTCCTCCTCTTTTGAGAAAAACGTAGGCTCCCCCG
>ERZ809074.3946-NODE-3946-length-13022-cov-14.946865_pt1 | contig 13022 bp, 10 predicted proteins | sample MGYA00520795_ERZ809074 | MGnify/ENA primary metagenome ERZ809074 (study PRJEB31570, sample SAMEA3212989) | Homo sapiens | biome: human-gut; feature: human gut; material: fecal | place: Sweden | collected 2011 ...
GATGCTGGTGCCTGCCGTTGTGGAGCAGGCCAAGAAGCTGGGCAATCTGGACGAGGCCGCAGACGACTGAGCCCTGAACCCCTGATTTGACATTTTCCTGAGCCCCCGCCGACACTTTTTTCCCTCTGTCGGCGGGGGCTTTTTTGCGTAAAAATGGAACACCGGAGCGTCCGCAGATGCTCCGGTGTTCCGAAATCATAAAAAGTTTTCTGCTGAAAAATGCTCTGGCCGTTATACGCCGGAAGCACCATAGTTTGCCAGCACGCGGGCAGAGGGGTCGTTGACGTTGCAGCCCGGCCATGCTTTGTTGGGCATCCAGAAGCCCACGATGGTGCGGCTTTGGTCGTGGTAGTACTTCTCAAAAATTTCGCGGTAGAACAGGCTCTCCTTGGTAAAGGGCATGCAGTGTGCCGAGTAGTTTGCCCGGCGCATCTGGAACTCCTCGTCGGTGTACAGGCTCTCGGCGTATTCCTTGATGTCGTCCACCATGCTGTGGCCTACGGCGTCCGAGAAGGCGGCCTTTTCGCGCCACAGGATCTCCGGCGGCAGCCAGTCGCCCTCAAAGGCCTTGCGCAGCAGGTACTTGCCCTTGCCGTAGCTGTTCAGCTTCTTTTCGGGGTCAATGGCCATGACGTAGCGCACAAAGTCCAGATCGCCAAAGGGCACGCGGGCCTCGATGCTGTTGGCGGAGATGCAGCGGTCGGCCCGGAGGACATCGTACATGTACAGCTCCCGGATGCGCTTCTGACTCTCCTGCTGGAAGGCATCGGCGGTGGGGGCGTAGTCGGTGTACTTGTAGCCGAACAGCTCATCGGAGATCTCGCCGGTCAGCAGCACGCGCACATCGGTCTGCTCGTGGATGGCCTTGCACAGCAGATACATGCCCATGCTGGCGCGGATGGTGGTGATATCCCATGTACCCAGCAGCCGGATGACCTCTTCCAAGCTGCTGAGCACCATCTCACGGTTGATGATGATCTCGTGGTGCTCGCTGCCAAGATAGTCCGCAGTCTGGCGGGCATATTTCAGGTCGATGGCATCGGTGTCCATGCCGATGGCAAAGGTGCGGATGGGCTTGCCCAGCTTCTTGGCGGCGATGGAGCAGACCAGCGAGGAGTCGAGGCCGCCCGACAGCAGGAAGCCCACGGGTGCGTCAGCGTCCAGACGCTTTTCCACGCCTGCAATGAGCTTTTCGCGGATGTTGGTCAGGATGGTGTCCATGTCGTCCTGCATGGGGGCGGGAACGTCGGCGATGTCCTCGTAGCGGACAAAGCGGCCATCGCAGTAGTAGCTGCCGATGGGGAAGGGGCGGATGTCCTCGCACCAGCCAATGAGGTTCTGCATCTCAGAGGCAAAGGCGATCTTGTGGCTGGACTTGGAGTAGCCGTAGAACAGCGGACGGATGCCGATGGGGTCGCGGGCGGCGATGAGCCGATCCTTGCGGGAATCGTACAGGATCAGCGCAAACTCCGCGTCCATGTGGCGGAACATATCCAGCCCGTACTCGTAGTACAGCGGCAGCAGGATCTCGCAGTCGCAGTCGGAGCAGAACTTGTAGCCACGGCGCTTTAAGATCTCTTTTTCGAACCGGAAGCCGTACAGCTCGCCGTTGCACACCACGCAGTCAGCGCCCCGGTAAAAGGGCTGCATCCCCTCCGGGGTCAGTCCCATGATGGCAAGCCGCCCAAAGCCCATCAGGCCGTAGGGACCCTCCACCACCCGCTGGTCGTCCGGTCCGCGGTCCACGGTGCGCAGCAGATACTCTTTGAACTTTTCGGCACTCAGGTCGTGCCCCGTATAACCCATAACACAGCACATACTTCTTACCCCTCTTAAAATAAAAAAAAATACGGCAGCAAATTCATCCCATAGTCCTAGGACGAATATGCTGCCGTATCCGTGGTGCCACCTAAATTACCGGCATACGCAATACGCCGGTCACTTTTGTGCGCTCTCCCCGTTGAAAGCACTGCCGCGATAACGAGCGGCGCACGTCTGCCCCTACTGCTGCGCATGCAGGTTCAGGGAGCGGCTCACGGGTGTTCTTCGGGCTTCGTTTTCTGCGCGGCTTCCAGCATCCCGCACTCTCTGTAAGAAAAACCTGAGGCCTTACTTTTCCCGGTCAACACTTTTATTGTCTGCATTGTATCACGGGTTTTTGTCCGTGTCAACACAGCAGGCGCATTTTTTTGCAGGCTGTTCTTCCGCTGCGGACGGTGCCGCGTTCTGCGCGCAATGACGGCACAGCCCGTACAGCACACTGCCCTCGCATTGCAGGGTAAAGCCGTGCTCTGCCATCAGGTGAGCGCGCACCTCATCCATAAAATGGCAGTCCAAGTGATAGATGCGCCCGCACTGCACGCACTTGAGGTGCAGGTGCTCCCGGCAATGGCGCCCCTCGTCCACATACTGGAACACCGCCCGCTCGCCTTTATCGGCTACATATTTCATAATGCGCTGCTCGCCGGCAAGCTTGTCCAGATAGCGGTATACAGTGGTGGGGTTGGGGCTTGCGCCCTGCGCCTCCAGATGCTCCAGAATGTTGGAGGCACTTACTGCGTGCTGACGGTTGTTGATGAGGTAGTCTAAGATGAGTTGCCGGGTGCGGGTGTTGTAGCCATCGCTTCGTGCCATGAGAGTTTCGGTCCTTTCCGGTGTAGATGTGTTGTTTTTTACCTCTATTGTAGCACAGTTTGCGCTTGGATGCAAAAGAAGCGGGCGGAAAGTGGGGCTGTTTGGCGACAAGCACAAAAAACATTGTAAAAAGTAGCAAAATCGAGGCGTAATCTTTGTATAAAACGGAAAACAAGCCAAAGTTAAGCAAAAAGTCTTGTAAAAAATGCCCTAATGTGAAATAATATACTGGATAAAGTGGTTGGATTGCAGCCGGGATACAAGCTGGCTGAACATGGAGAAGAAGAAGCCGGCAGCGGTGGGTTTGCGCTGCCGGTTCGGACGTTTTTGGAGAAGAAGAATAGGAGAGTGTGCTTATGAAAGAGCAGGACGCACAGGCAAAGCTCAGCCTGAAGCTGCAAGCGTACCAGTACCTCAAAACCAAGATCTTGAACTGCGAGTACCGCCCCAACGAGTTTTTGAATGAGCAGAAACTCTGCGCCGAGATGGGCAACATCAGCCGCACCCCCATGCGGGATGCGCTGGGGCGTCTGGAGCAGGAGGGGCTGATCACCATTCTGCCCAAAAAGGGTCTGATGGTCTCCGGCATCACCGAAGAGGACGTGCACAGCATGTTTGAGATGCGTCTTTTGGTGGAGCCCTACGCACTGCGTACTTACGGCAATGCCATCCCCCGGGAGCAGCTGGAGGCCTACGCCGAGCTGATGCACCACAGCGAGCGCATCGAGGACTTCTGCGAGTCGGACGATGACTTCCATGAGCTGCTGATGAGCACCCTGCCCAACAAGTATCTGCGCTCTGCCTACGACCGCATCACCGGCCTGAACACCCGCTTCCGCATCATGACCGGCAAGGTGAGCATGATCAATCAGGAGCAGACCTGTGAGGAGCATCTGCAGATTCTGGATGCTGCCCTGTCTGACAACTGGGACGGTGCAGCCATGGCGCTGCAGCACCATCTGGAGCTGGCCCGTGATAAAGCCGAGGGCGTCATCAAGGTCATTCGCCTGTGGTAAAGGAATAAAAGTTAAAAAGGTCTGCTGCATCGTGCCGGTGCAGCAGACCTTTTTCGCTTTTACGAGAAGGAACACAGCATAGAAGGAAGTCTCCCTCAGATAAGGTGGTTTTCAAGGCAGTAATGATAGACCCCGTCCTCTTCCACAGAGCGGCAGAGGACGGCAGCTCTGGCCTTGACCTCCTCGAGCGCGTTTCCCATGGCGACACCTGTGCCGACCGCTTCCAGCATTTCAATGTCGTTCCGTCCGTCCCCAAAGGCAATGGCTTCGGACTTTGAAAATCCATAATGCGCCAAGACCGCCCTTACAGCGTTTCCCTTACCGCAGGAGAGCGGAATGATATCAACTGCCTTGTCCCACCATGCGGTGATCTGTGTGGCGTGCGTCCCCTGTAAGATCTGTGCGTATTCGGTGCTGTTGCAGGAGCACATGATCTGATAGATCTCCTCCTCGCACAGCGCATCAAAATGCTCGGAGATCACCAGCTTTTCGCTGCCAAAGGAAAAGTATTGTGCCAGATCGGGGTCTGTCCCGTTTGTTACGATAAAGTGTTCGTTGCTGATAGCAGCTGCCCGGTGCATCTGCTTCAGATTTTGCAGAATTCTGTGTTTGTCGTCAGCGTCCAGCGGATTTTTGAAGAGCACGGTATCCTTACTGCGGACATAGGAGCCGTTGAAGGTCAGCCAGATATCAAAATCGACACCTTCAAAATGCGGGATGGAGAGATAGCCTCTGCCGGTCGCCATGCACAACAAGACCCCGTTTGCCTGCAGCTGCTGTAAAGCCTGCACAGTTTTGGGGGATGGCTCTTTGCTGCCCAGCTTGAGCAAGGTTCCATCTACATCAAAAAACGCAATTTTTATCATACGACACCTCTGGTAAAAATTTTTTATTTCTCCACCTTGCTCAGCAGGATGCGGTCATTATCCAGATTTTTGCCCGCGTTCTCGCGGAACTTTTCCAGCAAATCGTCCACGGTCATCTTGCTGCGCTCTGCGCCCTTTACGTCAAACACGATGCGCCCGGCGTCCATCATCAGGGTGCGGTTGCCCAGCTCCAGCGCCTGATGCATATTGTGGGTCACCATCAGGCAGGTGATTTTTTTCTCGGCCACGATGCTCTTGGTCAGCGCCAGCACCTTTTCGGCGGTGGCGGGGTCCAGCGCGGCGGTGTGCTCGTCCAGCAGCAGCAGCTTGGGGGTGACAAGGGTAGCCATGAGCAGGGTAAGCGCCTGCCGCTGCCCGCCGGAGAGCAGCCCCACCGGCTGCTTCATGCGGTCCTCAAGACCCATGTCCAGCAGGGCCAGCTTTTCGCGGAAGAGCGCCTTATCCTTGCGGGAGATGCGGGAGAAGATGGCGTTGGGCGCGGTGCCTGCCCGCAGGTAGGCCAGCGCCAGATTTTCCTCAATGGTCATGTTGGGCGCGGTGCCCTTGAGCGGGTCCTGGAACAGATGTCCGATGACCTTGCTGCGCTGGTGCTCCGGCGCAAAGGTGATGTCCTGTCCGCCCAGCAGAATGCTGCCCTCGTCGGCAATAAAGCCGCCGGTGATGGCGTTGAACAGGGTGGATTTGCCCGCACCGTTGGAGCCTACGATGGTGGCAAAATCTCCGGCCTCCATTTGCAGGCTTACGCCATTCAGCGCTACCTTTTCGTTGACGGTGCCGGGGTTAAAAGTCTTGTGCAGGTCGTTCAGCTGCAGCATTTCCATGTTACTGTCCCTCCCTGTTGGTCACGGTGCGGCGGGCACGGGCAGCGTGCCGCCGCTTTTCAAAGGCGAAGTGCTCCCGGATGGCGGGCATGGAGATGGCCACTGCCACAATGATGGCAGAAACCAGCTTCATGGCGGCGGCGGGCACGTTGAACCGCAGCGCCACCGCCACGATAAAGCGGTACAGGCAGCTGCCGAACACCACGCCAAGGATGCGGCGCAGCATGGTGCGCTTGCCCACCAGCGTCTCGCCGATGATGAGGGAAGCCAGTGCAATGGTCACCATGCCGGTGCCTACGTTGATATCGCAGCTTTTCTGGTACTGTGCCAGCAGCCCGCCGGACAGTGCACACAACGCACCGGACACGCACAGACCCACCGTGATGGTAAAGGCGGGGTTGATGCTGGAAGCCCGCACCATGGCGGCGTTATCGCCGGTGGCGCGGATGGAAAGCCCCAGCCGCGTGCCCAGAAAGCCCAGCATCGCCGCGCAGGCGATGGCAATGACAACTGCCGCCAGCGCCAGCTTGTACCAGCTGCCCAGAAAGCTCAGCGAAGTTTTTGCCATGGAGAAGATGGTAGGGGTCTTGACCAGCGACATGGTGGAGGAGAAGCCCATCACCGCCAGATTGATGGTGTACAGGCCGGTGTTGACGATGATACCGGCCATAATGCTTTCCACCCCGAGCCTTGTCTGCAAAAAAGCGGTGACAAAGCCGGAGCACACCCCCGCAGCCATAGCAGCCGCCAGCGCAAGGATGGGGTGGCCGGTCAGTGCTACCTGACAGGCCACGGCGCAGCCCAGCGTAAAACAGCCGTCGGTGGAAAGGTCGGCAATATTCAGGATGGAGTAGCTCAGAAACAGTGCCAACGCCACCAGTCCGTAGATGCAGCCCAGCTCCAGCGCTGTCTGCAAAACGTTGAGGGAAAAGATACTCGCCAGCATGGTGTATGCTCCTTTTATGTTATTTTGAATGCGCACCGCATTGCTCTGCGGAGTGCGACAAACGCATTTTCACGGGAGAGGGGAACCACTTTCCCCAGAACCGCCAAAAGCTCTCCCTTGCGGGAGAGCCGGAAAAACCGTCAGGTTTTGACGGAGCGGGGCGCTCAGGAGAAGTTCTCGGCGGTGGTCACCTTGGTAATTTCGGTGCAGTAGGGCTTGAAGGCTTCCTTCAGGGCAGCCAGATCCAAGCCCAGCGCCTCGGCGGTCTCGGTGTTGATGGTGACGATGCCGTTATCAAAGGTCTGGTAGGGCAGGTCTGCGGGGGTCTTGCCGTCGCACAGCAGCTGGCTGACCATATCGGCGGTGGCTTCGCCCAGCTGGACGTAGTCCACGCCGTAGCCCACCAGTGCACCGTTCAGCGCAAAGCTGTCGGCACCGGTGTAGTGCTGCACACCGGCCTCGATGAAGCTCTCATAGATGGACAGCTCGGCGGTCATGATGGTGTTATCGGTGGGGGTGAACACGGCCTTGACTCCGGCGGCTACCAGTGCCTCGGCAGCCATCTGCACCTCGGCGGTGGTGGTGCCGTTCTTTTCCACCACCTTGATGCCGTTCTTCTCACAGAAGGCCTTGGCGTCCGCAATGGCCTGGGTGGAGGCATCCTGACTCAGGTCATACAGCAGACCGATGGTATCGATGCCGGGGTTTGCCGCCACGATCAGGTTCATGATGGCGTCGGTGTTCAGGGCATCGGAGGTGCCGGTGATGTTCTCCTCACCGTCAAAGCCTGCGGCAGCGGGATCGGTCACAGCGGAGTAGACCACCGGGATGTCGGTGTCCTCCACGGCAGCCAGCATGGTAGCGGCGGTGGGGGTGGCCACGGCTACGATCACGTCCACGCCGTCAGCCACAAGGTCTGCGCCGATCTGGTTCAGGTTGGACTGGTCGGCCTGTGCGTTGGCGTAGTAATCGGCGTAGTCAAAGGTGACGCCCTTCTCCTTGCCGATGGCGTCCAGACGGCTCTCCACAGATTCCACGATCTGGTTGAGGGAGGCGTGGTCCACATAGTTGACGATGCCCACCTTGAAAGTCTCGCCAGCGGCGGCAGTACTGCCGGAAGCCGCTGCGGAGGAGGAGACTGCTGCACTGGAGGCGGTGCTGGAAGCAGCGCCGCCGCAGCCGGTCAGTGCCATGGCAGAAACAGCGGAAGCGGCCAGAGCGGCCTTCAGGAAGCTGCGGCGGGAAATCATGTTCAGGTTTTTCATAGTGGTAACTCCTTTCCCGGAGCGGGCGGCAAATCAAAAGACCCGCTCCCTTTGCGGGACGGGTCTTAAAACAAAACGACCCTGTCCCTGTGTGTTATCCACAAGGACAGGATCGGTAAATACGATTCTGCGGTGCCACCTTGCTTGCTCTGCATCCAATACAGCAGAGCCACTCACGGAGAGCCAACACTCCCCTGTCCTGTAACGGAGACTTCCGTCCAAAGCTACTAAGGCTTGCTGCCCATTTGCCCGGCCCTCGGCGGCCCACGAAGCTCTGCCCCGCTCTCGCCCGTTTTCACTGTCCGGGCTCACTGAAGATGCGCTGTGCAGGTTCTCTTCCGCCTCATCGGTTTGATTGCATTATACACTTTATCTTCGTAAAGTCAAGAGGGATTTTTAAATTTTTATTTTTTGGCCCGGTCAAAGTCATTCTTCTGCCGGGGCACCGGTGCTGCGGCGCTTGCGGCGCACAAAGTAGGCAACGTACACCACCCACACCGGGATGGCCACTGCGGTCACCATCCGGCTGGCAGAAAGCCCGGCGGCCTGATACACAAAGTCGATGCTGCTTGCGCCCGCCGGGCAGAGCACCGCCATCAGTCCCTCGTCCACACGCAGGATGTCGGCCTTTTCGCCGTTGACATAGGCGGTAAAGCCGTCATCGTAGGGCACGGAGAAAAAGACGAGGTTTTGTTTTTCCAGCGTGATCTCGGCATGGAAGCCCGCGTTGTTCATCTGGAACACCGAGCAGCTGTGGGCACGGCGGTCGGCGCAGTCCTGCGTGTAGCTGTCGTAGTGCAGGTCGTCCAGCATCGCGTCCGGCAGCTCGGTCAGGTACTGACCGTATGCCTTTACGTCTTCGTCCTCCAGCACCAGCGCCCGCAGCAGCAGGTTGGAGCGCAGGGTCTTGACCGAGGCCTCATAGGTAGCCTTGGTCACATAGTAGTCGTAGGTAAAGCCCATGGGAACGTAGTTATCGTTGTGGTACAGCGTGTAGCCGTCCACGTCGGCAAGATAGGTCCAGCCTGCGTCCGCCTCGTCCTCAAAGCTTTCGCGCTTTTCCGGGGTGGTAATGAGGTACTCCACGCTCAACAGGCCGCGCAAAGCGTAGTTTGTGATCTCCGGCTCGCTGCGCACGTCCCGCTTGACCCCCAGCCCCGGGTAGAAGCTGAGGATGCTGGGAGCCGCCGTGCTGCCGAAGTATTGCAGGCAGCTTTTATCCAGCCACATCCCGATGTTGTCGTGGATCTTGTAGGTGTCGATCCGGTAGTCGCCCTCCGGCAGGTCGTTTTTCAGCTGCAGGGCGTTGGTATCCTGTTCCACAAGGTCGCTGTCGGTGTGCCACTGGCCGAACTTGCCAATGCCGATGTGCACCATGCTGAACACGCAGGCAAACACCAGCACCGCCGCCGTCATGCGCTGGGCAAAGCGGCTGTTCTGCCGCCATATGCCGCAGAGGTAGCGGTACAGCATAAGCCCCAGCAGACCAAAGCCCAGCACGACAAAGAACTGCTCCGGGTTCTTCAGCACGCCGAAGGACCATGTTCCGGTGGTATCGTCCCGCACGGGCACCACCGCAAACACCAGCGTAGCCAGCATGATCCAGCCGATGCCCCGGGCGGGGGCGTCCAGATCAACATCCGGGTCCTCCAGCGCGTTCACGGTCATGGCGGCAAGGATAAGGGTGGGCATATAGTACCAGCGTGCGTAGTAGCTGGAGTTGAGCGCGTAGAAGGCACTGTTCAGCACCGGCACCAGCGCGCACACGGCGCATACTGCCACGATGCGCTTTTTGCTGTCGGCCTTGCGGCTGCGCCAGTAGGCCATGGCACCAGCCAGACTGCACAGGGGCAGGTAGGCCGTCATGCTCGTCCACTTGATCACGCCCTCCGACCACACCGAGGTGAGGTAAGGGGAGTCCGGCGGCAGGATCCAGCTGAGCAGGATAGCCAGATACTGTTGCACCTTGGCGTAGGCCAAAAAGCCCCAGCCGGAGGAAAGGTCAATGGTGCGCGGGTTCTGCAGCAGACTGAGCACTGCCGGGAACAGCAGCAGACAACCCATGGCAACGCCCAGCACGCTCTCCCACAAAAGATGCCCGAACTTGCGCCCGGTCAGCCGGAAGTCCTTGGCAGTCAGTTTGCACACAAAGTAGATACACAGGAAAATGACCTGTCCCACAAAGAAGAAGTAGTTGTTGAGCAGATTCACCGCCACCCAGAAGGCGAACAGGCCGTGACGGTTTTCATAAATGGCCTCGTCCAGCGCCCAGAGCAGATAGGGGAACAGCGCCACCACATCCACAAAGTGGTTAAAGAACACGTTGTACACCGCAAAGCCGGAAAGCGCGTACAGGCAGGCACCCAGCACCGCGTAGTTCTCGTTTTTGACGTAGCGGCGCAGATACAGGAACGCGCCGCCGCCCGCCACGCCGAACTTGAGCACCAGCAGCGGCACCATCATATAGGGCAGCCAGCTCTGCGGCAGCAGCACCGACAGCCAGAAGAACGGCGAGCCGTACAGGTAGAAGGAGTAGGCGTTCATCACCCCGCTGCCAAGGTCGGTCGCCCACGAAAAGGTATTGCGCGGCGCACCGGCAAAGGCACTGTCCGGGTAACCTGCGCCCTTGACGAAGCCGTTCATATACCGGTAAAAGGTGATCTGCTGGCTGTTAAAATCGCCTGCATAGTGGAAAAAGCCGCCGTCAAGGATGTAGAACGGCAAAAAGAAGATGGCCGCCGTCAGGGCGCACAGCCCCACCGCCTGCCAGAATTTTTTATGGCTCTGCCCCCTTGGGGTGAGCAGCCGTGGTTTTTTGAACTTTTCCATAGCGTTCCTCTTTCTCCGCGCACCGGCGCGGAAGTGGATTTGATGTCACCTTGTAGTATAGCACGGCGGCGCGCAAGAAAAAAGGGCTTGACAAGCGCACGCGGGGCGGGTATGGTGAAGAAAAGGAGGCGTATTGCCATGCTGTATCCCTTCAGCGCTCTGCTGGCGCGCATGAAGTACATTACCCGGTGGAGCCTGATGCACTCCACTCGGCCGGAATCCCTCAGCGAGCACACCTGTGACACCGCGCTGCTGGCGCACCTGCTGTGCCTCATCGCCAAGCACTACACCGGCACGCCCTGCCGCCCCGAGGTGGTGGCAGTGGCGGCGCTGTACCACGACGCGCCGGAGATTATCACCGGGGATATGCCCACGCCGGTCAAGTACCATTCCCCGGCGCTGCGGGACGCCTACAAGGCGCTGGAGACCGAGAGCGTGCGCTCCATGGCGGCTCTGCTGCCCGCAGAGCTGGCTGCAGAGCTGACCCCCTGCATGGACGGCAGCGTCCTGACGGCAGAGGAGCACCGGCTGCTCAAGGCTGCCGACCGGCTGAGCGCGCTGATCAAATGCACCGAGGAGCAGCGCAGCGGCAACCACGAATTTGACGCCGCGCTCACGCAGCAGCGCGCCGCGCTGCAGGCCATGCAATGCCCGGAGGCCGACTGGTTTTTGGAGCACTGCCTGCCCTGCTACACCCAGAATCTGGACGAGCTGACGAAGCCGTAAAAAAATACAATGCCGGACAGCCCACAGGCTACCCGGCATTGCTCTGCTTCGGGTCAAATTACGGGAACGGTACTTCCCGCACATCGTCAGGGTCCAGCCCGGCTTTGCGCTGCTCTTCAAACACGGCGGCGATCAGCTCGTCCAAGTCCTCTAAATGGGTCAGGGTGCAGCAGTAGCGGCGCAGGGCGGCAGCGCCCTTCAGCCCCTTCATGTAGTGCATGGTCTGGGCGCGTGCCTGCGGCATAGCCACAAACTCGCCCTTCTGCTCTACCATCTCCTCCACCTGACGGCGCAGCGCGTTCATCCGCGCTTGCAGGTTCGGCTCCTTGGGGGCGGGCAGACCCTCCAGCGCGGCGTTCACCCGCTCAAACAGCCACGGGTCGCCCAGTGCGCCCCGGGCGATCATCACGCCGTCGCAGTTTGTCTCCCGCACCATGCGCAGGGCATCCTCGGCGCAGTGGATATCGCCGTTGCCCAGCACCGGCACCTTCACCGCGTCCTTTACCCGGGCGATGATCTCCGGGTCGATGCCCGGGGTGTACATCTGCTCCCGGGTGCGGGCGTGCACCGCTACCAGTGCCGCGCCCGCCTGCTCGCAGGCCTTGGCGCACTCCACGGCGGTGATGTGGTCGGCGTCCCAGCCCTTGCGCATCTTTACGGTAACAGGGCGCTTGGTGTGCGCCACCACCTGCTCCACGATACGCCCGCAGCGGTCGGGGTCCAGCATCAGCTTGCTGCCCGCCCCGCCGGAAACGATCTTGGGGGCAGGGCAGCCCATGTTGATGTCCACAAAGTCAAATTCATACTGCTCAATGGCGGCGGTGGCCTCGCCCATGATCTCCGGCACCTCGCCGAAGATCTGCACCCCGTAGGGTGCGCCGTTGGGCGCTGCCTTCAGCAGGCTGACGGTCTTATGGTCGCCGTACACCAGCGCCCGGCTGGATACCATCTCGCTGACGGTAAAGCCAGCGCCGTGCTGCGCCATCAGGCGGCGGCAGGGGGCATCCGTAAAGCCCGCCATAGGGCCGAACACCGCCCGGTGGGGCAGGGTGATATTGCCGATCTTCAAAGGTTCCATGGGTTCTCCTTGTATCTGTTTTATCAAAAAGGGGCTGCTGCACATTGTTTGGTGCAACAGCCCCTGTGATTTTATGTTACATCTTCTCGGGCACGTTGATCTTGAACATGGTGAGCACATTGAAGATGGCGTTCTTCACGCCGATGCACAGGGCAAGGCGTGCCTGCTGCACGGCGGGGTCAGCGCCCTGAATGCGGCAGTTGCCGTAGAAGCGATGGAAGGCGCTTGCAAGATCGATGACAAAGCGGTTGATGCGGCTGGGGTCATACTTCTCGGCAGCCATCACGATCTCCTGCGGGAAAGCAGCCAGCATCCGGATCAGATCCATCTCGGAGGGCTCAGTCAGCAGGGTAGCATCGATGTGCTCCGCACCGGCAAACTGCACACCCTCGCTCTCCATCTTCTTCAGGATGGAGCAGATGCGGGCATGGGCGTACTGCACATAGTACACCGGGTTGTCGTTGTCGGTCTTGACGGCCTGATCCAGATCAAAGTCGATGCCGCTGCCGGCGTCGTGCATATTGAACAGGAAGCGTGCGCTGTCGATGGGCACTTCCTCCAGCAGGTCGGTCAGGGTGATGGCGTTGCCGGTGCGCTTGGACATACGGACAGGCTGGCCGTCCCGCATCAGGTTGACCATCTGCATCAATACAACGTCCAGATCCTCGCCATTCAGGCCGATGGCATCCATGGCGCCCTTCATGCGGGCCACATGGCCGTGGTGGTCTGCGCCCCACACGTCGATGGCCTTGGCAAAGCCGCGGGTAGCCAGCTTGTTGTAGTGGTAGGCGATATCGGCGGCAAAGTAGGTGGGGATGCC
>ERZ809074.3954-NODE-3954-length-12984-cov-7.807023_pt1 | contig 12984 bp, 13 predicted proteins | sample MGYA00520795_ERZ809074 | MGnify/ENA primary metagenome ERZ809074 (study PRJEB31570, sample SAMEA3212989) | Homo sapiens | biome: human-gut; feature: human gut; material: fecal | place: Sweden | collected 2011 ...
AAGCGCGTTTTTTTTTTGAAACGAAAGGTTCTTTATATCCGACAGCTGCTTTTATTGAAGTGGTAGTCTGCTGCGAGCCAATTTTCATTCCGAAAAATGTGTCTTGAAGAGTAGGAAGATCTGCTTTGAGGGCAGTTGGGAAAAGTAAAGACATTGGCATATATGTTATTCCAACCATCTCTTCACCTTCGTTTTTTTGATATGAAATCGTAACAGCGTTCCCGTCTTCATCCACACTAACCTTTGTGACAAGATCGTCTAGGATCGAATTATCTATCAACTCATATTTTTGTGATAGTTCTTCGCATAGATTATCATATAAGGTCTCTAGCGTCTGGTTGGCGGGAATATCACTTTTCCCAAAGGTAAACAGAACGCCTCCTAATGTGCCGGAATTCAAAGTAAGGAGAGTCATCAAAGGGTAACGCCTATCTTCGTATGTGACGTTTTGAAAAGTATATCCAAGGCATTTAATAGAGCCTAATTCTAACGTGTCGTTCCTTTCAAAAAAATTCCCGTTTTCACCTACGTGGGATTTGATTTGCTCAAATGTATACTGGTTGCCAAATTTTAATCCGAAAAATTCATTTGGTATTACAATACTACCGTTATTTAAACAGGTACAGTGTTGTTCTTAGTTAAGACCAAGCAGCCTGACGAATGTAGAGCTTGCTTGGTACTGTACGGTTGATTCCCTGGTGACGACGGTGGTAGTTGTAGTCGTCAATGAATCTCTTGATTCCAAAGAATAGGTCCGCGCCGTTTTCCTCCGGCTGGATGTAAATGTACTCGTATTTTATCGTTTTCCAAAATCTTTCTATCCAGATGTTGTCTTTTGCGCGGCCGCGGCCGTCCATACTCGCCTTCATCTCAGGATATTCAGCACAGGCGTCAGCCCATTCCTTGCTCGTAAACTGGCAGCCTTGGTCGGAGTTCAAAATCTCCGGGGTTCCATAGCGTGAAATAGCCGTTTTAAGCACTTCTATGCAGTTTGACGTGTCAAGTGAGTTGTGCAGGCTCCAGCCTACAATGAAGCGACTGTAGACGTCAATTATAGCGGTCAGATACATGAAGCCTTTCTTCATGGGAATGTATGTGATATCAATGCTCCACACCTGATTCCGGTGATCAACCTTGAGCCCTCTCAGCAGATAAGGCTTGATATACTTGGCTGCGCCCAAAGTGCTCAGTGAGCGCTTCCTGTATACGGCTTGTATGCCCATCAGGCGCATTAATCGGCGCACCCTGCGCAGGCCAACCTTGAAATTGTTCTCGAGAAGAAAGTCGGTCATACCCACTACGCCTTTAGCCGGATGCTCAATGTGTTCCTTATCAATCTTCTTCATGATTATCAGGTTCTCCTCGCTCTCGCCTTTAGGCTTGTAGTAGTGAGCTGTGCGGCTCACTCCTAGGATCTTGCACTGCTTCTGGATGCTGACCTTGCTTTCAGGGGAAATCAGTCGTTTGCGGGTATCTCTATCCCCAATTGCCTGGATACCCGCTTGGCAAAATCCAGTTGCATCTCCAGATCGCCTATCTTGCGTAGATATCTGTCCTTCTGTTTCTCAAATGCGGCATCGTCCATCTTTGGTGTCTCAAATGCTGCGGCTGAGTTCTCGAGGAACTCCTTCTTCCAACGGCTGATCATGACTGGTGACAGCTCATACTTTGCGGCGAGTTCGTTGAGTGTCTCGCGCTCTTTGATGGCCTCTATGGCCACTTTTGCCTTGAACTTGGCGTCGTACTTTTTTCTTGTTTGCTTCATGGTGCAAAGTTATTGATTTTTAACTTAAGCACCTGTATTAAAATCCGGGAGTATTATAGTATTGTCTGTTGGGCGTTTGCGATGACCGAAAGCGTAAACATCGCGATAATAAGAATATACTTTTTCATAAAATAGTGTTTTGTGTTATTAGCGTTACCACAAATATAGGTTTTTTATGGATACGTTGTCATATTGTGGTGTTCAAAGTCGTTCTTCTGGTTGTGGGCACCTCGGCACTGATCCTACGTCCGCAATATAAAGGAGTCATGGGGAAAACCCGGTGTTGAACTCACAATTCTCCTTAGATAGTTTACTTTATGTCTGCTTTCTGGCGACTTTGCATCGGGATTAGTGATAGGGATGTCTTCTCGTACGGCGAAAAGGAGGTTTGGCCGTACGGGAACGCTTTGAACTGAGTTTTCCTGGTTTTGGTTGACTCGATTTAGGCTGGAAATATGTTTTTATTCGGCAAATTGACGTTTTGCCGGATGAAACTGCTAATCGCAGCAGTTCAAGCGCAAGCGAGCCGCCCCTTCGAGCTCGGCGCAGCGCTTGTTAGTAATGTGCACTCCCTGTTCAAAGGCGCTTTCCCACTTCTTGCAACAAAGATATTTTGTCTTGCTCGCCATGGTTGTCGCTCGCTAGCAAAAGACACCCCTCGGACGGGCTCCGCAAATTCACTTTGGCAGGGCGGATAGCGTAGAGCGCACTCTATGAAGGATTGCTTGCCAAAGTGAGACTTTTTTAGCTCCACCTTGGCAGGGAAGTATCAATATATGCGTTCTGTGGCACATTGGCTGCCAAAGTGAATTTGATGAGGCGTTATCACAGCCTGCCTGTGTATTATGCAAAGCAAAATATGGAAAGGCGAAAAGCCCCCCGTTACCTCTGTTGTAGTAGGGATTCGGCGTTAGCGAGCCGCTCCATCCACGGACTGCTATAGTGGGAGGGGTCCATTGAACACGAGCTCCCGCAAAATGAGGACGAAGTGGACCGGCCGCTCAGGCTTAATAAAAGTTGTACAAAATTGGCAGGAAATGTTTGTTTCTTGCCAAAAATGTATTATTTTTGAGGCGTAAACCAGCGGATGATGACGACTACAGATTATATTGTCCAGTATGCTGCGCAGCAGCGAGGACCTTTCAAAAGGAAGGACCTGGCTGTGTGGCTAGAAAGTATAGGCAATCCGGTTGGTGCCGGGCTTCAGATGCGACTGGAGCGTCTGATCTCATCCGGCCAGCTTGTTAAATTGGGGTGGGGAGAATACCAGTTGAGTGATAATGCAAAACCTCGCCTTCAACTGACTCTGAAACCAGAAACTAAGGAGATGGCCCAGTATCTAAAGGAGCGCTATCCCTTGGCTGATTTCTGCATTTGGGATGCAGCCAGCATCATCCCTTTTATGCTCCATGTACCCAATATCAAAATGATTATTGTTGATGTGGAACGCTATCTGGAGCAATCCTTCACGGGTGCCATCCGAGAGAAGTATCCGAATATAATTGTGCTCCCGGGCCCCAACAGGGAAGAATTCATCAAGTTCGGGAGCACCAAAGACGCTATTATCCTTCATGTGCTCACAACGGAAGCTCCCCTCGACACGTTTGAAGGGGTTCCGATTCCCACTGCAGAGAAAGTACTGGTTGATATCGTAATTAACCCCGAATTTGAGTTCCTGCAGGGAAGTGAACTTACACGCATCTACCAGGAAGCATTTTCTGATTTTAACATTTCCCGCAGTAAACTAATTCGCTATGCCCGTCGTCGCTACTGTGAAAAAAAGATACAACATATACTTAACCATATAAACCCTCAGAACCATGATTGATCCTCAAAGTCGAAGTTTGGAGTGGATTGAACAGGCCAGCAATTTAATTCCCAATATTGCGGACAACGCACTTGTAGAGAAAGCTATTCGTGCCTTATCTTTGCTGGAATCCCTCGTGCGTTCCGGTTGTCCCTTCATTTTCAAAGGAGGCACCGCCTTGATGCTACATCTGGGCACATCCAGACGACTCTCCATAGATGTGGATATTGTTTGTCCTCCAGGAACGGATATTAGGGAGTATCTGGGTCAATACGGAAACGAGTACGGTTTCACCGAAATAAAGGAGATAGAGCGTAACTCCCGCACAGGTGTTCCCAAATCCCACGCGGAATACCGCTATGTTGTTACATGCCCTTCTGGCAGGCCCGTGGATAAGATCCTGCTTGATGTACTGTATGAGGATATCCACTACAGAGAAGTGGTTTCGATTCCAATTGAAAGCCCACTTTTAAAGCAGATTGGAGCACCGACAATAGTCCAGTGCCCCAGTCTTAAAGATATGCTGGGCGATAAACTCACCGCGTTTGCTCCCCACACTACAGGAATACCATTCTACAAGAATGAGGATGAGTGCTTTATGGAAATTATGAAGCAGCTTTACGATGTCAGTTCCATCATAGATAGAATTAATGACTTGACAGAAGTCCGTAAAACCTATAGTGAGATTGTGCCCATTGAATTGGGCTATCGCCGTATGGATGACCTAACTGAGTCTGACGTTTTAACTGACACATATAACTGCGCTATGAATATCTGCTATCGCGGTGCCATCAATAAGACAGAATTCGGATACTATGCCGATGGCGCTAGACGAGTCAACAGTTTTATCATACCGGAGAATTATAATGTCGATACTGCTATCCGGGATGCGGCTAAGGTAGCCTATCTGGTGCGTATGATCCAGACCGGGTGCAACCAGGTTAAGCACTATGCACCGAAAATGGATGAAGAGCTTGCTACCGCTCTCATCCAGAATCAACACTTTAATAAGTTAAATCGCATTAAGAAAATCAGCCTGGAAGCATTCTTCTACCTTTTGGAGATTGAGAAAATAGCTGAATAGGTTCACAGAGAACCGATTACCATCACCGAATCGGCAATACACCCTGAGGCAATGACGCGAGCGAAAAGCCCCCCGTTACCTCTGTTGTAGTAGGGATTCGGCGTTAGCGAGCGCTTCCGGCGTAACGCTTTCGCCACTGAGAAGTCGGGCGATTTCTTGAACACGGTCCGCATCGCTTAGAAGTGAGAGAGTGGAAGTAACCCTTCCGCCCTTCTCGCTTTTGCGAACCACATAATGGGCGTCACCCTTAGCTGCCACCTGAGGCAAATGCGTAATGGCGAACACCTGCATATTGCGCCCCATCTTGCAGATCATCTGACCCATTTTGTGCGCCACACTTCCCGACACCCCGGTATCGATCTCATCGAAAATCATAGTAGGCATATTCGCGAAACGAGCCATCATCTCCTTGATGCAAAGCATTATACGCGAAAGTTCACCACCCGATGCGCACTTCGACAGTTCGCTAGGATGATTACCATTCGAATCGAACAGGAACAGACACGAATCCATCCCCCGTTCGCCGCACGCGCACTCAGAAAGCTCGACCCGGAACACCGCCTTCTCTAATTCCAGTGCGCGAATGCTCCTTTCCAATTCCTCTGAAAGATGCGGGGCCGCCTTCGCCCTCATATCGTGAAGCCTCTGAGCAGTAGACAGATACTCCTTCCGACACTTCTCCACCTTCTTCGTCAGCTCCTCCTCCTTGAACTCCATCTCCGACGAATCCGAAAGTATCCTCGAGAAATTATCCCTTATCTGAATGAGCGCCTCGACTGAATCTGCTCCGTGCTTGCGCATAAGCCCCAGCAGCAGGGAAATCCTGTCCTCCACAGCCTCCAGTCTTTCGCCCGACACACCCATCGCCGAATTCTTCTTATCTATCTCATAGAAAATATCTTCCAGCTCGATACGCGCACTCTCCATTCTCTCGGCCAATTCCCCCGCGCCATCCCAAAACTGCTCCACCTTTTCCAGAGCCTTGTGCGCATCTTTAAGCTCCTGACAAGCCTGAGCCGCATCGCCCGCCTTCGTGAGCAACTCCTTAATCTGCTCGGCACTAGCCAATTCCCTCTGCTCCCTTTCCAGCTCCTCTAGCTCGCCATCGCGAAGTTTCGCATTATCCAGCTGCTCCCACTGTGCGTGGTTGTACTCGGCATTTGCTCGATTCCTGGCCAATTCTTCCTTCGTCTCTGCCAACTCCTTCTCCGCCTCCCGCAGTGCATTCCACTCGCTTCCGCACTTTTCGCACAAATCGTGCGCGCCCGCAAAATAATCAAGCAGCGAAAGCTGGAAGGCACTCTTCGCCAGAAGCATATTCTGGTGCTGGGAGTGGATGTCTATCAGGAAAGAGGCCAATTCCGCCAGCACGCCTACTGCCACCGGGGAATCGTTAATGAACGAACGGGACCTGCCGCTGCGATGGACCACACGCCTGATGAGAAGCGTGCCGTCGTCGTATTCGGCATTCGCTTCTTCCAAGAGCCTTTCGATGACTCCGGAAGTATCTTTCACATCGAATTCGGCCTCGACCACCAGACTGTCAGCTCCTTCGGAGATGAGGGAGGCGTCAGCCTTGGCCCCGGTCAGCAGGGACATCGCACCCAAAAGGATGGACTTTCCGGCACCGGTTTGGCCCGTAATTATGATAAGACCCTCCGGGAAAGTGATGTCCAGAGAGTCTATCAACACATAATTCTCGATGTGTAAGCTTTTTAACATTAATTACTTATTGTTTTCGTCAGAGTGAGCCTTACGGAACACGAGCTCACCATTCTGGTACTCCGAAATAGCGATGAGGTCCGGTTTCGGAAGACGCTCGTAGTACATAGAGATTTCGATTTGTTCCTTATTCTCGAATACTTCCTCCATAGTGTCGCGCTCGCTCTTGAACTCCTCGAGCTTGTGAGCGATTTCCTTTTTCTCGGCGAGAGATATCTGATTAGCTCTCTTCGAGAGAATTACCACGGTTTCGTAAAGATTGCCGGTTTCTTTTACCAGGTCGCGCGTGTCGCGTGTGATGGTGTTTGTAGGTACTTTCTTAATATCCATAATTTTATTACTTTCTAAAAGTTGTACGAGGTGAAGGATCCTGAAAGTTTCAAAACTTTTTACTTCTTTCTTACCTTTTCGTAAAGGGAGTCCAATTCCTTCTTGTGCTTCGACTCGGGGAACTCCTCGGCGAAGTTAAGATAATCGTCCGCGAACACGAGATATCTCTCCTTTTGCTTCGCAGGAACGCTGAGGTAGGCATATTTGTAAGATGACATCGCAGTGTAATAGAGGATTTCCTCGCGGTAGCGGTTATCCGAATCTTCCTTAAGGACATTCTTCAAAGCCACGTGCGCCGCCTTGTAGTCCTCCATCGTGTAATACAATTTGGCATTCTCGAAGGCCTTGCGGTCAAGCCTGTCCTCCAAATCGTCGAGCATCCTGTTACAAATCGCCACGTTAGGGGAGTGGATGTGCGATATCTTATACTCGCTTATGGCCTTGATAGCCTTATAGGTAGGCGCTTGGTCCAACTCATATCGAAGCGTGCTCCTGTAAAGGCAGTCGATTCTAAGGAATTCCGCCGACTCCGCAAATGGGCTGGCCGGATAATTCTCGATGAAGTGCTCCAGATTGGATTCTGCCGTATAGTAATCCTTTTGATTATAATTACTTAATGCCCAGTAAAAATTCACCGTATCATCTCTTTCAGTACCCTGCGTGAGCATGGAAAGCGACTCGAAAAGCTGGGCGGACTTGCCGTATTTACCCTTATTGAAATAATCGAAAGCGGCAGCATATTTGGCATCGCTGTCACCGCTGGTGAGCAATTCCTCGTACTGTGACTTGCATCCGGCAATCACTAATGAAGAAAATATGAAAACTCCTAAAATCTTCTTATAATTCATCGTCTTATCAAAACTTATTCTTTATGTATTTCTCTGCTTCGAGCGCCGCGCGACATCCATCTGCCGCTGCAGTGATGGCCTGCCTGAAATCCGTATTACGTACGTCTCCGGCCACGAAAACCCCCTCTACCTCAGTCTTTACGCCCTCGCTCTTGATGTAACCGTCCTGCGTCAATGCCAATCCGCCTCCCAGCCATTCGGTGTTCGGGTGCCTTCCTATCGCCAGGAAAAATCCGTCGATCTTGATCTCAAAAATCTCGCCATTTTCTCGGGCCAATCGCGCCCCGGTAACTCCCAGCGCATCGCCCAGGATTTCGCGGGTGCTGCATCCGAACAGCACTTCGATATTGGCCGTGGACATGACGCGGCTCTTCATCGCCTCGGACGCACGAAGGTAGTCCTTACGCACTATCATATAGACTTTTCGGGCCAATCCGCTCAGATACAGGGCTTCTTCGCAGGCAGAATCTCCGCCTCCCACCACGGCTACCGTCCTGTCGCGGTAGAAAAAGCCGTCGCAGGTAGCGCAAGCGCTGACTCCCATGCCGCGGAACTTGCTTTCGCTCTCAAGTCCGAGATACTTGGCACTGGCCCCCGTGGCTATGATAAGGGTCTCGAAGAAAAGTTGCGAGCCGTCGCTCAGGGTGATGGACCTGTTCTCGAAGTCGCAGCTCTGCGCGCTGCCGCTTATGAAAGTGGTCCCCAGGTTAAGGGCTTGGGCACGCATGTCCATCATGAGTTGCTGAGCATCTATGCCTTCGGCAAATCCCGGATAATTCTCTATTTTAGTGGTGGTTATGAGTTGCCCACCAGGCTCCGGGCCTTCGACTAACGTCGGATCTAACGCGGCTCTGCACGCGTAGATCGCTGCTGTATAACCAGCAGGCCCTCCGCCTATCACCAGACATTTGATTCTTTCCATTTCTATTTTACCAATTCACTGAAAAGTGTCGCCTGCGTACAGTCGTACACGCGCACCGTAACGTAATCACCTTCCTTATGTTCGCTGTCCGTCCACACGCACACCTTGTTCGTGCCCGTGCGTCCGCACAACTGCTTGTCACTCTTCTTCGACTTGCCCTCGACGAGCACCTCGAAAGTCTTGCCTATGTCCCTCTTGTTGCTCTCGAGAGAAAGCGTGTTCTGCAAGGCTATGATTTCATTAAGCCTGCGAGTCTTCTCCTCCAGACTCACGTCGTCCGCATATTTCTTAGCGGCAAGTGTCCCCGGCCTCTCCGAATAATAGAACATGTAAGCTGCGTCGAAGCCCACCTCCCTGAAAAGCGACAGGGTATCCTGGTGATCCTCCTCGGTCTCCGAACAGAAACCTGCTATCACGTCGGTAGTTATGGCGCAATCCGGCATCACCTCCCTTATCTTCGCCACTCTGTCCAAATACCATTCCCTGGTGTAGCGACGACGCATCTTCTCCAATATGCGGTTCGAGCCCGACTGCACAGGCAAGTGGATATGATGGCAGATGTTAGGGTAACGGGCCATGACCTCTATAACTTCGTCCGAGATGTCCTGAGGGTTAGAAGTGGAGAATCTTACTCTAAGCGAAGGACTTACCTGTGCTACCATCTCGAGCAGGCGCGCGAAGGTCACGTCCTCGTATTTATAAGAATCCACATTCTGGCCCAGGAGAGTTACCTCCTTATAGCCCTTGTTCAGGCAGTCGCAAGCCTCCCTTACTATACTGTGGGCATCGCGACTTCGCTCCACTCCGCGAGTGTAAGGCACTACGCAGTAAGAACATACGTTATTACACCCACGCATTATGGAGATAAAGGCGCTCACGCCGTTCTTATCTATCCTGACAGGAGCTATGTCCGCGTAAGTCTCTTCGCGAGAGAGAATTACGTCTATCTGAGGATGTCCTTCCCCTGCGGCTTCCAGCAACTCCGGAAGATGTCTGTAAGTGTCCGGTCCGGCCACCAAGTCCACCTTTCCGCTACTGAGCAGCTGCTCCTTCATCCTCTCCGCCATACATCCGAGAATGCCTATTATTACATCCCTGTGGCGTCTCTGAAGAACGAACTGTTCTATGCGCCCCAATATCCTCTGCTCCGCGTTATCCCTTATGGAACAGGTGTTTGCCATTATCACATCGGCTTCGTCCATCTCTTGTGTGCGACCGTATCCGTGCTTTTCCAGAATAGAGAAAACCACCTCGGTATCCGCCACGTTCATCTGGCACCCGTAAGTCTCTATATATACTTTTTTCATTCTAAATCCAATTTCCCTCAAAGATACTTATTTTTTCTTATCTTTGGAAGATGAAAAGATTTTTGGCGATAGTGGCAGCGTTTTTGTGCATTACATCGTGCGCTTGCTATAAGGACATAAAGATTAATTCGGTCGAACTGGAAAAGGTTTCCATCTTCGGAGACCCTAAGTTGTCCGGAATCTTGGCCGTGGAGATAGATAATCCTACGATGACCCTCAAGGTCTCGGACATTAGCGGCGTAGTGAAAATCGCCGGAGTGGAAGCGGTGCATCTCACCTGCGAACCCTTCATCCTCGAAGGCAGGAGCTGTCAGGTATACCTTTTGAACGTATCCGCGAAGCTCGAAAGCGGTTTCGGCATCTCGAAGGTTATGAAAATCCTTCAATCAGGTGATTTGGAAAACATTACGGCAGATGTCTCAGTGACGGTCCGCGACCCGCTGGGTATAAAGCATAAAAGAGAAAGAAAGGATATTAGTTTATGAAGCGAATTTTAGTGGCATTATGTGCTCTTACCCTTTTTTCGTCAGGGAAAGTTTGGGCGCAGACAGATACTCTCGCGGTGGAGGATTCCGTAAATTTGGTACCGGAAGGCTTTGAATACAAGGACAGTCTAGTGTATGTGCCTGTCAGCAGGATGACTGATTCACTGCGAGGCCGGGACGTGTTCGAAGTGCTGTCCGGCAGTGGGGTAGTGGTCAGGCAGAGCCCCGAGCTCGCCTCGGCCGTCGGTGACAGGATAGATGCCAATTATGCCAATACCCTCGAAACCGAGGGCTATCGCATCCGCATATTCTTCGACAACAGGCAGGATGCCCGCGAGGCGTCTGAATTGGCCGTAAGGAGATTTGAAAAACTGTTCCCGGGGTATCAGACATATAGGACGTTCATCTATCCTAATTTCAAGGTCACTGTGGGCGATTTCCGCACGAAGGCCGAGGCTCAGGTGGCACTGAAAAATATAGTCGGGGTGTTCCCGAACGCATTTGTCGTAAAGGAGAGAATGAAGTTTCCGGTGGTTAGCCAGGTCGAAAAATACAGCGTGGACACCATCAAGGTGCTAGTCCCGATAGAAGTTGTTGAACCACTTAAAGAAGAAAGCAAATAATGGCAAAGCAAGGTTTAGGCTTAGTTCAGACTCAAACGCAGAAGCTTTCTCCGCTGCAGATTCAGACTATCAAGCTGATAGAGCTCCCTATTCAGGATTTGGAGCAGAGGGTGCGACGCGAATTGGAGGAGAATCCCGTGCTCGATGACACGCCCGTGGAAAATGAGGATTCGAAGGAAATTTCTCTCGACGATATTCAACAAGACGACTATATTCCTGACTATAAGACTAAAGTGTCGAATTGGGGGAAGGATGCCAGACCGGACTACGTTACTTTTTCGGTTAAAGAGAGTTTTTTCTTCAATCTCCGCGAACAGCTTTCTTTCAAGAACTTGTCCAAGCAAGATAGCGACATCGCCTATTTCATAGTGGGTTCGCTCGATGAAGATGGGTACCTTCGTCGCGATCTGGATTCGCTGATGGACGATTTGGCATTTAGGGCAGGCATCAACTGCGAGAGAGAGGATGTCGAGCGAATGTTGAAGGTCGTGCAGTCGCTGGACCCGCCAGGAGTGGGTGCGCGTGATCTGCGTGAGTGTCTGCTACTTCAGTTGAAGGCGGCGAACCAAACCCCGCAGGTGCGATTGGCCACTGACATACTGACTAAGGATTTCGATGCTTTCGCGAGCAAGCACTACAATAAGATAATGCAGTCCAGGGGGATAAGTGAGGACGATATGAAGGCCGTGCTGAAGGTGATTCTGAGGCTCAACCCTGCTCCGGGCGGCTCAGTCGCGGATTCCTATGCCGATGTCACCGAGCAGATAGTGCCGGATTTCGTGCTTAAGGATGACGACGGGGAAGTGTCTTTCATTATGCCTCGATTCAATATCCCGGAAATACGCATCAATAAGAAATACGCAGCTATGCTCGAGAATGCGCGTGGAGGCAGCGACAGGGAGAAAAAGGAGGCGGCGAGCTTCGTGAAGGAGAAGATGGACAGTGCCAAGTGGTTCGTGGAGGCGCTCAAGCAGAGGCAGAATACGCTTAGCAAGACTATGCAGGCGATTATCGACTTCCAGAGAGTGTTTTTCGAGACGGGCGACGAGACCAAGCTCAAGCCTATGATTCTCGAGGACATAGCGAAAGTTACCGGCTTCGACATTTCCACCATCTCCAGAGTGGTGAACAGCAAATACATAGAGACTCCGTATAAGATATATCCTCTTAAGTATTTCTTCTCCGAGGGCCTTGTGAACAAGGCCGGCGAGGAGGTGTCTACGCGCGAACTGAAGACCGTGCTCAAGCAGATAGTGGATGCAGAAGACAAACACAAGCCGCTCACGGATGAACAGCTTGTGTCGGAACTTTCAGCCAAGGGCTATAATGTAGCCAGACGAACCATCGCTAAATATCGCGACCAATTGGGCATTCCGCTGGCCCGTCTGCGTAAGGAACTCTAAAGTTTAGGACCATAGCACAAATCACCTGCATCTCCCAGGCCAGGGACGATGTAAGAGTGGCTTGTGAGCTCAGGGTCTATGGCTGCTACCCACAGTGTCGTGTTTTCCGGAAGGGTCTTCTTAAGGTTTTCCACTGCCTGAGCACTTGCAAACGGACACACGAGGTGAAGCTTGCTAGGAGTGCCGCCTTCGTGGCAGAGTACTTCGTAAGCTACTTGTACTGAAGAACCTGTAGCAAGCATGGTGTCTGCGATGATGAGCACTTTGTCTGTGAGTTCAGGGCATGTGCAGTATTCCGTGTGGATGTGGAACTCCCCTTCGCTGTCGTATTTGCGGTAAGCGGCTACGAAAGCGTTCTCCGCAGAGTCGAAGCAGCTGAGCACTCCTTCGTGGAGAGGGAGTCCGGCGCGCAAAATGGTGGAAACCACTACTTTTTCATTCGGAACCATAAGTGTGGCAGTTCCTAGTGGGGTAACTACGTCACGACTTTCCCCGTGGAGAGTCTTGCTGATTTCATAACCGAATATCTGTCCCAGTCTCTCGAGATTTGTCCTGAATCTTAGACTGTCTTTTTGTGTTTCCTTGTCTCTTAATTGAGCGACGAAGGTGTTAAGAATTGAGCTTTTTTCTCCAAGGTTGATAATTTCCATAATGAACTAATGTGTATTGGTTTTACTTTTATGACACA
>ERZ809074.3964-NODE-3964-length-12952-cov-3.749787_pt1 | contig 12952 bp, 10 predicted proteins | sample MGYA00520795_ERZ809074 | MGnify/ENA primary metagenome ERZ809074 (study PRJEB31570, sample SAMEA3212989) | Homo sapiens | biome: human-gut; feature: human gut; material: fecal | place: Sweden | collected 2011 ...
TGGAGATGATGCCGAAAGCACCGGACGAGAGAACACCGATGAACCCATGGCCGGAGTGGCCAAGAGTCTGCAAGACAGATTATGGCCAGCAGGAAGCAATCGCTGTGTTTGGTTCTGATCCTCGCGTTTACACAACGACAGTGAAAGAATTCGTAAAAGACAAGAAAGGAAATCTCTGTAAGGCAGTCCTTATCAAGCTTGAGAGTAAGACAGATGGGAAGACCGGACGGAAAATGATGGTTCCGGTAGAAGGAAGCGAGTATACCGTAGATGCAGATCTTGTTCTGATCGCAGCTGGATTCCTTGGAAGTCAGGATTATGTAACAAAAGCATTCGGTGTAGAAGTGAATGAACGCACAAATGTAAAGACAGAGGCAGGAAAATATTCTACAAATGTGAAGGATGTATTCACAGCCGGGGATATGCACAGAGGACAGTCTCTTGTTGTATGGGCTATCCGTGAAGGTCGTGAAGTGGCAAGAGAAGTAGATGAAAGCCTGATGGGATATACAAACTTATATATTCAGTAGAAAATAAAAGATCATACAGTGAAACAGGAGTCTGGAAAGTTTATCTAAGAATAAAGAGAACTTTCCAGATTTTTTTGTTACAAAAATGTTACGAAAAAATGAAAAAAGTAAGGGAAACTATTGAAAATATTACATAAATACGCTATAATATTGAACGTAGAATGTAAATAAAATACCCTCTTGTTACGAGAAATATGTTGAAAAAACACAATAGATGTTGTATTATAACATATGAGTATGTGGAATTATAATGTAACTATTTACAATGAATTGTGATATGAAAAATTATAATGCATCACATGGGGGACTAGATAAAAATAAGGATAGGTGGAAAGATGAAGTTAAAAAAAGTAAGCAGTATGATTCTTGCAGTAACACTTGCATGTACAATGACTGTTACACCGGTACTTGCTGACGAGGTCAGTGATCTGAAGCAGAAGAAGCAGGAGACACAGAATCAGGTAAGTAATCTTCAGACACAGCTGAATTCACTTATGACCAAGATCTCTGATCTTGAGAATGATCTGATCGAAACAGGTGAGGAAATCTCTCAGACAGAGGAAGATCTGAAGACAGCGCAGGAGGAACAGGAACAGCAGTATGCAGCCATGAAGCTTCGTATTAAGTACATGTATGAAGAAGGAACAGGCACTGCTACAGTGGAGAAGGTACTAACATCCGGAGATATTTCCAGTGTACTGACACAGGCAGAATATTCCCAGCAGGTACATTCTTATGACAGAGATAAGCTCGAAGAGTATGTTGCGACAGTTCAGAAAGTAGAAGATCTTAAGACAACGCTTGAGACAAAGATGGCTGATTTGCAGGAGACACAGACAGAGTATGATGCGCAGAAGGATGAACTGAATACAACAATCACAGAGAAGAGTAGTGAAATCGCAAATCTCGATGTTAAGATTGATGCAGCTGTAAAGAAAGCAGCGGAAGAAGAAGCTAAGAGAAAGGCAGCAGAAGCAGCAAAGAAAGCTGCCGAGGAAGCAGCTAAGAAGAATAACTCAAGCAGTAGTTCTTCTAATAGAAATAACTCAAGTAATAGTTCTTCCAGTAGTTCAAGCTCAAGCAGCTCAAGCTCAGGAAGTTCAAGCAGCTCAAGCTCCAGTAGCTCAAGCAGTAGTTCTTCCAGCAGTTCAAGCTCAAGCAGCTCAAGTTCTTCCTCGCCAAGCCCAAGCTATAGTGCAGATAAGGGAAGCATTATTGTAAATGCAGCTTATTCACAGATCGGAGTTCCGTATGTATGGGGCGGATCTACACCGGGAGTTGGACTTGACTGTTCAGGACTTGTACAGTATTGCTACAGACAGGCAGGAATTTCAATTCCAAGAACAAGTGGAGATATTCTTGCAGCAGGAACAATCGTAAATGATCCACAGCCGGGAGATATCTGCTGGACACCGGGACATGTAGCGATTTACATTGGCGGCGGACAGATGATCGAAGCACAGCAGACAGGAGTACCGGTTAAGGTAAGTTCTGTACGTGTTACATATTATGTAAGATATTAGAACCAAAAAAGGAATCAGTGATGCTGATTCCTTTTTTTAAAACTTTTTTTATTTGCCCGGTACAATTTCCAGCCAGTATCCGTCAGGATCTTCAATAAAATAAATTCCCATAGATGGATTTTCGAAGCAGATACATCCCATCTCTTTATGTTTTTTGTAAGCAGCATCGAAATCATCGACAGCAAATGCAAGATGGATCTCATTATCTCCCAGTTCATATGGTCGATCCATATCACGCAGCCAGGTGAGCTCTAAAAGATGCGGGGTCACACCGTCTGTGAGATATACAAGCTTAAAACTTTCGTCATCGGCAAGTTTTTCACGTTCTACTTTTAAATTCAGAGCTTTCTGGTAAAAATCCAGTGATTTTTCAAGATCATATACATTCAGGTTATTGTGTGCAAATGTAAAATTCATTTTATTACCTCCATAGAATCATAAGATTTTTATTCACAGTCAAGTGGAATGATGACTGGAATCTACTTTCTAAGGATATCACAGGAGGAGAGGAAAAATCAATAATGCATAGATAAAACCTGATGGGATAGAGTGATAACACAGAATACAGTGAAAAATGAATGAAAAACATTTTTGAAATGCAAAACATGTGGAAATAAAGCTGAAAAAAACAAGAAAATAAAAAAGAATGCAAGAACCCATTGACGAAACGTCAAAAATTATATACAATAACAAAAGTGAAAAAATAAAGAAAGTGGAGGATTCCTGCAATGACTGCATATAAAGATTTGAGCAAAGAAGAGTTATTGGAATTAAAGAGTGGCCTGGAGGCGCAGTTTGAAGAAGTGAAGGCAAAAGGTCTGAAACTGGATATGTCCAGAGGAAAACCGTCAGCAGACCAGCTGAATCTGTCAATGGGGATGATGGATACACTGACAAGTGGTGTTGATCTGACTTGTGAAGATGGTGTTGACTGCCGTAACTATGGCGGACTTGATGGAATTGATGAAGCAAAACAGCTTCTTGCAGATATGATGGAAGTTCCGAAAGATAACGTGATCATTTTCGGAAACTCAAGTCTGAATGTGATGTATGATACGGTAGCACGTGCAATGACACATGGTATCATGGGAAGTACTCCATGGTGTAAGCTTGATAAGGTAAAATTCTTATGTCCGGTTCCGGGATATGACAGACATTTCGCGATTACAGAGCATTTCGGAATTGAGATGATCAATGTACCGATGACATCAACAGGACCGGATATGGATATGGTTGAGAAACTTGTAAGCAGTGATCCGGCAATCAAAGGAATCTGGTGTGTACCGAAGTACTCTAACCCACAGGGAATCACATATTCTGATGAGACAGTGTTCCGTTTTGCGAACCTGAAGCCGGCAGCAGAAGATTTCCGTATCTTCTGGGATAATGCTTACTGTGTACATCATTTATATGAAGATAAACAGGATTATCTGATTGAGATTCTGATGGAGTGTAAGAAGGCAGGTAACCCGGATATGGTTTACAAGTTTTCTTCTACATCCAAGATCAGTTTCCCGGGATCAGGAATTGCGGCAATGGCAGCATCTGATGCGAACCTGGAGGATATCAGAAGCACAATGCGTGTGCAGACGATCGGACATGATAAGGTAAATCAGCTGCGTCATGTAAGATTCTTCGGAGATATTCACGGAATTGTAGAACATATGAAGAAACATGCAGATATCCTGCGTCCGAAGTTTGAGACTGTTCTTGAAGTTCTTGAAAGAGAACTTGGCGGACTTGAGATTGGATCCTGGATCGCGCCACGCGGAGGATATTTCATCTCCTTTGATGCGCTGGACGGATGTGCGAAGGCAATCGTTGCGAAGGCGAAAGAGGCAGGCGTTGTTATGACAGGAGCGGGAGCAACATTCCCTTATGGAAAAGATCCACATGACAGCAATATCCGTATTGCACCGTCTTATCCGACACCGGAAGAACTTGCAGTTGCCGCTGAAGTATTTGTATTGAGTGTAAAACTGGCAAGTGTTGATAAGATCCTTGAGACAAAATAAATAACAGCATTTTATAAAGACCTTTTGCAAGTGGTTGATCTGCCGGCAGAAGGTCTTTTTCTGATGGTTGACAGTTACTGTTCACTCCCGTGTCAATCACTCCGCTGATTGACACGGAGGATGCGTGTTTTGGCTTGAATGCATCTCGCCCATCGCCAAAGGCGATTTAAAATGGCGAGATGCGTTGCTGGTCACACATCGTGTGAACAGTAACGGTTGACATGCGTTTCCAGGGAGATTATAATGTAGTGCATAGCAGAAAAGAGGAATGACATGATAAAAGGTGTAATATTTGACGTAGATGGTGTCCTTCTCAATTCCATGCCTGTCTGGGAGAATCTTGGAGAATTGTATCTGGATCATTTGGGAATTGAGGCCGAGAAGAACCTGGGGGAGACATTATTTGAGATGAGCCTGGAGGAGGCGGCAGATTATCTGATCTCACATTATAACCTGGAGAAGACAGTGGAAGAGGTTGTACAGGGACTGAATAAAGAAGTGGAAGACTATTATGCAAAACGAGTTCCATTGAAAGAAGGGGTTCGTCAGTATCTGGAGGAATTCAGAGAGCGGAAGATTCCTATGGTGATCGCAACAACCGGTGACCGGAAGAATGCAGAAGCAGCTCTGAGCAGATTGAAGGTATTACCTTATTTTCAAGGAGTTTTTACAGCATCTGAGATCGGAAGCGGTAAGGATCAGCCGGATATTTATTTTGCAGCACTTTTGCAGCTGGATACGGAGCCGGAACAGACCTGGGTGTTTGAAGATACTTACCAGGCTTTGAGAACGGCAAAGCATGCGGGATTTAAGACAGTAGCAGTTTATGATAAGGCAAATGACAAGAATCTGGCGCAGATCTGGAATACGGCAGATATCTATTTGCCGGAATTTGATGATTTTAATGTTTTTTGGAACAGGGTGTCTGAGGAAGAGAAAGAACAGTTGCTGATTGTAGAATAAGAGGAGAATGAAAAAAGCAGATTCGAATTCAAAGGAGAGATGCTCCGGTAGAATTCGAATCTGCTTTTTATCATATAATTGGCTGGTCTGTCTTGTGTTTAGAGAAGGTGAATGCCGGCATCAGCAGCAGCTTCAACTACATTTTCAGGCCAGAGGGAAGACTGTACTTCACCGATATGAGCCTTTCTTAAGTAATACATACAGATACGGGACTGTCCAATACCGCCGCCGACTGTATATGGAAGCTCGCCGTTCAGCAGTGCCTTCTGGAATGGAAGTTCTGCACGATCTTCACATCCGGCTTCTTTTAGCTGTGCCTTTAATGAGTCTTCGTCAACACGGATTCCCATAGAAGAGAGTTCAAGACCGATGTCAAGAACCGGATAGTAAACGATAATGTCACCGTTCAGCTCCCAGTCATCATAGTCCGGAGCACGACCGTCATGTCTTTCGCCGGAAGCAAGTACGCCACCAATCTTGGAGATAAACACTGCGCCTTTTTCCTTCGCAATCGCTTTTTCACGTTCTTTGGTAGTAAGATCCGGATAAAGGTCTTCCAGCTCCTGTGTAGTGATGAAAAAGATATCATCAGGAAGAAGAGGATCGATATAGTTGTAACGTCTGGAAATGTATTCTTCTGTATCTTTCAGAGCCCGGTAGACTTTGCGGACAGTGTACTGAAGTGTCTCTGTGTTACGTTCTTCCTTAGAAATTACTTTTTCCCAGTCCCACTGGTCAACATACAGAGAATGGATGTTGTCTGTATCTTCATCACGACGTATCGCACTCATATCTGTGTAAAGCCCTTCGCCGGAATGGAAATTATAATTCTTCAATGCATATCTCTTCCATTTTGCAAGAGAATGAACGATCTCTGCAACAGAACCATCCTGTTCTTTGATGTCAAAGGAAACCGGACGTTCAACACCGTTTAAGTTATCATTCAGACCGGATTCCGGACGGACAAACAGTGGTGCTGACACTCGTGTCAGGTGGAGATTCTTTGCAAGAGCACGCTCGAAGTGGTCTTTCACTTCTTTGATGGCTACTTCTGTCTCACGAATTGTAAGAGGGGAATGATAGCCAGCAGGTATTCTTAACTGTTCCATAATAAACTCCTTTATGTTAGCATTTTATTGCTGTTCACAGTATTATGCGGTCAGCAATAGCATTTCTCTTCTATTTTAAGTGGAGAAGAATAAGAAGTCAATGGAAAGGTGAAATGAACACTTGTAATCAGTAAAAAAAATTGCTAAAATGAGCAGTAGTGAGTAATAAATAGTAAGGGACGAAGGTGTAAATAATGAATGTAAATGATATGATTGATACAATTCTGAATTTTGACCTGGATGTTGTTCTGGCTGGACTTAATGAAAGCAGTCATCATTTGAGTCAGATGGAATTTATTTCTCTGATCGTTATAATGGCCGGAGCGGTACTGTTATGTCTGACGGGGCTGAAACTGGTACGTTTCTGGTCTGTGATCGCAGGATTGTCAGCAGGATGCGCAGCCGGAATTGCGGTCGGAGCGATTGCAGATCTGGATCAGACAATCGCATTGGCGGCAGGAGCAGGTGTGGGACTTGTATTGGCGGTGCTTGGTGCATGGAAGAAGCAGATTGGTGGATTTGTGACAGTAGCGGTACTCGTCTTTGTTGTCAGTGTACATTTGATGAAACCACAGGATTTTATTATCTATGGAATCTGTGCGGGTATTGGTCTTGTGTGTGCATTGCTTTCTATTAAGTTTCATAACTTTATGCTGATTGCTTCTTCTTCTGTGTTTGGAGCAATGGCAGCGGGCAGCAGTATCTTTTATCTGCAGCCATATAAAAACGGAATGATCCATGTGGCACTTTGTGCTGCAATTGGTGCACTTAGTATCTGGATCCAGCTTCTTTTGGAATCCGGAAAACGTAAGAAAAAGAATTTACTTAAAGCCGCAGAGATCCGTGAAGAACATTCTACAGAAAATGAAGTCGAGAAGGCAAGGGCACTGGTCGAGAATCTGGATGATTTTGATGAGCTGGATGAGATTATAGAGAGTCTTCCGGAAAATGTCCTGAAAGAAGACAAGGGCACAACAGTTGTCAGCATGGATGAATTTGATGATCTTGAAGATGATCTGGAAGAGGATGAAGTGGAGAAGTTTAAAGAAGAGAAGTTTGATGTAGACGAGGAAGACTGGGAGGAAGACGTCGAAATTGAAGTAACTGCTGATGAGGCAGATGCGACAGAGGATTATGATTTTGATGAAGATCCGGATGACTTAGATGACTTGAATGATCTGGATGATTTAGATTATCTTGATGACGATGATGATATCGAGTTTCTGGATGAAGATGAGTAGATAAAAAAGCTATCGATTACAATAACTTAACACATATCTGTGTTGTTATCGTAGTCGATAGCTTTTGTATTATCTTACTGCTGTAAATACTCCGCGGAGATCATGGATTACATGTCTTGGACATTTTACAGAGCACATTCCACAGCTTAAGCAGATGTCTTCCTGGATTACTGCGCAATTATCTTCTACATGAATTGCACCTGCAGTACATGTTTTTTCACAAATACCGCATCCAATACAACTGACTTCACACTGTTTACGTGCAACAGCTCCTTTTTCTTTGTTAGAGCATTTTACTACAATGTAGTTTGCACATTCGTGAATCTTGATCAGGTTCTGTGGACAGACTTTTGCACACTGTCCACAGGCAATACATTTTTCTTCGTCTACTTCGGCAACGCCATATTCATTCATGGAAATCGCGCCGAATTTACATTTTTCTATACAGGCTCCACATCCGATGCAGCCATCTTTGCATCCGCCGTCTTCAGAGCCGGCTGCGCGGCAGCCACCGTTACAGGAAACCAGAGCTGCCCGGTAAGGAAATCTCTTTTTAATTGCCATGATTATTTCTTCCTTTCGTATGGTGTGTTAGAAAGAGGAAGGCTGTAGCGTCTTTCTCCGTCAAATCTGCAATATGCATCCGCGATTGCAGGAGCAGTAGGGATGGATGTGATCTCTCCGATACCGATTGCTCCACAGGCAACATCCAGACCAGGTTTATCAATAACGATTGCTTCAATCTCAGGAACTTCGTGAGAACGGAAAAGTCCTAAGGAACCATATTTGTCAATTGGTTTACAATTTTCATCGATTGGATACTGCTCTCTGAGTGCGAATCCCATAGACATTACAACACCGCCTTCAATCTGACCTTCGCAGGAAAGTGGGTTGACAGCTTTACCAACATCGTGTGCGGCAATCATTTTCTCAATCTTACCTGTCTTAGGATCAAGGATGCAGACCTGAGTTGCATATCCATAAGCAACGTGAGATATCGGATTAGGCACATCTGCACCAAGTGGATGAGTCTTAGCGAGATACTCTCCGTAGAAAGTTTCTCCAATCATATCTTTCATGGACTTACCGCTGTTTTTTGCTTCCATGAATTTTTCACATGCTCTGCGGCACGCTTCACCGGTTACAAGTGTCTGACGAGAACCGGAAGTTGTACCGGAATCAGGTGAAATCCATGTGTTGCTTCGCTCATAGACGATATCATCATGGGAAAGATCTGTATTTGTAACGATCATCTGTACAAGTACAGTACCAAGTCCCTGACCGATACAGGAAGCACCAGTGAAGATGTGAAGTTTTTCATCTTCTTCAACAATTAATTTTACACGTCCTGTATCTGGGATACCAACACCAACGCCGGCATTCTTCATAGCACAACCAAGGCCAACAGCCTTACCGGCCGCAAGTGCAGCATCATACTCTTCTTTGACAGCTTCCAGTGTCTCTACAAGACCTGTAGAGTTATCTACAATCTGTCCGTTCGGAAGTACTTCGCCTGGGCGGATCGCATTGCGGTAATGAATCTCCCAAGGTGTAATGCCTACCTTGTCAGCCATCATGTTCAGAAGTGTCTCTGTTGCGAAACAAGTTTGTGTAACACCAAATCCGCGGAATGCTCCGGCAGGTGGGTTATTTGTATAGTAAGCAGTTCCTTCAATTTCAAAGTTTTCATAATGATAAGGTCCTGCTGCATGTGTACATGCACGTTCAAGAACCGGGCCACCAAGAGAAGCGAATGCACCTGTGTCAGATTTAACAATCGCTTTTACACCCTGGATCACTCCATTCTCATCGCATCCCATTGTCATATCCATGTAGAATGGGTGACGTTTCGGATGAACAAGCAAGGATTCCGCTCTGGATAATTTCATCTTGATCGGTTTCTTTGTTACGTAAGTAAGCAATGCGCTTAAATGCTGAACAGTCATGTCCTCTTTACCACCGAAACCACCGCCGACTAATGCGTTCTGAACTTTTACTTTATCTGTTCCAAGCATAAGTGTAACTTCGTGCAATGTCTGGTGAGCGGACTGGTCTGTTGAATATACGAAAATGTCACCGTCTTCATCATAGAAAGAAACAGCACATTCCGGTTCAAGGAAAGCATGCTCAGTCCAAGGTGTCTCAAAGTGATGTGAGATCACGTACTTGGAATTCTTGATTGCTTCTTCCGCATTTCCGCGGCTGATGTGCTTATAAGCACATACGTTAGTCTCTTCTTCATCATAAACAAGTGGAGCATCCGGAGCAGCAGCTTCTTCCACTGTATGCACATGAGGAAGTACTTCATATTCAACTTTAATAAGTTTCTTTGCTTTTTCTACAGTTGCCATGTCAGTTGCAGCTACAAGGGCAATTGCATCTCCGAGATAATGAGTCAGTCCACCAACCGGAATCAGTGAATACTGATCATGTTTTAAGTGTCCGATCTTATTCTCCCCAGGAATATCATCGGCTGTTACAACCGCTTCTACGCCAGGCAGAGCCTCGGCAGCAGAGGTATCAATAGAAAGTACGCGAGCTCGTGGATATTTACTACGAAGAGCAGCGCCATAGAGCATTCCTTCCGGATAATAGTCATCCGGATATTTACCTGTTCCAAGCACTTTTTCTTCAACATCTATACGAGAAACACGGGAACCAAGAGTCCAGCTAGGATCTCCGTCATCTGGTAAAACTCCTTCTTTCAGAATCTTAGCTGCCAGACGTACCGCGTCCATGATCTTAACATATCCTGTACAGCGGCAATAGTTGTTGCGCAGCGCATAGCGAATCTCATCATCGGTTGGTTCCGGATTTACATCCAAAAGTGCTTTTGTGCACATAACCATACCAGGAATACAGAATCCGCACTGTACAGCGCCTGCCTTCCCGTAAGCATAAGTGTAAACTTTCTGTTCCCAATCAGAAAGCCCCTCGACTGTGATGACATTCTTTCCGGCCAATGAATCTGTGTCAGGTACGCAGGATTTGCAAGTCTGTCCATCAATGATAACAGTACAGGCTCCACAAGCGCCTTCGCTGCAACCATCCTTTGCAGAGGTAATGTGCAGTTCATCACGCAGGAACCGTAACAGTTTCTGATTCTTTGAAGGTGAGACTTCCTGACCATTTACTATAAATGATGCCATGTCAGTTACTCCTTTCTTTGTAACAAAATCCCCAAAGAAAAATCTTTGAGGAGTATGTGTTTGTTGTGTATTTTTAATTATATAAAGATACCTATGGTTATATTTTATCACATATTCAACAAAAATCAACAACTATTCTAAAAAAGTTTTTGACACCTAAAAATATTTTAGATATATGATATAAAAAATGCATATTAGGACAAAAAAAGGGAAGTATCGCAAAATGATACTCCCTTGTAATTATCTTATATAAATTGTTCTTAGAAACCAAAAAGATTTACAACGCGATTTTAATTATCGTGTTCTTCTTCAAATGGATCGTCGTAATCATCTTCATCATCGTAATCATCTCCACCGCGGGAAGCAATTGCGAGAATCAGTGAAATAACAGCAAGTACACCACTTACACCGGCTAAAATCAGAAGCTCGAATTCATCTCCATGTTTCAGGAAAGCAAAAACAGCACTACCGATATAGACAATCATCGGGATAAGGAATGCAAAAAGTGTATCACGGTTATTCATGATGAAGTATAACAGTGCAGTGACAAGCATACAAAGAGCAACAATGACATAATTCATGCCTGGAGAAGTTACGTCAGCTCCTGATGTGCTGAGTCCTGTTACGAAACCTTTATAAATACAGAAACCAAATGCAAGCAGGGAAATGATTCCAAGGATGATGCGTCCAGGTCTGAAACGTGGATATTCGTCTACGTATTCATATTCATCATCATCTTCATCATCAGAGGATTTCTCATCATCATAGTCATCCATTTTTCTGGATTTTACATCTTCTTTTGCTTTCGCAGTTTCGGCTTCCTCTTTCTTTTTCTTCTTGGCAGCTTTACTGTCAGGGTCAGTTGCAAGCATATCTTCGTATCCCTTGCGAACTGCTTTTTCACGCTTATCACGGATTTCTTCCGCTGGAATGTTCCCATATTTCTGCTCTTCGGAATTATCAGTGGCAGTGGCATCAGTGGCAGCTTTCTGTGCGGCGGCTTTGCGGGCTCTGGCTCTCTCCTTAAGAATACGTTCAGCTTCTTCTTCTGAAATCCCTTTGTCAGCAGCAAGGCGGGCAATCGCTTCTTTGCGGGCGCGGGCTTTTGCTTCTCTGCGGGCAGCTCGTTTCTCTTCAGCGGCACGGGCGGCAGCATCAGCTTTCGCTTTCTCCTCAGCGGCACGGGCAGCAGCTTCAGCTTTCGCTTTTTCTTCAGCAGCGCGGGCGGCAGCTTCAGCTTTTGCCTTCTCTTCAGCAGCGCGGGCCTCAGCCTCAGCTTTTGCTTTCTCTTCTGCGGCTTTCTTGGCAGCGATCTTCTTTGCACGTTGTTTATCAAGGTTCCATTGCTTTTTACAGCTATGGCAGATTGCATATTCATTAAAGATTGGATCCCCGTTTTCGCTGGTGCCAATCTGCTTATTCTGCAAATCCAGGTCTTTTCCACATATTGGGCACTTCATATTAATCATGTACTCCTCTCTTTTGTATCAAAATATTTATAACAGATTTATTATAGCATCTTAAAAGAGGAAGAACAACGAAAAAAGTGTGTTTTACATAAAATGTTTTAGAAAAAAATCAAAATTGCGCAAGAATTTAGTTTAAATTTATAAGAAATGGTGGACTTTAAAAATTTAATGTGTTAAAATCAAAAAGTGGCCTGAGAAGGCAAAAGGTATTGTTATGGTTTATGGTATGCCGTAAGCCATCATATAATTAGCCGGTTGAGAAGGAGATTGTTTCGTATGAGTAAGAAGATCAGAACCGAGGCAGTAGATTATTTGTTTCAGGCAATCTTAAGCCTTGAGAATAAAGAAGAGTGTTATACATTTTTTGAAGACATCTGTACGATCAATGAGCTGCTTTCATTGTCACAGAGATTTGAAGTGGCAAGAATGCTCCGTGAACAGAAGACATATTTGGAGATCGCGGAGAAGACAGGAGCATCCACTGCGACAATCAGTCGTGTGAACCGTTCTCTTAATTACGGGAATGACGGATATGATATGGTTTTCAAACGTGTAGGGCTTGCTGAGGAAGAGAATGGAACGGAAGAATAACACTTAAGAATTAAGCTTACAATAAAATACCTTTTATCAATCAAAAGATACAGCTTGCGGAAGATCCTGATAAAGTCTTTCGCAGGCTGTATCTCGTTTTAAACAGAAATGTTTATTTCCCTTTCTTTTTCTCTTCGTTTTTTGAAGACTTGGAAGAGAGGTCATCAATGATCCGTTCAATGATCATTTTCTTGATATATACATCAAAACTCAAGCTGCATATAAATGCAAACTGTTGTAAGATCTCCTTATCTTCGCCATCAGCAAGATGAGTGAAAGTCTCAGCAGATTTCTCATAAGCAGCAGCCACATTCTCTTTGATGGAATCCAGCTGTTCTTTTTCAATCTTGCAGACTTCTTTG
>ERZ809074.3970-NODE-3970-length-12922-cov-10.514805_pt1 | contig 12922 bp, 13 predicted proteins | sample MGYA00520795_ERZ809074 | MGnify/ENA primary metagenome ERZ809074 (study PRJEB31570, sample SAMEA3212989) | Homo sapiens | biome: human-gut; feature: human gut; material: fecal | place: Sweden | collected 2011 ...
CGTATAAGAACGGGAGTATCTGTCGTTTGATATTGATGCGCCCCATGGATTGATACTCGATGGCGATGTCAAAGATGGCAACCGCCAGCCCTGCAATAAAGAGTCCCCAGCCGAACAAAGAGAAGAATTTCAGGGCGGCCTGCACCCATGACAGATCGAACAGGTTTGCGCCAAGCTCGGTCATCATCGTGAAGAAGTCTGCTAAGGCGTTATACACGGAGGTATAAAGCCAGTTCATGAACACGCCCCAGATGCTTCCCGATACGGTTTCCCATACGCCGGACAACGCGGAGCTGATGGCATTGCCGATTCCGCTGATGAGGTCTGATATCCAGTCAAACAATCACGCATTCCTCCTTTCAAAAAATGTGGGAGAGGCGAGAAGCCCCTCCCGTTTGTACGGTGTTGTTTACATTCCGAGAATTTTCCAAATGTAGAGCGGACAGGTCAGAGAGAAGACCAGGGTGGCGAGAAGAATTGCCGGAGCTGTCCATTCGAACTGCCCGTGCTTGCGGTAGTCGAGGTATGCAGTCGAAACCTTTACGAAAAACAGCACGGCGAGGACGAGGTCGATGATGGGGAAAATGACCTTGTTGACAACCGACTTGATCTGTCCGCGTGCCGCAATCCACGTATCTTCCACAGCACCCGCAACATCACCCTCCGCTGCAAAAGTGGTTACGCTCATCACACTGACGAGCATAAGTACCGCAAATACCGTGAGAAGAATCTTTTTTGTTTTCTGTTTCATTTAAATCCGTCCTTTCTTTATTTAACTGCCGACATAGTAGTCGTCGTAGAGGGTACCGTCGATGGTCAGAGTGTTAGCGTTGCAGACTGCCGTAATCATACCTGCCGGAGTCCAGATCTGTGTTGCCGTTACCGAAACAGTATAGCTGCCATCCTGCACATACACGGGGATGAAATGCACACGCTCATTCTTGTCCGCATTGGGGTTGGCGATAAACTGATAAGCACCGCCGACTTTTTCAAGGGTACGGTACTTTTCGTTTGCCGTTGAGAAGCCGAATTCGGGAAAAGTCGCATACACACTCTGCGCTTCCGTATAGGCATCCGCGTTTGGCATGATAAATCCGGGCTTCGCAATAAGGGCGGGATTCCAATTCAGCGTGATGCCGTACCCGGATTTCATCTTCCATGTCGCTCCGACCTTTTCAGCGGTCAAACAACCCGAACCGGGTGTTACTGTGGGTGTTGTATTGCCGACCGTAATGCCGTAGGATTTCAGAATGAGCTTGCCGCCCTCGTATACCCACATATTCCAAGTCGCCGAACCTGCTTTTGCTGTATGTGCCATCGCATTGGGTGAGTATCCGGCAGGAGCATTTTTCTCAAAACGGGTATTCGGAGTTTGAGAGGATACATAGTCCGTTGACACAACCGCATATTCGGTCGTGTTGTTGTCGCTGTTTTGTTCCTTATCTGCATTTTCGTGTGTGATTGTTCCTTTGCAGAAGTAAGTCGTTCCTGCACTGTTTGCCGGGACAGTCCACTTGAAGTAGACAAGGTTTCTGCCGTTTGCGGGAATTACAACCTTATCCCAAGTCTGCTGGGAAACGACCTTGACCGTACCGTTTTCCAATGCGTACACAAGGAAATCAAACGACACATTATCCTCGGGAAGAATATCTGACGAACCCTCGTTACTTACATAGAAGCTTGAAATGACCTGCGATCCCTCTGTGTATTCGCCGTTCACGGATACCGTGGAAGTTGAAGTTTCAACCACTTTCTTGACCGTGAAGGTTGTCGATACGGAGTTGTTGCCCGTGCGGGTTTCGCTATTGTGATCTGCCCAATTGATTCTGGCAACCAAAGTTTGCGTGTCGAGGCTCGCACCGACATTCAGCGTAAACACGATATTCTGTACACCATATGCGCTGAAGTTGACCGTAGTCGAATAGATGACCGTGCCGTTCAACAGCACCTCAACGGGGATATTCTCATACGGCAGATTTCTATCCCAGTTGTCCACCCGGAACTTGACTGTGACCTTACCATATTGCTCAATCTCGTCCGGTGTCACCGTGAGATCGCTGACAGAAAAGTCGTAGTTTCTCTCCTGCCAAACTGCGTAAAGCGTTACATTTTCATCGGCGGTATAAGTTGCGCCGGGGGCGTAAGCGATGGAAGTTGCAGAACTGTCGGTCGCCCAACCGAGGAACACATGGTTAGCCCTCGTAGGGATTGCAACCGTCAGAATGAGATTTTGTCCGTGTGTCTTTTTCTGCGGATTGGGAGCATTCGTGCCACCATTGGCATCAAAGGACACGGTATAGGTGTTGATTTTCCATACCGCATAAAGTGTCACGCTCTCGTTGGCAGTATAGCTGCCTCCCGACTGATAGTCTGCCGATGTCGCTGAGCTGCTCGTTGCCCAGCCCTTGAAAGTATAGCCGTACCTCGTGGGGATTGTAGAAGTCAGAATCAATGTGACACCCTCGGTCTTTGTCTGACTTGCAGGGGTGTTTCCGCCTCCGTTAGCGTCGTACTTGACTTCATAGGTCTTTGGGATATAACGCCAGACGGCATAGAATGTCGCGCTTGTTTCGTCAGTGTACTGTTCACCCGGTGCATATTCCGATGTCGTCGCATTTCTTGATGTCGCCCAGCCCAAAAATTCATAACCGGCTCTTGTGGGCTTGACCGCAGAAAGCGGCAGCGGAACTCCGTAGGTTTTGGTTTGACTTGCCGGAGCGCCTGTGCCACCGTTCGCATCATACCGAATGGTGTAGGTTTCGGGGTCATAGCGCCACACTGCATACAGCGTTACATCGGCGTTATCCGTGTAACTACCACCGGCTGTGTAACTTGCGGAGGTGGCGTTTCGGTCTTTCGACCAGCCCAAAAACAGATAGTTTTTGCGGGTCGGCTGTATGGTTGTCAGGGTAAGTGTTACACCGTAGGTCTTGGTCTGTCTTCCCGGCGCACCCGTGCCTCCGTTGGCATCATAGCTGACCGTATAGGTTGCGGGCTTGTACTTCCAGACTGCGTAAAGAGTTACGGATACATTGCCCGTATAGCTTGCTCCTGCGGTGTAAGTTGCCGTCGTTGCAGAACTGCTTACAGACCATCCGAGGAATTCGTAGTTGAATCTGTACGGAATGGTCGAGGAAAGCGTAAGAGTAACACCGTGAACCTTGGTTTGAGATGCCGGAGCATTGGAACCGCCATTGGCTTTGTAACTTACGGTGTAAGTCTGTGCCGTAGTTTTGGTGTATCCGCAAAGGCTGCAGATCGATACCACCTGTCCGTTCGATGTTGAGCTTGTAAAAGTGTGATTCTCATAGCTTACCGAACCGATTGTCGTATCGCAATCCGTGCAATGCGAATATTTCCTGTGCTGACTTGCGGAATACTGCTCATATCGGGTTGTTGCTTTGTGGCTTGCATACTCGGTCGTGCTGTAGTCGCCATAGTTGCATTCCTTCACCCGTTTGTGCTGACCTGTGCTGTAATACTCCCACGCGCCGTAGCTGAACGGACCGTGCGTGGTGCCGGAGGAAATCGTGGCACCGCAGTTTTTACAAACGATTTTCCACTCACAGCCGGTTGTCCATTTCTTCTCGGTCGAGGTGTGGGCGCATTCCCAAAGAGCATACAGCGTCACGCTTGCGTTTGCGGTATATTTTCCGCCGGGCTGATACTGCGCACCGGGCATGAATTTATTCGTTGCCCAACCCTTGAAAGTATACCCCGTGCGGCGGGGTGATACAGGAGACAGCGTCAGCGTGACATTTTCGGTTTTGGTCTGACTGCCCGGCGCACCACTGCCGCCGTTTGCGTCATACGACACCGTATAGGTTGCGGGTGCGTTTTTCTTCCATACTGCGTAAAAAGTACGGTCGACATTTGCATAATACCATTCGCCCGGCTGATACGATGCGCTTGTCGCTGATGGCGAGGTGCTCCATCCGAGAAAGGTATAACCGCTTCTTGTCGGCTCAACCCTTGAGATGAGCATTTTGATGCCGTGTGTTTTCGTCTGTGACCCCGGACCGCCTGACCCGCCGTTGGCATTATAACTGATGGTATAAGTCTTGGCTGACCAGACTGCATACAGCGTCGTGTTTGCATTCGTATAGAATGTTGATCCCGGCTGATATGCCGCATAGGAAGTGGAAGAACTCGTTCCCCAGCCCTTGAAGGTGTATCCCGTTCGATAGGGTTTATCTGACGGAAGCGTGGCATTGGTAAAGTGCTTCTTGGTGATACCCGACGGCGCACCCGAACCGCCATTCGCATTGAATGAGATGGTATAAGTGCTTTCGTAGTAATACACCGTTGCGGATCTGCTTTCCGATGAGAAAGTGCCCGAAACCGATGATTTAGACGGCGTATATCCGCTGATCGTCGGAGAGTAGATGGTGTAGCTTGAACCGCGCTTTCCGTAAGCGGTTTTGTCCACTGTCGCTGTTCTGCGCGATGCGCCGTACACATAATGGACGACCATTTTGCAGGCTTTTTCGTAATATACGGTGTAGCTTCCCGACCCGTGGCGGACATAGTTGGATGCGGGAAAGCGCCAAGAGATCATCTTTCCTGTTACTACAGAATCATTTGAATCTGATAAAACATAGCCATCATAGGACGGTGAGGTTACGCGAAGAGCTTCTCGGACAGTAGCTTCGGCATCTACCTGTCCAGAGTTCGTTCCTAACGTTTTTCCGTCTTTGGTTTTATAGGTTATCGTGTAGTTCATCGGGTAACTGTACGCCGACACCGGAAGCGAAATGACCCCGACAAGCGTCATGACCACAAGGAGGAGCGACAGAATTCTGATTGCGTTTTTCTTCATTCGCCTTCTCCTTTCACACCGGGGATAATAACAACATCATCGTCAATGCCGGGCTTGTCATCCCGGCTCCCGTCAACGGGCTGTTCGACATCGATGTGGACATCCCCGGTGCCGGGCTTGCTGTCCTCCGGCTTGTCCGTTTCCGTTCCGCTGTCCGAATCAATCGGAGGGATCACAGGATCGGAATCATCCGGCTTTTCCGTGGAAGTGGTGATGTCAGTCGAAGGTTCCACGGGAGTCTCCGGCTGTCTGCCGTTTTTCACGGCAAAGATGATGACCGTCGCAACGACTGCCAGCGTGACAAGCGCGACGATCACCATTGTAATCGTAGTTGTTTTCTTGTTCATAAGGCTCCTTTCACTTGCATTTGTAATAGCTCGAGACCGCTATCGGCACTTCGAGGCTTTTGTAGGTGTTGCCGTTCCATTTGATCGGAAAGACAACCGTGTATCTGATGGTTACGCCGAAGCCGTCACCCTTGAGGGCAGTAACCTGCGGACGCATCATCACGCAGTTGCCGTTCGGATAGGCATATTCGGTGACCGTATCGCTTGGAAATCCGAGCTTCGCATAGGTTTTGCGAACCAGTCCGTCGTAGTCGATATACTGTTCGGATGGTGCGCCTTGCTTGATGGCGCCAAACATCTCGGTGGCATATTCGGAAATCACACTGTCGAGTTTGGTTTTTACCTCCCGTTTCTGTATCTGCACCTGTGACAGAAGCCCCATGTACAGGATCAGAACCGAGAGCAGCATGGAAATGAAAACGACGATGACGCACAACCAGATGTATGCATCGCCGTTTTTGCTTTTCAGAGCTTCTTTGATGTGATTCAAGCGCCTCACCTCATTTCCAATAGACCTGCGACAGTCCGCTTGACGACGCCTTGAGGCTGATGGGGAGAATAAAATCCCCGAAGCCGGGCATCCGAAGCTGATAGGTGACGGTACAGATGATCCGGTCGCCGAGCTGCACTTTGCCGTTTGCATCGTATAACTGACTTCCGTCAAATGAATATCCGAAATCGATTCCGGTCTGCTTCTTCAGCTCGGCAGCATAACCGTCCACCGCGACCGTTCCGTTCAGCGTCGCATAGTCGGTCAGCTGATCGGATACGGTCTTGAGATTTTGATTCAGAGCCACCAAGGAAACAACATTGACGGCAAAGACAAGGACAAAGGCGACAATCATGACTGTGACTGCCACATCGACATAGCCTTCGCCACTCTTGTTGTTAAGGAAAGCAAAAGCACGCTTTCGGGCTTGAATCGGCTGTCTTTTGTTTTCTGATTTCTTCATGTTCAAGCCTTTCATCCGAACAGCCCTCCGAGTGACGACAGCAGTGTCTGCCCGATCACCACCACATAAATCAGCATAAAGCATACGAGAAGCACCATCGAAAGCCGTTTGACACGCTTGGGGGCTTTGCTCGCCTCCGCTTTCAGTGCGGTGCGCTGTGCTTCGGCAAACTTGATATTGAGAAGCGCCCAATAGACCGCTGTATTGTCACCGTTCAGCGTGCTTTTCAGCCCCATCACGATGTCGGGCATCATGGAACCGCCGACTCTTGCGGCAAGACGGGAGAGCGCGACTTCCGCCGTTCCCGAACGCATATCCGCCACCGTGATTTCCAGCTCGCGGCGGAGTTCCGGTCCGGCATTTTCTTTGAAGTTGTCAAGAATGGTGATGATGTCCCTGTTTCGTTCCAGTGACTTTTCTATGGTGGAGGACAGCATCGGGAGATCCGCCTCGATTTTGCGACGGCGTTCTTTGATCCGGTTGCTGACCTTGCGCGATTCGTTGACATACATCAATACTGACGCACCGAGCGCAATCAGCGCAAGCAGCTTGGACACGAAGAACAGGGGGATGGCAAACAGTGCGACAAAACCGGATTTTACAATGCAGTTCGCAATATACTGTTCCGGTGTTGTCGGCATGTCCGCCGTCCGCAGGTCGGCTTCCAGCTGCAGTCGTTTGTATTCGTTGATTTTCAGCTTGCCGGCAAGGGTTCCCGCAATTTCCTTCAGCCAAAGCTCTATCGGATTGGTTTTCTTATTCTGCCTTTTCCCGAGATTGTGCGTGGATTTGGAAACTGCGAAGGACGGAACACGGAGCAGATCCGACAGGATCAGTTCGAGTCCCAGAGAGGCAACGGTTGCCACAAGAATGGGTATGATCATAGGCTGTCACCTCACTTTCTGTATTCGATGGGCTTCGTGTATCGGAACATGAGAAGCCCCGTTATAATAATGGCGAATCCGCAGACCGCAAGCACGAGCTTGCCCGCAACCGTGTGCATGAGCGCATTGTACCAGTCCTGATTCAACGCGTACAGAAGCGGAATGTTGACAAGCACAAGCCCCGCCATCATGAAGTATTCGGTCCGCGCGGCATTCAGCACGACCTTGACCTCGGCATTTGCCTGGCGGACATCAGACAGGGCTTCCACCGTGGACATGAGCGACTTTTTCAGCGTGCGGTCATCCTGGCACATGATCAGCGTGTCGCACCATCGCTCAAAAGCAGAGTTTTTCACCCGTTCCTTCAGATGGCGAAGCGCCTGCTTGGTGTTGGAGGAGATCATTGTACTTTCCGCCACGAAATCCGCAAAGATTTCACGGATCGGAGGACGCAGGTTCGGGACGGTTTCCCGTACCGCCGTGATGATGTCATCGGTGCGCAGATAGGCGGTTGTGGTCAGATAGAGTGCGTTTTCGAGATCCTGCTGAATGTGATTGTTGTAGTAGCTGATTGTCCTTTTGGCATAGGCAAACGGAATCAGCGCAAAGGCAATGGCAAGAACGGGGATCAGAAACGCATTCCCGATGGCAATTGCCACGATGCATCCGATCAGCATCAATAAAAGCGAAGATGCACACGCAATGGTGAACTGTCCGCCTTTGCCCGTTGTAATCAGCGCATCACGGATGCGGTTCAGCTCGACGGTCAGTTTTCTGGATTTCTTTCTTCCTTTCTGTGCCAACACCTTGTCACGGAGCGTCTGCTTGGGGGAAACAAACTTCATCAGGTCTGTCGTGATCCCCTCGGGAGTCAGTCCGAGCAGACAGATGACGGCAATGACAGAGAGAAGAAAACAGATGAGATAGACATAGGTCATTCGGCTTCTGCCTCCTTTCTGACGGTACAAAAACGCCCGAGCAGCTCCTGCGGCACTCCCGATCTTGTCAGGATGGTGCAGAGATGCCCGGACGGCGGATTGACTTTTTCAAAGTCGCCTTTGATGGTGAAATGCCCGTTTTTATATTCGTTTTCCGTGATGTTGTAGCGGTAGAGACAACGGTATTCCGCCTGCCCGCTGGGCGCGACATACACCTCGGAGATGTCCATGACCTTACGGCTGTTGTCCTCGCACTTGTGTGCAAAGACTACAAGCGGAAACGCCTGACGCGCCTGGCTGAGCGACACCTCCATGCCAAGCTCAAACCTGCGCTGGCACAGAAGCGCAATTCTGCCGTGCGCCGCTTCACCGGGACCGGAGTGAACGGTTGTCACAACGGTATGTCCCGTAAGCGAGGCTTCCACAGCGGAGTTTGCCTCGGCATCGCGGATTTCCCCGACCGCCACAATGTCGGGATCGAATCGGAGTGCCGCAACCACCAGTTCTTCCTGCGAGATGTTGTAAGCGCCGTTGTCGCTCGGTCGGGAAAGTGTATGCACGACATTATTCTGCACCTCTCCGAAGCGGTTCCGTTTGACAAGAAACAGCTCGCGTGCGCCGGATTCGATGGTGTAGATACGCTTGTCGTCGGGAATGCTCCCGAGCAGTGCGTTCAGAAGCGTTGTTTTACCCGAAGAGGTTCGACCCGCGACCACAAGGCTGACGCCGTATCGGACGCACATTTCGAGGAATTCCATGATTTCCTCGGTTGCCATTCCGCTGTCAATGAGGCACTTGCGGTCCACACGCTGTGGGTGCAAGAGACGAATGGAAACGGAAATGCCGCAATCCTCATCCACAACGGGACTCTTGATCGCCGTAATACGGGTATTGCCGGGCAGGTGTCCCTGCGCGATAGGCATGGCGTTGTCGATAATCATACCACTGTGATGCAGAAGGCGTTTGACAATATCGACCGCATGACCGGGCGAGTGGAAGTGTTCCTCGGTTTTGACCATTCTGCCGTCCGAGTAGGTCAGCACCACATCGTCCCATGCGTTGACATTGATTTCATCGATGTCGGATGCGCCGAGATAGGGTGTCAGAATCGAATATTCGACCATCTCGGAGTAGAGACGGTTGACCAGCTCTTCATCGGTGAAGCCGTCCACCAGGTAGCCGTTGTCCAGCACGAATTTTTCGATATACGCCTTGAGCTGATCGTGTTTGTCCTCGTCCGTGAGTGCGGTGGCGTAGTATTTTGAGATATAGAGCTGTGTTTCTTCGAGTGCTTTCCAAAGGTCAGTCCGCGTCATACTCTACCACCTTCCTTGCAATCTCGGTGATACGGCTCTGAAACTTCTTGTCGGTGGTCTTCTCGTACAGCGTTCCTTTCTGCGCCTGTTCCTTGACCTGCCGACTGTACGGAAGCGTAAACGCCAGATCTTTCAGATGGGATTTGGCTTCTTCAATCGGCATAAAAACATCTGCATTCGGGGTGTTCAGTCCCTGTATCTGCTTTTCCGACTGATACTTGCTGTCCACATACAACGGGAGCTGTGAGAGGTAGTAGCTGATGCTCCGCAGGTCTGGGGAGGCGAGACGGATGATCTGATCGGCAAGCTCGACGGCAGTGGAAGCAAGCGGATTGGATTCAAGGCTGCTCACGCAGTCCACAATCACATAATCCGCAAGCTCCGAAAGGCGCGCGAGCAGTTCTTCGGCTTTGGCGCGACCGAAACGCGGATAGGTGAATTTGTTATCACCGTCCTTGTATCCGATAAAGCCGAAATTCTGGCGGCTCTTGACGGTCACAAGGTTTTTGATGATTTCTTCCTTTTCAATATCCGTCTTTGAGAGCGGAACACCGACCGAGCCGTTGTCCTCCGGCTTGTCGTTCGGGAAGATGACGGGAATCATCGGGGTTTCAAGGTCTGTAAACAGGACGATGACCGTAGATTCAAAGTTGTCATAGATGGCGGTCGCCAGCTTGACCGCAAAGGTGGATTTGCCGGAGGCGGGAGAACCCCACACGGCAATGATTTTTCCTTTTTCTGCTTTCATATCAGCCACCCGCCTTCAGTACCTTGTCCTGCTCGGCAAGATATTTTGCGGCGGTTTCGCTGTCCCCGCGATATTCCAGTGCCACATGGAGAGAGCCGGTTTTATCGTAGAGCGAGAGCAGCTCCGCCTGTTCCGCATTCACAAGGAAGGTGATGGTGACGGGCTGTGTACCGTCCTCCACATCCTCGTGATCCACGCCCTGCGAGGTCGTGGTCGTAATGACCTTGACATACTGCAGTTCCTTCGGCGTAAACGTGCGGCTTTCGGTGTTGTCATAGACAATGATGCTGACGATATCGCCCGTGCGGAGCTTGCCGGAAAAGCCGTTGCCGAAGGACGGAATGGTGACGCTGATGGCTTTCTTGCCGCTGCCGAGGTTCTCAAGCAGATCTTTTGCTGTCTTTTCGGTTCCGGTCAGTTTGTCTTTCAGAATATAATCTCCGGCATAGAGATCACTCTTGGCGCACTTGCCGATGACATCCTCGATCTTTGTGACAAGCCCTTCGGGAAGGTTATGCCTGCCGACCTCCACCATAGCGACATCCTCAGTGCCGATCACAGCACCGGCTTCGACCTGCCGTACCACACGCACGATTGCCACCTTGCCGTCCGAAATGCGGTTGACGACAGGAGCAACTCCGAAGCAGATCAGCAGCGCCGCGACAATGCAGATGATGCCGATGACCGTGCGGTTGCCGATCCCGTGAGAGCCGGTACCTTTGTTTTCTTTCTTTTTCATGGTTTGTTTCCTTTCTGCCAACAGAAAAAAGCACCGTGATGCTTCACGATGCTTTTGTTGGCTGATATTCGATTGTTTTAGTCTTCCTCGGGTTCTCCGAACAGAATCTGCATGAAATTCCGCCGCCCGTACAGCACGCGGATGATGAATACCTCGCCGTTTTCATAACGGTAAAACGCTGTGTAGTTCCCGCATACAAGAAACCGATAATCGTTTGCTACCGGCACGATGGAATTCAGGGGCGCACCGATTTCGGGGAAGGTTTCAAGCTGTGCAATGCGCCCCATGATCTTTCGGATCGTATTCTGTGCCGCCTGTTCGGAGCAGAGTTCTTCCTCGATATACCTGCGGGTACTTTGCAGATCGTTGATCGCCTCGGGCGTAAACTGAATTTTAGCCATTGTCCACCCCAAGCAGCTTTGCCACTTCGGAGAAGTCCGTGTAGCCCTTTTCTTTGGCGGACATTTCGCCCTTGACAAGTTCTCCCAGCAGCTTCAGCGTTGCCTGTGTCTTCTCGAATTCGTCCATATCTACAATGGCATATCTTCCTCTGCCGTTCTTGGTCAGAAATACAGGCTCGCCAACCGCCACATCGCGGAGAACCTCATTATAGCTTCTTAAATCGGAAACGGGTTTAATATTCGGCATACTCTTACCTCCTGTGCTTTTCTTTGCTGATTATATTATACACGAATTCTTCGTAAAATTCAACAGCAAAATGAAAATTTCAAGATTTTTCAGATGCAAATATTCGTTCCGTACTTCAAAGTGACAACGAGCCGCAGGCGGAATGTCTGCTTATATAAAGAATGCCGCCATTACACTGCCTGCCAGAAACGGGATCAGGGGATAGGAGTCTTTGTTGCTTCTGCCTTTTGCTTTGTTGTAGATCAGCGTAAAAATGACCGAGGCAAGAAGCCCGACAAGGTATCCGCCCACACCGCGAACCGCGCCGAGCAGAAATGCCGAAGCGGTTGAGAGCTTGATGTCAGCCCCTCCGAGTGTTTTGTGCGGGGGTAAGACCGCCATGGCAAGCTGCGGAAGGAAGACGATACCGGCTCCGAGGAGCATAGAGAGAATGCCGATGCGCGGAATGCTGCAGAGGGCAAGCGGAATCATGGCAATCCAAGCCCAATCATCCGCCTTTCGCGTGCGGATGTCCGAAACCGAGGCATACAGCAAGAGATCGTAGAGGAGCAGTCCCTGCAATGCAACAAGGCTTGCGCCGTAGCGGATAAACAAAAGCACCGCAATCGCCATGGCAATACTTCCGCCGATTTCGGAGTACAGTCCTGTTTTGGTTTTCGCAAGACAGCGGACGGTCAGTACCGAGCTGACTATCGCAAAGGCGATGAAGCCTAACAGAAACAGCACGGCTTTAACGGCTTCCGTGTTGGCGTAAACCAACTCATAAACTCTTGTCGGATCCATCGGCATCACCGGTGTTACCGGAGGTAAAATCATCATACGCACTCCTTTCTTTTTGAGGTTGTGCGGGGACGGATTTCCGTCCCCGCAGTTGACGCTTAGCCCTTATAATCGAACAGTCCCGAAATCTTCTGCGTGAGTGTCGGGAAGATGGTCGTGTTGAAGAGCGCATAAAGGCCGGCAAGGATAACACCGCCGATCACGACGCCGATGATGATTTTGACACCGGTGTCGATGTAGCCTTCACCAGAGGTGGAGGCGAGTGCAGTCTTGACGGAGATGACTGCCTTGTTCTTCATGGAAGCGAGCTTGGACTTGATGTTGGCAAAAAACTTTTTCATACTGAAATACCTCTTTCTTTTTGTGTTATTTTTGTTTTGGATTTTATGTTTGGATGGGATCAGCCCTTGTAGTTGAACATCTCCGCGATCTTCGTACCGAGTGTCGGGAAGATCGTGGTGTTGAACAGGACATAGAGTCCGGCAAGGATAACACCGCCGATCACAACGCCGATGATGATTTTGACGCCGGTGTCGATGTAGCCTTCACCGGAGGTGGAAGCGAGGGCGGTCTTGGCGGAGATGGCGATGGAGTTTACCTTGTTACGAATGGAATTGAAGAACTTTTTCATGTTGTGTGTTACCTTTCTTTTTTGAATTTTGATTTTGGTTTGGATTACATTTTCTGCACGGGAACTTCTTCTGACGGAGTGGGTGCAGATTCCACTGCGGCAGATTGGTGCTGCTTCAG
>ERZ809074.3983-NODE-3983-length-12890-cov-5.710869_pt1 | contig 12890 bp, 16 predicted proteins | sample MGYA00520795_ERZ809074 | MGnify/ENA primary metagenome ERZ809074 (study PRJEB31570, sample SAMEA3212989) | Homo sapiens | biome: human-gut; feature: human gut; material: fecal | place: Sweden | collected 2011 ...
GGCTTCTGAGGTGGTAAAGCGTATCTTTCTGCTTGCCAACGAGGGCAAAAGTCCACGAGAAATCGCAGAAATACTGACCGAAGAAAAGGTAATGATACCGGCGGCACACGCAAAGGAATATCACCCCGAACAGTATAACGGGATAAAGTTTTCAGACCCTTATATTTGGGGTGTATCGTGTGTGAGAAGAATTTTAAGCAGGCAGGAATATCTTGGGCATACTGTTTTGAGAAAGTCTGTCAGCACCAATTTCAAACTGCACAAAAGAAAGACTACCGATGAAGATGAGCAGTATGTGTTTTACAACACCCACGAGCCAATCATATCGTAAGAACTTTGGGACAGCGTTCAGAAGCGAAAGAAACGAGTGAAAAGAGCTGCGGCAAGGGGAACGCATACCAACCGATTAAGCGGTTATCTGTATTGTGCGGATTTTGGCAGAAGATTGACCTTACAGACACATTACAGTAAAAGAGACCGTTCTTTGCAGTATTTTTACCGTTGCGGTGGGTATGCAAGCAGAGTTAATTCCTGTACTTCCCACTCTATTAGTGTTGATAATGTTGAAGCCTTGATATTATCGACAGTCAAACGCTTTTCAAGGTTTGTTTTGAATGATGAAGAAGCCTTTGCAAAGGAATTGCAAGCACTTTGGAATGAGAAACAGGCAGATAAGCCGAAGCAGGATAAGTCGGAACTGCACCGTTTTGAGAAACGATATGATGAACTGACTGCTCTTATTCGTGGCTTGTATGAAAATCTCGTATCGGGATTACTGCCCGAAAGACAGTACAAGCAACTGATGAAGCAGTATGATGAGGAGCAGGCAGAACTGGAAACAAAGATTGAGGATATGAAAAAATCACTTGCCGAAGAAAAAGTAAATACAGTGGATATTAAGCACTTCATTTCTCTGATACCCAAGTGCAAAGAGCCGACAGAAATCTCCGATTTGATGTTTCACGAACTTATTGACAAGATTGTTGTCTATGAAGCGGAGGGAGTGGGAAAAGCACGAACACAAAAGGTTGATATTTATTTTAACTATGTTGGGCAAGTCGATATTGCCTATACGGAAGAAGAACTTGCCGAGATAAAGGCACAGGAGGAACAGGAAGAAGTAGAACGATTGGCAAAACAGCGTAAGCGTGAAAAAGCCTACCGAGAGAAACGAAAGGCGAAGAAAATTGCTGAAAATGGCGGTGAAATCATCAAAACGAAGATATGTCCTCATTGTGGGAAAGAGTTTACCCCTACAAGCAACCGACAGATTTTCTGCACAAAGGAGTGCTGCAACCAAGCAAGACAGGACAAAGTGAAAGCTGACAGAGAGGCGGAAAAAGGCGATCACTATTATCGTCAGCGTAAATGTGAAGTGTGTGGCAAGTTATACTGGCCTACACACAGTCAGCAAAAATTTTGTTCTGATGAATGTACAAAGGTAAATCACAACAAGAAATCATTGGAGTTTTACCATAAGAAGCAAAAGGAGAAAGCACTATGCAAAGATTTATCACAGATGAAAGAACCGGTATCCAGTACGAACTCATCGGAGATTACTACTATCCCTGCTTAACGATAGAAGAACCGCCTACCCTCTCAGAATACGGAAGAATGAGAGAACGATATTTAAGGGAATACAAGAAAGTCTTATATTTTAATCTGCTGACAAGCGGAAAACTAAATGAACACCTTGTAGATATTGATACTTCGGCGTGTAATATGGCGGAGTATCTGATAAAGGAAATGACGATAAGGCAAGGCGTAACGGAAAAGTTGAAAGCAGAGGATATGATGTCTAAAGGAACAAAGTTTAGTGCATTACTAAACTACTCAAATAAGTTAATATTACCTGCTTATTCCCGGAAAAGTCCTTAATATCGGCCTTTCCGGTCTTTTTTTATTTTCTGTGAGTTTGGTAATACAGCTCACCAGCGGGCCTGCCTCTGGTATGATGGCATTATAGAGGCTTGGCAGATCATTTTTGCACCCCCTCCGATTTTTATGAATAAGGAAAATGAGGAAACGCTAAAAAGTGTCTACCGCCAGCTATTGACCTCATATCTCATATAAAACAATTTAGCGGGAACCTTTGCGGCTCCCGCTTCCCTTATTTTATGCCCGCTCGAAAGGCTCTCCGCAATCTCCGCAAACTACATTGACCTCCCGCGTTGCCCGGATAATGGTGCCGCAGCAAGGGCAGACATATTTGATACTGCGATTCTTGGATTTTTTACTCCCGCCTTTGGTGGTTCCTTCCACCGGTAGGCGGCTGGCGTTGATTTTATCCTCGCCCAAGGTTTCCCTGATCCATGCCTCAGCCTCCGGGGCCAGCGTTGTTTTTGTCCATCCGTATTTGTCGTGCTTCTCAATGTGCAGGCCATGAGCCTCGGCGGTAGCTTTGAATTTCAGGTTATGGTAATAGCCGTTGTTGCTTACGTCTTGGATGCCATGAACCAGATTATAGAGGTGCGCCATTTCATGCAGGAGCGTGGCGGCCAGCTCGAAGATAGTTCGGTCAAGGTACTCAGCGCAAAGATTGATTTCCCGGTATTTCTCACCGCTGGCGTTCCAGATTTCATTGATACTGCACCAACCGTAAGCCCCACGCCCTCCGTCCGGGGATACGGTGATCGCCGGGCGAGTCAATTCATTGTTATAAAAATGCTCGTTGAACAGGTCGAACATTTTCTCGGTTTTCCTTACGATTTCAGATATTTGCAGCATGATCGCGTCCTCCTCAAAGATATGTTTTATTTTCTGTGAGTGAAAGATTTGAAAATGCAATGGAACACTTTGGAAATGCAGTTGAAACAGTCGTTGAAGGTGCAGCAACGGTCGTTGACAAATCTATGGATTTCATGTGGGGATTTCGTCCAGTACGGTTAGTGGGAAGAACATTTACCTTTTTAACAGGTGCGGGGCTTATGGCGAGCTCTGTACCATTGGAAGAAAAGGGGTATCATAAGACGGCAAAAGCTTGTTTAATCGGTGGAGGTGTTGTTATTGCGGCACAGATTATAGAAATAGCCGTACTAAGAAGAAAATGAAGTGAATGAGGAGGTTCTATTATGCGTAGACTGTGGTTTTGGATGAAATTTGTAGCAGTCGCTGGTACAACTGCGGTGGCAATTCTTGAAATATTGTCAATCAACCGAAAATACACCAGCTCAAATAGTAGTTTTTACAAAACTACGCCTAATGAAATGGGAGAGAAAAATGACTGAAGAAAAAATTGAAATTGCAATGGAACGTATGGGTGACGCTATCGAGAAAACTGTTGACGGAGCGGCTAACAAAGCATGGCGACATTGTCCGGTTCGCGTGATTGCAAAAACAATATCTTTTTTAACTGGTGCCGGGCTTATTGCAAGTACCATACCACTTACCGAAAACGGAAATACTACAGCCGCCAAAATATGTTTGATAAGTGGTTGTATTGTTATTGTTGCCGGAATTGCTGAATTGATCTTTATTAAACGAAAGTAATTTGGTTGTGAAAACAAACCTATTACTTACCGCAACAAAATGGGCCAGTCTGCCTTGTGCGGATTGGCCCATTATAAAAGGCTTGCCTTTTCATAAAAATCCAGTACACTGTCAATCTGACACAAAGCATTTCATACTCTTTCCATATTGCTTTGGTATGATGGAGCGAGGAGGTGTAAAAATGGCTGTTTTATTGATTGTGGAAGACGATACCACCACCAACGAGGCAATCTGCGAATACATGAGCTCCGCAGGGCATACCACCTTGTCTGCCTTTGATGGGGAACAGGGCTTGCAGATTGCAAGGGAGAAATCGGTTGATTTAGTGGTTCTGGATATTATGCTCCCGAAACGAACCGGCTTAGAAGTATTAAAAGAACTGCGAAGGACAAGCAACATCCCCGTCTTAATGCTCACTGCCCTTGACGATGAACCTACTCAGGCGGCCAGCTTTGATGAACAGGCGGATGATTATATCACAAAGCCCTTTTCCATGCTTTTGCTGGGGAAACGGGTGACGGCCCTGCTGCGGCGGTGCGGGAAAAGCCCGGAACTGAACCAAATCCAGATGGGCGATATTACGGTGGATTTTGGCGGCTACACCGCTTCCGGGCCGGACGGCTCCATTGACCTGACACCAAAGGAGATTGAACTGTTGAAACTGCTGGTGGAGCATAAAGGTCTGGTGCTTACACGGTCGCAGATCTTGGACGAGCTGTGGGGATATGATACCCCCATCATCGACCGAACGATTGATACCTACATTAAAAATTTACGGAAAAAGCTGAGTCTTGACCGGATTGTAACGGTAAAAGGCGTTGGCTACAAGTATGAGGAACACCCATGAGAAACTTAAAGCTCTTTACTAAAATCTTCTTATACACCTTTCTGGTGATGCTGTTTGTCGCTGTGATGGCCCATGTCTTTCTCTATGTGCTTGCGCCGCAAATGACCGTAAGCACCAACCGTTTCGTGGAAGGGGCCATTATCGAGAGTGCTGTGAATACCGGAATCTTGATAAAATCCGCTATCGGAAAAGCACTGCCGGTATCCCTGCTTTGCTGCGCCATCATATCCGCCGGGTGTTCCCTGTTGTTTTCCAGAGCCATGACGAGGCCGATCAAGCAGATTGCGGAAACAACGGAAAAGATGGAAAAGCTGGATAAGGCTGCAATCTGCGTGGTGCATACGAAGGACGAGATTGGCGAGCTGGCCGCCCGTGTAAATAAGCTGTATGCCAGCCTGCTTTCCACCATTGAAAATCTGGAAGAAGAAAAGCAAAACGTCCGTGAGGCGGAACGGTCAAAAATTGATTTCCTGCGGGCCGCCTCCCATGAGCTGAAAACGCCGGTGACGGCCCTGAACGCGATTTTGGAAAACATGATCTTAGGCATTGGAAAATACAAAGACCGGGATCGCTGTCTGTTGGAATGTAAGGAGATTACCGGACAGCTCTCCTTTATGATTAAAGAAATTCTGGATACCTCCCGGCTGGATTTTACACAGGAGAAACAAGACGCGGAAACCTTTGACCTGTCGGAGCGTCTTCCGGCGATCTGCGAGCCTTATCAGTTGATTGCGAAGGCAAAGGGACTCGAATTTTCTTTCATCATACAGGGAAAGTGCCCTGTCCATACGTCGAAGAAAAGCCTTGAAAAAATCCTGTCCAATCTGCTCTCCAACGCAGTCGCTTACACAAAGCCGGGATGCAAGATCACCGTTATATTGAAGGCCCGGCAGATAAAAATAGAAAACGAGTGTACGCCCGTCCCACCGGATAAGCTGGCCCATGTATTTGAGCCGTTCTACCGCCCAGACTTTGCCAGAGATCGCAAAGATGGAGGGAATGGGCTGGGATTATATATTGTAGATACGCTTTCAAAGGCCCTTGGGCTGCCCTATCAATTTGAGGCGACCAAAAACCCAATGGGAATGTGCTTTACCCTTTATCTCTCATAAAGCGATTGCTTTTTTATCCGTTTCATACTGGTTCCATATTGGGGTGCTATGCTGTCAGCGTTGCAACACTTATCCTATATGAAACGGAGGTCATTCTATGAACTTTATGAATCGAGCGTGGCTGTATATCGTCCGCAAGAGGGGCAAGAGTATCCTTCTTTTTGTCATCTTGCTGGTGATGGCAACCTTTGTATTGACCGCTCTGGCACTGGGGAACGCTTCGAAAGCCGCCCAGCAGGAGCTGCGGCAAAGCCTTGGCGGGAGTTTTCTCATTGGCTTTGACTACACGGAAAACAACCCCTATTTGAAGGTGGAAAGCGTGGAGGGCGGAACCCTGATGTATTCCACCCAGCAGATCAGCCCGGAGCTGGTAGAGCAAATCCGGGAAATTGAGGGGATCAAGGAGTGCAGCGCCACCGTGGAGGGGCTGGCGGCGTTCCCCTCTCTGGAACTATTTACCGGCAATATCCCCATTGAGGAAGAATTTCGCGCATCCTCAAAGATTTTAAGCACATGGAAAAGCGAGGAACTTACCCGGTTTACTTCCGGGCAGCTTACGCTGACGCAGGGGCGGCATATCCTGCCGGACGACAAAAACAAGGGGCTGATCAGCAAGGATTTGGCTGAGAAAAACGGCCTGAAAATTGGTGACAAAATCCAGACGGACAAAGGCGTGGAGATTGAGATTGTGGGCCTGTTCTCTCCAAAAGAAATCGAAGGCATCAACGATCAGGTGACAACCTACGATAAAATACAAAACCTTATCATCACCGACCTTGCCACTTTGGTGGCTTACGAAAACGGCCCCGCAATACAGGGCTTTAACGAGCTGACGGTATCGGTGGACGACCCGCAGAACATGGAGGAAATCATTTCTAAAGTAAAGGAAATCAGCGGCGTGGACTGGAAAGGCTTTTCTTTTCTGGTTGATAACGAGGACTATGAGAACGCCGCGTCCTCTTTGGAACAGTTATCGGAGCTGGTATCCACCATTTTGATGATCGTGCTGATTGTAAGCATCGCCATCCTCTCGCTCATTCTAACCATGTGGGCCAGAACCCGCATCCATGAAACCGGCGTCCTGCTCTCGGTTGGGATCGGCAAGCTGTCCATCTTAGGGCAGTATATTGCCGAGGTTTTGCTGATTGCGATATTAGCATTTTCCCTCTCTTATTTCTCCGCCAGCGCCATTGCGGGCCAGATGGGAAACGTATTGCAATCCGGGCAGGCGGTAACGGAGGCGCAGCAGGAAGACGGCTTATCTGCCGGAACCCGTGGGGAGGCCGGAACAGATACCGGTGAGCCGGAAATCGAAACCCCGGAATTACAGGTTCGTGTACAGCTTGAGGAAATGGGCCTCCTATTCCTGCTGGGGATCGGGATTGTAACGGTATCCGCTGGAATATCCTCAATTTCCGTCATGCGGCTGAAACCGCGGGAAATTCTATCGAAAATGAGCTGAGAAAGGCGGTAACGATATGAAAAAAGTATGGAAAATGTTTTCTGTCCTCCTTTTTGTGGGATTGCTGTTCACAGGGTGTACCCCCAAGGAGAATAAATCAGACGAAACGCAGGAGCAATCCGGCTCGCCCATCATAGATTACGAGGTGCCGGATAAAGTAAAAGACTATGATTTTGACTATGAATTTGTGCCCGAAGGTGAATAGGAGGTGCCTCTATGGGAATTTTGGAACTGCAAAACCTAACATACTCTTATGACAAAAAGAGGAAGGTGCTGAGAGGGATCAATGCGCAGATGGAGGCGGGAAAAATGTATGCTATTCTCGGCCCGTCCGGGTGCGGCAAGACAACCCTTCTATCCCTGCTGGGCGGTCTGGACAGCCCCACAAGCGGGAATATCCTGTTTGAAGGGAAAGACATTGCACAGGCCGGATTGGCAGGCCATCGGAAAAAGAATGTTTCTTTTATCTTTCAGAGCTACAACCTGATTGACTATATGACCCCGCAGGAGAATGTCCGGCTGACTTCAAAGAAACCGGCACTCCCGTTTCTGGAACGGCTGGGGCTGACGAGGGAGGAATCCAAACGGAACGTGCTGAAACTCTCCGGCGGCCAGCAGCAGCGGGTAGCCATTGCAAGGGCGCTCGCAAGCGAAGCTCCGGTGATTCTGGCGGACGAGCCTACCGGCAATCTGGACGAGGATACGGCTGGGGATATTACGGAAATCTTGAAAGAAAGCGCCCATCAGATGAAGAAATGCGTGATAGTTGTTACCCACTCAGGTGAGCTGGCAAAACAGGCGGATGTGGTGTTCCGGCTGAAAAAGGGTGAATTACAGATAGAGCAAAGCGAGAAATTTTCATAACTTATTTTTCAGGGCAAGACAAGCACTTGCCAAAATGGGCCAGTCTGCCTTGTGCGGATTGGCCTATTTTTGTCGAAGGAGGAAAATTGTATGTGCGGCTCTTAACCAGTTTTTAGTATAGATTTATACACTCAAAAAAATTTTTTCAATTTTTTTCGTGCAACCGTTTCGTTTTTGGCCTAAAACCTCCCTGGGTATATAGGAAGAATTTTATACCCGTGCCGGACCCAGCTTCGGTCCGGCGGCTGTGCGGGCGAACACAAAGGAGGTCATTCCATGAAAGCTGTTCTCTACTGCCGCATATCCACGTCCACATCTTTTTCGCTGGATATGATACGGGGCCAGCAGCTCCGCCTGCTGGACTACGCAAAAGAAAATGGAATTGAAGTTACCGGGATGTATTTGGATGTCGGCTATCTCGGCTCCACCTTGGACAATCCCGGCGCGCAGGCTGTCATACAGGCTGTACGGGATGGCAAGGTGGACACGATTCTTGTAACAGACCGGGACCGCCTGAATAAAGGGATTCCTTTGGAAGAGCTGCAAAACCTCCCTGTGATTGCGCTGGCTGAGGAAGAGCAACGGGAGAAACGGGAGGCGGGCCGTGAGCTGTGATCCTGAGTTGGCAGCCCTGCTCTCCCAGCCCTGGAACGAGGGAGCCTGCCGTGGCTATGTGATCGCCGCCATGGAGCGGTGCGGCTTTAAGCCCGCCGATATTGAGCGCGTCATGTAAGAATTGCGAGAAGTCTTTGATTTCCTCGCTTTGGACGAAGCCCAGGCTCTCTACGAACGGAGCCGCTACTGACAATGAGACATTTTGTCCCAAACCAAATAATAGAGCAGCGGACGGCAACTGCCGTCCGCTGTATCTTTCCCAATAGAGAGAGAAAGGGAGCGTGATCATTCCACCAACGACAAAAGGAGGCTTTCCCCATGAAGTTGACAGCGCAGGAAGTTATAAAAATGAAAAGCGTCAATATCGGCGCAGTGAGCGCGGATATGCTGCCCGATGTGGGCGATATGGCGTTTGATAACAGCCAGAGCCGCAAACAGCGGATGTCCTCTTTCCTCCGTCAAGCCGCCAATCCCTATTGCTTCTGCGTGGGCGGTGTGGGGGTGAAAATCGAGTTTGCCGAAGATGGTCCCACCCTCCAGGACGCGCTGTGCGCGTTCCTCCTGCGCCAGCGCAGCGGCCTGTAACCCTTACACCGCAGCCTGTTCCGGCCTTGAGACAAAGTGTCCCAAGGCGGAGGCATCCTTGCTGACCCCCTGGGCCAGAGGTATAATATAGGTGTAATGTGGTAGGGGGAAAGGAGGACCAATGCCACGGCAAAAGAACAGGGGCCAACAATATTTTTTCCCTACATACCAAGCCCCAACCCGCACCCGGCGCTGGAAAATGGCCAGCTATATCCGGCTCTCCAAGGAGGACCTGCAAAAGATAAAAAAGGGCCTGGACTGCAGCAACAGCGTCAAGAACCAGCGGGATATTCTCAATTACTTTTACGAAACCCACGCCGAGGAATTTGAAAGCATCCGGGAATATGTGGATGACGGCCACACCGGAACGGACACGGACCGGGAACACTTCCAGGAAATGCTGGCCGATATTATGAGCGGCAAAATCAACTGCGTGGTAGTGAAGGACCTCTCCCGGCTGGCCCGCAATTACAGAGACGCCGGGAGCCTGATCGACAACCTGTTTGTCCAGATGGGCGTCCGCTTCATTTCTCTTGCGGAAAACGTGGACAGCTATCTGGACCCGGACAGCGTTTCCGATATTAAGGTCCCCATTACCAACGTGATGAACGACAACTACTGCTTTCAAACCTCGAAAAAATCCGGCAGGTGTTTGATTACAAACGGCGCAGCGGTCAGTATATCGGCGCTTTCGCCCCCTATGGCTATGTCAAGGACCCGGCAGACAAGCACCACCTCATTCTTGACCCTGACGCAGCGGAAATTGTTCGGCTGATTTACCGGCTGTGTTTGGAGGAGACCTCCAAACACGGTATCTCAATGTACCTGAACGAGCACGGCGTTCCAAGCCCGGCAGCCTATCGCCTTGCGAAAGGTCTGCCGGTCCCCACTGTTACAGGCGATGATCCCATGTGGAGCACCCGCACGATCCATGAACTCCTGACCAAAGAGATATATACCGGAGATCTGGTCCAGGGCCGCCGCCGTGTCAAGAGCTACAAGGTCCATCAACTTGAGGCTGTGCCGGAGGAGGATTGGGTACGGGTTCCGAACACCCACGAGGCCATTATTGACCGGGCGACCTTTGATAAGGTGCAGAGCCTGTTGAAGCGGGACACCCGCACATCCCCCAAGGGGCGGCAGGTCCATCTGTTCAGCGGCTTCCTCCGCTGCCCGGACTGCGGAAAGGCCCTGACCCGGAGCGTGAGCGGCAACCATGTGTACTACGCCTGCTCCACCTACAAGAGCCGTTCCCGGACGGCCTGCACCATGCACTCTATCAAACACAACCGCCTGGAGGCCGCCGTCCTGTTTGCCATTCAGCAACAGGTACATCTGGCCGTGTCCTCCTCGGAAATCGTTAAAACCATCAATGCGGCCCCGGTCAAGAAATGCCAGTCCAAACGGCTGGATGACCTGATCGCGGCCAAGGAACGGGAACTTGCGAAAATCGCGCGCTATAAGCAGGGACTTTATCAGGATTGGAAAGACGGCGAGATCACCCGTGACGACTACCACTATATGAAAGCCGACTATGAGAACCGGACAGCCCAACTGACCACCGTATTAAAAAATCTGACGGAGGAACGGGCGGAACTGGCAAGCGGCATGGATAATGAACATCCGGCGTTGGTAGCGTTTATGAGGTATCAGAACATCGACCGTCTGACCCGTGATATTCTTGTGGAGCTTGTGGACCATATCAAGGTCTATGAAAACGGCAATATCAGCATCCGCTTCAAGTTTGCCGATGAGTTCCGCAAAATCCTTGAGTATATCGCACTCAACACCGATGCCCCGGCAAAGGTTGTTTGAGCCGCTTCTATCCCATACTGGCAGCTCGTTTTCTTATTGGGCCTCTATCTTATGTAATACATCAAGCGCCTCAGTTTCGACATTTATTGAAATATATGCCAGAAGAATTGTCGAAAATCAAACCCAATTTAAGCGAAGATAAAATGGATGATGAATTGCACCGTATTAAAAGAGAGTTTGACCGAAATACATCAAAAGAAAATGCTAAACTTTTAAGTGACTTGAATAAAGGTGTAATTAATTCAAGTGAATATATCGAAAAATTTGGACAACAGGTAGAAAAGATCAATAGTGCAAACGGGGCTGCTCTAGCTGAATATGTGGCGCATCGAAAAGTGATTCTTGATTTAATGGAGTTTGCAATTCGTCAGAAAGATGATGGACATTTTCAAAAAGAAAGCTTTTTGCATAATATTATTTATCCCATGAGAACAACAGCAACAGATATTCCATACAGTAATCATAATTTATGGTTAATTGATGAAAAGTTGGCATACTGTAGTTATATTTCTTCGGATATTCCGTTTAATAATAATCCCAAAGATGAAAGAACGGATATTATGATTCTTAATAAACCTGTTGCCGTGTCAGACGAAGAAAATAAGGGGAAAGAATATGAAAGTATTGTATTATTCGAACTAAAGCGTCCCATGCGTAATGATTATAACAGTAATAGTAATCCTATTAATCAGCGATATGAATATGTTGCTTCATTGAAAACAAATAAGATACAGGATAAAGATGGGCGGATAATAAGAGTAGGTGTAAGTACAAAATTCTATTTGTATGCAGTTTGTGACATTACTAGTACATTAGAGCATATTTTAGATTTTCACGATTTTTCTCAAACACCAGATAAGATGGGATATTATAAATATAACGACAAGATGAATGCTTATATTGAAATACTTTCTTATGACAAAATTATCAATGACGCAAAAAAACGGAACAAGATTCTATTTGATAAGTTGGGTATTTAAAAAGACGAGTGGAGAATGTTAATTTTCCACTCGTCTTTTTGCAAACCTGTCTGTCGTCGTTAGTAATAAGTTCTTATGAAATACTTCCTTATCAGCGTAAACCTAATCCCAGATCGCCTTTATCCACGACGCCGCGACCGAGGCCCAGAGGCAGGCGTTGTTTGAACGCACCTGTGAGGGTAAGGTGCGCATCCTGCTGGGCAGCACCAATAAGCTGGGAACCGGCGTGAATGTGCAGGACAAGGTAATCGCCATCAATCATCTGGATTGCCCCTGGCGGCCCTCCGATATTACCCAGCGGGATGGGCGCGGGGTCCGGCAGGGCAACGAGAACCCGGAGGTTATGATAAAGCAGTTTGTGACAAAGGGAACCTTTGACGCCTATCTATGGCAGATTCAGGAACAAAAGCTGCGGTATATCAAGCAGATCCTCACCGGTAGGAGCATCGCCCGGTCCTGTGAGGATGTGGATGAAACCATGCTTTCCGCCGCGCAGTTCAAGGCGACCGCCACAGATAACCCCATGCTGGCGCAAAAGATGGAATTGGAAAACCGGGTGACGGAGCTGAAGATCCTGCGGGGCGCATGGAGCAACGAGCAGCTTTCTTTGGAACGGAAGGTGAACACAACCTATCCCAGCCGCATCCAGCAGTACCAGCACCAAATTGAGCAGATCAGTCAGGACATAGTTCTGCTGGAACAGTCCAAGGACGGGGAGTTCTCCATTGTCCTGGATGGAAAACCGTACACAGAACGCCCGGCGGCGGGCGATGCGTTTGCCCTGCTTTACCACACGATCAATGAAAAATGCGCAAAGGATGACTTTGAGTTTGAAATTGGCTCTTACCGTGGATTTAGACTCTGCCTTAACCTTCACCCGCTTTCGCAGGGAATCATCCTGCGGGGAACCTCCCGGTACAGTACGGACATTGGTTCTTCTGGTCAGGGAACGATCACCCGCATTGAGAACCTTGCAGAGCGTATCTCGTTTTACCTGATTAATACTCAGCGGGATTTGGAGGAAGTAGAAAAGCAGTTGGAGGCTGCCCGTCAGCAGATGGGCCAGCCTTTTATTGTATGAAGAAAACCACACGCTAGGCGAGTGGTTCAAAAGAAGCCTT